>LNAP01004063.1_pt1 | contig 13744 bp, 14 predicted proteins | sample 602601 | NCBI WGS metagenome assembly LNAP01 (sample SAMN02440304, study PRJNA202911) | soil metagenome | biome: Subtropical and temperate rainforests or woodlands; isolation source: soil samples (1 kg each in a 20% v/v slurry with milli Q water) were... ...
CGTACGTCGCGTTGGAAATGTCGCTCTTGACCGACACCGTGAAGGCTTTCTTTTCATCAACAAACAGGTTGTCCGCGGTATCCAGATCCTTGGTGCCACTCGTGACACGCGGGATGAGTCGCTTAATGAAGGCAGCGCTGGTGGTAGCGGTGGTGTGGGCCCGCACTGGTGAGTTCGGGACGGATGCCGAAGCGGAGAAAGAGAACGAAGAAGTGGTGTTGACATTGTACAGATTGGTGGGCGTGGTGCTACTGTAGACAGAGCCCGAAGACACACTGACCGCGTCGTCGTCGTCATTGTTCGCATCGTCACTGTCGGAACTGTTAAACAGATCTTCTGTGGTCTTCTTGCGAGTAAATAATTCCCGGAGCTTGGTCACAACGGGCTTCTTGGGGGTGGGCGGCAAGTCCATGTCGCCCTCCGCGCGGTCTGCTCCCGAAGGGGCGGTAGCGACTGGTGGCATCATCCCAATGTCTAAATCGGGCGTCTTGATACTGATATATTGCATATCCACTTCTTCGCTCAGTCGGCGCGCGATGGGTGGATCAGAAGTGTTGTTGCTAACTTCTCCTTCATTCTCGGGGATACTTGAAAGAGTTCCCAGGGCTGCAAGGCGGTTCTTCTCGCCCTGACACTCCTTGTGCAGCTCCATCACAGCGGTGGCTGCCTGGATGAGCAGCTGGCCCTGATCCGCCGGCAAATAGGCTTGAATCACACGACGGAAGGCCTTCACAGTACGAGGCAGTGAGGTAGCGCGGGTGACAAACGGTTCGAGCATGAAGAACTTCGGAGGAGCGCCTTGCAGCATGGTGATGGCGCGCTGCAGAAGCTTTGACTTCTCGGCCAAAAAGGTAAACACAATGCGGAACACCGTGCGCCGCAAGGGCAAATAAAGCGCCGCTTCCACTTGGCGACGGATGCACTTGCGCACAAAGGATCGCAATTGATCTTCATTCAAATCCTCTCGACGGGTCTGCAAAGTTTGAATCATTTGCGCCATGTGCAGCTGCTGCACGAACTGCTCCACCTCCGCCAGCGCGTCGCGTACGTGGTTCAGCACCGGTACATAGCCATCTACCGTGCCGATTTCGACCATCCCATCCAGATCGACGGTGGTGATGAAGCGCACACACTGCTGGCACGCCTCCGAGCCGAAGTCATTCAAAAACTGATATGCCATCAGCTCAATGAAGCGCTGGTCATCGAGGGCCGGCGGGTGCACACAATCCAGATAATTGTCAACACCCAAAAAGGTTTGCAGATGCCGCAAGGTGCGACTTGCCGAGGAGTCCATGGTCGCATAGAGCGTGAGAATATGCAGCATCCGGCGCATATATTGTTCTAGCGCCACGATGCGGTTCTCTACGAGCTTCGCAGTGTTCCGGATGGACAGGCGCTTGCGGGGGAACTCCACCTCTTTCGTGAAGTGCGTCATGTCCAGCAGCTCCTCGTTCAGGGCGAAAAAGTCGCTATACCGGCGCTGCACGACCCACTGCAGCCCGCTCTGTACGTCCTCCACGCGAAGCACATACACGACCGTGTCACCGTGAGACTTGGTGTGAACAATTCGCACACACAACGCTGTGCGCAGACCTTTTGCCTAAAAGCAAACGTATAAGATACCAAAATTGTGCATGTAAAACTAAACTGTGTAGAATTGAGTTATGTGTAAAACGTAATCAACACTGGAAGTAAAATGAGAACATCAAACATGAATAATTCACCTGCATGATGTTCCGCTCCAGATCGAGCACCTGCATCTGTTTGGCTCGCGCGGCTCCCTGGGTGGGTTCCAACAGTCCCGAAGTGTCGCCATCATCACCGCTCGCACGCAGCTTCAGATCGTCCAGCATGTGTCTGCGTTTCAAAAAGAAGACAATGTAAATAGTGGATGAAATCGTTATATGAAGTAAACCACTTCGTACAGGTAAATCTTAACAAAAATACTCACCCCAACAATATCTCAATGAAATTCCATCGCTCCCAGTCGCTGAATACTTTGCTCTGCACAAGTGAATACGCTTGCACCAAGATTTCATCTGCCCGAGGGAAGTGGTATCCAGGGATGGCATCCGAGCAGAGCTGGTGGCAGCGCCAGCCCTGGATGTGGATGTGCGTCTTGCCCCGCCCGGTTTCTTTCTTAATAATACTAATCAATGTCTTGGACCCCTCGCGTGTGGGAATGAAGTTCACACCATAGATAACGTCTCCTAAACGAATGCCTGTGACGAAAACATGGTGATTTGGTACCGAATTGATTAAGTTTATGAGGGGACAAAACACATAAAAATAGCGCATTCGAATGTTACCTGCATCCTCGCCCGCACCAGGGCAGCAGTTTTCACGTTTGAGCATGGATACAGCGAGCACATTGTCAGCCAAGTCCTTGACACCGATACCCAGCGTGCCCGTTTTGCCCAAGTCCACAACTACACTGTAGATTGAACCAGTGGATTGCTTCTTGGCTGCGTTGTGCAGGCCTGCAACTATCTTCGCCTCGTCATCCTTGCGAATTGTAAGATTTTCTTTGGTGACCCGCATGACGGGATCATAGGAATCTAACATAACCCGTGAGAGCGGGTCTTCAGTATCAGAAAGCACTTTAGACCGCTGCTTTACGCTTAGTCGCGACGACGGCGTCCGCTTATCAAGAAAAGGCGCAGGTTGAGTTTGAGACGAAGAAGCCGAGGTGTTCAACGGCGGAAGATCGCCAAAGATGTCTCGGTTTCGACCGACGAACGTGCTCCTTGTGTCGCAATCATCAGCAAATAACGATTCTTTAGTCGTTCGACTGCTCGTACTTAAAGTCTCCCCCTTCTCCATATATATAATATACTTATATTACTTTGTCAGTGAAAAGTAATTTGTGTTTCACCCCGCTTTTGTCACGCTCGCCAAAAAAGGCAATCGGCAGTTTGGTTTAACCGATTTTGGCGTTAAGGGTAGTTCAAGTTGGAAAATTGAGCGATGAGGCACAACTTCTTGCAGTTTTGTTAACTTGATCGAAAGCCCCTCTTGAGTCGATCTGTCTCTTCTATGGGCAACGGCGCTTTGAACAGCCCACGCGGCGGCGACCAGCTTGTTAGAAAAGATTTTGAGAAATTGGAAAAAATGTGCCGCAACTCATATTTCCGGGAACACTTTGACGATTATAAAGTCACCTTCCACAAAGCCATCGACAGTGATGCTATCGATATGATCGAGTTACTTATTCCTGCTGGAAATTCTAAAAAGCTTCAACCACTGCACATTGCGTGTCGTCTGGCAAAATTGGAGTCAGCCGAGCTTCTCATATCCGCAGGATTTTCCTGTTTCCTTGTGGACGACAAAGGACGCACGCCACTTCACCTCTGCTGTACTTCGAGATCAATTGATGCGGGACTCTGTGCCACATTACTTGCAGTGGCAGGGAAGAAAGCGTTAACGATACGTGACAACGAGGGGTTGACGCCGCTACATCTGGCGGCTGCCCAGAACAACTTGCACGTCATCCAAGCACTGATGAACAATGGCGCCGATGTAAGCATCACGACAGCCGCAGGACACACACCCTACCAGGTAGCGACGGACAACCGAAACTATGAAGCCCTGAATCTTCTGAAGGAGCTGGTAAGTAACAAAAGCAAACAGCTTTCCAACAAAAAGTCGCACAAAGGGAAGAACTCTGCCTATGAAGTACAAGTCGCTCCCGCCAAGCCGCAGACCCAAGCAGACATGGATCGTATCATGCAAGTATGGGAAAAGTTCTTTGAGAACGCATTTAAGCGGATGGGAATCGACCCGGAGGATCTGGAAGATGAATATCCTGCCCCGCCTGCGAAAAATAGCAAGAAGAGCAACAACCACAACCATCACGAATCCAAGCCGCAGTACGACAACTGGACCGACGAAGACTATTATGGCGATTTAAACCAGTACGTCAACCCAACAGCCGCTTCGTCCAAAAAGAGTAAGAAACGCGAGCCAAAGCGGCACGAGTCGAAAGACTACAACGATGGGTATCCGGACTACAGCAGCAAGACGCTCCTAGGCAGCACAAAGGCCGCTTATTACGACGATTCCATGTATGACCAGAGCGCCTACGATACTCCCTATAACGACTACTACGATTATAACTATACGAACAACTACCAGCAGTATCCTTACACAGCCTCGGACGGAGGGTACTACCACGGTTCCCTGGATCCCATCCAGGACGCACAGCGGGTCGTGGACTGGTTCGAATGGATTGTGTTCTACGAAGAAAACAATGACCCCGAAGAGGAAGGAGCGTACTATGTACTGAACAAGTCCACCGGAGAAACAGCGTGGCTGGCTGACCACATCGCGTCCTTTCAGCGCTCGACGCTGCTGCCGTGCGACGACTGGCATGACTATGAGTTGCACATGTCTTATCCTTTGCCTACAACGCTGCTGGAGACCATCACGCGCGGTTGGATGACGTATTACGAATCTGCTGAAAGCGCGTGTCGATGGATCAACCTCCCCACCAAGAGCATCGAAGCGCTGCTGCCGGTGGGTATCGGCGAGCACGCCCAGGTGTTGCTGGACCTCGGCCTGACCGTGTGCGACAGTGACTGCCGCTACTACAGCGCCGATCAGACCTGCGCGCTGGCCTGGGTGCTGGTCGTAGGGCTTGGCGATCCCGCGGATACTTTCTACGACTCCAAGACCGACACGGACATCGCACCGGATCCGGTGTACTACTACCGGAACCGGATCTCCGGAGAGACCAGCTGGCAGCCTCCGGGTAACTGGGACGATTTGGTGCAGAGCTGGGACGGATGGACGTTGTGCTGCAGTGAAGACAATGGCGACGATCTATACTGGTACGTGGCGCTTCTGCTGTTATGTTAATTGCTGTTGTGACCGCATTGTGTTACTTTTATGCAATTATTAGGTCTTACTTTGGCTTCTCATTTGTTTGCAATGTTATTACAGGCACGATTTTGAGTCTGGAGAATCCGCCTGGGTGGAGTCATGACTGCAGCAGCATCAAATTATGTACCGGTAGTAGTAGTGATGGTGGTTGTATCTTTTTTGTTTAATATTGTACAAATTGCATTGTGACATTAGACAGATCACAGATGTGTGGTCCTCACAGCTCTCATTATTCTGTAACTTTGTGTCTATGTTATTATAATCGCGCACATTTAGCGGAGTTTACAATATTCTCTCCGTGTTGTGCCTCGAACAAATTATGTAAAATCTATAAAGCAAATTTGTTAAGTTAATGTACCCAAGGGACTTGTTAACTGAGCGTAAAAGACACATTCTCAATCAATAACAGTTTTTAACTAGCTTTCACCCCACGTGCTACTCCAGATGGCTAGACAAGAACAAATATACAGTATAGAAACTACACCATAATCGACAACAAAATGATATTTGACAACACAAAAAAGAACGTCAGTGGGAACAAACAAGTTTCCACTTCAATCTTCTTGGGTAGAGTACAACAAAAATCCTGTTTTTTATTTGATTTTTTTTGACGAAACGTCAATACACACAAAAAATCCCTCCAATTATGTACAAAAGACATGCTCCGAAAAGTGGTTGAATGAAGGTGTGTGGTACAGTGGCTATTCGAATAATGAGGGGTAGGGAAGTATATTGTATGTACGAGGATTTATCTTCACATGGAGCTCGACTCGCCAGTGTGGCTGTCGTCCGAGTTGGTCTCCAGGGACGTATTATCGCGCTTGTCTTGGGAGCTCTCGGACTTGGGCAGCAGGCTGGTAGAGTCGCCCAGACTATTGTTGGATCCGTTGTTAGAGCCGCCACTGCGCGAGCCGGACTGCGAGGGAGGCGACTTGCTCTTCCGCCGCTTGTGGCCCCCAACCCCACCGTTGCTCTGTCGCTCACTGCTACCGTTCGCCGCGCGCTGGTGGTTGTTGCCAGCGAGGGTCGGATGGCGCACGATCAAGTTGCCCGTGCGCATGTCGTGAGCCTCCATCGAGGCGGTGGATAGCGGCGTAGACACGAACATGTACAAGTCGCTGCGGGTGCTGTACCGCGCGAAGCAACTGTCGCTTGTGCGGATCACACAGACAAACTCGTTCTCCAGCTCAACCTCCGCCATGCCCGCGTCGCCGGTCACGCTGCCTGAGGTGCTGGAAGAAGGGCCGAGGTTGGCGTTCTTGGACGCAGAGGTAGACGCTGAACCAGAGCTGGCTACAGTGGCCTGCTGCTTGTAGTGAGGCTCTTGCTTCGTCTTTTCCTTATCCTGGTATTGGGTGTTGGTGTCGGATTCTCTTTGGCGCTTCTTGTCAGTGTCGTCTGCCATGTTGGAGACGCATTCGGTCAGCATGCGGAGGCTCGAGAGGTTCGCCAGGCTCCATTCCTCCAGCTGGCGGCTGTTCGACACCCCCGGTTGGAAGGCGCTCAGGCCATTGCTGGGGACGTTCACCGCTAGGGGAGCGGCCACCAGTGTCGCTGCGATGGCTTCCACTTGCGCTTTGGAGGTTTTTGATTTCTTGGCAGGCGGCTGTTGCGCCGCGGCGGTCGGTGTCTCACTGGCATCTTCTTCTAAAAGCTCCTCCACGACAGGACGGCGGATGACCCGTGCACACCGCAAAGTGCCCACGAGTGGATTGCCGAAGGCGTCTTTAAACTCCACGTTCTGTTATGGAAAGAAAGATAAGAAGAAGAAAAAACGGGTAAAAATGAATTCGCAGAAAAGAATCGAAAACAATTCAGAGATATGTTACCTTGGATGAGAAAATCATGCTCGACTCCGCTAATACGCTTTTTGCCGGGGAGATTTTCTCAATTTCTTCTATCGTTCTCAGCACGCTGTCTGCAGACTCATGCGAAAGAATTTGTGTGATGTGAGTCGGGTCATCGTCGTTCTCAGAATCAGTGTTGGTGACGTTAAGAAAGTTGACTGTTCGCTCTGAGATGTATGTGATGTTTCCACGCGTGGTGACGCAGAAAACAAGTTCCGGTTGAGAATCAAGTACGTCAACAAGCTGTTGAAGGCGCAAGTTCTCGCCCTTCAGTTCTTCCAAATGCGCCTACGAAAACATCAGTGAATTAAATTTAGCTGGAAAAGTAAGAGTGACATGATAACATACCTTCTTCCGCGCTCTCGACAATTGGGCTGATTTCCTGTTTGCCGCTCGGCGTTGTAACTTGCGGCGGTGAACGTGCAACAATGAGTCAATATTAGAATTGGCCTGTAAACTTGCTTGTTGGGCGGCCGCAGCTGCATTGTGACGTTCCATATAATCCATTCCAATCATGTTTGGGACCAAGGTTACTCTATTTAGAAAAGAGTCGGAACCAAACGTTGGATAAGGGTAGGGATACGAAGGGTCTCTGTAAGGGTTTGTATTCATAGATTAGCTTAGAAAGCGACTTGAAATCCGTTCAAAACTGTGATATCGATGGAGACTGATATCATTGAAAGTATGATGGGAAAAGCTGACTAAGCTGCGCTGTTAGAGAACAGTTAATCAGAGTGCCACGGCATACGTCCTATCGACTGCCAGCCATGAAAGTACGCACGTGACTACGCACGAACACACGCACTGTACTTGTTTTTATTCGTTTCTTAGCATATATTGTTTATGTTACCGACGCACATTAATTCTAAGCAACATCTTTAACCCTTTCCAATTACTTCAACATTCAAAACGGCAGTGTCAGGAAATTCCCGTTTTCTGACCAGCAACCCAAAAAGATAGGATACCAAAAAAAGATGATTTTAGTACAGCAGATTAGTAATCCAACGGAAGTTTTTATCACTGCTTGGTTGCAGATGCAGTGTTCATGAGATTGTCCCATTACATAGTGTTTGCTTCACTTATTCGCTGCAAAGGCAATTTGCATCAAATCAGAAATATGACGGGGACTTGCGACTCCATCAAAGCCAAATTGACTTACATGGACGCGAATATGTCCAAGTTGGTTGACGATCGGCTTATGTCTGAGCCTGGCTTCAGCATCGACCAATTGATGGAACTTGCAGGGTATGGAGTTGCGTCAGCTGTGCTGGAGTACCGGGTTGAATTTGAAAAACATGGAGAGAACAATAAGAACGTATTGGTCTTCTGCGGTCCTGGAAACAATGGCGGCGATGGGTTGGTCGCAGCTCGGCATTTGAAACACTTTGGACTCTTACCTACTGTTGTTTATCCTAAGCGTAGCAAGTCTGTTTTGTTTACTAACATCACGCAGCAGCTTGCGGATCTTGATATTGAAATTCTGGAACATGCGCCGAATTCTTTGGAATATTCTAATTTCGGTTTTGCCATCGACGCCTTATTTGGATTCTCATTTCACGGCCCGTCCCGCGAGCCTTTTACATCCATTATTAGCACGTTGGCCTCGTCGCGAATTCCAGTGTTTTCTGTTGACATTCCTTCTGGTTGGGACGTGAACGAAGGAGACATTCACGGCACCAAGTTTGTCCCTGACGCAGTCATCTCGCTGACGGCTCCCAAGCTGTGCATGAAGAATTACTCCGGTGTGCATTATGTTGGGGGAAGATTTGTGCCTCCCAGGCTGGCTGCTGAGCTCGGGTTAGTGTTGCCTGACTATGGAACCAACTCTAAGCAGGTACTGTACGCCTCTCTGTGACGCTCTCTCTGTCGATGTAGTTCTTGTTTCTTTTGCAGAATAATTTTTTCCCTTTGTATTGTACAGTTTATGCTACTCAGCGAAGGGAACGCGAAGAAGAACTATGGAGCAGGAGCAGACGTTGCACAGGTACTAAAATGCGGAATTGCATTGCACTGAGGGTGCTACCATATTTTTCGCTTATTCTACCGTTTCAACCGATTGTAGGAGCCAGTAAGCGTGGTCTACGTGACAGCCTCGTCGACAGATGAAGCGCGACGCCTGGCGACGGCCTTGGTGCAGCAGAAGCTCGTGGCGTGTGTGAACATCCTGCCAGGAGTGGAGAGCGTGTATGAATGGCAGGGCAAGCTGGGGTCCTCGCAGGAGGTGATGCTGATGATCAAGGTGAGGGTTGTGTCTGTTCAATGGTTTTTTGGGTGTAAGTTTTGTAGCTTCGATATTTTATTGTTGGGAGATTCTGTGGCATGTTGTTGTTGTTCTTAGCAGCGCACTGCTTTGTAAAATGTGATTTTAAACTTCAATTTGCAATTGCATACAGACTCGCCGTTCCCTGGTCCGCGCCGTGGCCTCCATGGTCAAGGATCTGCATTCCTACGATTTGCCAGAGGTGCTGGCTCTTGATGCCACCGGGGGCAGTGAGGCTTATTTAGATTGGGTGCGCGCAAACACTGTCCGAGATTCCACTTCGTCTGTGACCTCCTCTTCCTCTTCCTCTTCCTCGCTGCCCCACCAGGTCCAGAAGGTGTCCGTGTGTGAGGAGGACAGTGCAGTGAAGATGGACTCTGTCACGGGCGAGGTGGTTGCTACGCAGAGCGCGCAGGAGGTGGCGCAAGAGTCGTTGACGTACGATACTACAGAAGGCACTGCAGAGACGGGCTCGGTGTAAGTGAGTGGTGGCACTTTACTTTCTGTTTACCTTTTTGTTACAGAGGGATCGTTTTTACTCTTTAATGAATGCTACTGTACATATTGTTGATGTGTTGAATGTTTAAGCAGATCTCCTGGACATCGGTCTATTAAAGCGGACACAAAACGTTTATTTTCTCTCACTTTCGCTATACCGCAAAATAGTGTTTTCACATACATTAACTTGCAGCAGAGCAAAACTTCCCATAATAATTGCAAGCGAAAGTATGGACGACGAGTACGCGAATGAGATCACCAAGCTGGCTGTAGCACGTGCCTGTCTTGCCCTTGGATTTAAACAGTGCGAGCGGTCTGCCCTGGATTCTATGGCTGATATTTTGCAAAATTACATGCGAATGCTCGGGGCAAATGCACAGGAGCAAGCGGAAATTTCAGGAAGAGTGCATGCAGGCATTCAAGATTTAATTCCTGTTCTAGAATTTACGGTTAGTACCATGCGACATTGTAGCATTGGTGCATTGTTTTTCAAACATCACGTTTAAATCCTTGTAAACAGCGACCGAAAAATACGAATTGGAAGGAACTTCGAGCATTTGCATTCGAAGATGTTAAGAACCCCACTCAAGAAAACACGACCAAGTGGTACCAACCGTTTCCTTTTGATGTGCCAGCATTCCCGGTGGCAACATCAGTTGACGCAATTAGCTCCAGTTCCCTTTTGGGCGAGAGTGGGGCAAAAGACTTGTATATCCCGGATCATTTGCCGGCCTTTCCACCTGCCCATACTTATCGACGATCAACAACAAGCTCCAAGAAACGTAGTTTGCAACAGACAAAGGACAGTGGCGAGAAGGATGGAGAGAAAGGTCAGGTGACGCACAAAGCTCCGCGTAGGGAGAGCATCAAAAGCGCGCAGAGCAGTCTGACGGCCATCGAAGACAGCATCGACTCTGCACCCATAGCATAGCCAGCTTACTAAATGTATATATAATATACAGTATGTTTATAAAACACCAATTTTGCCATCTCACACCTACTTTCCCGTTTTACACTATTGGTTGCAAATGCGATGGTCCACTAAGCATTTTCGGAAGGCGTGCTAAGCCTGTACTAGCACATATAATATGCATGATAACACGAGTTCAATAAAAATAGCGGTAAATGATGACAACATAGACTCTTTAGTTGAAAACATAATATTGACATAAAGTTTACAGTATCGACAATTCGTTACATATGAATAATTAGAATCATCATGAAATTGTCGTGTTTGGTAGCTTTTTGCCAAATATCCAGCGAGCGGTAACCGGTGTCAGCAATACGGTGGGAGGGAATCGTATGGGAGACGCTGCTTTGTGCATTGCATAAGCTATTGCGGCCGTCCCTGCATTCGAAGCTGCCGGCGTCGGTCGAATTCCGACTCGCGTTAGAACCGCAGATACGTCAATCCCATGAGAGACAAGCATAAAGCATAGTGTGTATGATACAATGGCGAAGCTTATACTGGTAGCAAGGTATGCGACGCCATATGTTGCAAGGAGTTCACCAGGTTTCACCTTAACAGCAGTGTTACTTAATTGTGGTGCGTATGCCACTTCCGTGGAGTTGTCATTCTTACTAAAAAGTTTATACTGCTCAAGTTCTACACATTGAGCATTTGTGCACTTCAGTTTGACTGGAGAGCGATGAAAAGTTGCTGCCGTGTGGATGCCGCCCTTACACAAAGGTGGACTTCTTGGTATAAGAAAAGACGACGTACAGCAGAGAAAGCATAATACTATCGACGCTACAACAATAATATAAAGCATGGCTGGGGCGGTTTTACAAACTTACAGCACTGCAAGTACCGGTATGCATAGGTTCCTACCAAGATTGGAGGAATCGTCGATGGTGCAGGGGTTCGTAACCCTCTCTGGGCAACATTGTTGAGATTTGGGCCATGCCAGATAACTTATACACTTTGATCACGAAGCCGACAATGTTTTCAGAAGTTAAAAACGCTCTACGCATCGACAATGTGTCTGACAAGATCGCTTCTGCATCAAAAAGCGCGAAAACGCACGTAATAGCTGCTACCACTGCTGCCGCGGCATTGGCAAGAGCGGGAAGGAATGCCCAGGACGCTGAAATCGCCAATCATTACAATTCCGGTTGCAAGTATGGACTCGCTGGAAGCAACGGATCCTTTTGGTCGAACTATTACAGACATTCATTGAATAACCATGATGTACTGTCGTTATTTTTCGCTGATAAGAGAAACCCATTCAACCGCCCTCGACGATGGTTCGTCTTTTTCAGCAAGTTATCTCTATCCATGTGCTTGGCAGCTGCTTTCAGTTTGTTGCACCAGTCTAGTAGTAATTATTATGCGTCAGTTCCGTTCAGTGTTAAGTTTTGGGACTCCTTCATAATATCCTTAATATTGTGTCCTTACGGCTATATTCTGAAACACATTGCAAGTTGTACGCTGTGCACACGTGCAAACTGTTGTATCAGACTGACATCTTCTCTGGGGTACTGTACATTGTTTACAATAGCACTCGTGAGTTGTATATTTCTTGGTGTAGGTATCTACATTGCTATCCAGTACCTAGAAACCAACGTATTCATAGAATTGTTCTTTTATTCCGTGCTGTTGGACTATGCCTCATACTTTTACTATGGCGTATGGAACTGGTATCTGCTCAGCTGGAATGGCTTCCTATGTATTCCGATCTTCCCGGTTAACGGAGAAGCCGGTTTTCCCGGTCGTTTCTTCCCCATTTATGCGTTTTGGCCGCTCAAAAAGGTATTGCAAACTTTCGGGTTGTGTTTCCCCACATACGCCGAGGAGAAAAAAGAATTTCAAGAAAAGTTTCCAGGCAGAACCGCCATAGACGACCCAATTGTCGTGGATGAAGCCAGTTTTGCTAACTCGGGAAGAAGCGAATTGAGTGAATACGACAAAAGTTACCGAAGCTGCTAGTTTATATTTTTATTACGACGTGTGTATTGTTTACTTTTGGTGCTTTTATGTTTGTTAGATATTATTGTTGTAAAACAATGATGGTGTTTGCTCAATTTGTTCGCAATCTCATGACTGTAATTTTCTGTTGTATCTACATTGTATGAGGTCGTAAGAAAAAAGAAGACATTATTATGCAAGCGGGGGAAAGTTTATTAATTGAGAAAGGTTGGAATGCAGCAGGCAAGCACCCACGCATAACGCAGCGGGTGCACCGAAGCAGAATAATACTTCTTGCTAATAAGCCAGTACGTCGCCAATATATCATACAAACCAAGTAAACAGAGAGGTTGAGTCACAAACTCCGCGCACGCGACTCACCAACAAGGAATGCAAACGAGTTTGCACCGTTGTAGGTAATCGTGTCAGCGGACATAGGCAGGAGGACATGATACTATAAAACTACATGATAGATACGCAAATTTCTTCGCGGTGTTTCGCAACAACAGTGCCGAAAGAAAGACATTTGTCTTGCAAACTACAGCTATTGGTGACGAAACATTATATATACACAGATAAAGACACAATTTTTAATGCAGACATATTGTACACTGTAGCGCTCCACACGCTTACATGAATGTACACCAGGACTACATTTGTCAACAACAACGGACAGAACAATATCCAGATAACACTTTCTATCATCACAAAATAACAGTTCAACGCCTCTTTCAGCATCGACGCGTGTGCGTTATAAGATCGGCAGCGCGTCGCAGGAAGCGTTGGAAGTGTGATTGAGGCTAAAAGAAGGCAAGTGGCTGCGTCCGCTGGTGGGTGTGCAGACCGGAAGGTCGCCGCGGTAGTAGTGCAGGTAGCGCACCGCACTGTCATTGTTGTTTGGGTGGTTGGCTTGATTCGCAGAAGAGGTCGCCGCGACGTGCAGGGTGGCTGCAGTCTGCGCCGGGTTAAGGCGGAGGGAAGCGAACACAGGGTGCTGCAGTGCATCGATCATCGTGCATCTAGAATGGTTTACACACAAGTAAGAGGATTGAAATTAGACAGTTATTGAAAATAAATTTGAGTTACAAATGAAATGTAATTTAGAAGTACTATGCTCACCTTCTGGCGGGATCGAAGTGCACGAGACTCTCCAGCAGCTCAACTGCGCCCTCACCCAGGCCAGCCAAGCGATCTCTAAACCTGAAGGAAAAGCAGAATACACCAAAAAGAATGTGTTAGAATACAACAAGAAACTAATGATTTGTTTAAAACTAAGGGAGACTTACTGGATCATCGTGCGGTGGTTGCCGATGTGCACTGACCAGAGCTGCACGTCACGCTGGAACTGCA
>LNAP01012171.1_pt1 | contig 13744 bp, 8 predicted proteins | sample 602601 | NCBI WGS metagenome assembly LNAP01 (sample SAMN02440304, study PRJNA202911) | soil metagenome | biome: Subtropical and temperate rainforests or woodlands; isolation source: soil samples (1 kg each in a 20% v/v slurry with milli Q water) were... ...
ATTTTCTTGCCCCCTCGAGAGGCCGAGTGGAGGTTCTGCGCAGTGGGTAAACCGGCAAGGATGCCGGTTTAGCCGCGCTGGGCCAAGGATGGCCCATCGTGGCGACCCACGGAGCAGGACCGGAGCGAGGGCATGCCGAGCATCAGCGAGGCACCGAACGCCAGGGGCAAGAGCCCTTGGTTACTTGGGGCTCTTCCAAGTGACTCGCTGTAAAAGCGAAACCATAAGTGGCCGTTACCGCAGGAATGGATATGTACGCGGTCAACAAGCCACAGGTTGGCTGTCAGGCCGCCTTCGCGAGCAAGCCCGCTCCCACAGTTGATCGGGTATGGCCGCGGGAGATGGGTTGGCTGTCAGGACGCCTTCGCGAGCAGGCTCGCTCCCACAGTTGATCGGGTATGGCCGCGGGAGATGGGTTGGCTGTCAGGCCGCCTTCGCGAGCAGGCTCGCTCCCACAGTTGTTCGGGTAGGGCCGGGAGAGATTGGTTGGCTGTGATGATGCCTTCGCCGTTTCAAGCCTGGCTCCGCATGGTGGGCAGGTTGTAAGGGGGGGCGTCAGGCGCCGCTAACGAAGAAACGGCACCTGAAGCATTAACAGCTATAGCCACGCGATTACGAGGCAATCAACTGCCGCAACACGTAGTGCAAGATCCCCCCCGACTTGAAGTATTCCACCTCATTAAGCGTATCAATCCGACACAGCACTTCGATTTTTTCCTGGCTGCCGTTTTCCCGAGTGATGACCAGGGTCAAATTCATCCGTGGTGTCAGCTCAACGCCCGTCAGCCCCAGGATGTCCAGGGTTTCCCGGCCAGTCAGGTTCAGGCTCTTGCGGTTCTGGTCGAGCTTGAACTGCAGCGGCAGCACACCCATGCCCACCAAATTGGAGCGGTGGATGCGTTCGAAGCTTTCGGCGATGACCGCCTTGATCCCCAGCAGGTTAGTGCCTTTGGCGGCCCAGTCGCGGCTGGAGCCGGTGCCGTATTCCTGGCCGGCGATCACCACCAGCGGGGTGCCGGTAGCTTGGTAGCGCATGGCGGCGTCGTAGATCGGCAGTTTTTCGCCGGTAGGGATGTAGTAGGTGTTGCCGCCTTCCTCGCCATGGAGCATTTCGTTGCGGATGCGGATGTTGGCGAAGGTGCCGCGCATCATCACCTGGTGGTTGCCGCGGCGTGAGCCGTAGGAGTTGAAGTCGCGCGGTTCGACGCCTTTCTCGCGCAGGTAGTGGCCTGCCGGGCTGTCGGCCTTGATGTTGCCGGCGGGGGAGATGTGGTCGGTGGTCACCGAGTCGCCGAGCAGGGCGAGGATGCGTGCGCCGCTGATGTCCTTGACCACCGGTGGCGGGCCGCCGATGTCGTCGAAGAACGGCGGATGCTGGATGTAGGTCGAGTCGTCCTGCCAGACGTAGGTGGCCGCTTGCGGTACTTCGATGGCTTGCCATTGTTCGTCGCCGGCGAATACTTCGGCGTATTCCTTGTGGAACATGGCGGTGTTGACCTGTTCGACCGCTTCGGCGATTTCCTGGCTGCTGGGCCAGATGTCACGCAGGTACACCAACTTGCCGTTCTGGTCCTCGCCCAGGGGCTCTTGGCTGAGGTCGATGCGCACGGTGCCGGCCAGGGCATAGGCGACCACCAGCGGCGGTGAGGCCAGCCAGTTGGTTTTCACCAGCGGATGGACCCGGCCCTCGAAGTTGCGGTTGCCCGACAGCACCGAGGCCACGGTCAGGTCGGCCTTCTGGATGGCTTGTTCGATGGGCTCCGCCAGCGGCCCGGAGTTGCCGATGCAGGTGGTGCAGCCGTAGCCGACCAGGGCAAAACCCAGGGTGTCGAGGTACTGCGTCAAGCCGGCCGCCTTGTAATAATCGGTGACCACTTTCGAGCCCGGGGCCAGGGAGCTTTTTACCCATGGTTTGCGGCGCAGGCCTTTTTCCACGGCTTTTTTCGCCACCAACCCGGCCGCCATCATCACGCTCGGGTTGGAGGTGTTGGTGCAGGAGGTGATAGCGGCGATCACCACCGCACCGTTTTTCAGGCGAAGGGTCTGGCCTTCGTACTCGTAGTCCACTTCACCGGCCATGTCCGCGTTGCCCACCGCTACGCCGCCACCGCCTTCGCTTTCCAGGCGGCCTTCTTCCTTGCTGGTGGGTTTGAGATGCAGGCCGACGAAGTCGCTGAAGGCTTGCGCCACATTCGGCAGCGCGACGCGGTCTTGCGGGCGCTTGGGGCCGGCCAGGCTGGCTTCGACGCTGGTCATGTCCAGGGCCAGGCTGTCGGTGAATTGCGGTTCCTGGCCTGGCAGGCGCCACAGGCCTTGCACCTTGCTGTAGGCCTCGACCAGTTTCACCGTGGCGTCGGGGCGGCCAGACAGGCGCAGGTAGTTGAGGGTGACGTCGTCCACCGGGAAGAAGCCGCAGGTGGCGCCATACTCCGGCGCCATGTTGGCGATGGTCGCGCGGTCGGCCAGCGGCAGGTCAGCCAGGCCGTCGCCGTAGAACTCGACGAATTTGCCGACCACGCCTTTCTTGCGCAGCATCTGGGTGACGGTCAGCACCAGGTCGGTGGCGGTGATGCCTTCTTTCAATTTGCCGGTGAGCTTGAAGCCGATCACTTCCGGAATCAGCATCGACACCGGCTGGCCGAGCATCGCCGCTTCCGCTTCGATCCCGCCCACGCCCCAGCCGAGCACGCCGAGGCCGTTGATCATGGTGGTGTGGGAATCGGTGCCGACCAGGGTGTCGGGGAAGGCGTAGGTGCGGCCGTCTTCGTCCTTGGTCCACACGGTGCGGCCGAGGTATTCGAGGTTGACCTGGTGACAGATGCCGGTGCCCGGCGGCACCACGCTGAAGTTGTCGAAGGCGCTCTGGCCCCAGCGCAGGAAGGCGTAGCGTTCGCCGTTGCGCTGCATTTCGATGTCGACGTTTTGCCCGAACGCGGCGGTGGTGCCGAACTTGTCGACCATCACCGAGTGGTCGATCACCAGGTCCACCGGCGACAGCGGGTTGATGCGCTGCGGGTCGCCACCGGCCTTGGCCACGGCGGCGCGCATGGCGGCCAGGTCGACCACGGCGGGCACCCCGGTAAAGTCTTGCATCAGCACGCGGGCCGGGCGGTACTGGATCTCGCGGTCGGACTGGCGCTCTTTGAGCCAGGCGGCGATGGCTTTGATGTCGGCGCCGGTGACGGTTTTGTTGTCTTCCCAGCGCAACAGGTTTTCCAGCAGTACTTTGAGAGACATCGGCAGCTTATCCAGGTCACCCAGGCGCTTGGCGGCTTCGGGCAAGCTGAAATAGTGATAAGTCTTGTCGTCGATTTGCAGGGTTTTAAGGGTTCTCAGGCTATCAAGGGATGACATTACATGACTCCTTATGGTCCGCACGGCTACGGACCTGACGGGACGAACAGAACTATCAAACTAGCCCTGTTTTCAGTAGCTGGCTAATTACTGGACTCTATGGACAGATCCAAGGTTCCGAAGTCAGTTATCATGCGCGCGTTTTCATGACAGACATTGCGATAGCGCAAGTCCGTTGGGTCGCCAGGAGAGTCGATGAACACCCTTTTTATGCACTGCCGCCCGGGTTTTGAAGGCGAGGTCTGTTCCGAGATCGCGGAACACGCCGCGCGCCTGAACGTTTCCGGCTACGCCAAGGCCAAGACCGGCAGCGCCTGCGCCGAATTTGTCTGCACCGAGGAAGACGGCGCCCAGCGCCTGATGCACGGCCAGCGTTTTGCCGAGCTGATCTTCCCGCGGCAGTGGGCGCGCGGGGTGTTCATCGACCTGCCGGAAACCGACCGCATCAGCGTGATCCTCGCGCACCTGCGCGAATTCCCGGTGTGCGGCAGCCTGTGGCTGGAGATGGTCGACACCAACGACGGCAAGGAGCTGTCGAACTTCTGCAAGAAATTCGAAGTCCACCTGCGCAAAGCCCTGCTGAACGCCGGCAAGCTGGTGGACGACCCGAGCAAGCCGCGCCTGCTGCTGACCTTCAAGAGCGGCCGCGAAGTGTTCATGGGCCTGGCCGAGTCGAATAACTCGGCGATGTGGCCGATGGGCATCCCGCGCCTGAAATTCCCCCGCGATGCGCCCAGCCGCTCGACCCTGAAGCTGGAAGAGGCCTGGCACCACTTCATCCCCCGCGACCAGTGGGACGAGCGCCTGCACGGCGACATGACCGGCGTCGACCTGGGCGCGGCTCCGGGCGGCTGGACCTGGCAACTGGTCAACCGGGGCATGCTGGTGACCGCCATCGACAACGGCCCCATGGCCGAAAGCCTGATGGACACCGGCCTGGTGCAACACTTGATGGCCGACGGCTTCACCTTCGTGCCCAAGCAGCCGGTGGACTGGATGGTGTGCGACATCGTCGAAAAACCGGCTCGCAACGCCGCCTTGCTGGAAACCTGGATCGGCGAAGGCTATTGCCGTGAAGCGGTGGTCAACCTGAAACTGCCGATGAAGCAGCGTTACGCCGAGGTCAAGCGTTTGCTCGAGCGCATCGAAGACGGCTTCAAGGCGCGCGGTATTCGTGTGGAAATCGGCTGTAAGCAGCTGTACCACGACCGTGAGGAAGTGACCTGCCACTTGCGTCGGCTGGTGGATGTGAAGAAAACCAAGGCCCGTTAAACTGAGCGCCTGCCGTAGGAGTAATCAATGAGCGATATGACCGACACTGCCGTCGACGGCACCCTCGACGCCACCGGGCTGAACTGCCCGGAGCCGGTGATGATGCTGCACCAGCACATCCGTGACCTGCCGCCTGGCGGCTTGCTCAAGGTGATCGCGACCGACCCGTCGACCCGCCGCGACATTCCCAAGTTCTGCGTGTTCCTTGACCACGAACTGGTGGCTCAGCAGGAACAGGCCGGTACGTACCTGTACTGGATCCGCAAGAAGCTCGACTAAGCCCCCGATTCCTGTAGGAGCGAGCTTGCTCGCGAAAACCCCGAGAGCGCCACGTCAAACCAGGCAAGCTGCGTTATCGCTGGCGACCTTCGCGAGCAAGCGCGGGTGTGTGCTGCTTAACCCCGCGCCTTGTCCCGGCGAATGCGTCGGCGTGCGCTGCGCGCCAGGCGCACCAGCAACATCCCCGCCGCGCAGCTCAGGCCCACGATCAGCCCCTGCCACAAACCGCTGGGGCCGCTCGCCGCGCCCAGCCAGTCGGTCAGCCCCAGGGCGTAACCCACCGGCAACCCCACGCCCCAGTAGGCGAACAGGGTCAGCACCATGGTCACGCGGGTGTCCTGATAACCGCGCAAGGCCCCGGCGGCGGTGACCTGGATCGAGTCGGAAAACTGGAACAGCGCGGAAAACACGATCAGCGTCGACGCCAGGTGGATCACCACCGGGTCCGGGGTGTAGATCGCCGCGATCTGCTCGCGAAACACCAGCATCAGGCTGCAGGACAGGCAGGCATACGCCAGCGCCGTGCCCATGCCGACCCCGGCAGCGAAGCGCGCTTCACGCGGCAGGCCACGGCCGAGGGCCTGGCCGACGCGCACGGTGACGGCCGTGCTCAGGGAGTAGGGGATCATGAACACCAGGGAACTGACGTTCAGGGCGATCTGATGGCCGGAGACCACCGTGGCGCCCAGGCTGCCGATCAGCAGGGCGATCACCGCGAAGATGCTCGATTCGGCAAAGATCGCGATGCCGATTGGCAGGCCGATGCCCAATACGCGCTTGATCACCGCCCATTGCGGCCAATCGAAACGCTTGAACAGTTCGCTGCTCTGGTACGCCGGCCCCCAGCGCGTCCAGCCCGCCAGGCCGAGCATCATCACCCACATCGCAATGCCCGTGGCCCAGCCGCAGCCCACGCCGCCCATGGCCGGCACGCCGAAATGGCCATAGATGAAGATGTAGTTCAGCGGGATATTCAGCGCCAACCCGCACAGGCCCAGGACCATGCTCGGGCGTGTGCGGCCCAGGCCGTCGCTGAAACAACGCAACACGTAATACAGGGGCATGCCTGCGGCGATGCCGTGCAGGTAGCCCATGGACGGTTTGATCAGGTCGGGTTCAACCTTCATCGCGTGCAGGATCGGTTCGGCGCTGAGCAGCAGCAGTGACGCGATGATGCCGACCACCACCGCCAGCCACAGGGATTGGCGTACCAGCGGCCCGATCTCGCTGTAGTGACCGGCGCCATAGCGCTGGGCGACTTTCGGCGTGGTGGCCAGCAAGGTGCCGGTCATCAGCAGGTACACCGGAATCCAGATCGAATTGCCCAGGCCCACCGCCGCCAGGTCCTGCGGGCTGACGCGCCCGGCCATCACCGCATCGACGAAGCTCATCGCGGTGGTTGCCAGTTGGCCGATCATGATCGGCACGGCGAGTGTCAGCAGGCCGCGCACTTCCCGGCTGATGCGGGCGGGACGGGTGAGGGTGGCGGTGGCGGTGTTCACGTGCAGATGTCCAAAGAAGAGCGCAGGACGGCGGATTCTACGCGTTGACGCAGCGGTCAGGAAAAAACCTGTGTTAGCTATTTGTAAGCGATCTTCCAGGCGCCGCAGCGTCCACCTTCGATCTGCGGTGGAACACCGATCGCATCCCTGTACACTGCTGTTCCGCCAAAGGAGCCTGCCATGCTGATTGTTGCCGACGAAAATATTCCGCTGCTCGATGCTTTCTTCCAAGGATTTGGCGAAATACGCCGGGTGCCCGGCCGTTCCATTGACCGCGCCACCGTCGAGCAGGCCGATGTGCTGCTGGTGCGCTCGGTGACCAACGTCAACCGGGCCTTGCTCGAAGGTTCCAAGGTGCGCTTTGTCGGCACCTGCACCATCGGCACCGATCATTTGGACCTCGACTATTTCCAGCGTGCCGGCATTCAATGGTCCAGCGCGCCCGGCTGCAATGCCCGTGGCGTGGTGGACTACGTGCTGGGCAGCTTGCAGACCCTGGCCGAGATCGAGGGCGCCGACCTCAACCAGCGGACTTACGGTGTCGTCGGCGCCGGTGAAGTGGGCGGGCGTTTGGTCAAGGTGCTCAAGGGCCTGGGCTGGAACGTGCTGGTCTGCGACCCGCCGCGGCAGATCGCCGAAGACGGTGACTACGTCAGCCTGGAGCAGATCATCGAGCAATGCGACGTGATCAGCCTGCACACGCCGTTGACCAAGTCCGGCAACGGCTCCACCTGGCACTTGTTCGACCGCGAGCGCCTCAATCGCCTCAAGCCTGGTGCCTGGCTGATCAACGCCAGCCGTGGCCCGGTGGTGGACAACGCCGCCCTGCGCGACGTGCTGCTTTCGCGTGAAGACCTGCAAGCGGTGCTGGATGTGTGGGAAGGCGAGCCCGAAGTGGATGTCGACCTGGCCGACCTCTGCGTGCTGGCCACCCCGCACATCGCCGGTTACAGCCTGGACGGCAAGCAGCGCGGCACGGCGCAGATCTACCAGGCGTTCTGCGCGCATCTGGGCCAGGCGCCGGCGATTGAACTGAGTGATTTGCTGCCGCCGCCGTGGCTGGCCGAGGTCCACTTGAATGCGTCTACCGACCCGGCCTGGGCGCTGGCGACGTTATGCCGCAGCGTGTACGACCCGCGTCGCGATGATGCGGATTTCCGTCGCAGCCTCGTGGGAACGGTGGACGAGCAACGCAAGGCGTTCGATCTGCTGCGCAAGCACTATCCGGAGCGCCGTGAGATCGATGGCTTGAAGGTGCGTATCCATGGGCAATCGGCGCTGTTGTCCGGCATCGTCGAGGCATTGGGCGCTGAGCTGCTGTAGGAACGAGGTCACAAAAAAACCGGCCATCAAGGCCGGTTCTGAAAGAGCGTGGGCGCTTCAGCCTTGCTGGGCAGGCTTGACCAGTCGCTGTTCCAGCTCGCGGCACGCTTGCTGGATCATGTCTTCGGTAATCTGCACTTCGCGGCCTTGGGCGTCGATGACGGAGCAAGGCAGGTATTGCGGTTGGCGGATTACTTCAATCTTGGCATCGCTGCTGTTTTGCAAGGTCATGGCCTGTCTCCTCATCAGGTTGTGTACCAACTTTAACCCCCCCGCGTGACCGAGCTGTTACAACTCCTTGCAAGATCATCGCTTCGAATACTCAGTCCACCAGAAACCGTTACAAATTTCCAGCCGGGTGTTAGACCGATAACCTCTAGGGGGCAGAGTGGGCGGGCATAATTAACCCGACTCATTGTTATTTACCCAAGTTCCCCCAATGTTGTCTGTAGGTTCCGATCTCCCCTCATCAGGTGATGCCCCCCATGTTCTCAGTCCGACAACGCCGTGCAATTCGCCTGGCCAGCCGCTTCATTGCGCCCTATCGCTGGCAGGCGCTTGGCGCGCTGGTGGCGCTGATCGTCACCGCCGGCATCACCTTGTCCATGGGCCAGGGCATTCGCCTGTTGGTGGACCAGGGCTTCATGACCCAGTCGCCGCACTTGCTCAACCAATCCATCGGCCTGTTCATGATCCTGGTACTGGGCCTGGCCGTCGGCACGTTTGCGCGGTTTTACCTGGTGTCGTGGATCGGCGAGCGGGTGGTGGCCGACATTCGCCGGCAGGTGTTCAACCACCTGATCTACCTGCACCCGGGTTTCTATGAAAACAACCGCAGCTCGGAAATCCAGTCGCGGTTGACCACCGACACCACATTGTTGCAATCGGTGATCGGCTCCTCGCTGTCGCTGTTCCTGCGCAATGCGTTGATGGTCATCGGCGGCATCGTGCTGCTGTTTGTCACCAACCCCAAGCTCACCAGCATCGTGGTGGTGGCGCTGCCGCTGGTGTTGGCGCCGATCCTGATTTTCGGCCGCCGCGTGCGCAGCCTGTCGCGCTTGAGCCAGGACCGTATCGCCGACGTCGGCAGCTACGTGTCCGAGACGCTCGGCCAGATCAAGACCGTGCAGGCCTATAACCACCAGGCGCAGGACGAACAACGCTTTGCCGTGACCGTCGAGGACGCTTTCAGCACCGCACGTAAGCGCATTGCCCAGCGCGCCTGGCTGATTACCCTGGTGATCATGCTGGTGCTCGGCGCTGTCGGGGTGATGCTGTGGGTCGGCGGCATGGATGTGATCAGCGGGCGCATTTCCGGCGGCGAGCTGGCCGCGTTCGTGTTCTACAGCCTGATCGTCGGCAGCGCCGTCGGCACCTTGAGCGAAGTGCTTGGCGAGTTGCAGCGCGCCGCGGGGGCGGCAGAGCGGATCGGCGAGTTGCTGCAGTCGCACAACGAGATCCAGGCGCCCGTCGCCGGCGGCGTGCAATTACCGCCACGCGTCAGCGGCCGCATGGAGCTGCAAGACCTGCGCTTTTCCTACCCGTCGCGGCCGGACACTTACGCCATCGACGGTTTGAACCTGACCATCAACCCCGGCGAAACCCTCGCGCTGGTGGGCCCGTCGGGCGCGGGCAAGTCGACGATTTTCGACCTGTTGCTGCGCTTCTATGATCCCCAGCACGGCCGCATCCTGCTCGAAGGCCAGCCGCTGACCGAACTCGACCCCCAGGACCTGCGCCGCCACTTTGCCCTGGTGTCCCAGAGCCCGGCGCTGTTCTTTGGCAGTGTCGAAGACAACATCCGCTATGGCAACCCGAGCGCCACCCGCGAGCAGGTCGAAGCCGCGGCGCGGATTGCCCATGCCCACGACTTCATCCTGCAAATGCCCGATGGCTACCAGACCCACCTCGGCGACGGCGGCATGGGCCTCTCCGGCGGCCAACGGCAACGCCTGGCGATCGCCCGCGCGTTGCTGGTAGATGCGCCGATCCTGCTGCTGGACGAAGCCACCAGCGCCCTCGACGCCCAGAGCGAACACCTGATCCAGCAGGCGCTGCCACAACTGATGCAGGGCCGCACCACGCTGGTCATCGCGCATCGGCTGGCGACGGTGAAGCATGCGGACCGGATCGCAGTGATGGACCAGGGCAAGCTGGTGGCGATCGGCACGCATCAGCAGTTGATCGCGAGCAACCCGCTGTATGCGCGGTTGGCGGCGTTGCAGTTCAGTGATGGCGTGGAGGAACAGGCTGCGCACTGAAATCACCGCGCAAAAAAATGCCCGCATCGAAGGATGCGGGCATTTTTGTGTGTGCGTCACGCTTTATTGATCGTCGAAATACCGCTCATGCCAGTCCACCAACGGCTGTGGCGAATTGAGCTTCTGCCCGTAGATCACCGAATAAGACAGCACGTTCTGCACGTACTGGCGGGTTTCGTCGAACGGGATGCTTTCCACCCACACGTCGAAACTCAGGTGATCGGCGCCGCGCAGCCACTGGCGCACGCGGCCCGGGCCGGCGTTGTAGGCGGCGGAAGCGAGGACGCGGTTGCCGTTGAACTGGCTGTGTACCTGGCTCAGGTAAGCGGCGCCGAGCTGGATGTTTTTATCCGGATCGAGCACCTGGGCCGGGGAGGCCAGCGGGATGCTGAACTTGCGCGCGGTGTCTTTGGCGGTGCCGGGCATCAGCTGCATCAGGCCGCTGGCGCCGACGCCGGAGCGGGCGTCGTCCATGAACGCGCTTTCCTGGCGGGTGATGGCGAACACCCAGCTCGAATGCAGGCCGCGCACCTTGGCTTCGCGCACCAGGGTGTCGCGGTGGGCCATTGGGAAGCGGATGTCGAGGTCATCCCAGTACTGCGCCTGGCTGATGGTACGGATCGCCGGGAAGTACCACTTCATGTCGTAGGCCAGCCTGGCCTGGGCGACCATTTCGTCGCGGTTGAAGTGACGGCTGACGTGGTACCACTCGCGGCGGCCATCGACCACCTGGCCCCGCGCATAGAACTCCAGGGCGCGGCGCACGCCGGGGGTGTTGCGCACTTTGTTGATCAGCGCCTGGCTCATCAACAGCGGTTTGTTCATCAACTGGTACGGCGCTTTGGAGCGGTCGGCGGCGAGGAAACCGTAGAAATCGCGCTCCCGCGACAGGTTCTTGTACAGCACCAGGGCTTGCGGGTTTTTCGGCTCGGCCAGCTCCAGGCTGCGGGCCTGCCAGTAGCGCCAGCGGTTGGTGGTGGCCAAGTCCTGCGGGAGTTTGCGCGTGAGTTGGTAGGCGTCTTCCCAACGGGCCAGGCGCAACAGCAGGCGCAGGCGCCATTCGGACACGGTGTTGTCGCGCAGTTCCGGGTCGTACTTGGTCATCACCTCAAGGGCGCGTGGGTCAAAGCGCTTGGCCAGGGTCAGGCCGATCTCGCGGGCAATCGCCACTTTTTCGTCACGGGAGAAGTGCATGCTGCTGGCATAGCCGTCGAGCATGGCCATGGCCTTGTCCGGGTCCTGGCGCGCCAGGCGGCGCAGGCCCAGGCCCACGGCGTCAGACATGGCCTCGGTGGCCGGCAGGAAGCGCGATGGGTCGTTGAGCATCTCCGGCTTTTGCGCCACGTCCACCATCAGGCGGCCTTGGGCGCCGAGGGTCGGCAGGCTTTTCACCAGGCTGTTGGCCAGCGCGTAGTTGCGGGCTTCGGCGGCGAGCTTGGCGCGGTCCCAGATTTTCTGTTCGGTGAGTTGGCCATCTGCGGCCCACTGCGCGAACGTGGCATCACAGGCGGACGGTTGCGATTTACCGGTCAGCCAGAGTTTTTCGGTGGTTTTGTAGCCTTCGGCTTTCAGATTGTGCGTGAGCTGGAACTGGCCATGCAGGCAATCGAGCTCGACGAAATTGAGCTTGGGGTCGTAGTACTTTTCAAAGGTCTGCCAGTCGCCACGCTCGGCCAGCCAGCGCAACCAACGCAGTTTCATCCAGTTGGCCTGGGGCAGGTCACCGTTTTTGGCGAGGAATTGTTCGATTTCCTCGTTGCTCGCGGTCTTCAGGCGTGCGGTCAGCTCGTCGTAGGCCAGGTACGGCGTCAGCGGATAGTCGGCCAAGGCCTGGCTGTATTGCATGTAGGGCCCGGTATCGCCCTTGGCCAGGGCGCGTTTGGCTTCATCGTAATATTGACGTTGGGTGGTTATGTCCACGGCCAGGGCGGATTGAGCGGCAGTGGCGGTAAGAAGCAGACAAGATAAAAAGTTGAAAAGGCGACTGCGCATGAGACGTCCGTGCAGAGAAATCACGACTAGCGCCGGCACCGCCGACACTCATTGCCTCTAGCTTAGCCTTTTGCCAGCGGCCGGTGAAAGCTTTGCCGACCTGTTCGTTCAAGTTCGCAGGAATTGTCTTACAGAACCCACCCGTAGCGAAAATGCCGGCCGCATCCCACCCTCAACTCAGGTAGAATGCGCGCCCAGTTTTTGGAGAAGCGTATGACCCTGCTCAAATTCAGCGATGTGTCCCTTGCTTTCGGCGCTATGCCGTTGTTGGAAGATCGCCCGTGGTGAGCGGGTGTGCATCATCGGCCGCAACGGCACCGGCAAGTCCAGCATGATGAAGCTGGTAAAAGGCGACCAGAAGCCCGATGACGGCTCTGTATGGCGCGCCCCGGGCCTCAAGATTGGCGAATTGCCGCAGGAACTGCCGGTGGCCGACGGACGGACAGTGTTCGACGTGGTCGCCGAAGGCCTGGACGGCGTCGGTGAGTTGCTTGCGCAATACCATCACCTGGCGCAGAACTGCGTCACCGAGGAAGACCTGGACAAGCTGATGCACGTCCAGCAAGACCTCGAAGCCCGTGACGGCTGGCGCCTGCAGCAACTGGTGGACAGCACCCTGAGCCGCCTGCAACTGCCGGCCGACAAGACCCTCGCCGAATTGTCCGGCGGCTGGCGTCGCCGCGTCCTGCTGGCCCAGGCCCTGGTGTCCGAGCCGGACCTGCTGCTGCTCGACGAACCGACCAACCACCTGGACATCGGCGCGATCGCCTGGCTCGAAGAAGCCCTCAAGGATTTCCAGGGCGCCGTGTTGTTCATCACGCACGACCGGTCCTTCCTGCAGAACCTGGCGACCCGCATCCTCGAGCTGGACCGTGGTGGCCTGATCGACTGGAACGGCGACTACGCCAGCTTCCTGGTCCACAAAGAAGCCACCCTGGCCGCTGAAGAAACCGCCAACGCCTTGTTCGACAAGCGCCTGGCCCAGGAAGAAGTGTGGATCCGCCAGGGCATCAAGGCGCGCCGCACCCGTAACGAAGGCCGTGTACGCGCACTCAAGGCCCTGCGCGTTGAACGCAGTGAGCGTCGCGAGCGCACCGGCAAGGCCAACATCATGCTGGAAACCGCCGACAAGTCGGGCAAGCAGGTGATGGTGCTGGAGAACGTCAGCTTCCATCACCCGGACGGTCCGTTCCTGATCAAGGACTTCTCCATGGTCCTGCAGCGCGGCGACCGTATCGGCCTGCTCGGCGCCAACGGCACCGGCAAGACCACGTTGCTCAAGCTGATGCTCAACGGCCTGCAACCGACCAGCGGTAAAGTGGAAGAGGGCACGCGCATCGACGTGGCCTACTTCGACCAGTTGCGTCACCAGTTGGACCTGGAAAAAACCGTGATCGACAACGTCGCCGAAGGCCGCGACTTTATCGATATCGACGGCCAGAGCCGCCATGTGCTGAGCTACCTGGGCGACTTCCTGTTCAGCCCGCAGCGCGCGCGCACGCCGGTCAAGGCCTTGTCCGGTGGTGAGCGTGCGCGCTTGTTGCTGGCCAAGCTGTTCAGCAAGCCGGCCAACCTGCTGGTCCTCGACGAACCGACCAACGACCTCGACGTGGAAACCCTTGAGCTGCTGGAAGAGGTCCTGCTGACCTTCAACGGCACTGTGCTGATGGTCAGCCACGACCGGGCATTCCTCGACAACGTGGTCACCAGCACCCTGGTCTTCGAAGGTGAAGGCAAGGTGCGCGAGTACGTCGGTGGTTA
>LNAP01004064.1_pt1 | contig 13743 bp, 10 predicted proteins | sample 602601 | NCBI WGS metagenome assembly LNAP01 (sample SAMN02440304, study PRJNA202911) | soil metagenome | biome: Subtropical and temperate rainforests or woodlands; isolation source: soil samples (1 kg each in a 20% v/v slurry with milli Q water) were... ...
GATGCCTCCTTGCTTGGAAAGTCGCCCTCGGAGCGTGCCGCCGCCATTGCTGCTGCCACCCAGCAACTGAAGGCCACCCTACATATGCAGTCCGGCCATGCCACTCGGGGAGCTCCCGTCGCTGCCAGTCAACCGATTAACTGCAAGTTGTCGGAGCGCCGCAAGAGAAACGTCTCGGCAGGCACTAACACCACGGAGATCACCGCCCAGGTACTGTTCGATCTTCAACAGCAGGAACAACTTCTGATGCAGGACGAGGACGATGCGAGCAATCCCGCAACGCCCAAGTCTCAGTCCTCCAATCACGGTAAGAGCCCTAGCACCAAGAAGTCTTCCCGTTCTCCCGTGCGTTCGCCCCGGGTGAGTCACAACAAGGGACAGTACTCTCCTCCGCCGTCGGATGCCATCCCCCGCACCCGCGAGACCTCCGCGGCATCGATCGCACCGTTCACGATGAGCTCCGACGCCCTGGACGAGCTGCAGAAGCAAGCCGAGCTGGCCGATGCCGCTTCCAAGGAGCGCCGCACCCGGCGCAGCAACTCTGAGCGCTCCACGCACAGCGACATCACCGCGGCCTTGGCCTTCATGGGCCTGGACCCGTCCTCTGCTGAGCCTGCGTTGCGCGCCCTGGCCGACGAGGAGGATGCGGCGAGCTCTGCTGAGAACTCCCTCTCGCACGCCAAGCAGCCAGTGTGCATCTGCGGTGCCTCCGGGAGACAGAGCACCGGCTCTCCGTATGCGAGCTCCTGTCCCTTTGGCACCTCCGCGTGCTCGTGTGTTTACACCGCCGCGTTTTAAGCATTCGTCTGCTTTTTGCTTCTTTTCTGGATCTCTGTGTCCCATCGTTGTCGCCGTGAGCTAGTGATATGCCTTGTATCCCGCCAAGGCACCGCACAACTCTATCTGTGTTGTTAAAACACAGTGCTCTTTTCGTCTCCTTCGCTGTGCTGCGAAGACACAGTGAACAAGACCACCCCCACACTCCACTCTTCTCGCCGCGTCGAATGCAGCGCTCTGCTCTTCAGATTCCTGCACCCACACCTGCACACCCAGGTGCACCAGCTTCGCGTAAGCCTGACCAAGACAAAAAAGTCCTCTTTTCGCCTACTTGTTTCAAGTACGCCCAACAAACAACCCTCTCTTCTCTCGTAGAAGCTTCTCTCTGCTCGGAATCCCTCAATGACACCGGGCGCTGAGTCGCTTCTATCTGCTTTTCTAACACCCTGCTTTTCGTGGTGTGCGCGCCCGTTCGCGGTACCGACCTTGTGTTGTCCGTTGAATACAGGCGCGCACATGTACCACCACCCTCGCTATTATATGTCCTCTCTTTTCGAGTTATATCATAGATTTTACCCAGCCTTTCAAAAGGAAAAGGTTGTACATAGTATGAAAGATTGAGCGTAAGCCTACCATTATTTGTAGGGTTGTCTGGGTATTTAGAGTGTCTACACTTGTGTTGACCCAGACAAACAGCTAATCCGGAAGTGGTTTAGACGTATTGGATGTTCTTTGTGTGTTTGATTATAATAGTTTATCAAACCTAGCGTATAACTTCGATTAATTGTAACGAAATTGAAAAAATATGTGAACGAATTTTATTTCTTGTAGTCTGCTTTATTAATAAGAGCCCAACAAGTAAAATTACTAAGTACCTCATCACACCATAGCAATGTATAAATATTTAAAGAAATCGGCCAGAAGAAGAGAAGACTCAAAAACACTCATGCAAAACGTGTGTGCATGGGCAATTTGATCGAAAAGAGGGTGGTGTATAGAACGCGAAAAATTCTCAAACTTGGATCACGTTTACTTGGAGGTGAGCGGCCGGAACCCCTGCCAGCTCTTGGGCGGCTCGAAGTTCTGGTTCTCCATGTAGCTCAGCAGCGTCTGCGAAGGTCCATCGCCGTCCAGCTCCGGCACGCATTCGCGCATGTACAGGTCCGACTTGGCCAGCAGCACTTTGGCGCCTTTCCAGTCACCCGCGAGGTACAATGCGACACCTTCCTTGAAGATGTTCAGGAACTCAGGATCCGTGGCGTGCTTGCGCAGGGTGAGCATGTCGTAGTCTTGCTCGAACACGTCGGCCACGTGGTCGTCTGCGGTGAGGAACTTGGTCGTGGCGCTGGCTCCGGGCATGAGGCTGATGGACGGGCGGCGCGCGGGCGTGTTGGTGCCGCTACCACTACCTGCTGCTTCGACGGCAGGAGCAGATGCACCGGGGAAGATACGCGAATGGCGGGCACTGGGGGTGCCGTTCATAGGCACCACGGCGTCGTCCACGAAGGCATTGAGCGACGGCCGCTGGTCCTTTTTGTTCTCCAGAAACACTTGATCTTGCAGAGCGTCGTACGTGTAGATGCCAATGGGCACTTCGGATCCTTTCACCGTAACCACGTCCAAACGACGCATCACCACCTGGCCCTCGGGGGAAAGCAGGTCGTAGAAGTCCTGTGAGGCCAGCAGGGGCACGCCGTACTGCTTACTCGAAGTCTCCAATCTCGCGGCCATGTTTACATGCGGAGACAGATACGTCGCGTCCACTTTCTGCAAGGAGCCGACAGCGCCTTCGATGGCCCATCCTGCGTGCAGACCAAAACCCATGCGCACCTATGAAACCATGGAACAAATAAGACACAAAGATCAGAATCAATTTATTGAAAACGCGTGTAAATGTAAGTCGCTATATCTTACCTTGAAATCGTGTTTGCCTTTCTCGGTGAGGCGAGGCTCGTTTCTGTAGCGCAACACGTACTTGTTGCGGTTGATCTCTGCGATGATCTTGCAGTAGCCGATCAACGCGTGATTCGCCAAGATGTCCACTCCGGGCACACGGCGCAGGTCGATGACCGCCTGCTTGCGCTGGGGCTTCTTGCTGCTCGTTCCTTCCTTCTCCTGACCATCCTTCTCTCCGTCCGACCCATTAGATCGCATGGACACATTCGAATTCATGCGCTTGATCTTTCTGGACCCCCCGGTGAAGCTGGCGGCGGGCTTGCGCTCGGAGGTGCCGCTCTTCTTCTTCTCGCTTGCGCCACCGTTGTTGCCGCGCAGGCGCGTGTTCTGCTGCGAGGCCAGGATGGAGTGCTCGTCTCCGATGCGCCAGACAATCACGAAGGCGTTTCCGAGGTTCTTGTTGCACTGACCGGACCAAGCATGCACACTGACAAAATAGTAAATATTGAAGGAAACAGAGGTTGACAAACAACGTGACAAATGTTGAATGACAATGTCAAACTTACTTGCTGTGTACAATTTCAGCAATCGAGTTAACGAACATGAGCACATCGTTGGAAAGCTTTCTATTGATGTCTTCGAAATGGTGGATGTCGCAAAAGCCAAAGATGGCGTAGATACGCACACCAGGCAGCAGAGGGTTGATCGCCGCCGAGGAGTCCTTCGTCGAAAGATTGGCACTGATGATACCAGCACCGGCCTCGCCGAAGCCAACACGCAGCAAGCCTGTGATCTTCTCGATGGTCGTCTCTAGCAGACGCATCTCGTACTCTCCAGTCTGGGTTGGGCCGCTGGCGTGGTGAAAGTGCAGCGGCTTCAAGGGATCTGCCGCCACGCCCTCCACCATGTTCATCATGCGCTCAATAGGAGCAATCACCAGTCGTTGGGCGTCGTTGGTGAACACCAAGGAAGCGCCGATCAACATGATCGCCACGAAGATCGTCAGAATGATAAACATCTGCGCCTGCTCGCGCACCACGATCACCAGCGCAAAGATGGCCGTGGTGGTGTACGTCGTGGAGCCCACCACGGTCTGCAGCATCTCGTCCATGCGTGTGTTGTAGCGAAGGTTCTTGATGTAGGCGTGGTAATACACAAAAGGGTCTGTGGGAGAAGAGGGCACGACACTGAGCATGCTCACGTAGCGGTCGTTGTAGAAGCTCGTGAAGGACGAGACGAACTGGTTCATCACGGCCTCCTTGGACTGCGCGCTGACGGTGCTATCCACGTTGAAGTTGTGCATCATGCGCATCGCGAACTGAGGACCTTCGTTGGGGGCACTGTAAGTGAGAATGGGCAGGATGATGATCATCAACAAGATCATAATAATCACGCGGCGCGTGGTGCTCTCGGACAAGCGATCGCCTAGGCGAGACTGGCGGTGATTGTAAAGACCTGCCTGTTTCTCGACATCCTCTTTCGCGATGGCCCCAATACGCACCAGTTCTTGGAGCTCTTCTTCGTTTTGTTGGCGCTGGCGACGCTCGCTGGCTACCTTGTAGACGCGCACAAGTCGCACAAGACGGACGAGACGCACCACACGACCGGATCGCGCGAAGTTACCTCCAGTTTGGGCTTCACTGCCAAGACCGAACACGCCAATTGGCTTGCCGATAAACGGGATGTCCGGAAAGAGAGTGAGAATGGCCAGAATGTCCAACCACCAAAAGAAGGATAGAAAATAACCTTCCCACAAGGGATACGGACTCCATTGAAGAAACTCTGTCTTTGACCACGAACTGGCGATCAGCTCAAAGATGAAAGTGAACAGACACACGGCGTAAGACACGGCGAAACTGTCGTCCATACTGGAAGGCGCGCAGAGGTTCTTGATGTCGTCCGCAAACAGCACGTAGATGGTCATCATTAAGGTGAGATCTTCAAACTATTTTAAAAAAAAATAAGAAATATTTGTGTCAATGTTTGATAGAATTCCAGAATTGTCGGATGAAAGAAAGTCGTACCGTGAGGCTGATGTTACAAGATGCTGTTTCTAGAAGCCAAGCCGTCGAATCCTTAATGTACTCATATGATAACAAACTCTCCAAGAACTCCTCTCTGCGGTTGATCCTCATTTGCTTCAATAAAAATTTCATTTGCTTGGCCTGTTCTTCTTCATTCAGCTCTTTCGACTGTCGTGGAGAATCCGGGTGGATCAAATTATACTCCTCCTCATCTTCATATTCCACCTCCTCCTCATCTTCCATTGGCAAAACAGAAGCCATAGTTCAGTGTAGAATTTAGCGCAAACGATCCAAATGTATTCTTCCTCGTGCGGGAAAGTTTGATCTGTAAAACTGCAGCAAGCTCTCTTTTCGCAGACGTTTCAGTGGTAAAGATATTGTATTATAACAACGTGCGTTGAAGATATATGAAATGTATCTTCAACGCGCAATAACGATACCCGCCGTTTTACATCGATGAAGTCAGGCAGTCTGGCAGTTTGATTTGCAACTGTTTAGATCTCCTCTTATATGCTGAGGCTTGCTACAAACGACAGTAATGAGTGCGCTCGTCGAAAATGCCTGCTCGGAAGAGCACAAATCTTCTTCTACCAAGGAATACCAAACTCTGTTTTGGGTGCCAATGTTATTTCAAACTGCGAAAAATGCTGAAAATCTTATTGAAGAAATGCTCGACATGATACAAGATTTCCATGACTCAGACCAATCAGCACATCCTCACAGATATAGTTTGACTAAAAAGACGGGCGGTGCCCCTCCGAAACGACGTCAACAGATTCTGGGTGAGGTACTGGACTCGGAAGTGGTTACAACGCGAGTAGACGTTGTGTTGAAATCAGACAATACCAAGTACAATCTACTTTCAGTGCTCAAGAGGCACTTTCTGTTCAGTCAGCTCAGGGATTATGAGTTGGAGGATGTAATTGATGTTATGCAAGCGCTTTATGTGGAAGAAGGGCAGGTCATTATCCAAGAAGGGGACCCAGGAGAGCTTTTCTATATTCTCGAAGAAGGTTTGTGCTTAACCACTCGCATAAAGTGCAACATATAATTACTAATCTTTTCTTGTTTACTTTATATAGGCTCGTGTGAAATATTAATTGGTGACGATTCTTTGGGCCTGTTGGAGTCAGGATCGGCTTTTGGTGACCTCGCACTCATGTACAATTGCCCCCGCGCTGCCACGATCCGGTCCGCCTCAGACTGCACCTTGTGGACACTTGATAGAGTCTTCTTCCGCCAGGCAATGGTTACATCGTCGTCAAACCAAAATGTGCAGTTGTCGCAGTTTTTGTCGAAGATTACGCTGTTCGAGAGCATCGGGGTGCAGAAGCTGAACCAACTGGCGCGCTCGCTCACCAAGCAATCCTACGATGACGGACAATACATCATCAAGCAGGGCGACATCGGCGAGCAGTTTTATGTGATTCACCGAGGCACGGTGAAAGTATCCAAGACTGACGATCTCGGCGAAGAGACTGTGCTGATCACTCTGGGCGAAGGGGAGGTCTTCGGAGAACAGGCGCTGATCAAAAAAGAGCCCCGCAAAGCCAACATTGTGGCCGTGGGGCCTGTGGAGTGTTACTATCTCGAGAGCCAGGACTTCTACGCCATGCTTGGTGAGTTTGTGGAGAAGTTCAATAAGATCAACGAGTTCCGCATTATTCGCTCTGCGAAGGCCTTTGCAAAGCTGTCGGACCAGCGCCTGCGTGGCGTGATTGCAAACAAACTCAAGCCACATGGCATGTTTAGCGGGCAGCGCATGGTGTGTGGTATCGGGGAGATCTTTTTCGTCGTCGATGGGCAGTTCAGCAGCTCCAACGGCGACATTTATTCCTCCGCAGCGGAGATCCAAGTGGGCAGCGTAGATAAGACTGCAGACGAGGTGGCCGGAGCACTGACCGCTGTGTCTGACGAGGGCAGACTGGTCTCTATCAGCCGGGAAATATTGCTGGAGCAGCTGGCGCTCAGCGAGCAGGAGGAGAACCGCAAGGGCCGCAATGTGAGCATGCTGACCTCGATGAAGGACGGGATGAACAAAGGCGGTCGGCAGGACAGCGTGTTGGTCGCTGGCTCCGATGCGCCCGTGGATGGTGAGAAAGAAATCCAGCTCACCACGGAGAGACGACGCGCCACGGCTCGACTGCGCCGCACCTCCATGGCGCAGTATCTGTGCAATAGTTTGGATGGCCTGGACCTGATTCAGCCCCTTGGTCGAGGCACCTTCGGCTCGGTCTTTCTGTGCAAGCAGCGTCACAGCGATCGCTACATGGCTCTCAAATGCCTAGACAAGAAGGCTCTGATTGACTCCGGCCAACACCACTACGTAAGAAGAGAAATCATCGCGTTGGAGAACTTTCAGCACCCCTTTTTGGCCTCGTATTATGGAGTGATCATCAGTCCCCGCAAGATCTGTCTGCTGCTGGAGTTCATCTCCGGAGGGGAATTGTGGTCTTATCTATACGGTCACATGCAAGACAGTGACAGAGGCAAGTTCGGAGGGATGAAGTTGTATGATGCGACGCTCTACGCCGCCACGGTGATTCTGGCCTTGGAGCACATCCACGGATTGGGTTACAGCTACCGCGACCTCAAGCCCGAGAACTTGCTGATCAACTCCGAGGGTTACTTAAAGATTGTAGACTTTGGTTTCGCCAAGCAGATTCCGTTTATCAACAAGAGTGGCGTGATCCAGTACCGCACCTTCACACTCTGTGGCACTCCTGATTATATGGCTCCGTAAGTACTTCTTTCTCTATTTACTTCTTATTATTTCCGCGTTTTATATACATGTGTCCCTTATTAATACGTTGTTCTTTGTAATCGCTTCCAGGGAGCTGGTGCTGACGCAAGGCCACGACAAGAGCATCGACTACTGGGCCTTCGGCGTGCTGGTGTACGAACTGCTCTGCGGCCACACCCCGTTCGAGTCCAGCAACCAACAGCGCACTTTCGAGAAGATTGTGCATTCCCAGAAACACCTCGGCTTCCCTCCTAACTTCGACCCCCACTGCAAGTCCCTCATCCGCCGATTGTTGCACCCCAACGCTGCCCTTCGCATCGGCGCATTGCAGAACGGCATCAACGACATCAAGAACCATGCGTTCTTCTCCATCCAAAACATCGATTTCGCAGCGTTGCTGAACCATGACGTCGAAATGCCCTATATCCCACCCAAGTTTATTCCCGGCTCGTCGGTCGCCACGTCGAATAAGATTGAGATGATGGATTTGGAATTTGAACGATCTGTGGAAGTTGAAGAAGATTACGCAGTATTCTTTCAAGACCTCAATAACCCGGAACTGTTGCTGGAAGAAAACATATAGTTTATTATAGAAGTATAATTAACTTTTTTCCTCAAGACAACAGCTGCTTTAGAAGTTGTTCTATGCATACTTTTTATTTATTTTGAATCAAAAATCAGCTCAAATGGACTTGTCCGGAAGGACCAAATGCGGTAACATATTCGCTCGTGTGCTATCGCCGACGCTCTCAAACACATTGCATGCATATTGCCGTTGTAATGCTCGTCTTCTTAATCTCTCCTGTCAGCTCGTTTTTTTGCAAGGGCATATTTGCACGAGGGTTGAAAAGCCCCCGACACTTGGATCACGTATACCGGTGTTTGTCAACAAATATCGAACAATCCACTGACACTAAAAAGCGTGTGGTATTTCTGGGGACCCCGCAGTTTGCAGCGGATTCTTTGCAAGCGATCGTTGATGGGTCCGCATCAAATGTAATTTCGCCGTTTGAAGTTGTCGCTGTTGTCACCCAGCCACCTGGAGATGTAAAGAAGTGGAGTCCTGTCCATAAGCTCGGCCAAGCTCTCAAACTTCCAGTGCTCGCACCGGAAACTGCAAAAGACACAGAGTTTCTTGCACATTTAGAAAGTCTTAATGTGGATTTATGCATCACTGCAGCATATGGAAACTTTTTGCCCAAAAGATTTCTCAGTATTCCGAAACTTGGTACTGTTAATATTCACCCCAGTATGCTGCCTTTATACCGTGGTGCAGCCCCGGTGCAACGCAGTCTACAAAATGGAGACAGTAGCACGGGCGTTAGTGTTGCTTTTACGGTGCATAAGATGGATGCTGGTCCGATTATCACGCAAATTCCGTATCCCTTGTCCGGGCAAGAGAAGGCACCGGAAGTTTTAACCGAGTGTTTCCGCATCGGTACCAAAGCATTGCTGGATGCTATGCCTTCGATCTTCGATGGAACCATCCAAACGACCAACCAAGATGACGAAAAGGCCACCCATGCCCCGAAACTGACTGTGGAGGATGCGGTGCTTGACTTTGACACCATGAGTGCGACCACAGTGCACAACCGGTGCAGGGGCTTCCAGGACTGGCCTGGAGTACTGGCGACATTCCAAATAGGCGACAATCTAGTCAAGATGAAGCTGATTACGACGTATGTTATGGAGCCCACAGCGGGCGCGGCGGAGCGCAGTCGTGAAGTGACCATCGTCAAGCACGCTCAGAGTTCGGGAAAGAAAGCGTTAGATATGCTCCGTGTGGTGTGTGGAGATGGCAGTGTACTGGGCGTTTTGGAGGTTCTCCCTGTGACCAGAAAACAAATGTACATCAAGGATCTAATGAACGGCATCAAGGGCGACAAAACGATGCACTGGATACCAAATACGCCAGTGCCATGAGTGTTAAATTTCACATTGCACATGTCGTTTCTTTTTGTTGAAAAGATGTGATGTAACACAACTGATTCTATTGAATTTGAAAGTTTTCCAAGGAAGTACTGGCAACAGCAATACTTATTGTATGCAAAATGCACACAGTAATCTTCTGGTTGAACGACGTATTGTACGTACAATTTGGCCCACCAAAATGAAACGTTTGCGCGAAGTGTTTGTCCATCACTTCGCGCAAACGGTGCGAATCATCATTTTATCGCTGCTTGTGACCCGCCGAACGTGCGCATTGCCCCCAATCATAAGTAAAAGCTGATATGAGTGGGGTAGGAACGATCGGAAAGCATATCGATGCTGATGCGATTCTCACCCACGACGAATCTTTTGCAAATTTTGTGAAAGACTCAATTGCCGCTCCCACTCCGAAATCGGCGTCTAACAATAACAACAAGATTACCAAGAAACCCCTAAATAATAGAGCTGCATCTATTCGTGATTTAGCTGAAATTACTCATGAAGGTATTGATGAAAATCTGGGCGAGAACTTCGAAGAAACGCCATGGTTGCCACCCTCGATCGAAAAAGCCGAAGAATTCCGCAAAAAATCTCTGTACCATGGTGGAGATATTCGAATTGCATCGCTAAGTCTTGTGTCAGCGCCTGATTTGGGTTCTGGAACCACGTTGTACTTCCAGTTCGCGATGACCATGTCGATGTGCCTGTTTGTGATGAGCATTTTGTCACTTCCAGCCTTGGTGTTCATCTACAACGGAACTGGCATCAAGCAAGAAGACCAAGATGCATTTGGGCTGTACAAATATACGCTGGGGAACATTGGGGCACAGGATTACTCCCTCTCAGGATCTCGCTGCACTTCGCCCGGCTACGCCTACAACGAAACGTGCATCAAGTACGGCGACAGCGAAATCTCGATCACGGACGCATCGATTGTGATGACTGCGATGGAGTGGGTCCAGATATTCGTCTTCTTTGCAGGCATCATTTATCTGCAGCGCAAGTCTTTCTCAGCAACTGGCCGGGTGTCGAAATCACAGACCTCCATTTGTGACTACGCAGTGGAAGTGAAGAACATTCCCGCTGATACCAAAGACTGGCAACTATTGCAGCATTTCTCCGAGCTCTACGCGCTGGACAAAGTAGATTGGAAAGGCCGCCCCGCAGTGGAAGGCGCCTTCCCGGTCGCAGATGTGACCAATTCGAACAACGTCATGCACATGAATACCTGGGTGGCTGAGTGCACCCTCCACAAAGGCATTGGGCCGTTCATCTCCTCCTTCAAAGACAAGCAGCACCTCATGGAGCGGCTGTACCGGTGCCGCGCGCAGATGAAGATGTACGCTGAGAACTCTCCACACGAGGGAGGCCACAAGCTGAACCATTACCTCGCCGCCGAACGGAAAATGTTGCATACAGGCATGCTGATCGACAAGCTGACTGAGAACACCATCAAGAAAAAGAAGTTCAAGATTCTCATCAACACCGACGAGGAGCAAGGCAATCCAGGAGTGTCGAGCAAATCGAACAAGACCACGGCCTCTTCCCTGCAGCGCACGAACACTGAAAACCAGATCAGCAACCCCTCAAGCATCTACCGGAACATTGACGCCCCAGCTGTGTCGTGCTACATCACATTCCAGTACTCCGAAAGCAAAGTGCGCTGCCTCGAAGACTACGAGCGCTACAATTCCCTGCCTTACTCGCTTTTCTACCCCCACGCATTGATGTTTCGAGGAAACAAACTGAGGGTCGTGCCGGCACCAGAACCTGACCACATCGTGTGGGAAAATTTGGAGTTGTCGTCCGCGTCAAAGTTCTACAAGCGTGCGCGCACTGCGCTGATCACCATCGCACTGGTGATTCTGTGCTTCATTGTTATTCTTCAAGCGTCCATCTACAAGAACTTGTTTTCGCAGAACATTCCTGACGATTACGTGTGTGGGACCGCCATCCCCACGCTGTACGCCAACAAGACCTCGGTCAACATTGCATCTATGGTGCTGACGCGGCCCGAGAGTCTGGAGCGCGCCGCGTACGACCAGCTGTGTGAGCCGTTTGGTTCCGACACTTTCTATGCGGTGTACACCATCGGCGGAGACTTGAACCAGATCGTGGGAAAATACGACATCGCCGCCTGCAGTACAGTGGGGTTTTGTCCTAAAGAGTCTGCAAGCCAGTTCTGTCCCTGCGCGTCGACCTCGAGCAAGCAGCAGTGCTACCCCCAGGGCTGCAGCGCAGACGACGACACTGGCCTCGTGGCGTGCCGCGCCTTCGACGCCAGTGCTGTGGGTATCTGTTATTGCTACGACGCCCTCAGCAACGGCCTCTCTGCCAACGGTGTGGTCGCCACGCTGCGCACGCTGGACGCGGAGGGCGGCGACGCGTCGTGCAAGTCTTTCTACAACAACTATGTGCTTTCGGTGGGCCTCACCTACGCCTCGGTCGCAGCGACCACCATCGCGAACACCTTTCTGCGCTCGTATTTGAAAGTACTCGCCAAGCAGGAAGCACACACCTCCACGGACAAGGAGCAAGGCTCTATTATGAGTAAGACCTTCCAGTCAGGATATGTGATGATGGCGATCATTGTGTTGATTGCGTACGGCCGGTCCAGCGCAACACCATACATTCTGAAACAGTTGCGTATCTTCGTGGGCCCCTACAGTGACTTCACTCGGCCTTGGTATGGCAACATCGGTTTCTATCTGATGACCACTTTTATCATCTCCTCCTTCTCGCCCCTGGTCTACAACCTGTTCATGCATTTCGTAGGGAAGCCGCTGTTGCGATTCTACCTCCACGAAGGAGTCAGGTATTAACTTAAAGTTCATGTTGTTCTCGTTGGTATTTTCCATTATTCACCTTCGAACTGTTATTATTGCACAGGAAGCGTACCAGTACCACCGTGGTGATGCAGCACGATCTGAATATGCTCGAAGTAGGGCCAGTGTTCGACTCCACCGTCCACACCGCGCAGTTGCTCACATTATTGTTCTTTGCGATGACCTTCGCACCCGGTCTGCCCCTGCTCATGCCTCTCTGCTGCTTCACGTTCGTGCTGTACTTCAACATCGACAAGTACCTGCTCTGCCGGTTCTATCAGAAGCCTCCCCAGTTGGGCGATGCCGCGATCAAGATTGTGATTAACTATTTGCCGTGGGCCGCGGTGATCCGCCTGGCCATTGGCTGCTGGATGCTCGGCAACGACAAAATCATCCCCGTCACAGAGAGCTCTGCGGGCCAGGCAGACTCAGTGAGCCAGCTGCGCGACGAAGGAGGAGCTGGTAGTATCGGCGCGTACTTGTTCCGTGAAAACACGGTGCCGTTGTTTGTGCTGCTTTTGATTGTCGTGGCCGGCAAGCTGTTGGCTTTGTTCTTCGAGCATGTACCGGTCTTCTGGATCTTCAAGTTTTGTTTTATCGTCATGCGCGAACTAGTTCGCAATGACCATCATCACAAGCATCTCAAAAAACAGGAATCTGTCGACCACTTCAGCGTGCATCCCTGGGATTTGGTGAAGACCGGCGACATCAAGCGTCAACAAGTCGCGCCGTTCACCGGAGAATACATGCGCTTCGTGAAGCATAAGGACGAGATCCCTGACACCTGTTTGGATATGTGCTCTTATGCATACCTTACGAAGATGGACGAGGCGGAATTGGAAGATGGCTGGGAGGTTCGGAACTCCGGAGACTACGTGATCAAACTCAAGGTGTGGACAAACGTCAAGAAAAAGTCCCGGCACAAGCGCGGAGACATCAAGAAGACGTACGAAGTGGTGGCAGACCACCGCTGTGCCACCTACAACATTGAGAAGATTCCGAAGTACATGGTTCCGATGCAGGGATTGCGCGAGGGCACCATGTCGATGATGGAGAACCAGATCCGCGCACAGCAGGACAAGAATGTGGTTGACTCGATGATCTACGAGACCTTTGACGCGGGCAACATGGAGAGCAACGTGATTGCGAACTACAACAAGCGCAAGACATTGAAGCCCGGAGAGACCATGCCGGTGGCGAACACCAAAGCACTTCTCAGTGCCGCGCTGTATGAGGACGAGGAGGAAGACGAAGAGGTGGAGGGGAAGTCACCAGCCAAAAGTGCCAACAAGACCAAGCCAGTCCCCACTCAGAGCAAGAACAACAGTAGAGGAGTGGCGGTCGAGGACTCTGCTGACAGCTTCTATCTCCCACCACCGGCAGTGGTTCCGTCCCGCTCGCCTCATAGTCGCAATACGCCGCTGACTGCGACTCCCAGCAGCATCACCGCCATCACTGGTGCCGGCAAGTCCAAGACACCTTACGGTGCACCCCCGTCCGCATTGCCTGCCTACTTGGTGCCTGGCGCAGACGAGCATGAGCATGGAAT
>LNAP01004065.1_pt1 | contig 13742 bp, 9 predicted proteins | sample 602601 | NCBI WGS metagenome assembly LNAP01 (sample SAMN02440304, study PRJNA202911) | soil metagenome | biome: Subtropical and temperate rainforests or woodlands; isolation source: soil samples (1 kg each in a 20% v/v slurry with milli Q water) were... ...
CAGCCGCATCAAGGACAACGTCGAGCGCATCCTGCGCGGCACCTCGGCCGGCGGCACCACCATCAACCACGTGATGCTGCACGGCCTGCACCCGAACCTGCCGTTCGGTGGCGTGAACAACAGCGGCATCGGCAAGTCGGGCGGTTTCTATGGCTTCCAGGCCTTCTCGAACGAGCGCGCCGTGCTGCGCCAGGTCAGCGGCATCAGCTTCACGCGCTGGGTCATGCCGCCGTATTCGGCGCGTCTGACACGCCTGCTGGACCGGTTCGTGCGCTGACCAGCCGGGGGGCGAAGCCGACCGGCGATCGGCGCCGCGCCAGCGGGTGGCCAAAAGCGCAGGGCAGGGGCGGGCTCCGACAGCAGAACCTCCCTTACCCCCCTGATCGATAGCCCAGGACGGAGCCGTACAGGTCGCCATAGGCCCGGCCCAATGGTGGGCCGGAAAACAGCGCTTCGTAGCGTTGCCGGGCGCTGGCCCCGTAGCGTTCGCACAGCGCAGCATCGTCGGCGAGCCTGCGCATGGCATCGGCCAGGGCTGCCACGTCACTGGGCGGGATGACCAGGCCCGTTTGCTGGTGCAGGTTGACGTACGAGGTGCCGGTGCCGATTTCGCAGCTGATCATCGGCCGCGCCATCATCGCCGCCTCAACCAGCACCATGCCGAAGGCTTCCGAGCGCAGGTGCGATGGCAGCACCAGGGCCCGACAACCTCTCAGCAGAGCCATTTTTTCGGCATCGCTGACGCGCCCGAGGAACGTCACCGGGGCATTGCGCTGCAGCGCGCGCCGCCGCAGCGCATCCCGTTGTGGACCATCGCCGGCAATCACCACCGGCAGGCCAGTGTTGGCCGCAGCGTCGATGAGCACGTGCAGCCCCTTGTAGTACCGCAGCGCGCCGAGGGCGAGCAGGTAACTGCCCTCGGACAGCGCCCCGCGGTCGCCAGGCGCGTGCCCGACTCCCTGCGCCCGGCCCAGTAGCCCGGCAAGGTCAACGTCAGCGGCCGCTGCGATGGCGTCCCGATAGCTCTCCTCGACGATGCCAAGCGGAATCGTATGCAGTCGTTTCCGGCACGCTGGCGCCGCCAGCACCGCACTCGTTCTCGCATAGGCCGGAGCGACGGCAACGATTGCCTGCATCGCCTGCAAGGTGCGGCGCATCAGCGGCGCATAGCAGCGTGCCAGCCAGCGCTGGCGCACGATATCCGACACGTAGGTCATCACCGCCGGCTTGCGGACCGGAGCCAGCCAGTGCAGCAGATCGGCGAATGGCCACGGGAAGTAGTAATGCACCAGATCCGCCCAAGCCACCTGGGCCCGGAACGCCTGCAGCGCGGCGTAGCCGCCAAGATCACACGAGGCGGGCGCCAGCCAGGAACGCCCGCGAATCACGCGCCCTTCGGGCCGATCGATCACCGGCGGTGCCGGCTGCGGCGACAGCGTGAAGATGCGCGACTGGACCCCAAAAGGTCGGGTTGCCAGGGCAATCTGGCGGATCGCTTCCTGCAAGCCGCCCGGCGGGTCGGGGAAGTAGGTTCGGTAAACATGCAGCACCCGCACGGCATCACCGTGCCAGAACCCGGCAGTACACCTGCACGGTCTCGGTCACCGTGCGCTCCCACGAGAAGCGCCTGGCCGCTGCAAGGCCACGGGCCACCCTGTCGAATGCGAATTCGGGTTCGGTCAACACCGCAGTCAAGGCCTCGGACAGCGCGTCGCCGTCGTTCGGCGGGACCAGCACCGCGCCGTCGCCACACACCTCCGGCAGCGAGGCTGCCGTGGTGGTGATCAGCGGCACGCCGCTGGCCATGGCCTCCACCGCCGGCAGCCCAAAGCCCTCGTAGATGGACGTGTACAGGCAAACGGCGGCGCCGTTGTAGAGCAGGGGCAGGTCTTCTTGCGGTACGTACCCCAGGTAACGGGCTCTGCCGCTGGCGGCCAGGCGGTCGATGCGCTCGTGCGTCGACCGGCTCAGCCAGCCGGGATCACCGATGAGCGCCAGCGGGAAACGCCGTTGCAGTTCGGGTTTCTGGCTCACGAAGGCATCGAGCAGGCAGTCGATCTGCTTGCGCGGCTCGATGGTGCCGACGCTCAGGCAGTACTCGCGCCAGACAAGCCCATAGCGCCGCAAGGTGTCTTGCACCGCCTCGACGGGCCGGGGCGTGAAACTCGCATCGGCCGCCAAGGGCACGGCCGTCACCCGTTCGGGCGGGCAGTGCAATTGGTCGATCAGTTCGCTGCGCGTGAATTCGGAGAACGTCAGCAGGTGATCGGCCTCGCGCAGTGCGCGCTCGATATCGCCGCCAACCACCTTGACCCTCAATTTGGGATGAAATTGCGGGTAGTGAATGACCGAAAGATCGGCGATCGTCACCACTTTTCTCGAGTTGCCCGGTGGCAGGGCAAAGGCCGGGCCATGGGCGATCAGATCCGCTCCAACGGGAAGGCGGCCGCCTACGCTCGGCAGCGGAATCCGGCGCCTGATGCGTTCAACCACGCGCAGCGCAAGGCGTGCGGCGCGATGCTGCTGCTTTCGCATCGCCGACGCATCCAGCCGATCGGCACGCAGCTTCAGCGTCGCCGGACTAAGCAGCCCTGCCACGGTGTCGTGCGGGTAGACCCGGCTCACGTTCGGCTCCGCGGGCAGGCGCCGCGCCAGCTCATAGATATAGCGCCCGATGCCGGTGAGCGGGGCGCGAACGGTATCGACCGACAACAGAACCTTCATGATTTGGGTTGCTTGGCGGTTGCACTCATCGCCTCGAACATCTCGCGCAGGGTCTGCTCCAGCGGGGGCTGCCTCAATGTTGCCGAGCGTGATGCGGCGCGCACCGCAGGCAAAGTGACCGACGATCTTCGGCAGCACGAAGCGCTCGGACTGCCCGACGCCGGTGTAGTTGAATGGCCGCACCAAGGTGATCGGCAGCCGGTCGAGCCAAAGTCGCGACATTTGCTCAACGCCGTGCGGTCGGCAGATGGTGCAGCAGCCGCAGTCATCGCGTCGGCCTAAAACGCCGCGCCGGACGCAACCCGCCGCAGGTCGGCCTGCACCATCTCCCGACACATCGTCTCGATCGGTGTCGTGGCCCGCCAGCCAAGCTCGCGCCATGCCTCGCCGGCATCGCCAAGCAGAAGCTCTACCTCAGCGGGGCGGTAAAACTGCGGGTTGACGCGCACCAGTGGGCGTCCGCTGGCGCGATCGATGCCGACCTCGTTCACTCCCTCGCCTTGCCAGACCAGATCGAAATCGGCCGCGCGCGCCGCCAGGGTGACGAACTCGCGCACCGACCGTGCCTGTCCGGTCGCCAGCACCCAGGTGCCGGGCGCCTTCGCTTGCAGCATGCGCCACATGCCTTCCACGTATTCCGGCGCATAGCCCCAATCGCGGCGGGCGTCGAGGTTGCCCAGTTCCAGCACTCCGAGCTTGCCAAGGCGCAGCCGCGCGATGCCGTCGCTGATCTTGCGCGTCACGAATTCGCGCCCCCGCAGCGGCGATTCATGGTTGAACAGAATGCCGCTGACGCCAAAAATGCCGTAGCTTTCGCGATAGTTCACCGTGATCCAGTGCGCGTACAGCTTGGCCACCCCGTAGGGACTGCGCGGCCAGAACGGCGTCGATTCGTTTTGTGGCGCGCTTCGCACCCGGCCGAACATCTCGGACGTGCCGGCCTGGTAGAAGCGAATGGCCGGGTTGACGGTGCGGATGGCCTCGAGCAGGTGCAAGGGACCCATGCCGGTAATCTGCGCCGTGGTGGCCGGTTGCTCGAAGGAGGTGCCGACGACACTCTGCGCCGCCAGGTTGTATACCTCCTGCGGTTCGGCCTGCTCGAGTAGTCGGATGGCGGCGCCGGGGTCGATGAGATCGTATTCGACCAGGCGCAGCGCCGGATGATCCTTGATGCCGAGTTCCTCGATGCGCCAGAAGTTGGTCGAGCTGGTGTGCCGGTAGGTCGCGGTCACCGTGTAGCCCTTGTGCAGCAGGAGCTGCGCAAGATAGGCGCCGTCCTGGCCGGTGACGCCGGTAACGAGAGCCGATTTCATATATGTTCCAGATGAGGGAGCCGTCTGCGCAGGGTGGCGCCGGGACGGCTTCGCAGTTATTCGCAGTTGTAGTTAAAGGTGATCTGCCTCGGCCTGGCTGCGCCGCTGCACCGCCGGCAGTTCCATGCCGTTGGCCAGGCGCTGCAACGCCGCCGGGTTGAGGATTTGCAGCTGCCGGCTCTGCTTTTGCAAGATGCCATTGGCGGCCGACAGCGACAGCGCGCGCGTCACGGTTTCGCGCGAGGTATTGGCCATGATCGCCAGTTCCTGGTGCGTTGGCAGGTCATCGATGATCAGCGTGCCGTCCGCCTGTGGTTCCTTCATGGAGTCAAGCAGCGCAAACACGCGCTGAAAGGCGTTGGGCAGCGCCAGCAGGGCGCGCAGTTCGTTGCTGTGGCGGATCATCTGCGCGAAATGCGTCATCATCTGTTCCGCGACGCGCGGATGCTCGAAAAACAGCTTGCGCGCCACGTCGCCCGGTATCTGAATGATGCTGGCAGGCAGCAGCGCGATCAGGGTCGCCGAACGCGGCCGACGGTCGATGACGGCGAGCTCGCCGAAAAAATTGCCCGGCTGGATGATGCTCAGGCCGATTTCCTGCCCGTTCGGCAGGTGATCGATGACTTGCAGCTTGCCGCTGAGCAGAATCGCCAGATGGTCCAGCGCCTGCCCCTTGAGCAGCACCGTTGCACGTTTCTGGAACTGTATCAGGCGCGCCGCCGCCAGCGTGCGCGTCAGCTCCTGCTCGGAAAGCAGGCCGAGTATCGGCTGCTTGCGCAAAACGCCGAGCGGGATGGATACGGATTGGCGTTGTGCCGTGCTCAAGTCGGGGCCTCGCCGATAGCGGACGGCATGATAACCGGCGTAGCGCGCCTGCGCCTAACAGAACCTCGAAAACACCCCAGCCACGCGGTTTTGCGATGCCGCTCGTCGCCCGGGGGCGCGACCAACCATCGCGTTTTCCACAGCCGGGTGGGCAAAAGCGCAGCCGGCGTAGGGTGGGCAAAGCGCAGCGTGCCCACGCGGACCCGGCGCCAGTCGCCGCATGCGGCTCGTCGGAACCTCGTCAGACCCGCGTGGGCATGGCCTTGCGGCCTCTGTCCACCCGATGTCCACCCGACGCCGGGTTGCAGCGGCCACCGTGGTGCCCGCCGAGCGCGTCCCAGGCGGCGAACGAGGTGGTCGTGCCGAGGCGCCTGGCGCGGCTCTGACCCTCTGGACGCAGCCGAGCCTCCGGTGGCAGCATGGGTGGCGTGCGCCCCAAGGCCGGGCCCATCACGTCCAAAAACGGATGCCCCGCCCGTTGCCGGGCAGGCTCAGGTCCGAGGCAACCCCGTCGCGCGGCTTTAAAATTCGTTCGAAAGAGAATGTCTCGCTGCCTTCGATGCGGTGCGGCTGCCGTTGCGGAGGCCCCGAGCGCGCGCTCCGGTGCGCTGCTCTCGGCCGACCTGGTGTGCATGCAGCGCGGCCTCGTCAGCCCTCGTCAGCCTCGTCATCGATGATGCCCGAGCTTGCCCGGCCGTACCGGCCGGCGATGCGGCGCGCGCTCCCGGTCCGACCGCGCCGACGCGGCTTTCGGTCTGCCCCTTCTCATTGCAGCCTCTCCGTTTCCAGGCTACTGCACTGGCATGCAATACTAATGTCGGTTCTTTATGGGACAGGACGCCAGGGAATTGCTGAAAAATGCCGTCCTTGGCATTTTTTTGTGCCCACCGCGGCGCAATACACGCCCGCGCCGACCCCGGACCGGAAGCGCCCCATGAACCAGCGCTCCCTGACGTCGAGCCACGGCGTGCCAAGAATATCCTGCGGCAGCAAGTGACCGAACGCGAAGCTCTCATCCCCGGAGGCATTTGATGCGCGGCATGCTGCATGCCCTGTGGCAATACCGCCACTTCGTCTCGAGCTCCATCCGCAACGAACTGGTCAGCCGCTTTGCCCGCAGCAAGCTCGGCGGCCTGTGGATGCTCATCAACCCCCTGGCCCAGGTCGCCATCTACGCCCTGATCCTCTCCAACGTCCTGGCCGCCAAACTGCCCGGCATCGACAACCCCTACGCCTACGCCATCTACCTGATGGCCGGCCTGCTCGCCTGGACCCTGTTCAGCGAAATCGTCGGCCGCTGCCTCACGCTGTTCATCGAGCAGGGCAACCTGATGAAGAAGATCAGCTTTCCCCGCATCACCCTACCGACCATCGTGGTCGGCTCCAGCCTGGTCAACAACGGGCTGCTGCTCTTGGCCATGCTCGGCATCTTCCTGCTGCTCGGCCATCACTTCACGCCCGCCATGCTCTGGCTGCTTCCGCTGACGGTGACGACGACGGCCTTCGCGGTGGGCGTGGGGCTCACGCTGGGGGTGATGAACGTCTTCCTGCGCGACATCGGCCAGGCGGTGCCCATCGTGCTGCAAATGTGGTTCTGGTTCACCCCGATCGTCTACCCCGCCACCATCATCCCGCAGCAGTACCGCCCCTGGCTCGAACTCAATCCCGTCTATCCGCTGGTGGACGCCTATCACCAGGTGCTGGTGTACGGCGCCGCGCCGCAGATCGAGGGGATGCTGCCCATCGGCGGGCTCGCCGTCGGCCTGCTGTTGATGGCGCTGTTCCTGTTCCGCCGGGCGGCCGAAGAGATGGTGGACGCGCTATGACCGTGCTGCGCGTGCACAACGTCGGCAAGGCCTTTCGCACCTACCGCAGCGAGTGGCACCGCTTCGCCCGCTGGTTCGGGCTGCCGCTGAAGCCGGCCGAGGAGACCTGGGTGCTGCGCCATGTCGGCTTCGACATCCAGCCCGGCGAGGCCATCGGCATCGTCGGGCAAAACGGCGCCGGCAAGAGCACCCTGCTCAAGATCATCACCGGCACGCTCCAGCCCACCGAGGGGCAGGTGCAGGCCAGCGGCCGCATCGCCGCCATCCTGGAACTCGGCATGGGCTTCAATCCGGAGCTCACCGGCCGCCAGAACGTGCGCCATGCGGCCGGGCTGATGGGCTTCTCCCCGGAGCAGATCGAGGCCGCCATGCCGGATATCGAGGCCTTCGCCGAGATCGGCCAATACTTCGACGAGCCGGTGCGCACCTACTCCAGCGGCATGCAGATGCGCGTGGCCTTCGCCGTGGCCACCGCCTGGCGTCCCGAGATCCTCATCGTGGACGAGGCGCTTTCGGTGGGCGATGCCTACTTCCAGCACAAGAGCTTCGCCCGCATTCGCGAGTTCCGCGAGCAGGGCACCACGCTGCTCATCGTCTCCCACGACCGCAACGCCATCCAGGCCCTTTGTGACCGTGCCATTCTTTTGGAAAAAGGCACGGTCGTCAAGGACGGCGATCCGGAAGAGGTGTTCGACTTCTACAATGCCCTCATCGCCGAAAGGGAGAACAGCACGGTCGAAGTGAAAAAGTTCGCCAACGGCAAGGCGCAGACCACCTCCGGCACTGGCGAGGCGCGGGTGGAAGAAATCGTTCTCTACAACAGCAAGGGCGAGCCGGCCGAATACGTGGGCGTCGGCGAACCCGTTGAACTGCACGTCAAGGTGAAGGTCTACCGCCCCATCGAAACCCTGGTGCTCGGCTACGGCATCAAGGACCGATTGGGGCAGCTCATGTACGGCACCAACACCTGGCACATGGGGCAGATCATCCACAAACCGCAGCCGGGGGATACCTATCGCTTCGTGATCGCTTTTCCCGCCAACTTGGGCGTGGGTAGTTACTCGATCGTTACCGCCCTACACGCGAGTGATGATCACCTCTCCGCCAATTACGAGTGGCGCGATCTGGCGCTCGTGTTCAACGTCATCAATACCGGGAAAGTACAGTTTCAGGGCTGCAATTGGTTGGAGCCGAGGATAAGCGTATGAGTGGTAAGAGAGAGGGCTTCTACAAGGCTCTCGAAGACAGGTTCCGCGGTGACCGCGAAATGATTAAGTTGCGGTTGCAGGTCTATTTGCCATTCATTGAACCCCTCAAGGACGTCTATCAGGATGCCCGTGCAGTGGACCTTGGCTGCGGCCGAGGCGAGTGGCTGGAGCTGCTGGGCGAAAACGGCTTTGCCGCGCAAGGCGTGGATGTGGATGATAATATGTTGGCGGCTTGCACCGAGCGCGGTCTTGATGCGCATAAAACGGACGCCCTCTCTTTCCTCAAACATCTGGGTGACGAAAGTGTTTCTGTCGTATCCGGTTTTCATCTTGTGGAACACCTGCCATTCGACGATCTGCACTCGTTGGTAGAAGAATCGCTGCGGGTGCTGAAGCCAGGTGGCTTGTTGCTTCTTGAGACGCCCAACCCGGAAAACATCGTGGTGGCAACCGCGGCCTTTTACCTGGATCCCACCCACATAAAGCCTATACCTCCTTCCCTGCTCGCATTTGTTGCCGAGTACTATCAATTTCGAAGGGTTAAAATCCTGCGGCTACAAGAGTCAAAGGATATTGAAAACTCAGACAATATCGCTTTGTTAAATGTCTTCGACGGCGTGAGCCCAGATTATGCTTTGGTTGCCCAAAAAGACGCCGCAGGCGATGTGCTTGGCTTGATCGGAGCGGCATTCGAAGCAGAGTACGGCGTGACACTGGATCGGCTGGCAAGCAAGTTCGAGTCGCGCGTTTATAACGCCGAGAGCATGGGCCAACAGGCCAAAGCCACGGCCGAAGAGGCAATGGCGAAGGCGGCGCAGGCGGAGGCATGGGCGACGCAAGCGGACGCGAAGGCGGCGCAGGCTGAGGATGCGTCGCGACAATATTTAATGCAACTTCACGCCGTCTACGCCAGCACATCATGGCGCATTACGGCGCCGCTGCGCAGTATGGGGCGGGCTGTGAGGCGGCTACGTCGTCCGGGTGCGGGCGTTTCATCGTCCTTGGAGAAAAAAAAGGATGGCGTCCTCCAGTCCTTGGCGGCATTCACGGTAAATCGCGGCGTAAATTACGCAAGAAAGTCGCCGCGCTTCAGGCGGGTTGTGCAGGGGGCATTGATACGCATGCCGGGTCTGAGCGTCAGGTTGCGCCAGCGGTATAGCCGTTCAAGACTCTCCGCACATGCACGTCCGGAGGAGTGCGATGATGGCATGGCGTCGAACGCTCAAATCGGCATCTCCGTAGGTCCTGCTTTGACGCAGGCAATGGCATCGGCTGCGCCCGACGGCGTCAATGCCCAGCAACGCACCCCTGTCGAGGCATATTTTCACGTTTATGGCGAGCGCCAATGAAAAAAATCTTGGCCTTCTGTTTCTTTCCAGCCTTCGTGCCGCCTTTGAACGGCGGCCAGTCGCGCCTTTTCCATTTCTATCGCTCGATCAGCCGCTGGCATCACGTTACTTTACTAACCTCGACGCACGTTGGTGGGGAGGAGGAAATCATTAGCCACGGTCTCAACTTCGTGGAGCGACGCATTCCAAAGGACGATCATTTTATTCGCCAGCACGGTCTCCTGGAAAAATATTCAAGTGGCGGCGACATTTCAGGCCCCGCCATCGCTGCCTGTGGCAAGCTGCCCACTCGATTACACCAGTCCTATTTTGAGGAATATGAAGGAGCGGATATCATTTTTCACGATTTTCCTTTTACCGTTGATTATGATGTGTTTGCTCACGCGGACGACAAACCGCGGGTTTATAACGCCCATAATTGCGAATCGCATCTCTACGCGCAGCTCCATCCCGGCAAAAAGTCACAACCCATTCACGAGCTGGTCGGCGCGGCTGAAAGGCGCATGCTCGAAACCGCGGATCTCGTCCTCTACTGCAACGAGAAGGATCTGAAGGCTTTTCGAAAGCTTGCCCCGGATGCCGGTTTCGAAGCGCTATACGCACCGAACGGCATGGTTCCCGTTACGGGCGAGCGTCAAGCTCTGTGTAACGGGGCGGCGTGCCGGGCGGTTTTCATCGGCAGCGCTCACCCGCCCAACGTCCACGCTGCGGAATTGATCGCGCGCACGCTGGCGCCGGCCTTGCCGGAGGTCGGCTTTGACATCGTCGGCAGTTGCCTGCCGGAAGGGCGATATCCTGCCAATGTGAAGCGGCATGGGGTGGTGGATGACGCCACCAAGGCCGACGTCCTACGCGGCGCCAACCTGGCACTTAATCCAATGGCTGCAGGCAGCGGCTCGAATGTCAAGGTGCTGGAATATTTCGCTTATGGTTTGCCAGTGCTGTCCTCCCCCTTGGGCATGCGCGGCATCCAAGCGGAGCCGGGAAGGCACTATCTGGAAGCCTCCTTGGAGGGCTTTGCCCGGGTGCTACGGGAAGCGGCAGCGGCGCCGGCGGCGCTGGATGCAATAGGAGCGGCCGCAAAGACCTTGGCCTGGAGCAATTACACGTGGGAGGCCATCACAAGCCCGGTGGCAGAGCGCGTGGAGGGGCTCGTAGAATCCAGGACAAAGGGTGAGCGAAGGCGCTTTGTATTGGCACTGAACGACTACGACTCCTTTGCGGCGATCGGCGGCGGCGGCACCCGCAGCCGCGGCCTTTATGACGCGGTTCGGGAGTGGAGTCCTGTAGTGTTCGTCAGTTTTTCCAATGACGGTGCGTTGGCTGCGCGGGAGCACGAGGCAGGCATCACGGTGATCAATGTGCCGATGACTTCCGAGCACATTGCGGATCTCGGGCGGACCAATGCCCAGTGCGGTGTATCGGCCGACGACATCGTCGCTAGCCGTCATTGTTCGACCAATCCCTGGCTCAATGGCATCTATCGTATCTTGAGGCAGTCCGCACGTTGCATTGTCCTCGAGCACTGCTATCTGGCAGCCCTGCCGCACCGCTGGGGCGACCGTTTCGTTTATTCTTCACAAAACAACGAGACTGAACTCAAGAAACGTCTGCTACAAGGGCACCCCCTCAGGACGGAGCTGTTAGATGCCGTAAAGCGCAGCGAGCGTCTGGCCGTTGAGTGTTCGGCGGCTACCGTAGCGGTATCACTCGAAGACGCAGAAGGGCTGGTCAAGGGAAAGCGCACCGCCGGGCCGGTAATCGTCGTGCGTAACGGCGCTGCTATGCCTGAAGAAGGCGAAGCGGTTGACCAGAGGAAGGGGGAACTCTGCGAACTCATCGGTGACCGTGCGGTGGTCTTTCTAGGTTCGGCCCATATGCCGAATGTGGAAGCGGCTCGGTTTATTGTAGAAAGACTGGCGCCGCATTGCCCCGATGTGCGCTTTCATCTGATTGGGTCGGTGTGCGAATGCGGCCTGAAGGCACCAGCGAACGTGCGACTTTGGGGCGTGGTGGACGAAGTGACCAAAAGCGCTGTGATGCTGTCTTGCGCGCTGGCCTTGAATCCCATGAGTAACGGTAGCGGGTCGAACGTGAAGCTGGCGGACTACCTGGTTCATGGCCTTTTCGTTATCACCACTGAGTTCGGGCAGCGTGGCTACCCTCCCAGCATTCAGAAGCATGTCTCCATCGTTCCGAGGGAGGCATTCGCCAACTCTATACGGCAGCTGCTTGCCAACCCCGCCTTATATTCCAAGGAAGCGAAAGCGGTCCGTCGCGCCTTGTTTGAGCACGAATTGGCCATGCATGGCATTGCCCAACGTTTTGTCGCGCTGTTGCAGGGTTTTGAAAAGCCGAAGAAGCGGGTTCTGTTTGTCACATACAGATACACTGCTCCTGCCCTGGGTGGCGCAGAAATCTATGTCGAAAAAATCGTGCGCGCACTTGGTAACAGCGGTGATTTCGAAGTTGACGTGATTGCCCCCGAAGTCAGTGGCATACACAACCATATGCGGTTCAGTGAAAGCTATACCTTGGAAGCCGATCTTGGCGCGCCGGTGGATATCCCCAATGTGCGCTTTGCACGATTCCCTGCGGACACGCCAGATCCAAAGGCAATAGAAGGCCAGTTACGCAAGGCATGGGCGGCACAACCCGTATTTGAGAAAACCCTCGATCGATTGCTTCGTGACCAGTATCGTGAAACCGGCCTAACCTGGGGCTGGGGCTACCCGGAGGGTAAGGGGACGGCCGCCGCGCGATGGGCATTTACCGAATGCGGCATATTTCTTCATGAATCGGCACATCTCGATGTCGAAGGCTATGCCCCACATGCGGTCGCGGTCACGGCCTATGCCGGCAAGAGCGTTATCGCAGGGCCATGTTCAATGGAAGGCCAATTTTCGCTTTCTTTTCGCGCAGAAGCCGGTGAGGCGCGCTTGGTGATATCCGCGCCTCAATCACCAGCTGATCCACGCTCCTTGGGGGTCCGCATATCCCGGCTGGAAGTCGAAGGACGGGCACTGAACCTTTCTTCGCCCACATTGCTGCAGAGCCATCTGTCATTGCTGCCCGCTGAGCGTACTTTCCGATTGCTGGATCATGCCAACGAAGCCTCCCGGTCTGCCCTGGGCGTGCGCCTCACCGATGGTCGCGGCCCGTGGAGCAGTAGCCTTGAACGCTTCATTGCCGATCATGTGGCGGACTACGACCTCGTCGTCACCCACAACAATGTGTTTCGCCCGGCAGTAGTAGCGATTGAACAGGCTAGGAAGCACGGCGTGCCGTCTATCCTGATTCCCCATGCCCATCTCGACGATGATTTCTATCATTTTCCGGACTGGATTGAGTGCGCCAGGAATGCAAGTATTGTCTTAGGGGCGCCCAAGGCCGCCTGCGATTTTCTCGCGGAAAAGGGCTGCAACGTTCGTTATCTGCCTGCAGGTTGCGATGTTAACGAACAGTTTTCGGATCAGGACAAGCAAGTCTTCGTGCAGGTCTACAGGTCGGGGCGCCCGTTCGTTCTCGTGCTTGGTAGGAAGGCGGGTGCCAAGGGTTATCGCGAGGTCATCGCAGCGGTAGAAACGCTAAATCGCGACGGAATGGATATACACGTCGTGTTGATCGGGCCGGACGATGACGGTATTCCAGTCAATTCGCCAAACGCTACTTATTTAGGGCGCCAGCCCAGGAATGTTGTCAGGGGTGCGCTGATGTCATGCGTTGCATTGTGCAACATGAGTAGCAGCGAGAGTTTCGGCATAGTGCTTCTAGAGGCATGGCTCGCGGGAAAACCTGTGATTGCGAACAAAAACTGCGCGGCGTTTCAGGACATGGCTGTGGATGGTGAGAATTCTCTCCTGGTTGACACAGGTGGAATCGCAGACGCAGTAAAGCGCGTTGTCACGCAGCCCGAGCTGGGGGAGCGGCTGGCCGAAAACGGCAAACGCGTGGTTGCAAAGTTTGACTGGAAATCTGTCGCTGAAGAGTTCATCGGTATCTGTACCGGGACGATAAAAGCGAACATGGCAAAGGTGTCGGTATGAAAATCGATGTAGGTCAGGCGCTGTCAGAAATTAAAAGGCTTATGCAGGGGGGGTGCCGTACGAGGAGGATTTTCTGTTCTTCAGGCATCTCAAAGGGAGGGCGAAGCCAGTAGTGTTTGTCGATGTAGGCGCAAATGCTGGACAGTCGGCGATATCATTTCTAATGAATTGTCCTGATTAGCGCCAATCTTCAGCACCGTCTCAGGATCCGGGACGGTGGGGGCGTAGGGTAGTGGTCCCGTTCCAAACCAAGGCCACGCCGATGCCCATGAACCGCGTTCAATTTCAGCCGGGCTTGAGTTTGCCCGACTTCCTGCGCGCCTACGGCACCGAGGCGGCCTGTGAGCAGGCACTCGCGCAGGCCCGCTGGCCGGCCGGGTTTGTCTGCCCGCGCTGCGCGGGGGCGAATGCCCACCGGTTCCAGCGCTTCGGCCAGGCGTACTGGCAGTGC
>LNAP01004066.1_pt1 | contig 13741 bp, 14 predicted proteins | sample 602601 | NCBI WGS metagenome assembly LNAP01 (sample SAMN02440304, study PRJNA202911) | soil metagenome | biome: Subtropical and temperate rainforests or woodlands; isolation source: soil samples (1 kg each in a 20% v/v slurry with milli Q water) were... ...
TTGGCGCAGGGCAAGGCGCAAACCGCAGCGATAGCCATCGCTATCGCGAGGATTTGCAACGCCGCCATGCGCCAAAAGGCGCGGTTTTATGTGCCGCATCGCGTCGAACACTGCACTAGGATGCAAGCCCTGTGCTGACCAGACCGATGATGCCCGCCACAGAAGGGAACGGCATGCGCATCCAGGCGCGAGGCGCGTGCCTTGAGCGGCGGCTGCCGGTCAGCCAGGCGACATAATTGCGCGCATGCGCAGCACACGTTTTTCCGGCCCTTTCAATCGCCGAAGCTGGCTTGCCGCCCTGGCAGGCAGCATGGCCCTGCCCAGCCTTGCTGGCGTCACCGCCAGGCCCGCGATCACGCTGCGCTTCTCGCATGTGGTGGCCGAGGAGACGCCCAAGGGCCTGGCGGCCAACCGCTTCAAGGTACTGGTCGAGCAGCGCAGCGGCCATCGCATTGGCGTGCAGGTTTACCCCAACGCGCAGCTGTACGGCGACCATGACGAAATGCAGGCGCTGCAACTGGGCGCGGTCGATCTGGTGGCGCCCTCGCTGTCCAAATTTGGCCGCATCGGCTTGCCCGAGTTCGAGCTCTTTGACCTGCCGTTCCTGTTTGACGATTTGAACGCGGTGCGGCGCATCACCCTGGGGCCTTTGGGCAAAAAACTGCTGCAAGGCTTGTCGCGCCAGGGCCTGGTTGGGCTGGGTTTTTTTGACAACGGCTTCAAGCAGATGAGCGCCAACCGGCCGCTGCTGGAGCTCAAGGATTTTGCGGGCCTGCGCATGCGCGTGCAGGCGTCCCGCGTGATTGCCGCGCAAATGCGCGCTTTGGGCGCGCGCCCGGTCACGCTGCCCTTCAGTGAAACCCGCCGCGCGCTGGCGGCCGGTGTGGTCGATGGCACCGAGAACCCGGTGTCCAATTTCTGGACCCAGGCCATGCACGAAGTACAAACCGATTTGAGCCTGACCGAGCACGGCTACCTGGGCTACGCGGTGGTGACCAACCAGCGTTTCTGGCAACACCTGCAGCCCGACGACCGCGCCCTCATCAACCAGGCGCTGCAGGAATCGCTCGCGTTTGCCAACCAGATTGCCGACACCCAGAATGACCGGGCACTGCAAGCCTTGCGGCAAGCGGGCACCACGCGCATCCACCACCTCGGTGTCGACCAGCGCGCCCGGTTGCGCCAGGCCGTTCAACCCGTGCAACAGCAGCTGGCCGACCGCATCGGGCCCCGCTGGATGAGCGATCTGAAACAGGCCTTGCACAAGTCCTGATTCGACTGTCAGGGTAAACCCTAGCTGTTGAACACCACAGTTGTCGCCTCGGCTGCAGGCCTCTACAGTTCGATCGTCGTTCAAGACTTTTAACTACTCGAGGAGACTCTCATGAAATTGAAACTGGTTGCCGCTGGCGTTTTATTGGCTTTCGGTTTGGGCGCCCAGGCCGCCCCGCTCATCATCAAATACAGCCACGTGGTGGCAGACGTCACGCCCAAGGGTCAGGCCGCCCTGAAGTTCAAGGAGCTGGCCGAGAAGAAACTGCCGGGCAAGGTCGAGATCCAGGTGTTCCCCAACAGCCAGCTGTTTGGCGACGGCAAAGAGATGGAAGCCCTGCTGCTCGGCGATGTGCAGATTCTGGCGCCTTCACTGGCCAAGTTTGGCAAGTACACCAAGCAGATCCAGATTTTTGACTTGCCTTTCCTGTTTGACGACATCCATGCAGTGGACCGCTTCCAGTCCAGCCCCGCAGGCCAGGAACTCCTGAACTCGATGACCAAAAAAGGCATCAAGGGCTTTGGCTTTTTGCACAATGGCATGAAGCAGCTGTCGGCCAACAAGCCGCTGGGCTACCCCACCGATGCCAAGGGCCTGAAGTTCCGCATCCAGGCCTCTGACGTGCTCGAAGCCCAGTTCAAGGCGGTCGGCGGCAACCCGCAAAAACTGGCCTTTGCCGAGGTCTATCAGGCGCTGCAAACCGGCGTGGTCGATGGCACCGAGAACCCCTGGTCCAACATCTACAGCAAGAAATTCCACGAGGTGCAAAAGTACATCATGGACAGCAACCACGGCGTGCTCGACTACATGGTGATCGGCAACGCCAAGTGGTGGGCCGGCCTGCCGCCTGACATCCAGAAAGGTCTGAGCGAAGCCATGCTTGAATCCATCAAGTTCGGCAACAAGGTGGCCTTTGAAGAAGACCAGGCATTCCGCCAAAAGGTCATCGACGAAAACAAGGCCAAGGTCTTGCCCATGAGCAAGGAGCACCTGACGGCCTGGCGCACGGCCATGCAGCCGGTCTGGAAAAAGTTTGAAGGCGAGATCGGCAAAGACCTGATCAACGCGGCCCTCAAGGCCAACAAGTAAGCAAGTAGCTGCGTTTGAGGCCAACACCCCGGCGCGTCCGGGGTTTTTTTGGGGTATTTCATGAAAATTCTGGATCATCTGGAAGAGTGGATCATCGGGCTGATGCTGGCCGCCATGACCGCGCTGACCTTTTTGCAAGTCGTGATGCGCTATGTGTTCAACAGCGGTTTTTCCTGGGCGCTTGAACTCACCACCGTGTTTTCTGCCTTCATGATCTTTGTCGGCATCTCTTACGGCGTGCGCGTGGGTTCGCACATCGGGGTCGATGCGCTGGTGAAAATGATGAAGCCTGCCGCGCGGCGCAATGTCTCGATCCTGGCGGTGTTGTTGAGCCTGCTGTACGTGGGCTTGGTGCTCACCGGTGCCAGCACGTATGTGTTGAAAATGAAGGAAGTCGGCATTGAATTTGAGGACATGCCGATCGAGCGCTGGCAGGTGCTGATCATCATGCCGCTGGGTTTTTTGCTCACCGGTTGGCGCTTCATGCAAATTTTGATCGACCTGATCACCGGCAAAACCGACAGCCTGAGACTGGCTGACGAGGCGGCCGAGGCCATGCGACTCAAATCCGAAGAGAGCCAGTCATGAACACTCTTTTGCTCTTTGCCGCGCTGTTTTTCTGCATGGCCATCGGCATGCCGATTGCCGTGAGCCTGGGCCTGTCGAGCCTGTTGACCATCTTTTTCTTCTCGCAAGACTCCCTGGCTTCGATGTCGATCAAGATGTTCGAGACCAGCGAGCACTACACGCTGATGTCGATCCCGTTCTTTGTGCTGGCCGGGGTCTTGATGAGCACCGGTGGCGTGGCCAAGCGCATGGTGGTGTTTGCCATTGCCGCGGTGGGCCATTTGCGCGGCGGGCTGGCCATTGCCTCCATTCTGGCCTGCATGCTGTTTGCCGCAGTGTCGGGTTCCAGCCCGGCCACGGTGGTGGCGATTGGCTCGATCGTGATCGCCGGCATGGTCAAGAACGGCTACCCCAAAGAATTCGCCGCCGGCGTCATCTGCAACGCGGGTACGCTGGGCATTCTGATCCCGCCGTCGATCGTGATGGTGGTCTATGCCGCCGTGACCGAGGTGTCGGTGGGACGTATATTCATGGCCGGCGTCATTCCGGGTTTGCTGCTGGGTCTGATGCTGATGATGGCGGTCTGGTGGCGTGCCGGCAAGCTCAAGGTCAAGCCGCCGCCCAAGGCCAGCGTGCCTGAAGTCTTGCGTGCCTTCAAAGACTCGATGTGGGGGCTGGCGCTGCTGGTCATCATCATGGGCGGTATTTATGGCGGCATCTTCACGCCCACCGAGGCGGCGGCGGTGTCGGCTGTTTATGCGCTGGTGGTGGCGGTGTTCATTTACCGTGATTTGTCTGCCAAACAGTTGCCCCACGTGTTTCTGGAAGCCGGGCGTACCACCGTGATGCTGATGTTCATTGTGGCCAACGCGATGCTGTTTGCCCACGTGCTCACCACCGAGCGCATTCCGCAAACCATTGCCGAGCAAATTGTCGGCATGGGCATGACGCCGTGGATGTTTTTGCTGGTGGTCAACTTCATCTTGCTGGTCGCCGGCAACTTCATGGAACCCACCGGCATCATCCTGATTCTGGCGCCAATCTTCTTCCCGATTGCGACCCAGCTTGGCATTGACCCGATTCACCTGGGCGTCATCATGGTGGTCAACATGGAGATCGGCATGGTGACGCCGCCGGTGGGGCTGAACCTGTTTGTGACGAGCGGTGTCACGGGCATGAACCTGGTGCAGGTCACCAAGGCGGCCTTGCCGTGGCTGATGGTGCTGCTGGTGTTTTTGGTCATCATCACCTACATCCCGCAAATCACGCTATTCCTGCCCGACATGATCTTTGGCAAGGGCTAATCTAGAAACGGCAGGTGCATAGCGCTCTCACCCATGAGGTGAACGCCATCGAAGCCGTCAACGCTTGATTTCATGCGGCTTGGCAAGGGATACAAAGCGATCAACTGCCGTTTCTAGCCTAACGGGGGTCGCGGTCAATCGCCTTGTGCGTGCCAATGCGCTTGAGTTCGGCTGTGGTGCCAACAAGCTCAAACGTCACCTGCCATGAGTGGTTGGTGTAGACGTCAATTTTCCAGATCGTAGGCTTGGGCATGCCCTTGAGCATGTGCAGGCGCAACGATTTTGCCTGCGGGTGGCTCTGAAGTGTTTTCAGTGCCTCGATGCAGGCTTTTTGTGCATCAACAAACAGCGCCTTGAACTCTGCCTGGAATCTGGCGGAGTAAGAAAAATTTTCTATTCGGATGCCAGTCACTTGGCAGACATCAACGACTCAAACAAATCATCAGCGTTTGAGAATACTGCACTGGTTGATGGTTCAAGCACGGCATCGTGGGTAGCCACCCATTCGCGCAAGTCCTCTACCGTGTCATGCAGATGCCGGATGGCATCCATGAATGATTCATAGGCGTCTGCCACGCCGTCATCAGAGTTCAGTAGCGGATCGGTGCAGGCGGAAACATGCCGCTGCTGGGCGTCGTGATAGATCCTGGAGCAGGCATCAGACGCTTTGACCAGATTGGATTCAATCCGGCGATCGGGATCAATGACGACATCATTTGATTCCAGTCTCTGGCGCAATTCCTCATAGCTGGCGTCAATGCCAACAATGATCTTGATGTCGCTGTCCAGCGCATCAAGCGTGTTTTCAATAGCGCTGAGCAGCTGCAAGTTACGCGCAGCAAAGGCATTCACGCCAGCAAAGGACATGGCTGCAGGAAATTGCGTGGCACTTGTTTTCATAGCCCCGCATTATCTTCCTTTGCATGACGCGGCGCTTTCACACAAACCCGAATCCCTGCCCGATGTCTCATTTTTACCCAAGACCCCAAAGTAGCTAATCCGCCACATAGGGGTTGCTGCGCCGCTCGCGCCCGAACGTGCTCTCGGGGCCATGGCCGGGGATGAACACCGTGTCGTCGCCCATCGGCCACAGGCGATTTTTGATGCTGGCAATCAGCGTGTCATGGTCGCCCTGCGGAAAATCGGTGCGGCCGATCGAGCCGGCAAACAGCACATCGCCGACAAAGGCCCGCTTGGCCTCGGCCGAGTAAAACACCACATGACCCGGCGTGTGACCCGGGCAGTGGCGCACCGCCAGCGCGCATTGACCCACGCTGACGGTATCGCCGTCCTTGAGCCAGCGCGTCGGGGTGAAGGCTTGGGCCGGCGGAAAACCAAACATCTTGCTTTGCCCGGGCAGGCCGTCAATCCAGAACTGGTCGGCCGGATGCGGACCGATGATGGGCAAGCCCAGCCGTTCGGCCAGCTCGCCGGCAGCGCCGGCATGGTCGATGTGGGCATGGGTCAGCCAGATTTGCTCCAGTTTTAAACCCAGCCTCTCAACTTCTTCGAGCAACAGGTCGAGGTCGCCACCGGGATCAATGACGGCGGCTTTGAGTGTCTGGTCGCACCAGACCAGGGAACAGTTTTGGGCAAAGGCGGTGACGGGGACGGTAAGGTAGCGGAACATGGGAGTTGAAGCTTGCTGATAACAAAATATCAGGATTTATAACAAATTTTTTGACAGGTCCCCGACCATCACGTGGCTTCCCAAAGCAGTCTCATTTGTAGACGACGTCATTCCCGATTGCTGACCTATTTGTAACTTGACGGTCATGCATCCGACGAGGTTCGCTTTCTATAGTTCACCCATATCGCAATACGGCGATAGAAGCGGGACAAGACGGTACACGATGACGACCGACTTGCCCGGAACTGTTTGACAAACCTTGAAAGGAATGATCATCATGAATACCAAATTTACATCCATCGCCTTGATCCTCGCCACCGGTCTGCTCGCAGGCACCCAGGCCCTTGCCGGCGCAACGCGCGAGCAAGTGCAAGCCGAGCTGGCCCAAGCCATCCGCACTGGCGACATGCCTGCGCCCGGCGACCAGGGTCTGAAGCTCAATGCGTTGTACCCGGAGCGCTACCCAGCCAAACAAGCGCAAGCGAGCCTCACGCGCGAGCAAGTGCAAGCGGATCTGAACAAAGCCATGCGCGATGGAAATTTCATGATCACAGATAACGGCCTGCTGTGCAACGAGGTGCACCCGGACATGCATTCAAACGTGTAAGTGTGGCCAGGCGTTGACTGAGGCCGCACGCGTACGTCATGGGTGCGGCCCAATGGAGTTTTAAGTTCCGCAGGGCAAACGGCTTTCAGTGACGGACTAAACCTAAAACGCCAACCCGGTGCTGAGCACCCGGTGCGCCACCAGGTCCAGCGCGGGCTTGGTGTTGCCCTGCTTGTCGGTCCAGACCTTGGGGTTCAAAGAGCCTGCGGCGGACACCGAATCGCCGTCGCGCAGCGCCAGCAAGACGGCGCAGGGCACCTCATCAAAAGCGATCAGGTTCACCATCAGGTGCTCGTTTTCACTGCTCTGCGCGCGCACCCTGGCCACCACGTAGCTGCTGTCGCCCTTGCCCTGGCGCCGCTCCGGGTCACCCATCAAGCGGCCGCCAATCAATCCATCAATCATTCGTGCGCTCCTGAGGCATTCAACACAGGCCTGCATGGTAGTCGCTTGCGCCGGACCGGTCTCGCTGCTGGCTATAGTACAGGCTTGTTTTGTTTTTTTGGAGTGGTGTATGCGCGTGTGGCAACAACCCGTTTCTGTGGCAGGACTGACCCGTACCAGCCTGGACACGGCGGTCAGTCATCTGGGGATTGAATTTCTGGAGGTGGGCGAGGACTTCATCCGCGCCCGGGTGCCGGTCGATGCACGCACCCGGCAACCCTTTGGCCTGCTGCACGGGGGTGTCAGCGTGGTGCTGGCCGAAACGCTGGGGTCGGTGGCCGCCAACTATGCCTGTCCTGCCGGTTATCGTGCCGTGGGGCTCGACATCAACGCCAACCACCTGCGCAGCGCCACCAGCGGCTGGGTCACCGGCACCGCCCGCGCGGTGCACATCGGCCGCAGCACCCAGGTCTGGCAGATCGACATGGTCAACGACGCCGGTGAAATGACCTGCGCGTCACGCATCACCATGGCGATCCTGGCACCGCGCTGAAGCCTTAGGCCAGCGCAGCCGCCGCAATCACCTGCGCCACGGCGGCGGTGAGCTTTTTGGCATAGGGCACGTGCAGAAACTCATTGGGGCCGTGGGCGTTGCTTTTGGGGCCGAGCACGCCGCAGACCATCATCTGCGCCTTGGGAAATCCGGTGGACAGCATGTTCATGAGCGGAATGGTGCCGCCCTGACCAATGTAGCCGCAGGGTGCGCCGAAGTAGTCTTGTGAGGCCGCATTCAACGCCTGCTCGAACCAGGGCGCGGTGCCGGGCGCATTCCAGCCGGTGGCGCCGGCGCCGCCTTCAAACGTCACCTTGGCCTGGTAGGGGGCGTTGTCTTCGAGCAGGGCCTTGAGCTCGGCCACGGCGCTGGCCGCGTCGATCAGCGGCGGCAGGCGCAGGCTGAGCTTGAAGGCGGTGTAAGGGCGCAGCACGTTGCCGGCGTTCTTGAGTTCGGGCAGGCCGTCGGCGCCGGTCACGCTCAAGGTCGGCGTCCAGGTGCGCGCCAGCAAGGCTTGCAAGGGGTCGCTGGTGGTGGGCAGCATCGCCCGGCTGCTGCCGCCGCAGTCGGCATGCGCCCAGGGGAAGCGCTTGAACAGCTCCTCGCCCAGAATGGCGGCGGTGGCCTGGGCCTGGGCCAGGCGGTCGGCGGGCACCTCGCAATGAAAGCTGGCGGGCAGCAGGCGGCCGCTGGCGCTGTCTTCCAGGCGGTCGAGCAGATGGCGCAGGATGCGAAAGCTCGACGGTACCAGCCCGCTGGCGTCGCCCGAGTGCACGCCCTCGGTCAGCACCTCGACCCTGAGCGTGCCGCTGGCCATGCCGCGCAGGCTGTTGGTCATCCACAGCTGGTCGTAATTGCCGGCGCCCGAATCCAGGCAGATCACCAGGCCCACATCGCCCAAGCGTTGGCGCAACGCGTCGATGTAGGGCAGCAGGTCGTAGGAGCCGCTTTCTTCACAGGTTTCCACCAAGCCGACGATGCGCGGGTGCGCGGCCTGCTGGGTTTTAAGCGCCTGGATGGCGGTGATGGCCGCGTAAATGGCGTAACCGTCGTCGGCACCGCCGCGGCCATAGAGCTTGCCGTCCTCGTACTTGGGTGTCCAAGGCCCCAGGTCGGCGCGCCAGCCGGTGAATTCGGGCTGCTTGTCGAGGTGGCCATACATCAGCACGGTCTGATCAGACACCGCCTGCTTGCTGTTGCCACTGCAGGCCGCCACTTCAAAAAACAGCACTGGCGTGCGACCGGGCAGGCGGATGATCTCCAGCGTCAGGCCGGCCACCTTTTGCGCCTGCACCCACTCAAAGGCGTTCTGCACCACGGTGTCAATCAGGCCATGCTGCGCCCAGTCGGCGTCGAACATGGGCGACTTGGCGGGGATGGTGATGTAGTGGGTGAGCTGCTTGACCAGGTCGGCGTCCCAGGCCTGACTGACTTGGGTCAGGGCCTGGGCCGTGTTGAGAATCGAGGGGGCGATGCGTGTGTTCATTGAAGGTGTCCTTGCGTGGTGCGTCAAACAAATGCTGTCACAGAGGACATGCCGCCGGGGCTTTCCGGATTCACGCGTTTTTAAACGCGGGGTAATCCGTGTAGCCCTTGGCACCGCCGCCGTACCAGGTGCTGCGGTCGCTCTCTGCCAGGGGCTTGCCCTTGCGCAAGCGCTCGACCAGGTCGGGGTTGGCAATGAACGGGCGGCCGAAAGCCACCAGGTCGGCACCCTCACCCAAGGCTTGCTGCGCCAGGTCTTTGTCGAGGCCGTTGTTGACCATCCAGGCCCCCTTGCCGGCGGCAGCGCGGTAGGCGCGGCGCAGCCCGGTGTAGTCGAACGGGCGATCGGCGAGCACGCGCGGGCCGCCGGTGGCGCCTTCGATGACGTGCACATACGCCAGACCAAACGCGGCCAACTGGCGCACCACGTAGTCAAACAGGGGTTGCGGGTCGGGGTCAAAGGCATCGTTGGCCGGGGAAACCGGTGACAGGCGGATGCCCACCCGGCCAGCCCCCACGGCGCTGGTCACGGCCTGCACCACTTCGAGCAGGAAACGGGCGCGGTTTTCGATGCTGCCGCCAAAGTCGTCGCGGCGCTGGTTGGAGCCGCTTTTGAGGAACTGGTCGAGCAAATAGCCGTTGGCGGCATGGATTTCGACGCCGTCAAAACCGGCGGTGTGGATGGCGTTGCGTGCGGCGGCCACGTAGGTGTGCACGATGTCGGGCAGCTCGTAGGCTTGCAGCGCGCGCGGCTTGGAGGTGTCGACAAACACCGGCTGGCCGTCCTTGAGCAGCACGGTTTTGGTCTTGGCGGCGATGGCCGACGGCGCCACCGGCGCGCCACCTTGGGGCTGCAGGCTGGTGTGCGAAACACGGCCCACGTGCCAGAGCTGGCAAACGATCTTGCCGCCTGCCGCGTGCACGCTGCGCGTCACGTCTTTCCAGGCCTCGACCTGTTCCTCGGCATACAAGCCGGGCACATCGGCGTAGCCCTGGCCTTGCTGGCTGATGGCGGTGGCCTCGGTGATGATGAGCCCGGCGCTGGCGCGCTGGGTGTAATACTGGACCATGAGGGCGTTGGGCGTGGCGTCGGGGGCGCGGTTGCGCGTCAGCGGGGCCATCACGATGCGGTTGGCCAGCGCCAGATCCCCGGCGTGTACGGGGTCAAACAGGGTGGCGGTGCGGTGTGGCATAAATGACTCCAGGTTGATTTTGCTTATGGCCTGCAGTTTAAGGCCAGCGCACAAAGGCCTCGGCAATTCGATCACACAACAGCATAAACTCCGCGCATGATTTCAGGCCTCCAACCCGCCCTCGCTTTCATCCTTGCCCAATTCCAAAGACTCAAGTCTGCCATCAGGCAATACCCCGTGCGGGCGGCTTTGGCTTTGCCCGCGCTGGCACTGCTCTATGTGCTGCTGCTGGTTCCGTTCACGCCCGGCATTGGCGACTTGCGCAAAGCCAAATCCGAAGCGCCCTCGGTGCTGCTGGCGACCGACGGCAGCGTGCTGGCCGAGTACAAGCGCATCAACCGCCAGTGGGTCACGCTGGAGCAGATTTCACCCCACGTGGTGAACGCCCTGATCGCCACCGAAGACCGCCGCTTTTACCAGCACCACGGCATCGACTTGCGCCGCCTGGCCGGGGCCGCGCTCAGCACCCTGTCGGGCGACTTGCAGGGTGGCTCGACCATCACGCAGCAGCTGGCGCGCAACCTTTTCCCCGAAGAAATCGGCCGCGCCGCCACCCTGACGCGCAAGCTCAAGGAGGCCATCACGGCGCTGAAGATCGAGGCCGTGTATTCCAAACGCGAAATCCTTGAGACCTACCTCAACACCGTGCCTTTTCTGTACAACGCCTTCGGCATCGAAATGGCGGCGCGCACTTACTTTGACACCTCGGCCGACCAGCTCGACGTGCTGGAAAGCGCCACGCTGATCGGCATGCTCAAGGGCACCAGTTATTACAACCCGGTGCAAAACCCGGAGCGCGCCAAGCAGCGCCGCAACCTGGTGCTGGAGCAGATGGCCAAAAACGGCAAGCTCGACCCGGCCCGGCTCAAGAGCTTGTCCAAACGGCCGCTCCGGCTCGATTTCGAGCGCCAGGTCGAAACCCCGGGGCCGGCACCGCATGTGGCCCAGCACCTGCGCAAGTGGCTGATCGACTGGGCCGACCGCCGCGACTACGACCTTCAGGCCGACGGCCTGCGCATCTACACCACACTCGACGCCAGGCTGCAGAAAGCGGCGACCCAGGCCGTGGTGCGGCAACTGAGCACCCTGCAAACGCTGGCCGACGGTCGGCGCAAAGCCGGGCAGGAGTCGGCCGTGCTGCAAGCCGGCTTTCTGGCGCTGGACCCGCGCGACGGCGCCGTGCGGGCCTGGGTCGGCAGCCGCGACTTTGCCCTGGAACAGTTCGACCATGTGAGCCAGGCACGGCGCCAGCCCGGCTCGACCTTCAAGCCTTTCGTTTACGGCGCGGCCTTCATGCAGGGCATGAACCCGTCGGACACCTTCGTGGACCAGCCGGTGGCGATCTCGTCGCCGGGCAGCGAAGTGTGGACCCCCAGCGACGTCACGCCGCCCAGCTACCGGCCCACCAGCCTGCGCAGCGGACTGGTGTATTCCAAAAACACCATCACGGCCCAAGTGATGCAAAAAGTGGGACCCGAGCGCGTCGGACAGTTGGCACAGGCCATGGGCGTGCGCCAGAGCAAGCTGGACCTGGTGCCCTCGCTGGCGCTGGGCACCAGCCCGGTCACCTTGATCGAGATGGTCGCCGCCTACGGCACCATTGCCAATGGGGGCAACTACTTTGCGCCCCATCTGGTGCTGCGCGTGGAAGACCGCCATGGCCAGCTACTGGAACAGTTGACTTCTGTTGCCGAAAGCAAACCGGCCATGCCCCGCGCACAGGCGCTGACCCTGGTGAACGTGATGCGCGGTGTGATTGACGAGGGCACGGGCGCGGCCATTCGCACCCGCTATGGCATCCAGGCCGACGTGGCCGGCAAAACCGGCACCACCCAGGACAACACCGACGGCTGGTTCATCATGATGAACCCGCAACTGGTGGCGGGGGCCCGCGTTGGTTTCAACGACAACAGCGTCACCATGGGCTCCTGGGGCCAGGGCGCGCGCAGCGCCTTGCCGATGGTGGGCGAGGTGTTTCAGCAGGCGTTTCGCAACCGCTGGCTGGATTCAAAAGTCGAGTTCGACATTCCACGGCCAAGACCGCCAGAGCCACCGCCGCAAGAAAACCCGTTGACAGAAATCGTGAACGAGTTCATGAAAAAATTCATGCCGCTGCTGGGGGATTGATGCCGCGCACGACACCTGCTCCTTGGTTTACACCACCGCGAAGCGCCCCTGCAGGTAGCTGATGATGGCCCCGGACTCGAACAGCCATTGACTTTGGCCATGCGCGTCGGTGATCCTGAGGCAGGGCACCTTGACGGTGTCGGCGCCCTGGAGCAGATCGTCGCGGTTTTGCAGGTGGTGTTGGGCATCAAGGCGCTCGATGGGCAGCGACAGGCGCCGCATTTCCTGGCGCACCTTGATGCAAAACGGGCAGGTCGTGAACTGGTACAGCACCAGGCTCTGGCACTGCTGGTTGACGGCCTGCTGCAGCTCGGGCGCGCGCACCACGCCCTTGGGCCGGGTCACAAATTCCCACACCTGCATGAAGGGGCCGAGCACGATGCGCAAGGTTCTGAAAAAGCTTCTGATGATGAATTTCATCGGGTGATCATAATCGCCCGAAAGTCGTTGACATTGGTCAGCGTCGGGCCGGTCAGCACCGAGTCGCCCAGTTTTTGAAAGAAGCTGTGGGCGTCGTTGTGATCGAGGAAACGGCGCGGATTCATGCCTTGTGCCCAGGCCCGGGCGAGGGTGTCCGGCGTGAGCAGGGCACCGGCAATTTCTTCGATGCCGTCGACGCCGTCGGTATCACCGGCCAGCGCGTACACGCCGTCCAGGTCACCCAGCGCCACGGCCAGGGCCAGCAAAAATTCGACGTTGCGGCCACCCCGGCCGGTGCCTTGCGGGTTGCGCAGGGTGACCGTGGTTTCGCCGCCGCTGAGCAACACACAAGGCGCCTGGAACGGCTGGCCGTGCTGCGCCACCTGGCGCGTGATGCCGGCCAGCACCTTGGCCACGTCACGCGCCTCACCCTCCAGGCTGTCGCCCAGAATGTAGGGCGTGATGCCCGCCGCGCGGGCCACTTGGGCAGCGGCCTCCAGTGCGATTTGCGGCGCCGTGATCATGCGCACTTCACTATTTTTCAGGCGCGCATCACCGGGTTTGACGGTTTCGCCACGGCCACTCTCCAGCAGCGCACGCACTGGCGCGGGGAGGTCAATACGGTAGCGCGCAATGATGTCCAGCGCGTCCGCGCAGCGGGTGACGTCTGCCACGGTGGGACCCGAGGCAATGTCCATCGGCGCGTCGCCCGGCACGTCCGAGATCAGCAGCGTGAGCAATTGCGCCGGATGGCACAGCGCGCCCAGGCGACCGCCCTTGAGACCCGACAGATGGCGGCGCACGCAGTTCATCTCGGCAATGGTCGCGCCACTGGCCAGCAGCGCCGTATTCACCGCCTGCTTGTCGGCCAGCGTCAAGCCCTCGCCCGGCGCCACCAGCAGCGAGGAGCCGCCGCCGGAGATCAGGGCAATCACCAGGTCGTCCGCCGTCAAACCCGTCACCAGCGCGGCGATGCGCTGCGAGGCGGCCAGGCCGGCGGCATCGGGCACCGGGTGGGACGCCTGCACGATCTCGAGGCGCTGGCACGCTTGCTGGTAAGCGTAGCGCGTCACCTCCAGGCCCTCGAGCGGCCCCGGCCAATGGGCTTC
>LNAP01004004.1_pt1 | contig 13739 bp, 10 predicted proteins | sample 602601 | NCBI WGS metagenome assembly LNAP01 (sample SAMN02440304, study PRJNA202911) | soil metagenome | biome: Subtropical and temperate rainforests or woodlands; isolation source: soil samples (1 kg each in a 20% v/v slurry with milli Q water) were... ...
CCGGTGCCTGCGGCACCGTCGCGCCCGGGACCGACCCGGCGGCACCCGGCACGGTCGCCTGGGTCTGGGCAGCCACGGTCGGGGTGGCCGGCGCGGCCTTGTCGCGGCCCCACTCCATCCACAGCAACACGGCCACCATCAGCCAGGCAAAAATCAGGAAAACGCGGGTCTGGTTCATCAGCGGGCAGGCTCGACGGGGCCGGCAGGTGAGGCCGGCTCGGACTGGGAAAGGGGTGCAACGCCCAGGGGCGGCGGCATTGTGCCGTCCGCGCCCGGCATGGGCAATGCGCCAAGGCGGCGCAGCAGGCGTTCAAAGGCCTGACGGATGTCTGCATTGCTGGCGGTACGGGCGGCGCTACGGGCAACGACGACAAAATCGCCGGCACTCATCCACGGCCGTAGGTGGCGTGTGGCATCGCGCAGCACACGCTTCACTCGGTTGCGACCCACGGCTCGGGGATCGACTTTGCGCGACACGGCGAGACCCAACCTGGCTGGCGTATCGCTCTTCAGCCAGTGCAGGGTCATCAGCGGATCGGACACACGGCGGGCGCCGTTGAAGACCGTTGTATATTCGGCACGCGTACGAACCCGCGCAGAGCGAGGAAATCGCTTGCGCGGGTCGGAACTGCTCACAGTCAGGATTGCGTCTGCCGCGGGAAGCGGCATTGCAATCAAGCGCTCAGGACTTTACGGCCCTTGGCGCGGCGACGCGACAGGATCTTGCGGCCGTCAGCGGTCTTCATACGGGCACGGAAGCCATGGTCGCGCTTACGCTTGAGGTTGCTGGGTTGGAAAGTGCGCTTGGTGGCCATGCGGGCCTCTATATGAAGGGGACGGAAAGAACCGGAAATTCTATAGACCTGACCAAGGTGCCGTCAAGTGTCTGGCACTACGGGATTTCATCGGGCTGTGCAATAGCTGTGGATCATTTTGTGAATAACTTTGGGACAACCATTCCCGGCCCCCCTCGTCGGTGGTAGTCTGCGCCATCCATTCTTCCCTCCTTCCGGCCTGCGGTGCGGCGGTTTCCTACGCCTGTACGCTGGCCCCAGACGATTATTGCCGATGGATGCCTGGTCCCGTTGTCTCGAACGCCTCGAAGCGGAGTTCCCGCCCGAGGATGTTCACACCTGGTTGAAGCCACTGCAGGCCGATCTGCGCGTGGACAGCCTGGTGCTTTATGCGCCAAACGCCTTCATTGTCGACCAGGTGCGCGAGCTGTACCTGCCGCGCATCAAGGAACTGCTGGCGCACTTCGCCGGTTTTGGCGACGTTTTTCTTGAAATCGGCTCGCGTCCGCGGGCCGTGGAGGCGCAGATTGCGCCGAATCCGGGCTTCAGCGCCCCGGCCGTGGCGGCCGAACCGCTGGTGCCGTTCGCCGGCAACCTGGATTCGCACTACACCTTCGCCAACTTCGTGGAGGGCCGCAGCAACCAGCTGGGCCTGGCCGCGGCGTTCCAGGCGGCGCAGAAACCGGGTGACCGGGCGCACAACCCGCTGCTGCTGTACGGCGGCACCGGCTTGGGCAAGACCCACCTGATGTTCGCGGCCGGCAATGCGATGCGCCAGGCCAACCCGGCTGCCAAGGTCCTGTACCTGCGCTCGGAACAGTTCTTCAGCGCGATGATCCGGGCGTTGCAGGAAAAAACCATGGATCAGTTCAAGCGCCAGTTCCAGCAGGTGGACGCGCTGCTGATCGATGACATCCAGTTCTTCGCCGGCAAGGACCGAACCCAGGAAGAGTTCTTCCATACGTTCAACGCCCTGTTCGACGGCAAGCAGCAGATCATCCTGACCTGCGACCGGTACCCGCGCGAAGTCGAGGGCCTGGAAGCACGGCTGAAGTCGCGCCTGGCCTGGGGCCTGTCGGTGGCCATCGAACCGCCGGACTTCGAGACCCGCGCCGCGATCGTGCTGGCCAAGGCACGTGAGCGTGGCACCGAGATTCCCGACGATGTGGCGTTTCTGATTGCCAAGAAGATGCGCTCCAATGTCCGCGACCTCGAGGGTGCGCTGAATACCCTGGCCGCACGCGCCAACTTCACCGGCCGTGCGATCACCACTGATTTTGCGCAGGAAACCCTGCGCGACCTGCTGCGCGCCCAGCAGCAGGCGATCAGCATTCCCAACATCCAGAAAACCGTGGCCGACTACTACGGGCTGCAGATCAAGGATCTGCTGTCCAAGCGTCGGACCCGGTCGCTGGCCCGTCCGCGCCAGGTAGCCATGGCGCTGACCAAGGAACTGACTGAGCACAGCCTGCCGGAAATCGGCGATGCCTTTGCCGGCCGGGACCACACCACGGTGCTGCATGCCTGCCGTCAGATCCGGACGTTGATGGAAGCCGACGGCAAGTTGCGGGAAGACTGGGACAAGCTGATCCGGAAGTTGAGCGAATGATGCATGCACGCCGCACAGGCGTCATCGCATAAAACGGTGCAGAATCCGGTAGCAAGCAGGGGACAGGGTGTGGATAAGAAATCGGGTAAATTTCCCGGGTGATTTATCCACAGCTTCACCCTCCCCCCGAGGGTTAGTAGTGCAGAGGGTTTCAGCGTCTGAAACCTCTTTGTTTACAAAGACTTAGCTGTGTTTTCCAGCGATTCTGTTCCTACCATCACCACCAAGCTTTTGATTTATTCCATATTTTTTTAAAGCATAGGGGCACGGAACCACATGCGTTTCACACTGCAGCGCGAAGCCTTTCTCAAGCCGTTGGCACAAGTCGTCAACGTGGTCGAACGCCGCCAGACCCTGCCGGTTCTGGCAAATTTCCTGGTCCAGGTGCAGAACGGGCAGCTGTCGCTGACCGGTACGGACCTGGAAGTGGAAATGGTGTCGCGGATCGCGGTGGAAGATGCCCAGGACGGCGAGACCACCATCCCCGCCCGCAAGCTGTTCGAGATCATCCGCGCCCTGCCCGACGGCAGCCGGATCACCGTCTCGCAGACCGGTGACAAGATCACTGTGCAGGCCGGCCGCAGCCGCTTCACTCTGGCAACCCTGCCGGCCAACGACTTCCCGTCGGTGGACGAAGTGGAAGCCACCGAGCGCGTGGCCATCGGCGAAGCCACCCTGAAGGAACTGATCGAACGCACCGCGTTCGCGATGGCCCAACAGGACGTGCGCTATTACCTCAACGGCCTGCTGTTCGATCTGCGCGGCGATGCCCTGCGGACCGTCGCCACCGACGGACACCGCCTGGCGCTGTGCGAAACCGAGCTGGAAAAAGCCAGCGGCGCCAAGCGTCAGATCATCGTGCCGCGCAAGGGCGTGACCGAACTGCAGCGTCTGCTGGAAAGCGGCGATCGCGAGATCGAGCTGGAAGTCGGCCGCAGCCACGTGCGGGTCAAGCGCGACGATGTGACCTTCACCTCGAAGCTGATCGACGGCCGCTTCCCGGATTACGAGGCAGTGATCCCGATCGGTGCCGACCGCGAAGTGAAGGTCGACCGCGAAGCACTGCGTGCCTCGTTGCAGCGCGCCGCGATCCTGTCCAACGAGAAGTACCGCGGCATCCGCGTGGAAGTTTCGCCGGGCAACCTGAAGATCAGCGCGCACAACCCGGAGCAGGAAGAAGCCCAGGAAGAGATCGAAGCCGACACCACGGTGAGCGATCTGGCCATCGGCTTCAACGTGAACTACCTGCTGGACGCGTTGTCTGCACTGCGCGATGAGCACGTGGTCATCCAGCTGCGTGATTCGAACTCCTCTGCCCTGGTTCGTGAGGCCAGCAGCGAGAAGTCGCGTCATGTGGTGATGCCGCTGCGTCTGTGACCTGACGCGTGGTTCCACGTGGAACCGATTTGTTGAAGAAGCCCGGCCAAGTGCCGGGCTTTTTTTTGTTCCACGTGGAGCATTGCGGTTTGGAGCTAACGCGCAACGGTTTGGATCCTGGTTGGGGCTGCTGACGATGCGTTGATCAACGACTCGCGACAGGGTTGATCGCCGCAGCGGTCGACGCCGGCAGATACACCGCGTTGGGCTGAAGTTCCACTGCTGCCGTGCGTTGGTTTGGCGTTCCAGGGCGACGGCTCGTTTGCGTGCCTGGGTCACTGCTCTATGCTTTAAAAACTGTATATAAATCTAAAGCTAGGTGGTGGTGGTAGGGCCAGATTTGGTTGAAAAGTACCTTATCCTATTGAAATACAAAGGAATATTAGGCCTGAAACCCCCTACATAAGGCCCCCTGAGGCTGGGGGTGATCCTGTGGATATCTTTCAAGGCGGGTTTTGGACCTGTTTTTATCCACAGCTCGTACATGAGTTGTGCATAAGTCATACAGGGCCTCTGTGGACAGCGAAAATGCAGCCGCGCCGTATTTGGCCAGATCTGAATAGGCATGCCGGGTCCAGTGCAGCAGATTTCAAAGAATTCACCCGCTGCAGGAATCGGACCCCGAGAAGTGCCGGGCAAAAACCCACCAGATTTCTTGAAATCTGCAGGGCTTCCGCCCTGCCCGGCCGCCAGATTTCAAGAAATTCACGGTGCTGCGCGGCCATGTGGCGGGCGGCTAAGTGCCCTGAGCCGGTGGACCGGAATGGATCTGGGCGCAGGAAGCGCGTTCACCCCGCGGCCCACGTGAAACACACCCGATGCAGTAAGCTGATCGATTACCCCAACCCGACTGCCGCCCTGTGCGGCCGTGATCGACTGCATGCACATCCGCCGCTTGTCCCTGCACCAGGTTCGCCGCTTTGAACACGTGGAACTGGCCCCCGAGCCGGGCATCAACCTGATTACCGGTGACAACGGTGCCGGCAAGACCAGCGTGCTGGAGGCCCTGCATGTGATGGCGTACGGGCGCAGTTTCCGCGGACGGGTGCGCGACGGCTTGGTGCGCGAAGGACAGGACGCGCTGGAAGTCTTCGTGGAGTGGGACGAATGCCGCGAAGGCGCGCCAAGTTCCACGCGGCGCAAGGCCGGGCTGCGGCACAGCGGGCAGGAATGGAAGGGCCGGCTCGATGGCGAAGACGTGGCGCAGCTGGGAAACCTTTGCGCAGCGCTGGCCGTGGTGACCTTCGAGCCCGGCAGCCACGCCTTGGTCAGCGGTGGTGGCGAACCGCGCCGTCGCTTCCTCGACTGGGGGTTGTTCCACGTGGAACCAGACTTTCTTGCGCTGTGGCGGCGCTACTCGCGGGCGTTGAAGCAGCGCAATGCCCTGCTGAAGCAAGGGGGCAACGCCCATGCGCTGGATGCGTGGGACCACGAGCTTGCCGAGGCCGGCGAGCCGCTGACCACGCGCCGCCAGCACTACCTGGAGCGGCTGCAGGACCGGGCCACCGCGTTGGCCCAGGTGCTGGCACCCAACCTGGGCATACAGTCGATGACGCTGAGCCCGGGCTGGCGCAAACAGGAGGTGTCCCTGTCCGATGCCCTGTTGCTGGCGCGGGAACGCGACCGCATGGCCGGCTACACCTCCGTCGGCCCGCACCGGGCGGACTGGAGCGTGGGCTTTGCCAGCATTCCAGGCCGCGACGCCCTGTCCCGGGGCCAGGCCAAGCTCACGGCGCTGACCTGCCTGTTGGCCCAGGCCGAGGACTACGCCGAGCAGCGCGGCGAATGGCCGGTGATCGCGCTGGACGATCTGTCTTCCGAGCTGGATCGCAACCACCAGGCCCGGGTGCTGGACCGCCTGAAGTCCGGGCCCGCGCAGATATTCATCACCGCCACCGAGACCCCCGCGGCGCTACACGACGCCACCGATATCACCCGGTTCCACGTGGAACATGGGCAGGTCCAGCCTGTGCCATAGTGGTCGGGAGGGCGCATGCGCCCGACTGGTATAATTGCTGTTGCAACCCCTTACCCACGGTGCCCCGCGTCAAGCGGCGGCCCGACCTGCGGAGCCTACGGCAAGCGCAATGACTGAAGAACAGAACACCCCGGCAAACAGCGGCAACTACGACGCCAACAGCATCACCGCCCTGGAAGGGCTGGAAGCTGTCCGCAAGCGTCCTGGTATGTACATCGGCGACGTCCATGACGGTACCGGTCTGCACCACATGGTGTTCGAGGTCGTCGACAACTCCATCGATGAAGCCTTGGCCGGCCACGCCGACCACGTGTCTGTGATGATTCACGCCGATGGCTCGGTCTCCGTCTCCGACAACGGTCGCGGTATCCCGACCGGCAAGCACGAGCAGATGAGCAAGAAGCTCGACCGCGACGTGTCTGCTGCCGAAGTGGTCATGACCGTGCTGCACGCAGGCGGCAAGTTCGACGACAACAGCTACAAGGTGTCCGGCGGCCTGCACGGCGTGGGCGTCAGCGTGGTCAACGCGCTGTCGCAGAAGCTGGTCCTGGACATCTACCAGGGCGGCTTCCACTACCAGCAGGAATACGCCGACGGTGCGGCACTGCACCCGTTGAAGCAGGTGGCCGCCAGCACCAAGCGCGGCACCACCCTGCGCTTCTGGCCATCGCTGAAGGCGTTCCACGACAACGTGGAATTCCACTACGACATCCTGGCCCGTCGCCTGCGTGAGCTGTCCTTCCTCAATTCCGGCGTCAAGATCGTGCTGGCGGACGAGCGTGGCGATGGCCGCCGCGACGACTTCCATTACGAAGGCGGCATCCGCAGCTTCGTGGAGCATCTGGCGCAGTTGAAGACGCCGCTGCACCCGAACGTGATCTCGGTAACCGGCGAGTCCAACGGCATCACCGTGGACGTGGCGCTGCAGTGGACCGATTCCTACCAGGAAACAATGTACTGCTTCACCAACAACATTCCGCAGAAGGACGGTGGTACCCACCTCGCCGGCTTCCGCGGTGCGCTGACCCGCGTGCTCAACAACTACATCGAGCAGAACGGCATCGCCAAGCAGGCCAAGATCAACCTGACCGGCGATGACATGCGCGAAGGCATGATCGCCGTGCTGTCGGTCAAGGTGCCGGACCCGAGCTTCTCCAGCCAGACCAAGGAAAAGCTGGTCAGCTCGGACGTGCGCCCGGCCGTGGAAAGTGCCTTCGGTCAGCGCCTGGAAGAATTCCTGCAGGAAAACCCGAACGAAGCCAAGGCGATTGCCGGCAAGATCGTCGACGCTGCGCGTGCCCGCGAAGCCGCGCGCAAGGCGCGCGATCTGACCCGCCGCAAGGGCGCGCTGGATATCGCCGGCCTGCCCGGCAAGCTGGCCGACTGCCAGGAAAAAGACCCGGCCCTGTCCGAACTGTTCATCGTCGAGGGTGACTCGGCAGGTGGCTCGGCCAAGCAGGGACGCAACCGCAAGAACCAGGCGGTGTTGCCGCTGCGCGGCAAGATCCTCAACGTGGAACGTGCCCGCTTCGATCGCATGCTGGCCTCGGACCAGGTCGGTACGCTGATCACCGCGCTGGGTACCGGCATTGGTCGGGACGAGTACAACCCGGACAAGCTGCGCTACCACCGCATCATCATCATGACCGACGCCGACGTCGACGGCGCGCACATCCGTACGCTGCTGTTGACCTTCTTCTACCGTCAGATGCCGGAGCTGATCGAGCGCGGCCACATCTACATCGGCCTGCCGCCGCTGTACAAGATCAAGCAGGGCAAGCAGGAGCTGTACCTGAAGGACGACCCGGCGCTGGATGCCTATCTGGCCAGCAGCGCGGTGGAAAACGCGTCGCTGATTCCGGCCGATGGCGAACCGGGCATCGAAGGTGTGGCCCTGGAAAAGCTGCTGCTCTCCTACGCCTCGGCGCAGGAAGCGATCAGCCGCAACGCCCACCGGTACGACCGCCAGGTGCTTGAGGCCCTGATCGATTTCACCCCGATGGATCTGGAACACCTGCGCAAAGCCGGTGCCGATGAAGGCCTGGGTGCGCTGGCGACGCGTCTCAACCGCAGCAGCCTGGGCTCGCCGCGCTTCAGCCTGGAACTGCAGGAACCCACCGAAGAGCGTCCGGCCGCGCTGCTGGTCACGCGCCGCCACATGGGCGAAGCGTTGATCCAGGTGCTGCCGTTGTCGGCCTTCGAAACCGGTGAACTGCGTGCCCTGCACCAGTCCTCGCTGCTGCTGCACGGCCTGGTCCGCGCCGGTGCGAAGATCAGCCGCGGCGCCAAGTCGGCCGAGATCGAGAGCTTTGCACAGGCACGCGAGTGGCTGCTCGAGGAAGGCAAGAAGGGCCGCCAGATCCAGCGCTTCAAGGGCCTGGGCGAAATGAACCCGGAACAGCTGTGGGACACCACGGTCAACCCGGACACCCGCCGCCTGCTGCAGGTGCGGATCGAAGACGCCGTTGCGGCCGACCAGATCTTCAGCACCTTGATGGGCGATGTGGTGGAGCCGCGCCGTGACTTCATCGAAGACAACGCGTTGAAGGTCGCCAACCTGGATATCTGACACAATCGGGGCACGGCCGGCCGCCTGCGTACTGCAGGCGGGCCGGCCAACGCCTTCTGCTGCCAGGAATCCGATGTCTGCTACCGCACCGGCGTCCACCGCCACGCCCCCGTTGCCCCCTGCCTCGCCGTCGGCCTCCGGCGGCAAGCGCGGTTCCCCCGTTGCCGGCTTCTTCATCGACCTGGGCATCGCCGTCGTCGCGCTGTTCGGGCTGAGCCTGATCAGTGGACTGGCCTGGGGCCTGTATCGCGGTGCCGTGGTGGGTGCGCAGGCGGCACGCGACGGCACTCCCCTCGATACCGGCGCGCTGTCCCAGCAACTGGGCCAGCCCGGCGCTCTGGCGCAGATCCTGATGGCGTTGATCGCCACCGGCGGCGCCGCACTTCTGCTGTATTTCCTGCGACGTCGTGCTGACGCCGCCGAACGGCACGCCTCGATGCAGGCCGCACGCCGTCCCTCAACCTGGGGCTGGACCCTGCTGGTGGCTACCGGCGTGGTGATCGGCAGCAACCTGATCGCCTACCTGGCCAAGCAGGCCGGGGTTGAACCGGTTCCCACCAACCTGGCCTTGATGGAACAGGCGCTCAGCCGTTTCCCGTGGTTCCTGGCCGTGTTCGCCATCGTGCTCGCCCCCGCCTACGAAGAACTGCTGTTCCGTCGCGTGCTGTTCGGGCGCTTGTGGAAGGCCGGCCGCATCTGGCTGGGCGTGCTGTTGAGCAGCCTGGCCTTCGCGCTGGTGCATGAAATTCCCGGCACCAGCGCCAACGGCCCGCTGGAAATCGCGCAGCTCTGGCTGGTGTACGGCGGCATGGGTGCTGCGTTTGCGTGGCTGTACCAGCGCACCGGCACCCTGTGGGCGCCGATCGTGGCGCACGGCTTGAACAACGCCATCGCCCTGGCGGCACTGGTGTTTCTGGGTCTTCACTGATCCACCGCTTCGCTTGACGAAAATTTACGGCGCGCAGTTCCACACTGGGCACATGAACACGGGGGAGCTTCGATGAAACCAGTGCTGTTCGGGGTCGCGTTGGCGCTGCTGGTCAGCGCATGTGCGACCACCACCTCACCCACCGGCCGCCGGCAGATGGTGGGCGGCGTGTCGCAGGCCGAGCTGGACCAGTTGGGTGCGCAGGCATTCAACGAGACCAAGCAGAAGGAAAAGGTCAGCAGCGACGGTCGCCAGAATGGCTACGTGCAGTGCGTGGTCAATGCGCTGGTCGCGCAGCTGCCGCCACAGTACCGGGGCGTACGGTGGGAAACCGCGGTATTCGTCGACGCCGAGCCCAATGCGTTTGCCCTGCCCGGCGGCAAGGTGGGGGTCAATACCGGCATCTTCACCGCGGCCAAGAACCAGGACCAGCTGGCCGCTGTGATCGGCCATGAGATCGGCCATGTCATCTCGCGGCACCACGAAGAGCGCCTGACGCGGCAGATGGGCGCGCAGACCGGCTTGGCCGTGCTTGGCGCGCTGGCCGGCGCCGCCTATGGCGATGGCGCCGCCGGCACGGTCAACCAGCTGGGCGGCATGACCGCGCAGACGGCCTTCCTGCTGCCCGGGTCACGCACCCAGGAAAGCGAGGCCGATGTCGTGGGTCAGCGGCTGATGGCCGAGGCCGGTTTCGATCCAGGCCAGGCGGTCAACCTGTGGCAGAACATGATGGCCGCCAGTGGCGGGCGATCCCCCCAATGGCTGTCCACCCACCCCGATCCGGCCAACCGCATCCGCGAACTGCAGCGTGACGCGCCGGCCCTGAGTGGGGTATACCAGCAGGCCCAGTCCGCAGGACGCAGGCCGAAGTGCGGCTGATGCGACCGAAAGATGCTGTATTGCAGCATCGGAAACGATTTCTCACGCCATGAGTTTCTGATACGTTTGGCGGCTCAGATTTTTCTGACAGTCCGTTTTGATGCCGCTGCGGCGGTTCGATCGAGGTGAAAGATGATTTTCAGCAACTCAAAGCACGCCGTCCTTTCCGTCCTCATCGCGACCGCCATCGGTGGCGTCATGGTCACCGATGCGTTTGCCCAGTCGCGTTCGGCTGAGCGCAACAATGAGCGCCGCGGTGGCAAGAACAAGGCCACCAAGGCCGAGCCGCTGTATCCGCAGGCGACCCGCCAGGAGCCGGACGGCAAGTCCTCGGCCAAGCTTGGCACCAAGCTGCAGAAGCTGATTGACACCTACAACGACCAGAAGTTCCCCGAGACCCGCACGCTGGCCGATGAAATCCTGGCCAATAGCGCCGCCAACGACTACGACAAGTCCCTGGCCGCGCAGCTGGCCTCGCAGGCGGCCTACCAGACCGAAGACAACGTCGCGGCCAAGAAGTACCTGCAGCAGGTGCTGCAGTTCAATGGCCTGGACAACAACGGCCACTACCAGTCGCTGCTGATGCTGGCCCAGCTGCAGCTGCAGGACGACGAGACCGCCGCCGGTCTGGCCACCCTGGACAAGTACTTCGCCGAAACCAAGTCGGCCAAGCCCGAAGAGCTGGTCATCAAGGGCCAGGCGCTGTACCAGACCCAGCGCTACGCCGAGGCCATACCGTTGCTGCAGCAGGCCATCGCCGGTGCCACCGAGCCCAAGGACAGCTGGAACCAGCTGCTGATGGCGGCCATGGCCGAAGCCGGCCAGACCGGTGAAGCGGTCAAGCAGGCCGAAGGCATCGTCGCGCGCAACCCCAACGACAAGAAAGCCCAGCTGAACCTGGCCAGCATGTACATGCAGGCCGATCAGATGGACAAGGCCGCCGCGGTGATGGACAAGCTGCGTGCAGCCGGCCAGCTCACCGAAGAGCGCGAGTACAAGCAGCTGTACTCGATCTACGCCAATACCGAGAACAAGGAAAAGGACGTCATCGCGGTCATCAACGAGGGGTTGCAGAAGGGCATCCTGAAGCCGGATTACCAGGTTTACCTGGCCCTGGCCCAGTCCTACTACTATTCCGACGAGGTGCCGAAGGCGATCGAAGCGTGGCAGAAGGCCGCTCCGCTCTCCAAGGACGGTGAAACCTACTTGAATCTGGCACGCGTTTTGCATGCTGAAGGTCGCATCCCCGAAGCCAAGCAGGCTGCCCAGCAGGCCTTGGCCAAGGGTGTGAAGAATCAGGCCGATGCCAAGAAAATCATCAACCTGAAGTAAGTAGGAATAACGCCTGAACGCCTGCCACAGTGATGCGCAGGCGCTCAGGATTGGTATAAGCTTGGAGGTTCCTGCGGTGTCATGCACCGCTGATCATGGGCTACCTGTCCCCGGGTATCCCGGCCCCACTAATGAGCTCTTGGCGCATGACGGAACAACTAGTCGTTCACAGGTACGAACAACGCGATGACACCGGCTTAAGCTGGCCGCGAATCGTGGGTATCGCTTTTGTAATCGCACTGCATCTCGCCGCCTTCATGATGCTTCTGATCCCGGCTGTGGCTCCCAAGGCCGCTGCGGAGAAAGAACGCAACATCATGGTGACCCTGGTCGACGCTCCGCCGCCGCCCCCACCGCCGCCGCCGCCGCCGCCGCCCGGATCGTCAACAATAACCGCCATCGTCTTGCCCGCCCCTTCGGACGCCGAAGGCGTCCGTCATCGTTCACGACCGAGCACGTTCGGCCGCGCGGCGGCGCGCGCGGCGCCGCCTGCTCGTGTCAAAAATGCTGAAATCGGAGCGAGCGCCACTCGATGGCTCACGGACCGGGCCCAACCCCGAACACCGTTACTTAACAAGTTATGAAAGGCAAGAGCCTCGCGGTCGAATGAAGCTTAACCGCAGCTTATTTCACCCCTCAGGCGAATGGATCGCAGCCGATCACCTGTAGAGGCGCGAAGATCAACCATGATCAAGCAGTGGTCATGGAGGCCTCACCATAAAAGTACTCTCGCACAACGTGTAGAATATTTCCTAGTCGCCCAACCGCCCATCAGCCCAGCGGCGCGCGGCCGAGTCGCCGCGGCCGGTTCCAAGGCCCGCAAACGCGAAGACTGAACGTCGCGGTCGAGCGCTCAGAACGGCAGGATCAGGGGCAGCATCCAGACCCGCAGCAGGCCGATCAACGTGAGCACAGCCGCCAGCCCGACGAGGCTGAGCCGCATTCTTCCGACTTCGAACACCTGCGCGATGCCGGCGAAAAACAGGGCGCTGGCGAGAAGCACGTTCGCTTGGCCGAATCGGTCGGAGTTCTGGTTCGCCTTGCGCGCGGCGGCGAAGTGCTCGTCCGCCAGCCTGGCGTACCGCGCCGCCCTTTCACGGGCGGCCTTGCGGTACTCCGGCCGCTCGAACGGAATGGGGATCGAGTTTGGGCCAGACTGCGAAAGCGAGGCCTCGAAGGCGGCGTGGAGTTCTGCAGGGAAGCGGGTCCGATACACCTCTGCGAGCTGGAGTCGCCCCTCGAGGGTGGCGTTGACCCAACTGCTGAACAGGGTGATGTCGATCATCTGCAGCAGACTGTTCTCGCCGCTGGCCCTGTTGGCGAGCACACGGAAGGCATCGGCTTCGTTGAAGTGGGTCGCCTGCTCGCCCTTCCACAGGTCGCCCTGGTAGGCCGACCATGTGGTCGTAAGCCCTGCGAACGACAGCACGACCGCCGCTGAGATATCGGCCGTCATGCTGCGGCGATCGGATCGGGCTCGCTCAGGCATGACCCCTCGTTCGCCAGAAACTACCGCAGTGGATCATCGCGGTGGGATCAGGCGAAACCCTCAGTCCCCGACGAGAGCCTGGATCGGGATTGGTCGCGGTCCGCCCGAGGGCGACGCCAGGCGCTGCCGCAAAGCATCAAGGGCGGTTGGCGGAGAGGGAGGGATTCGAACCCTCGATACGGTCTCCCGTATGCCGCATTTCGAGTGCGGTGCTTTCAACCACTCAGCCACCTCTCCACGAACCGGCGTGGGCCGCCGAGGGCGGCCGCTGAGCGAAGGCGCGGAACCTAGCCATGCGCCCCCCTCGGCGCAAGCGCCGCGAGAGGTCGCAGGGTTAACGGCTGGCGATGCTCTCCTCCCCCGATGGGGGAGGAGAAGAGGGGCGCTAGGCCGCCTGGGACGAGCGGCTGGCGGCGGCGCGGCGGCGGGTCTTGAGCAGGCCGTCGATCTCGCCGGCTTCGCCGGGCTTGCCGAAGAAGTAGCCCTGCAGCTGGTTGCAGCCGGCGTTGACCAGCTGGACGTGCTGCTCGGAGGTCTCCACGCCTTCGGCGGTGACCTCCAGGTCCAGCGCCTGGGCCAGCTGGATCATCGCCCGCACCAGCTTCTCGACCTCGGGGTTGCCGAGGTTGGAGACGAAGGAGCGATCGATCTTGATCCGGTCGACCGGATAGAGGTGCAGGTACGACAGGCTGGAATAGCCGGTGCCGAAGTCGTCGAGCGCGATGCGGATGCCCTGGTTCTTGAGGCTTCCCACGATCGACTGCGCCAGCGCGAGATTGTCGAC
>LNAP01004069.1_pt1 | contig 13736 bp, 7 predicted proteins | sample 602601 | NCBI WGS metagenome assembly LNAP01 (sample SAMN02440304, study PRJNA202911) | soil metagenome | biome: Subtropical and temperate rainforests or woodlands; isolation source: soil samples (1 kg each in a 20% v/v slurry with milli Q water) were... ...
GCCGCCTTGCCGCCCTTCAGGCTCTGCTGCAGCGCGTCCATCAGGCTGATGACATTGTCTGGCTTCTCGGTCTTTTCGGCGACCTTCAACGGCTTGCCGGCGGCCTTGCGCTTGACCAGCGCCTTCAGAGCGTTCTCGTATTCGTCCTTGAATTTCGACGGATCGAAATGCGACGCCTTGCTGTCCAGGATGTGCACCGCGAGGTCGATCATGTCCTTGGAGATCTTCGGGCTCTCGATGTCGTCGAAATAGTCTTCCTCGTCCCGAACCTCATAGGGGTAACGCAGCGTGGTACCGAGCAGGCCCTTGCCCAGCGGTTCGATGGCGATGATGTGCTCGCGATTGGTCAGCACGATGCGTGCCAGGGCGACGCGGTCCTTGTCCTTCATGGCGTCGCGGATGACGGCGAAGGCGTCGATGCCGGCCTTGCCGTCCGGGGCGATGTAATAGGGATTGTTGAGGAAACGCTTGTCGATCTCGTCGCGCGGCACGAAATTGTCGATGTCGATGGTGTGATTGCTCTCGATCTGCACGGCCTCGAGCTCGTCCTTCTCGATCGGGACGAACTCGCCCTTGCTGATCTCGTAGCCGCGGCCCTTCTGGTCTTTCTCCACCACATCGCCGGTCTCGGCGTCGACCATCTGCTGCTTCAGGCGATTGCCGGTCTCGGTGTTGATCATGTGGAAGCGGGTTTTCTCGACCGTGGTGGAGGCCGGATACAGCACCACCGGGCAGGAGACGAGGGAGAGCTTCAGGGAGCCTTTCCAATAGGCACGCGGCGGGGCCATCAAGTTCTCCTGCTGTACGCATGTTGACCTGCCCGATCTCGCAATCCACGCTGCGGACGGGCTTCGGGAACTTCAACGGCAATTGCCGGTTTTGGTTCCGGGGCCGAATGAGCGGCATTTGCAAGTGAGTGGGGTTCGCCGTGGTCGACAAGCAGCTGGCAATCTATCGCAAGAAACGCGATTTTGAGCAGACCCAGGAGCCGTCCGGCGAGACCGCCGTCGCTCCGTCGAAGCGGCGGCGCTTCGTAATCCAGAAACACGACGCCACCCGGCTGCACTATGATCTGCGGCTGGAGTTCGACGGTGTGTTCAAGTCCTGGGCGGTGACGCGCGGACCGTCGCTCGACCCGGCCGACAAGCGCCTTGCTGTGGAGGTCGAGGACCACCCGCTGGACTATGGCGACTTCGAGGGCACCATCCCCAAGGGGCAGTATGGCGGCGGCACCGTGCAGCTATGGGACCGCGGTTACTGGGAGTGCGAGGACCCGGAGCGGGGATTCAAGAAAGGTGATCTGAAGTTCACGCTGGATGGCGAGAAGCTGCATGGTGGCTGGGTGCTGGTACGGATGCGCCATGATCGCAATGGCGGCAAGCGGACCAACTGGCTGCTGATCAAGCATCGCGACGAATACGCCAGGGAAGGCAAGGCCAATACGGTTCTCGACGAGGATGCCTCGGTGGCCTCGGGCCGGGCCATGGCCGACATCGCCGCCGGCAGGGGTCGTGCGCCAAAGCCTTTTATGACCGGTAAGTCGGCGAAGACCAAGGCCGATGCGGTGTGGGATTCCAACCACGGTCTCGCGGCGGATGAACGTGCCGGCAAGACGGCGAAGACCAAGGCGGATGCGGTCAAGGCGACCAAGTCGCCGGCGAAGAAGGCAGCCAAAAAGACTCCGGCGAAATCCGCCAGGTCGACCAAGGCCGCCGCGATGCCCGATTTCGTGGCGCCGGAGCTATGCACCTCGGTGGACCGGCCGCCGGGCGGCGCCGGCTGGGCGCATGAGATCAAGTTCGACGGCTACCGCGTCCAGCTGCGCGTCGAGGACGGCGCGGCGACGCTGAAGACCCGCAAGGGGCTGGACTGGACCGCCAAGTTTCAGGCCGTTGCCGATGAGGCCGCAGCACTGCCGGATGCGCTGATCGACGGCGAGATCGTGGCGCTGGACAGGCACGGCGCGCCGGATTTTGCTGCGCTGCAGGCGGCGCTGTCCGATGGCGACAGCAATGCGCTGATCTTCTTTGCCTTCGACCTGCTGTTCGCCGACGGCGAGGATTTACGAAGACTGCCGCTGGCGGACCGCAAGGCGCGGCTGAAGGAGCTGCTGCTGGCCGCGCAGGGGAAGCGCAAGGAAGGCCTGATCCGCTATGTCGAGCATTTCGAGACCGGCGGCGACGCCATCCTGCATTCGGCCTGCAAGCTGTCGCTGGAGGGCATCGTCTCCAAGAAACTGGATTCACCCTACCGTTCCGGCCGCTCCGAGAGCTGGACCAAGGCCAAATGCCGCGCCGGCCATGAGGTCGTGATCGGCGGCTGGAAGAGCAATGCGGGCAAATTCCGCTCGCTGCTGGTCGGGGTCAATCGCGGCGATCATCTGGCCTATGTGGGCGTCGTCGGCACCGGCTACGGCCAGGGCAAGGTCAAGTCGCTGATGCCGGCGCTGAAGGCGGCTGCGGCCAAGCAGAGCCCGTTCGGCGGCAAGGAGACCCCGCCGGGCGGCCGCGACGTACACTGGCTGAAGCCGGAGCTGGTGGCCGAAATCGAGTTCGCCGGCTTCACCGGCGCCGGCATGGTGCGCCAGGCAGCGTTCAAGGGATTGCGGCAGGACAAGCCGGCCGGCGAGGTCGAGGCCGAGACGCCGAAGAAGACGGCGCTCGCCGAGCCGGAGCCGAAGCGCGGTGCGAAGAAGACCGCGAAGTCCAGGTCCGCCGCGAGCTTGTCAGCCGGCGTCTCCGACGTCATGGGCGTCGCGATCTCAAAGCCGGACAAGGAGCTGTGGCCTGACGCCGGCGACGGCGAGCCGGTGACCAAGCTCGATCTCGCGCAATATTTCGAAGCGGTGGGCGGCTGGATGATCGGCCATATCAAGGGCCGCCCGTGCTCCATCGTGCGCGCGCCGGACGGCATCAAGGGCGACCAGATGTTCTTCCAGCGCCATGCCATGCCGGGCACATCCAACCTGCTGGAGCTGGTGAAAGTCTCGGGCGATCGCAAGCCTTACCTGCAGATCGACCGCGTCGAGGGGCTGGCCGCGGTGGCGCAGATCGGCGGGCTTGAGCTGCACCCCTGGAATTGCGCGCCCGATGCGCCTGAAACGCCGGGCCGTCTGATCTTCGATCTCGATCCGGCGCCCGACGTCGAATTCAACGCCGTGATGGACGCCGCGCGCGAGATGCGCGAGCGGCTGACGGCGCTGGGTCTGGAGAGTTTCTGCAAGACCACCGGCGGCAAGGGCCTGCATGTGGTGGCTCCGCTGCTGCATGGGGCGAAGGACAAGGTCGACTGGAAGACCGCCAAGGCCTTTGCGCAGGGCGTGTGCCAGCAGATGACCAATGACGATCCGGAGCGCTACCTGATCAACATGTCGAAGAAACTGCGCGCCGGAAAGATCTTCCTCGACTATCTGCGCAATGACCGAATGTCGACCGCGGTAGCGGTGCTGTCGCCGCGGGCGCGCGACGGTGCCACCGTGTCGATGCCGCTGACCTGGGCGCAGCTGCGCAGCGATCTGGATCCAAAGAAGTTTACGGTGCGCAGCGTGCCGGCGCTGCTGGCGCGCACCAAGGCATGGGCGGATTACGATGACGCGGCCTCTGCGCTGAAGCCGGCGATCAGGAAGCTGGGATAATCAGAACTGTCATTCCGGGATGCGACAGACGGCGAAGCCGGCTGGTGCAGGCCTCAGCCATTCCGATTGGAGTGGCTGAGGTTCGCTCGCAACTGGTACTGCTCACGCGCTCAGGCGCGCCAATTGGCGCGCCGGGGAATGACGAGCACGATCACACAAAAAGGCGCGCGATTCATCGCTGAACCGCGCGCCAAAAATTGCTTGCGAAAGCTTACAACTTGCCGAGCAGCAAGAGGATCAGCAGGATCACTACGATCAGACCGAGACCGCCACCGCCGTAGTAGCCGGTGCCGTAGAACGGGCCGCCGCCGATGCCACTGAAACCGCCGAGCAGAGCGATCACGAGAATGATAAGAATGATTGTTCCGATGGACATAAACTTCTCCTCAGCCCGGCAGGCGGGACATATCGCCGCTGCCTTCATGCCCGGAAAAACGTGCCGGAACTCATTAAGTTCCATCCGATGAAACCCGAATTTCACCCTTTCTTTTCGTCCACGCGGTCCCACATGAGGTTGAACACAGAGGATTTTCAGCCATGTCCGCGCCGCTCGTCGTCTCCATTCCGCATCGTCTTGGCCGCGATGAGGCCGTTCGCCGGCTGAAAACAGGATTGAGTCGCGCGGCGTCCAGCGTGCCGGTGCTGAAGGTCGACGAGGAGCGCTGGGACGGCGACCGGATGATCTTTCGGGTCCGCGCGCTCGGGCAGGGGGCCAGCGGTCATGTCGATGTCGACGAGGATCATGTGCGCGTCGAGGTGACGCTGCCGTGGCTGCTGCAGCGCTTCGCTCAGGCGGCGCAGGCTGCGATCAAGGCGCGCGGCAATCTGCTGCTGACAAAGAAGAGCTGAGAACTTTACAATCCTATTGCATTGCAGCCAAGGATCGATGCTGTCCTGCAGCATAAAAAACGCCGATGAGCCGCACGCCCTGCGGAGAATTTTCGTCAACTTGTGATCAATAATTCTGTGGCGAGATGACATGGTGCGGAGAAGGGAACCGAACATGATTCGAGTCGGCACGACTACCGCCAGGCCGTCCGGCCGTCGATCCCGGGCGGCCTTTCCATTTCTATTGCAGGCGCGTTGACCGCGGCCGGACCGGCGCGGAGCGCGCTTTCAGCAACGCCACCGGCAGTTCGCTGAACAGGCCGGCCACGGGCAGTTCGAGGACACCTTTGCGCGCCGTCATGCCTGCCACCGTATAGCCTGGGGCGATGATCGTTGCATCGAACGCATCCGCGGCCGGCCAGGCACGGCCGCCATCGGTCAGTGCGGCCATGGATCGCCCCACGGCAATGATCGCCGCATCGCGGTTGTGCCGTCGCGCAAAGGCGATGACGCGGTCGCTGTGCCGACCCGTGACCTCCAGCGCTCTGTAGTCGCCGTAGGCAAATACGTCGGCCAGTTCTGTGCGCGTCCTGATCAGCTCCCGCGTCCAGGCCAGTTTGACGTGGCCGTTCTCCCAGTGCTGGACGAGGCTCGCCCAGTCCGGCTGCTGCAACGCGGCGAGGGCTTCCGCGCGCTGCGCGAAATCCACCGGGCGGCGGTTGTCCGGATCCACCAGCGAGCAATCCCAGAATTCGGTGCCCTGATAGAAGTCGGGAACGCCTGGCATGGTGGCCTTGAGCGTGGTCTGGCTCAACGAGTTCAGCGCGCCGAGCAACGAGCTGCGTTTGGCGAACAGTTCGATGGATTCGAGGAATTCGCCGGCCTGCGCGGGATCGAGAATCCGTTCGAGAAACAGCTTCACGCCGTCCTCATAGGCGGCATTGGGATTGAGCCAGCTGGTTTCCTGCTTGCCCTCGCGCGACGCCTTCAGCGCATAGGCCTGCATGCGCTCAAGGAACGACGCATCGCGCGCACCGAGCGGCCAGGCACCGAGCAGCGCCTGGTACAGTGCATATTCGAACGCCGCCGACGGCGCGCGCATCTCGCCGTCCACGACCAGGTGCGGGGCGTTGAGGATTTTCCAGCGACTGACGGCGGTGGCCCATTCGCCGGGGATCTCCGCGAGCGCCAGCAGCCGGGCCCGCGCATCCTCGCCGCGCTTGGTGTCGTGAGTGGCCGTCGCCGTCATGCCGTGCGGCCAGTCCTTGGCGCGCGCCGTCATCATCTGGTGGAAGTCATCAAGCGGCAGCGCGCTGGCGGCGGGATCGCCGCCGACCTCGTTGAGCGCCAGCAGCCGGTGGTAGCGGTAGAAGGCGGTATCCTCCAGCGACTTGGCCATGGTCGGCCCGGTGAACTGCTGCACCTTGAGGGCGAAGCGGCGGACCCGTGGCTTGCTGTGGGCCGGACGACCGGGCTTCAGGAGATCGAGGGTGAGCGCATCGCGCAGGAAGTCGAACAGGCCCTCATCGGCACCGAACCAGTCGGCGCGGGCCTTCTCGATGGTGGTCGCAATCAGCTTGCGGTCCAGGGCCGAGGGGCCCGTTGCGGTGAGATAGGTACGATAGACCGGGAAATGCAGCACATAGAGCTCGAACGCCTGGCGCAGCGTGTCGGCGGAGAAATCGCGGCTCGAATAGTGCCCGTTGGCGATACGCGCCAGCAAGCGCGTCAGCACGGTGAATTCGCTGAGCAGCAGGGTCTCCAGCACGCGGCGCTTGGCCGCCTTCAGCACCGGATCGAATTTTGGCGAGGTGTTGCTGACCTGGCGCCAGATCTCGTCGAGCGGCTCGAGGCCCTTTTCGGCCACCAGCACCTGGGTGATGGTGTTGAGCCATTCATAGCCGGTGGTGCCGTGGACACCGGCCAGTTTCACCAGTTTCTCGCCTTCGCCGAGGATCTTTTCGATCACCACGTAGAACGGCTTTGACTGTTTGCCCTGGGCGTCGCCGATCAGCCGGCGCAGCCGCTGGAAATATTGCGCGGGGTCGCGCAAGCCGTCGATATGGTCGAGCCGCAGGCCCTGCAACTTGTCTTCGGCGATCAGCCGCTTCACCAAGCTGTGGATGGCGTCGAATGTGCCGGCATCCTCGACGCGCAGGCCGGCCAGCGTGTTGACGTCGAAGAAGCGGCGGTAGTTGATCTCGCTGGAGGCGAGCCGCCACTGGCCGAGCTTGTAGTGCTGGCGTTCCAGCAGGTTGTGCAGCGTCTGGATCTGCGCCGGGCGGTCCGGTCCGGCGCGATAGGCTGCGAGTCCGCGCGCGATCAGTTCGGCGCCGCCGGCGAGGGCCGCGAGCTCCTTCTTGAAGCCGGGCGCCTCTTCGAGATTGGGATGACGCAGACCCTTGTAGCGCGAGGCGAGGTCGAGGATCTGCTTGCCGGCTGCCGTGGTGGCGGCATCGGCCTCCTTGACGACGGTGCGCAGGATCTCGCTGTAGCGCTCCGGCGCGATCGGCAGCCGGTGCTCGAAATACCAGGCCGAAAAGCTGCCTTCGGCGGCGTCGAACTTCAGCTCGATCTCGCCGCCGTCCAGCGCCTGGCCGTAGGAGGTGCCGATGATCGGCAGCAATACGCCACCGCGGGCGCGGTACGGCAGGGTGTCCCAGTCGATGTCGAAGGAGACGGCATGCGGAGACGCCGGTCCCCATTCCAGCACGCTCAGCCACCACGGATTGTCGGCGAAGTGCACGCCCACATGGTTGGGCACGAAATCCAGGATCAGGCCGATGTCGTTGGCCTTCAGCGCGGCGCTGAGGCGTTCAAACCCGTCTTCGCCGCCGAGTTCCGGATTGAGTTTGGTATGATCGACGATGTCGTAGCCGTGGGTCGAGCCGGCCCGCGACTTCATGAAGGGCGAGGCGTAGAGATGGGTGATGCCCAGCGATTTCAGGTAGGGCACGATCGCCGCGGCCTTGTCGAAATCGAAGTCGGCGGTGAGCTGGACACGGTAGGTGGCAACGGGAATCACTGGCGGCATCATGCGTCTCCGAGACGGACGTGCACCGACCATGGCGCGACCGTCCCGGTCGCATTGCCGCCCCAGATCGTAACGCCGCCGGACGGCGGAGGTTCGCGGACAATCGTATTGTTCGACAGATTGGCGATGAGATGCAGCGTTGCGTCGTCGCCCATCCGCCAGTGTGCTGTGAGCAGGCCGTTCGGATCGGCCGCCGCCTTGCCGAACCTCGCACCGGCCAGCCGCGGCATGATGTGCTGCTTCCGCAGGCCGAGCAGCTCGCGCACCAGCGCCAGCCGCTGCTGGCCGGATGCGCTGTCGCGGTTTTTCCAGTCAAGCACGGCCAGTTCGAACGTGGACTCGTCGAGCGGATCTGGAATCTCGTCGCCGAATTTCTCGTAGGCGCTGGCGAACTCCTTGCGGCGACCGTTGCGCACGGCTTCCGCGAGGTCGCCCTTGAAATCGCAGAAGAACGGGAACGGAGCCTTGGAGCCCCACTCGTCGCCCTGGAACAGCATCGGCACCATTGGTGCCAGCAGGGTGATCGCCAGCGCGGCCTCGATCGCCTGGGGATTGGCGAGGCTTTCGAGCCGGTCGCCCAGCGCGCGGTTGCCGATCTGGTCGTGATTCTGCAGGAAATTGACGAAGGCGGCCGGCGGAAGCTTGCCGCTCGGCTCGCCGCGCAGCGCGCCGTCGCGGTGCTTTGATGCCTCGCCCTGATAGGCGAAGCCCGAGGCCAGTGCCCGCACGATGTGATCGATCGGCTTCGGCGAATAGTCGCTGTAATAGCCGTTGTGCTCGCCTGTCAGCAGCACATGCCAGGCGTGGTGATAGTCGTCGTTCCACTGGGCGCGGTACTGGCCGCGATGCGGGTCGGTCTTGGGATCGAGCAGCGCGGCGCGGTTGTCGTCGTTTTCCAGCACGAGGTGGATATGGCGCTGGGTGTCCGCCGCCAGCTTTCCGACTTCGCGGCTCAGCTCGTGCAGCATCGGGATTTCACCCTGCTCGGGAATGGCGTGGACGGCGTCCAGCCGCAGCCCGTCGAAGCGATATTCGCGCAGCCAGTACAATGCATTCTCGATCGCGAAGGCGCGGACCTGCGGAATGCGGTAGTTGATCGCGCTGCCCCACGGCGTGTGCGCGTCGGAGAAGAAGTCGGGCGCGTACCGGCCGAGGTAGTTTCCTTCCGGCCCGAAGTGGTTGTAGACGACGTCGAGAAACACCATCAGCCCGCGCAGATGCGCCTCGTCGATCAGCGCCTTGAGGTCTTCCGGCCGGCCGAAAGCGCAGTCCGGCGCGTACCACAGCACGCCGTCATAGCCCCAGTTGTGGCGGCCGGCGAAATCCGCCAGCGGCATCAATTCCAGCGCGGTGATGCCGGTGTCGACGAGATGGTCGAGCCGGTCGATCATGGCGCGGTAGGTGCCCTCCGGCGTGAAGCTGCCGACATGGGTCTCGATCAGCACGGTGTCTTCCCACGGCCGGCCGCGCCAGTCGGTGGCGCGCCAGGCATAGGCGGCGTGATCGATCACCTCGCTGGGGCCGGCGATGTCCTGCGGCTGGAAGGCGGAGGCCGGGTCCGGCACGTTGTCGGCGCCGTCGATGTGAAATCGATAGGTGGCGCCGGCCTTGACGCCGGCGATCTCGGCGGAGAACCAGCCGTCCTTGCCGCGGGTCAGGGGGTGGATGCGGTCGAGCATCACGTCGACGCGGTTGGCGGCCGGCGCCCACAGCCGGAATAGCGCGCCGGCCGGGGTCAGCCGCGCACCAAAGCTTCGTTCAGTCATGAGGCGGATCCTGCAAAGGCGAGTACGGAACGCGGCGGCGCCTGCAGATCGCTGCCGGACGGCATCACGTCGATGGAGAGGTCGCCATTGGCGGTGTTGAGCACCTGCCGCCAATGCTTGTATTCAGGCAGCTTCGGCAGCTTGAAGGCGATACCCTCCGGAGCCGAGTTGAGGACGATGAAGAGCGGGTTCTGCCCGGCCTCGCAGGGACCGAGCACATAAGCGAGAAAGCGGCCGTCGGGAAACGCCCAGTCCTGCTCGGTCATTTCCTCGGCGGCGGGCGTCAGCCACAGCACGCCATAGCTGCCGTCGGCGCGGCGGCCGTCGAGCCAGCGCTGCGCGCGGATCTGCGGAAAGCGCTGCCGCAGCTGCGCCATCTCCCCGATGAAGTCGGTGAGATCGTCGTCCTTGTGGCCGAGGTTTTCCCAGCCGACCCAGCCGATCTCGTTGTCCTGGCAATAGGCGTTGTTGTTGCCGTGCTGGGTGTTGCCGACCTCGTCGCCGGCGAGGATCAGCGGAATGCCCTGCGCGAGCATCAGGCAGGCGAGCTGGTTCTTGCGCAACTGCCGCCGCAGCGCCAGCAGCACCGGATCCGTGGTCGGTCCCTCGACGCCGAAATTGTTGCTGAGGTTGTCGCTGGAGCCGTCGCGGTTGTCCTCGCCATTGGCCTCGTTGTGCTTCTCGTTGTAGCTGAACAGGTCGGCCAGCGTGAAACCGTCATGCACGGTGACATGGTTGACGCCGGCGCGCTGCTTGCGGCCGCTGTGATTGAATACGTCGGAGGAGCCGGTCATCCGACCGGAGACCTCGCCGATCAAGCTGCCTTCGCCGCTCCAGTAGCGCCGCAGCGCGCTGCGGTACTTGTCGTTCCATTCCGACCATTGCGACGGGAAGGCGCCGACCTGATAGCCACCCATGCCGAGATCCCAGGGCTCGGCAATCATCTTGACCGAAGCCAGCACCGGATCCTGCCGCGCCGCCATCAGGAAGCCGATGTTGCGGTCGTAGCCGTTGGTGCCGCGCGCCAGCGTGGTCGCCAAATCGAAGCGGAAGCCATCGACGTGGCAGACCTCGACCCAGTAGCGCAAGCTATCCATCACCATCTGCAATACGCGCGGGTGAGTGAGGTTGACCGAGCTGCCGCAGCCGGTGAAGTCGTCGTAGTAGCGCGGGTTGTCCGGCATCAGCCAGTAATAGGAAGCGTTGTCGATGCCGCGATACGACAGGGTGGGGCCGAGATGGTTGCCCTCGGCGGTGTGGTTGTAGACCACGTCGAGGATCACCTCGATGCCGGCATCGTGCAGCCGCGCCACGGTGGTGCGGAAGGCGTCCAGCGGGTTGTCGGCGCCGTAGCGCGCCTCCGGCGCGAAGAACGACAGCGTGTTGTAGCCCCAGTAATTCGCCAGCTTCAGCTCGACCAGGCGGCGATCGTCGACAAAGCCATGCACCGGCAGCAGTTCCACTGTGGTGACGCCGAGCCGCTTGAGATGATCGATCATCGCCGGCGACGACAGGCCGCGATAGGTGCCGCGCAGGCCGGGTGGCACGTCCTTGCGCATCTGGGTCAGCCCCTTGACGTGCGCCTCGTAGATGATGGTGTCTTCCCACGGAATGCTCGGCCGGGATTCCTTGCGTCCCCAGTTGAAGGTCTCATCGACCACCACGGCCTTCGGCATGCCGCGCGCATTGTCACGGCGGTCGAACGACAGGTCCTCGCGCGACGAGCCTGTGCGATAGCCGAAGTGGGCGTCGTTCCACACCAGCCGTCCGGCGAGCCGCTTGGCGTAGGGATCGAGCAGCAGCTTGTGGGCGTTGAAGCGATGGCCGTGTTCGGGCTCGTAGGGCCCGTGGACGCGGTAGCCGTAGAGCTGGCCGGGCGAGACGTCGGCGAGGTAGCCGTGCCAGACGTCCTCGTTGCGCTCCGGCAATGTAATGCGTTCCAGCTCGCGGCGCCCCTGGCTGTCGAACAGGCAGAGTTCGACCTTCTCGGCATTGGCTGAAAACAGGGCGAAGTTGGTCCCCCTGCCGTCCCAGCTTGCACCGAGGCGAAAGTTCGTTCCGGCAGCGACGCGCATGCTTAGAATTCCGGGGTCAGAAAGATGGCAGCCAGCGGCGGCAAGGTCAGCGTTAGTTCCGGCACCAGGCCGGTCGTCTGCACTTCGCCGGCATTGCCGACATTGCTGCCGCCATAGTGAGCGGCGTCCGAATTCAGCACCTCGCGCCATTTGCCGGCGAACGGCACTCGCACCTTGTAGTCGCGATAGACGTTGGGCGAGAAGTTCACCACCACCAGGCACTGTGCGCGCGGGTTGGCACCCTTGCGCAGCCAGGCAAACACGTTGCTGGCAGCGTCTTCGGTGATCACCCATTCGAACCCGGCCGGATCGCAATCCAGCTCGTGCAGAGCCGGCTGGTTGCGGTACAGCTCGTTGAGGTCGCGGACCAGCGAATGGATGCCGGCATATTTCGGCTGCTCCAGCAGGTGCCAGTCCAGCGAACGGTCGTGATTCCACTCGCGCTCCTGGGCGAATTCGCAGCCCATGAACATCAGCTTCTTGCCGGGGTGTCCGAACATGAAGGCGTAATAGGCCCGCAGGTTGGCGAAGCGCTGCCAGTCGTCGCCGGGCATGCGGCCGATCAGCGACTTCTTGCCGTGCACGACTTCGTCATGCGACAGCGGCAGCACGAAATTCTCCGAGAACGCATATTGCAGCCCGAACAGGATGCTGCCGTGATGGTATTTGCGGTAGATCGGATCCTGGCTGATGTAGTTCAGCGTGTCATGCATCCAGCCCATGTTCCACTTGTAGCCGAAACCGAGGCCGCCGAACTCGACCGGCCGCGACACCTGCGGCCAGGCGGTGGATTCCTCGGCCGCCGTGGTGGCGTTGGGGAATTTCGCATAGACCTCGGTGTTGAAGCGGCGCAGGAACGCGATGGCCTCGAGATTTTCGCGGCCACCATACTTGTTGGGAATCCACGCCCCGGCGTCGCGGCTGTAGTCGAGATACAGCATCGAGGCCACGGCATCGACGCGCAGCCCGTCGACGCCGTAGCGTTCCAGCCAGAACAGCGCGTTCGATACCAGGAAGTTGACCACTTCGGTGCGCCCGTAGTTGTAGATCAGCGTGCCCCAGTCCATGTGCCGGCCCTGCAGCGGGTTGGCGTGCTCGTACAGCGCGGTGCCGTCGAACATGCCGAGGCCGTGCGGATCGTCGGGGAAATGGCCGGGCACCCAGTCGAGCAGCACGCCGAGGCCCTCGGCGTGGCAGGCGTCCACCAGCGCGCCGAAATCCTCCGGCGTGCCGAAACGGCTGGTCGGCGCATACATGCCGGTGGGCTGGTAGCCCCACGAGCCGTCGAACGGATGCTCGTTGACCGGAAGGAACTCGACATGGGTAAAGCCGAGGTCGCGGGCGTAGCGCGGCAGCGTTTCCGCCAGATCGCGATAGCTCAGCCACTGGTTATCGCCCTTGCGCCGCCACGATCCGAGATGGACCTCGTAGATCGACATGGGCTTGTTGAGCGCGTTGACGTTGGCCGGCGCGGGACGCGGATGCGTCAATCTGGTCTCGTCGAGCACGATCGAGGCGGTGCTGGGGCGCAACTCCGCGGCAAAGGCCATGGGATCGGACTTCAGCGGCAGTTGCTGGCCCTGCGGGCCGATGATGTCGAACTTGTAGTGATCGCCCGCGGTGGCGCGGGGCACGAACAGCTCCCAGTAGCCATTGCCGCGCACGCGCATCGGATGCCGTCGCGGATCCCAGAAATTGAAATCGCCGACCAGGCTGACGCGCCGGGCGTTCGGTGCGAACACCACAAAACCGACCCCCGCGACGCCTTCCAGCGTCATCGGATGGGCGCCGAGCTTGTCGTACAGCCGCTGATGGGTGCCTTCGCCGAGCAGGTAGAGATCGAATTCGCTCAGAATCGGCGGGAAGCGATAGGGGTCTTCGAGATCCACCGTGTTCTCGCCGTAGCGCGCGCGCAGCTGGTAGCGGTTCGAGCCGTTCGCCAGCGTGCCGACGAACAGACCGGCGTCGTGCACGCGTTCCAACGCCGCGGCGCTGCCATCCTCATCGATGGCGTCGACCTTGGAGGCTTCGGGCAGGAACGCGCGCACCACCGTGTGGTCGTTCTCCTTGTGGGGGCCGAGATAATGGAACGGATCGGCATGCCGTCCCTCGACGATCGCATAGGCTTCCGCGGTTAACTTGGTCATGAGACCTCCGGATACTGGGACAGAATGCGAAGCGTGCCGGCCAGGGGGACTCGCAACCAGTCCGGCCGATGCGCCAGTTCGTATTCGATCTCGTAAAATGCCTTTTCAAGCAGGAAGAAGTTGAGCATGTCGTCGGCGGCCTTGGGATCGGCGGGCCACAGCCGCGCATCGGTCATGTATTCCTTGTAGGCGGCGAGGAAGGCCGCCGTGGCGCGTTCGCGCCAGCCGTCCAGCCCCGCCGGGAGCCTGCCG
>LNAP01004071.1_pt1 | contig 13734 bp, 11 predicted proteins | sample 602601 | NCBI WGS metagenome assembly LNAP01 (sample SAMN02440304, study PRJNA202911) | soil metagenome | biome: Subtropical and temperate rainforests or woodlands; isolation source: soil samples (1 kg each in a 20% v/v slurry with milli Q water) were... ...
CCGTAACCTTGAGGAATGAAGAGAGAGAGAGAGAGATGGTAGGGTTTAGTAAAACAGCCCCTTTTTTGGTTTCTGGTTTCAGCCTTGGTGTGGCGGGGGGCGGGGGGCGGCGCCGGCGGGGGTGCGCCGTTGCGCTGCGTAGATCATGCTGTTCCTCCCACTGGGCTCTCTGTGTTTTTTCGGCCCTGCAATCAGGGGTTCGGTTCGAACAAGTTTCGAAAAGGGGCCTGTTTGAGGAACTTGAGGGTGACGCGGCGGGTATGTTGCGGTTTCGCAACATGATCCTGGCCGGGCCGAAAAAGGACTGTAGCCGCGCCCGGCTAACCCGGTCATTCTACCTGTTCCGACGAATGCGCCGCTCAAGACGGCCACGTCGGCAAAGGGAGGAAGTCGACGACAATGCCGGCGCAAGGCCAGCTCAAGTCCGAGTCCTACGGCAATTCGTTCAGCCGGCCGGTGGCCGCGCGCGCCGTCCAGATCAACGGCCTGCAGGCCAAGGCGATCGCCGCATCCCTGACGATCCTGGAGCGCGACGGCGCGGAGAAGCTCAACCTGCGCGCCATCGCCGACCAGGCCGGCGTCGGGGTTTCCTCGATCTATCACTACTTTCCGAGCAAGAAGGATCTCCTGCTCCGCCTCGCCTCGATCGGGCTCAAGCAACTCCTCGAAGCTGTAGAGCGCAGCCAGGCGACCAACCCGGCGCTTACGCCCATGCGGGCCGCCGCCGCGGCGTTCTTCCGGTTCGTCGAAGAACACCCGGTGCTGGTCTCCCTGATGTTCAATTCCCGCCTGCTGGCCGAGCACGAGGCGCTACGGGCCTGCGAGGCCAGCATCATCGCCCGGTATCAGGCCATCGTGCAGGCCGACGAGCGCATTCCGTCGGAACAGGCCGAGGAGATCGCCTTCGCCATCTGGGCGCTCGGCCGGGGAATGGCGGCGATGATGTCCTCCCACGGCGGTCGCCTGCCGCCGGAAAAAGCCGAAACCCTTCGCGCCGGCGCCCGCTACCTCATTGACCGTTCCGACTGAGCCGCGTCGGCCCCGAGGCCATTGTCGAATTATGTTCGACGCCAAAACATCACCGTAACGCCGCGTTACGACGGCGACAGGGAGAGAGGCATGCATCTGGAACGCCCTCCTTCAGGTGACGGCGCATCGCCGATGGCGAAGACGCGTGGGCCAAAGGAAAGGCGCGCATCCGGAAGCTCGAACGTCAGGATGAAGGCGCTCACGGCGGCGAGCGAGGTGCTCGCGACCCAGGGCGTGGAAAACCTGAATCTGCGCGCCATCGCCGAAGCGGCCGACATGGGTATCGCCTCGATCTACCACTACTTCGAGAACAAGGAGGACATCCTCCTCAATCTGGCGCTGATCGGATACGAGCGCCTGACCCAGGATATCGAGCACTACGAGCCGGACGCCCCATCCCCCATCAGTGGCGGCGCCCGCGCCTTCTTCGGCTTCGCCGAGCGCCAGCCGGCGCTCTTCGCCCTGATGTTCGACGAGCAACTGATGTCCCGCCACGAGACCCTGCGGGAAGCCGAGAACGCGGCCTTCAAGGCCTATGAGGCGGTGGTGGAGGCCGACGGCCGCATCGGGCCCGAGCACCAGGCCAAGGCGGCCTTCGCGCTCTGGGCGCTGGGACGCGGGATGGCCTCGATCCTGGCCTCCTACCCTGACGGTCGTCCCCCCGCCGACGTCGCCGAGAAGCTCTTCAAGGGCGCCGCCTACCTGCTCTCCACCCGGGCCTGAGGCTCACGGACGACGACATCTTCCCGATCTTGGGCGGCCATCGGCGTCGATGGATGGCCGGGACCTGCCGGCCCGGCCATAACGAACCGAATAAAGGCTCCTAGTTCCGCGTCGGGATGACCACCGGCATGCTCTCGAAGCCGTGGACGAAGGAAGAGAACGTCCGCACCGGCTCGCCCACGACCTGGATCGTCGGGAAGCGCTTGAGAATCTCTTCCCAGATGATGGTGAGCTGCATTTCCGCCACCCGGTTGCCGACGCAGCGATGGATGCCGAAGCCGAAGGAGAGGTGCTCGCGCGGCCGCTCGCGGTCGATGATGTAGTCGTTCGGCCGATCGAGCTTGGTTTCGTCCCGATTGCCCGAGATGTACCACATGATCACCCGGTCGCCCTTGCTGATCAGCTTGCCGCCGATCTCGATGTCGCGAGTCGCCACGCGCGCCATGTGGGCCAGCGGCGTCTGCCAGCGGATGGTTTCGGAGACCATCGAGGTGACGAGCTCGGGGTTGGCGCGCAGCTTGTCATACTGGTCCGGATACTTGTTCAGCGCGTAGACGCTGCCGGAAATCGTGTTCCGCGTCGTGTCGTTGCCGCCGACGATCAGCAGCACGACATTACCCCGGAACTCTTCGGGCGGCATGTCGCGGGTGGAGGGGTTGTGGGCCAGCATCGAGATCAGGTCGATGCCGGGCTCGGCGTCGACGCGCTGGTTCCAGAGCTCCTGGAAGGTGGCGAAGCAGGTCGACATGTCCTGGAACTTCTGTTCCCAACTGGTGACCGGGCCGTGGCCGGGCATGTTGGTGACCACGTCGGACCAGTGGGTGAGCTTGCGCCGCTCCTCGAACGGGAAGTCGAACAGCGTCGCCAGGGTCATGGCGGTCAGTTCCTTGGAAACCAGGTCGACCCAGTCGAATTCCTTCCCGATCGGCAGGTTGTCGAGGATCATGCCGGCCCGCTCGCGGACGATCGGCGCCATGAGCGCGATGTTGCCGGGCGCGACCGTCGGGCTGACCGCCTTGCGCTGACGGCCGTGCTCGGGCTCGTCCATGGTGATGAAGCCCGCGCCGCCGCGCCGCTGGCGCTCGCCCAGGACCTTGGCCTGCTCCTCCAAGGCCTTGAGGTTGGGAAGCGTGATGCCCTCGGTGGAAGAGAAGGCCTCGTGATTGGTGTCGACCGCCAGGATGTCCTCCCAGCGGGTGATCGACCAGTAGCGACCGAAGTCGCTGTCCTCGGTCAGATGGACCGGTTCCTCCCGGCGCAGGCGCTCGAACACCGGCCAGATCGTGTCGGCCTGAAACCGGTCGGCGCGGCCGGGGTTGATGCTCGCCAGCGGCTCGGCGTCCGCCGCGCCGGGTGCGATCGAAACCATAGTGGCCATCTGGCCCTCCCTTATTGTTGTCGGCCGCGCATGCGTGTTCCGCGCAGCATGCGCGGCCGAGGATCGTTGGAGCTAATGGGGGCGGATCGAACCAAGTTCGACAAGGGGGCCGTCGCTCTGAGGGCGTGCGACGATAATCTAGGCCGCAGGATGGAGAAAAACCTCGACGCGACCTGGGCTTTCGTAGGTTTTTAGGGGGCCTATTGTGGAATCCTGTTCGACGCTCGATCCTCGGATCAAGGGGCGAAGGGACGCCACGCCCCAACAAGAAAAAAGGTACGGGTGGAATGAATACGCATACGGCCGCGTCGACGCGCGAACGCTCCACTGAGGTTCAGCACTTCGATGTCCTGATCGTCGGCGCAGGCATCGCCGGGGTCGGCGCGGCCTATCACCTACAGACCCAGGACCCCGGCCGCACCTTCAAGGTGCTGGAGGCCCAGGCGGGCTTCGGCGGAACCTGGCGCACCCACAAGTACCCGGGCGTCCGTTCGGACAGCGACCTTCACACCTTCGGCTACCGCTTCAAGCCCTGGCAGGGCGCCCCGATCGCCACCGGCCAGGAGATCCTCTCCTACATGGCCGAGGTCATCGAAGAGAACGACCTGGCCCGCCACATCCAGTACCAGACCCACATCCAGTCGGCGCGCTGGTCGAGCCAGGACGGCCTCTGGCATGTCGAGGCCAGGCGGCTGGATACCGGTGTGACCGAGCACTACTCGGCCAACTTCCTCTGGATGTGCCAGGGCTATTATCGCCATACCGAGGGCTACACCCCCGAGTGGCCCGGCATGGCCGACTTCAAGGGCAGGATCGTCCATCCGCAGACCTGGCCAGAAGATCTCGACTGGCGCGGCAAGCGCATCGTGGTCATCGGCTCGGGCGCCACCGCCGCGACCCTGATCCCCGCCCTCGCCGACGAGGCCGCGCACGTCACCATGCTCCAGCGGTCACCGACCTACTTCACGCCCGGCCGAAACCGGAACGAACTGGCCGAGACGCTTCGCGAGCTCGACATCGATCCCGACTGGACGCACGAGATCGTCCGCCGCAGCATCCTCCTGAACAGCGCCAAGCTCGGCAAACGCCGCGAGGAGAACCCCGAGCTGGTCCGCGAAGAACTACTCGGCGTGCTGCGGAAACTGCTCGGGGACGAATACGTCGCCAAGCACTTCACCCCGAGTTACGCGGTCTGGCGCCAGCGGATCTGCTTCGTTCCCAACGGCGACTTCTTCGAATCCATCAAGGCTGGCAAGGCCTCGGTCGTCACCGACACCATCGACCGCTTCACCGAGGCCGGCATCCAGCTCAGCTCCGGCGAGACGCTCGACGCCGACATCATCGTCACGGCCACCGGCTTCAACCTGAACGTCCTCGGGGACATCCAATTCTCGATCGACAACGAGCCGCTCGATCTCTCCAAGACCGTGACCTACCGCGGGATGATGTTCACCGGCGTGCCGAACCTGATCTGGGTCTTCGGCTACTTCCGGGCGAGCTGGACCTTGCGGGCCGACCTGATCGGCGACTTCGTGCCTCGCCTGCTCAAGCACATGGATGCGAAGGGATCGCGATCGGTCACCGTGGCGCTGCGTCCGGAAGACCAGGAAATGCCGCTCGGCGACTGGATCGATCAGGAGAACTTCAATCCGGGCTACCTCATGCGCGGCATGCACCTGATGCCCCGGAGCGGCGCCAAGCGCGAATGGCGGCACACCCAGGACTACTGGTCCGAGAAGGATGAGTTCCCGCTCATCGACCTGGACGACCGAGCCTTCGTCTACGGCTGAACCAGGCGTCGTCCGTATACCAGCCTGACGGGTCGCCGACGGCCGAGCGGCGCTTGCACCGCATGGGTGAAAAAGGCTGATGCGACAAGGCCTTGGCGTCGCTCGCGGAGCTTTACGCGACAAGGCGAACGGCAGAGGAACGCAGCCTAGGGTGCAGCGTTCTGTCTCAGGGCGCTCAGCAGGCGGACGTGCATTAATCTCGGCGAGGCTCCAGGCGCCAGAACAGTCAAAACATGCCGCGTACAGCTCGACCACCAAAGAACCAGACCGACGACGGTGGCGCCCGCAAAGCCGCTTCCGCCCCTCCATTGGAGCTCCTGCAGGCCGTCGTCGACGCCCTGCCCGATCCGACGGTCATCAAGGACCGGGAGCATCGCTGGCTCGCGATCAACGAGCCCCTGCTCAAGATGCTCGGCTACCCGCTCAAGGCGATCGTGGGCCGCACGGACCTGGAAATGTTCCCGAGCCAGGGCGAGCGTCACCACGCCAGCGACGATGACGTGTTCCGCACCGGGCAGCCGGCCGATTACGAGCGCGTGGTCACCTCCCGCAACGGCCAGATCTCGCGCTCCCTGCTGACGCGCAAGCGGCTCCTTCATTTGCCGGAGAGCTACGGTGGCGGCGAGATGCTCATCGCCACCTTCGTCGACGTGACGCCCAGGCGGCGAGCCGAAGCCAAGCTTCAGGAGGCCGAAGAGCATCACCGCCACGCCCTGATGCTCAACCCGCAGATTCCCTGGACTGCAGATCCCGGGGGCAAGCTCCTTGAGGTCGGTCCCGTCTGGGAGATGTGGGTCGGCATGTCGCTGGAAGAGGCGATGGGCGGGGGCTGGGCCCAGGCGGTGCATCCTGACGACCTGGCTCCCCTGATCGAAGCATGGAACGGCGCTCTGGCGAGCGGCCGGATCCTCGACAGCGAATACCGCCTGCGAATGGCGGGCGGCGAGTATCGCTGGGTCCGGGCCTGGGCCGCGCCACGGCGCGATGAAAGCGGCGCCATCATGCTTTGGTACGGCGCCGTGGAGGATATCAACGACCGCAAGCTGGCCGAAGCCGCGCTCGTCGCCAGCGAGCGCGAGTTCAGCGAAGTGGCCAACGCGGCGCCGGCGATGATCTGGACCAACAACGCCGCCGGCGAAGCCACCTTCGTCAGCCGCCTCTGGTGCGAGACCACCGGCCAGGACCCCGACGAACCGCTGGGCCAGGGCTGGCTGGAGCGGATCCACCCTGACGACCGCGCACAGGTCAAGGCCGCGGCCGAAGAGGCCCGGGCTGCCAGACGCACCTACAAGGCCGAATATCGCGTGCGCACCCGTTCAGGCGACTGGATCTGGGTGATGGATGTCGGCGAGCCCCGCCATGGGCCGGGCGGAGAATTCCTGGGCTATGTCGGCTCCATGCTCGACGTCACCGAGCGTCGGCAGGCCGCGGCAAAGCTCGATCAGATTCTCGAGAGCACCACGGACTGCGTGGTGCTGATCGACCGCCACTATCGGCTGACCTACATCAACGGCAACGCGCACCGGAAGCTGAAGGACCGGTCGCTGGTGATCGGCGGAAGGATCCGGGACATCTTCCCGGAAGAGGCCGGAGGCATATTCGCCCAGCAATTCGCCGAGGCGTTCGCTCAGCAGACGCCGGTGATGTTCGAGGCGCGGCTGGCCGGGGTGGACGACTGGTTCGAAGTCCACGCCTTTCCGACCGAGGACGGGCTGTCGGTCTTCTTCCGCGACATCTCGGCGCGACGGACCGCCGAGCAGGAACGCGCGATCGCCCAGGAAAAGATGATCCACATGGCGCGGCACGACGCGCTGACCGAATTGCCCAACCGCGTTCTCTTCCGCGAGCGGCTGGAACGGGTGCTCGCCGACAATCGCAGCCCGAACCAGACGGCAGTGCTCTATATCGACCTCGACGGCTTCAAGGACGTCAACGACACGGCCGGCCACGGCGCCGGCGACGTCCTGCTGCGACTCGTGGCCCAGCGCCTCCAGCGGGGCGTTCGCAGCGGCGATACGGTCACACGCCTGGGCGGCGACGAATTCGCGATCATCCAGACCCAGGTCAGGCAGGGGGCGGACGCCGCGGACCTGGCCGACCGCATCGTGCGGGACCTGGCCGAACCCTTCGAAATCGAGGGCCGTAACATCGTGATCGGGGCAAGCGTCGGCATCGCGCTCGCCCCGGCCGACGCCAGCGATCCCGAAGAGCTTCTGCGGGCGGCCGACACTGCGCTCTATCGCGCCAAGGCCGAGGGCAAGGGCGCATTCCGGCTGTTCGAACCCGGCATGGACGAGCAGCTCAAGCACCGCCAGGCCCTCAAGCTCGCCCTGCACGGCGCCTTGAAGCGGGACGAGTTCTCGATCCTCTACCAGCCGATGGTCGATCTCTCGTCTGGACGGATACGGGCGTTCGAGGCCCTGCTCCGCTGGCGCCACCCCGAGCTCGGCGCGGTCTGCCCCACCGAGTTCATCCCCCTTGCCGAAGAGACCGGCCTGATCGTCGGCATCGGCGCCTGGATCCTGCGTGAGGCCTGCCGTGCGGCGTCAAGGTGGCCGGACGACATCTGCCTGTCGGTGAACCTTTCCCCCGCCCAGTTCCGGAGCGCGGGGCTGGTCAGCACCGTGCGTGCGGCGCTGACCGAGACGCAGCTCCCGACCGACCGCCTTCAACTCGAAATCACCGAGTCGGTGCTGCTGCGCGAGAACAGGGCCAATCTGCAGATCCTGACCGAGCTACGCCGACTGGGCGTGAAGATCGCCTTGGACGACTTCGGGACCGGCTACTCGTCGCTGGGCTATCTGCACCAGTTCCCGTTCGACAAGATCAAGCTCGACCGAAGCTTCGTGCAGAACCTGCCGGGTAGCCGCGAGGGGCACGCCATCGTCACCGCGGTCGCCGCCATGGCCCAGGGTCTGGGCATCTCCCTCACCGCCGAGGGCGTCGAGACCTCCGCCCAGGCGGCCCTGCTGCGGGAGAGGGGCTATAGCGAAGGCCAGGGCTATCTCTTCAGCGAGCCCGTCAGCGAGGGGCAGGCCCGGCGGCTGATCGGCCACGCCATGACCGTCTATCCGGTGAGCCCGGCCTGATCGGACACTCAGGTGACCCGGCGCTTGGCCAGCTTGCGGGCCAGGGTCCGGCGGTGCATGCCCAGCCTCCGCGCGGCCTCGGAGATGTTGAAGCCGCTCTCGGCCAGGATCTCGTGGATGTGTTCCCACTCGAGCGTCTTGATCGAGGTCGGCCGGGTGCCCAGCGGGGTTTCGACGTCGCCCTCGGTGCGCTTGAACGCCGCCTCGATGTCGTCGGTGCTGGCAGGCTTGGCGAGATAGTGGCGCGCGCCCAGCTTGATGGCCTCCACGGCGGTGGCGATGCTGGCGAACCCGGTCAGGACGACGATCATCATGTCCGCGTCGAAGGCGTGCAGCGTCTGAACGCAGGCCAGCCCCGAGGCCCCGTTCAGCTTCAGGTCGACCACGGCGTAGGCCGGTCCGTGTTCGGCCAGCAGCGCCTGCAGCTCGTCATGGCTCGAAGCGCTGATCACCTGATAGCCGCGCCGCTCGAACGACCGCCGCAGGGTCCGGGAAAAGGCCTCGTCGTCCTCGACGATCACCAGGGTCCGGGATTCATCGGCCATGCGAGCCTCCGTTGTCGAGCGGCGCCAGCGAAGCGAGCGGCAGGGACAGCCGAACCTCGGCTCCGCCGCCCGGTCGAGCGCGCGCGCTGACCGAGCCTCCCAAGGTCCGTAACACATTGACCAGCAGGAAGAGACCAAGCCCCGCGCCGGGTTTGCCCTTGGTCGACTGATAGGGCTGGCCGAGACGCTCGAGGATTTCCGGCGGGAAGCCCCGGCCGTCATCGGCGATCGTGATGACGAGCTCGCCGGCGATCAGGGCGGTCCAGAGCTCCACCCGCCGCGCGCCGGCCTCGGCGGCGTTGTCGAACAGCGCGCTGAACACCTGCTTGAGCGCGGTATCGGAGATGATCGGCGGGTCTTCGGCCAGGCCGTCCCGCAGCTCGATCACCACCTTGCAGTGGGTCGCCTGCCATTCTGCGACAACCTCCGACAGGAAGGCCCGGAGCGTCGTGCGCTCAGGCGCCTCGCCCCTCGCCTCGCCCGCCGACATCAGGATGCCGGTGACGATGGCCTTGCAGCGTTCGAGGGCGACCTGCATCTCGGCTATGTCGTTGGCGATCTCGGGCTCGTCGGCCAGGGCCGGCAGGCGCTTCCAATCGCTTAGGATCACCGAGATCGAGGCCAGCGGCGTGCCAAGTTCATGGGCCGCGCCGGAAGCCAGCAGCCCCATGCGGACGATGTGGTTCTGCTCGGCGGCCTGCTGCCTCAGGCCGGCGAGATAGGCGTCGCGGGCCTTCAGGTTCTGGCTGATCCGGGTCACGAACAGCACCAGCAGAACCGCGATCAGCACGAAGCACGCGAGGCTGCCCTGCAGGTAGAGGCCGAAGAGCCCGCGCTCGCTGACGGCCGGCAGGATCAGCGGCTCGAAGAAGACCCCCAGGGCCGCGAAGCAGAAGCTGGTGACCAGGATCAGCAGCCAGGCATAGGCCGGCGACAGCAGCACCGCGCCCAGCACCACCTGCATCAGGAAGAGCGGCGCGAAGGGATTGGTGGCCCCGCCGCTCAGGAAGAGCTGCCAGGTCAGCGCGCCCACGTCGATGAGCAGCGCGAACAGCAGCTCCTGGTCGGATGCTCCTCGCCGCCGATGCAGGATCGGAACGCTGATGAGGTTGACGAGCGTCAGCCCCGCCGGCGCCAGCAGCAGCCAGAAGAGCGGCAGGCGTATGCCGAGCCCCCACTCGACGACTGCGATGGTGACCAGCTGCCCCACCACCGCAAGCCAGCGAAGCTGGGTCAGCAGCAGCATGTTCCGGAGGTTGGCGGCCGCCGGCGAGGCCGGCGTGTCGCGCCAGGATTCGAGCCCGAGCGCCCGGCCGAATGCGGTCCAGCTGTTCACCGCGCATCTCCGCCGCGATGGCGCACGACGACGACCCAGCCGACGACCGTCAGCAGCGCCATGCCGAACCAGGTCAGGGCGTACGCCAGGTGACTGTTGGGGAAGCGCACCACCGTCAGCCCCCCGCGCGGCCAGCCGCCTGGATTGGGCGTGGCGTCGGCGTCGATGAAGTACGGGGCGACCTCGCCAAGCCTGCGCGAGGCGGCGATCGCCTGGACGTCGCGCGAGCGCCATAGGTCCTTGGCCGGCTCGTTGGCGCGCAGGAAGCCGCCATGCGGCTCGGTGATACGCAGCAGGCCGGTCACCTCCTGCTCGCCGGCGACCTGGCCGGCGGCGCGGGCCTCGGCCTTGCGGCGATCGGCCGGCACGAAGCCCCGGTTCACGAGCACGACGAAACCCTGGTCGGTCCGCATGGGCGTCATCACCCAGAAGCCCGCGCCCAGGTCGCTCACCGCCTGCACCAGCGCCTCATCGTCATGCATATACCTGCCGCGGACGAAAACCTGCCGATACTGGTCGGCTTCACGCGTGATCGTCGGCCACCGGCCAGGGCCAGGCGCAGCCGTCGGCGCGGCGTGAATCCGGCCTTCGACCTGGGCGATGAGCTCGGTCTTCCAGGCCAGCCGCTGCACCTGCCAGACGCCCAATGCGACGAAGGCCGCCACCAGGACCAACGCCCCGATGGTGACCTTCAGCACGCTCCGCGCCGGTCTGGCGCGATGTTCCGGGTCGGATGCGATGTCCGGGCCGCTCCTCAGGGCATCGAGCCCATGTCGTGCACGGGCATCATGTTGGCGTTCAGATGATACATGACCCAGATAGATCCGCTGAGCGCGATCGCCACGATGAGGATCGTGAAGATCAGGGCCAGCATCGACCATCCGCCCTCCGACTTCGTGTTCATGTGCAGGAAGTAGATCATGTGCACCACGATCTGGACCACGGCGAAGGCGATGATGATCGCCCCCGTGGCCTGCGGCGCCAACGCGCCGGTCATGACCAGCCAGAACGGGATCGCGGTCAGCACGACCGACAGCACGAACCCCGTCAGGTAGCTCTTCAGCGAGCCGTGGGCGTGGGTGTCGTGGTGATGATGATCGTCGGCGTGGGCGCTCATCGCAGCATCCCCATCAGGTAGACCACAGTGAAGACGCCGATCCAGATGACGTCCAGGAAGTGCCAGAACATCGACAGGCACATCAGCCGTCGCATGTTGGCCGGGATCAGGCCACGCTGAGCCACCTGCGCCATCAGCGTCACCAGCCAGATGATCCCGAAGGTGACGTGCAGGCCGTGGGTGCCGACCAGGGTGAAGAAGGCCGACAGGAAGGCGCTGCGCTGAGGCGTCGCGCCCTCATGGATCAGGTGCGCGAACTCATAGAGCTCGATCCCCAGGAAGCAGAGGCCGAAGAGCCCGGTGATCGCCAGCCAGGCCTGAACCTGGCCCTTCTTGCCGCGCTCCATGGCCAGCATGGCGAAGCCGTAGGTGATCGAGGAGAACAGCAGCATGGCGGTGTTGACCGCCACCAGTGGCAGTTCGAACAGATCCCGCGGCGCAGGACCGGCCGCGTAGTTCCCGCCGAGCACGCCGAACGCCGCGAACAGCATCGCGAAGATCAGGCAGTCGCTCATCAGATAGATCCAGAAGCCCAGCATGGTGCTGGAGCCTTCCGGGTGATGCGGCTCTTCCTCGATGTGGAAGCGCGGCTTGTCCGCGGAAAGATCCGCGTGAGAGGTCATCACGTTCATGAGCTTCAGACCCCGGCCGCGAGAACGCGCGTGCGCTCGTCCTCGGTCTGCCGGACCTCTTCGACCGGGATGTGGTAGTCGCGGTCATAGTTGAAGGTGTGGGCGATGGCGGCCACCAGGATGGCCAGGAAGCTCGCGGCCGCCAGCCACCAGACGTACCAGATCAGGCCAAGCGCCAGGCCGATGCTCAGCACCGACAGGATCACGCCCGCGCCGGTGTTCTTCGGCATGTGGATCGGCCGGAAGCCGGAGATCGGCCGCGCATAGCCGCGCTTCTTCATGTCCCACCAGGCGTCGCCGTCGTGGATCACCGGGGTGAAGGCGAAGTTGTAGGCCGGCGGCGGCGAGGAGGTCGCCCACTCCAGGGTGCGGCCGTCCCACGGGTCGCCGGTCAGGTCGCGCAGCTTCTCGCGGTTCTTGATGCTGACCGCGATCTGGATCAGGAACGCCAGGATGCCGACCGCGATCAGGGCCGCGCCGAAGCCGGCGATGATGAACCAGATCTGCAGCGACTGGTCGTCGAACACCCGCATGCGGCGGGTCACGCCCATCAGGCCCAGCACATAGAGCGGCGTGAAGGCCACGAAGAAGCCGATCACCCAGCACCAGAAGCTGACCTTCCCCCACTTCTCGTCGAGCTTGAAGCCGAAGGCCTTGGGGAACCAGTAGTTGATGGCGGCGAACAGGCCGTAGAGCACGCCGCCGATGATCACGTTATGGAAGTGCGCGATCAGGAAGAGGCTGTTGTGCAGCACGAAGTCGGCTGGCGGCACCGCGAGCATGACGCCGGTCATGCCGCCGATGACGAAGGTCAGCATGAAGGCCACCGTCCACATCATCGGCAGTTCGAACCGGATACGGCCCCGGTACATCGTAAACAGCCAGTTGAATATCTTCGCCCCTGTCGGGATCGAGATGATCATGGTCGTGATCCCGAAGAACGAGTTCACGCTGGCGCCCGAGCCCATGGTGAAGAAGTGGTGCAGCCACACCAGATACGACAGCACCGTGATGACCACCGTCGCATAGACCATCGAGGTGTAGCCGAAGAGCTTCTTGCCCGAGAAGGTCGAGGTGACTTCGGAGAAGACGCCGAACAACGGCAGGATCAGGATGTAGACTTCCGGGTGACCCCAGATCCAGATCAGGTTCACGTACAACATCGGACTGCCGCCGAAGTCGTTCGTGAAGAAATTCATGCCGACGTAGCGGTCGAGCGACAAAAGGGCGAGCGCGGCCGTCAGCACCGGGAAGGTCGCCACGATCAGGATGTTCGTGCAGAGCGAGGTCCAGGTGAAGACCGGCATCTTCATCAGCGACATGCCCGGCGCGCGCATCTTCACGATGGTGGCGATCAGGTTGATGCCGGATAAGGTCGTCCCGACCCCCGCTACCTGCAGGGCCCATATGTAGTAGTCGACCCCGACCCCTGGGCTGTAGGCGATGCCCGACAGCGGCGGATAGGCCAGCCAGCCGGTCTGCGCGAACTCACCGACGAACAGCGAGATCATGACCAGCACGGCGCCGGCCGTGGTCATCCAGAAGCTGAAATTGTTGAGGAACGGGAAGGAGACGTCCCGCGCGCCGATCTGCAGCGGCACCACATAGTTCATCAAGCCCGTGACCAGGGGCATGGCCACGAAGAAGATCATGATCACGCCGTGGGCGGTGAAGATCTGGTCGTAGTGGTGAGCGTTCAGGTAGCCCTCGGACCCGCCGAACGCCATGACCTGCTGCAGGCGCATCATGACCGCGTCGGCGAAGCCACGCAGCAGCATGACGATCCCGAGGATCATGTACATGATCCCGATCTTCTTGTGATCGACGGTGGTGAACCACTCGCGCCACAGGTAGCCCCAGAGCTTGAAATGGGTCAGGGCCGCGAGCAGCCCGACGCCCCCCAGGGCGACGACGCCGAAGGTGCCCACCAGGATGGGCTCGTGGAACGGCAGGGCCTCCCAGGTCAGGCGGCCGAATATGGGCGAGATAGCGGTTTCAGCAGACATGGGGCGAACGATCAGGAGTTCGAGGGGGAGCGGTTCAGCGGGGTGGTGAGCGCGGTCAGCGCGCTCAGCGCCGGCAGGCGCGGCAGGCC
>LNAP01004072.1_pt1 | contig 13732 bp, 11 predicted proteins | sample 602601 | NCBI WGS metagenome assembly LNAP01 (sample SAMN02440304, study PRJNA202911) | soil metagenome | biome: Subtropical and temperate rainforests or woodlands; isolation source: soil samples (1 kg each in a 20% v/v slurry with milli Q water) were... ...
GGCCGACCGGGGCGGCCGGAGCCGCGGCTGGAGCTTCGGCCGCCGGCGCACTGGCGGCGGCGCCCTCGGCTTCCAGCTCGAGCAGTTCGTCGCCGGTCTTCAGCTTGTCGCCCAGCTTGATCTTCAGGCTCTTGATCACCCCGGCCTTGGGCGCGGGGATCTCCATGCTGGCCTTGTCGGACTCCAGGGTCAGCAGGCTCTGGTCGGCTTCGATGCGGTCGCCGACCTTGACCAGCAGTTCGATCACTTCACCATCGCCGCTGCCGATATCGGGTACGCGAATCAGTTCACTCATCGCTTCTCTCCTCAGCAGTCCAGCGGGTTGGGTTTGTTGGTGTCGATGCCGAACTTGGCAATTGCCTCGGCCACCACGGTGCGCTCGATCTCACCACGGTCGGCCAGGGCCTCCAGCGCGGTCAGCACCACCCAGTTGCGGTCCACCTCGAAGAAGTGGCGCAGCTTCTTGCGGCTGTCGCTGCGGCCGAAGCCGTCGGTGCCGAGCACCTTGTATTCCTTGACCGGGACCCACTGGCGGATCTGGTCGGCGAACAGCTTCATGTAGTCGGTGGAGGCGACCACCGGGCCCTTGCGCTCGGACAGGCACTGCTCGACGTAGCTCAGCTCGGGCTTCTGTTCCGGGTGCAGGCGGTTGCGACGCTCCACGGCCAGGCCTTCGCGGCGCAGCTCGTTGAAGCTGGTGACGCTCCACACGTCGGCGCCGACGTTGTACTCCTCGCGGAGGATCTTCGCCGCCTCGCGCACTTCGCGCAGGATGGCGCCGGAGCCGAGCAGCTGCACGTGGCAGGCGGCGTCGCGGTTGTCCTCTTCGAGCAGGTACATGCCCTTGATGATGCCGTCCTCGACGCCTTCCGGCATGGCCGGCTGGGCGTAGGCCTCGTTCATCGCGGTCAGGTAGAAGAACACGTTCTGCTGCTCTTCGGTCATCTGACGGATGCCTTCGCGGATGATCACCGCCATCTCGTAGGCATAGGTCGGGTCGTAGGTGCGGCAGTTGGGGATGGTCGAGGCCAGGATGTGGCTGTGGCCGTCCTCGTGCTGCAGGCCTTCACCGTTGAGGGTGGTGCGCCCGGCGGTGCCGCCGATCAGGAAGCCGCGCGCACGGCTGTCGCCGGCCGCCCAGGCCAGGTCGCCGATGCGCTGGAAGCCGAACATCGAGTAGAACACGTAGAACGGCAGCATCGGCTGGTTGTGGTTGCTGTAGGCGGTGGCCGCGGCAATCCAGCTGGACATGGCGCCGGCCTCGTTGATGCCTTCCTCGAGGATCTGGCCCTTCTTGTCCTCGCGGTAGAACATCACCTGGTCCTTGTCCACCGGCTGGTACAGCTGGCCGACCGAGGAGTAGATGCCGAGCTGGCGGAACATGCCTTCCATGCCGAAGGTGCGCGCCTCGTCCGGGATGATCGGCACGATGCGCGAACCCAGGTCCTTGTCCTTGACCAGCTGCGAGAGGATACGCACGAAGGCCATGGTGGTGGAGATTTCGCGGTCGCCGGTGCCGTCGAGGATCGCCTTGAGGGTCTCCAGCGGCGGGGTCGGGATGCTGAAGCTCTTGGCGCGGCGCTGCGGCACGAAACCGCCGAGCTTCTCGCGGCTCTTCAGCAGGTACTTCATTTCCGGGCTGTCCGGCTCCGGCTTGTAGAACGGCAGCTCTTCCAGCTGGTCGTCCGCAATCGGGATGCCGAAGCGGTCGCGGAAGGCCTTGAGGCTTTCCAGGTCGACCTTCTTGACGTTGTGGGTGATGTTCTGCGCCTGGCCGGAGCCGGTGCCATAGCCCTTGATGGTCTTGGCCAGTACCACGGTCGGCTGGCCGGTGTGGTTGACCGCCTCGTGGTAGGCCGCGTAGACCTTGAACGGGTCATGGCCGCCACGGTTGAGCTTCCAGATCTCCTCGTCGGAGAGATCGCTGACCATCTCCAGCAGCTCCGGACGGGCGCCGAAGAAGTGCTCGCGGACGAACTTGCCGTCGTTGGCCTTGTAGTTCTGGTACTCGCCGTCGACGGCCTCGTCCATGCGCTTCTGCAGCAGGCCCTTGGTGTCCTTGGCGAACAGCGGGTCCCACATGCGGCCCCAGATCACCTTGACCACGTTCCAGTCGGCACCGCGGAACACGCCTTCGAGTTCCTGGATGATCTTGCCGTTGCCGCGCACCGGGCCGTCGAGACGCTGCAGGTTGCAGTTGACCACGAAAATCAGGTTGTCGAGCTTCTCGCGGCCGGCCAGGGCGATGGCGCCGAGGGATTCCGGCTCGTCGGTCTCGCCGTCGCCGAGGAAGCACCAGACCTTCTGCTTGCCGGCGGGGATGAAGCCGCGGTGCTCCAGGTACTTCATGAAGCGCGCCTGGTAGATCGCCTGGATCGGGCCCAGCCCCATCGACACGGTGGGGAACTGCCAGAAGTCCGGCATCAGCCACGGGTGCGGGTAGGAGGACAGGCCGTTGCCGTCCACCTCCTGGCGGAAGTTGTTCAGCTGGTCTTCGCTGATGCGGCCTTCGAGGAAGGCGCGGGCGTAGACGCCGGGGGAGGCGTGGCCCTGGAAGTAGATCAGGTCGCCGCCGTGTTCTTCGGTCGGCGCCTTGAAGAAATAGTTGAAGCCGATGTCGTACAGGGTCGCACTGGAGGCGAAGGTGGAGATGTGGCCACCCAGGTCCGGGTCCTTCTTGTTCGCGCGCATCACCGTGGCCAGGGCGTTCCAGCGGATCAGCGAGCGGATGCGCCGTTCCATGAACAGGTCGCCCGGCATGCGTGCCTCGTGGGTCACCGGGATGGTGTTGCGGTACGGCGTGGTGATGGCGTACGGCAGCTGGGTGCCGGTGCGCGAAGCCTGCTCGCCCAGACGGGTCAGCAGGTAGTGAGCGCGGGTTTCACCTTCACGATCGAGGACGGACTCCAGGGCGTCCAGCCATTCCTGGGTTTCGACGGGATCGAGATCTTGCATGGCTTGCTCCAGGGCGGAAAGGCTTCCAGAATCGGAGGCCGTATATAAAGCGCGGTCGGGCTTGTGGGCGACTGCGGCGAATTTTGTGGTTGTCGGGGCGCGACGCTGTTGCAGCGTGCTCCACCTGCCAGGGGTCACCCGGCGACCCGTGTAGTTTTACTACATGTTTGCGGCAAAAGCAGCTCCCTGCGACAAAAGTTTAGTAGCAAAACTACAGCTAACGACGACCGGCCAGATGGCCGTCGCGGCGCGATAAAAGGATAGACCATGAGCCTCCCCACCCTGACTGCCCTGCCCGCGGAACTCCATGCCCTGGTCGAGCACGCCCGGCAGACCTTCGTCTCGCGCCTCGACGAGGGCGGGCAAACCGCGCTGGCGGCCTGGCCGCCGGAGCGCCGCGAGGCGCTGGAGCGGGTGCTGGGGGCCAGCGATTTCGTCGCCGAACAGGCGGCGCGCGACCCGCAGATGCTCCTCGAGCTGGCCGCCAGCGGCGAGCTGGAGCGCGCCCTGGCAGCAGGCGAACTGCGCGAGCAACTGGGCCAGGCGCTGGCCGGCTGCAGCAGCGAGGACGAACTGGCGCGCTGCCTGCGCCGCTACCGCAACCGCCAGCAGAGCCGGATCATCTGGCGCGACGTCAACCGCCTGGCCGACCTCGCCGAGACCTGCCGCGATCTCTCCGAGCTGGCTGATGCCTGCATCGACCTGGCCTACCACTGGTTGTACGCGCGGCTGTGCGAGCAGTCCGGCACGCCGGTCGGCGCGCGCAGTGGCGAGGCCCAGCACCTGGTGGTGCTCGGCATGGGCAAGCTCGGCGCCTTCGAGCTCAACCTGTCCTCGGACATCGACCTGATCTTCGCCTACCCCGAGGGCGGCGAGACCGTCGGCGCGCGCCGCGCGCTGGACAACCAGGAGTTCTTCACCCGCCTGGGACAGAAGCTGATCAAGGCGCTGGATGCGGTGACCGTCGACGGCTTCGTGTTCCGCGTCGACATGCGCCTGCGCCCCTACGGCTCCAGCGGCCCGCTGGTGTACAGCTTCAACGCCATGGAGCAGTACTACCAGGACCAGGGCCGCGACTGGGAGCGCTACGCGATGATCAAGGCGCGCGTGGTGGCCGGCGACCAGGCCGCCGGCGCGCAGCTGCAGCAGATGCTGCGGCCGTTCGTCTATCGCCGCTACCTGGACTTCTCGGCCATCGAGGCGCTGCGCACCATGAAGCAGCTGATCCAGCAGGAGGTGCGCCGCAAGGGCATGACCGAGAACATCAAGCTCGGTGCCGGCGGCATCCGCGAGGTGGAGTTCATCGCCCAGGCCTTCCAGCTGATCCACGGCGGCCGCGACCTCAGCCTGCAGCAGCGCCCGCTGCTCAAGGTGCTCGCCACCCTGGCCGGCCAGGGCTACCTGCCGGCGCCGGTGGTGGACGAGCTGACCGAAGGCTACTGCTTCCTGCGCTACCTGGAGCACGCCCTGCAGGCCATCGCCGACCGCCAGACGCAGATGCTCCCCGACGGCGAGCAGGAGCGCGCGCGGGTCGCCTTCATCATGGGCTTCGACGGCTGGAATGCGCTGCTCGACCGCCTGGCCTACTGGCGCGGGCGCATCGACTTCCATTTCCGCCAGGTGATTGCCGATCCCGACGACGAGGCCGGGGCCAATCTGGCCGGCATCGGCGACGAGTGGCTGCCGCTGTGGCAGAACGCCCTGGAGGCGGAAGCCGCCCAGCACCAGCTGCGCGAAGCCGGCTTCGCCGATGCGGCGGTCGCATGGCAGCGCATCGAGGGCCTGCAGCATGCCTCGCCGGTGCGCGCCATGCAGCGCCTCGGCCGCGAGCGGCTGGACGCCTTCATGCCGCGCCTGCTGGCGGCCATGGTCGCCCACGGCCATCCGGATCTGCTGCTCGAACGCCTGCTGCCGCTGGTCGAGGCGGTGGCGCGGCGCTCGGCGTACCTGGTGCTGCTCAGCGAGAACCCTGGGGCGCTGGAGCGCCTGCTGACCCTGTGCGCGGCCAGCCCGTGGGTGGCCGAGCAGATCGCCCGTTTCCCGCTGCTGCTCGACGAGCTGCTCAACGAGGGGCGGCTGTACAGTCCGCCCGGCAAGGCCGAGCTGACCGCCGAGCTGCGCGAGCGGCTGACGCGCATTCCCGAGGACGACCTCGAGCAGCAGATGGAGGCGCTGCGCCACTTCAAGCTGGCCCACGGCCTGCGCGTGGCCGCCTCGGAGATCGCCGGCAGCCTGCCGCTGATGAAGGTCAGCGACTACCTGACCTGGCTGGCCGAGGCGATCCTCGAGCAGGTCCTGCAGCTGGGCTGGCGCCAGGTCGGCCAGCGCCACGGCTACCCGCGCCGCGCCGACGGCAGCGTGGCCAGCGAGCCGGACTTCATCATCGTCGGCTACGGCAAGGTCGGCGGCATCGAGCTGGGCCACAGCTCCGACCTCGACCTGGTGTTCGTCCACAGCGGCGACCAGCAGACCGAGACCGACGGCGCCAAGCCGATCGACAGCGCGCAGTTCTACACCCGCCTGGGCCAGCGCATCATCCACCTGCTCACCGCGCAGACCGCTTCCGGCGCGCTGTACGAAGTGGACATGCGCCTGCGCCCCTCCGGCGTGTCCGGCCTGCTGGCCAGCTCGCTGGCGGCCTTCGAGCGCTACCAGGAAAGCGAGGCCTGGACCTGGGAGCACCAGGCGCTGGTGCGCGCGCGCAAGCTGACCGGCTCCGAGGGGGTCGCCGAGCAGTTCGAGCAGATCCGCGCCCGGGTGCTCGGCCGCGAGCGCGATGGCGCCGCGTTGCGTGCCGAAGTCAGCGAGATGCGCGCCAAGATGCGCGACAACCTGGGCACCAAGAGTACCGCCGGCGGCACCGCGGCGGAGGCGTTCGATGCGGCGGCGACCTTCAATCTCAAGCACGATGCCGGTGGTATCGTCGATATCGAATTTATGGTGCAATATGCCGTTCTCGCCTGGTCGCGGCAGTACCCTGAACTGCTGCGTTTCACCGACAACATCCGCATTCTGGAAGGGCTGGAACGGGCTGGCTTGATCGCCGGCGCCGACGTCCACCTCCTGCAGGAGGCCTACAAGGCCTATCGCGCAGCTGCCCACCGCCTGGCCTTGCAGAAACAGGCCGGCGTCGTGAGTGGCGACCACTTCCACGAGGAGCGCCGCGGCGTGATGCGGATCTGGCGCGAGCTGGGGCTCGCGTAGGCGACAGGTCGCGGGCGATCTGTCTGCCGCAGGCAGAAGTGCGGCGCATGACGCCAGGCGTCATGCGGTCCGCGGGTGGACTGAAGGCAAACACGAATTCTTGAAGGAGCTGGCAAAAAATGTCGATGGCCGATCGTGATGGCGTGATCTGGTATGACGGTGAAATGGTGCAGTGGCGCAACGCGACCACCCACGTGCTGACCCACAGCCTGCACTACGGCATGGGCGTGTTCGAAGGCGTGCGCGCCTACAACACGCCGCAGGGCACCGCGATCTTCCGCCTGGAAGCGCACACCGACCGTCTGTTCGATTCCGCCCACATCATGGGCATGAAGATTCCGTTCACCAAGGACGAAATCAACGAGGCCACCAAGGCCGCCGTGCGCGACAACGGTCTGGAAAGCGCCTACATCCGTCCGCTGGCCTTCTACGGTTCGGAAGGCATGGGCATCCGCGCCGACAACCTGAAAGTGCACGTGATCGTCGCAGCCTGGCACTGGGGCGCCTACATGGGCGACGAGGCGCTGGAAAACGGCATCAAGATCCGCACCAGCTCGTTCACCCGCCACCACGTCAACATCACCATGACCCGTGCCAAGTCCAGCGGCGCCTACGTCAACTCGATGCTGGCCCTGCAGGAAGCGGTGTCCGCCGGTGCCGACGAGGCCCTGCTGCTGGATCCGGAAGGCTACGTGGCCGAAGGCTCGGGCGAGAACGTGTTCATCGTCAAGAACGGCGTGATCTACACCCCCGAGGTGACCGCCTGCCTGAACGGCATCACCCGCAACACCGTGCTGACCCTGGCCCGCGAGCAGGGCATCGAGATCGTCGAGAAGCGCATCACCCGCGACGAGGTGTACATCGCCGACGAGGCCTTCTTCACCGGCACCGCCGCCGAAGTCACCCCGATCCGCGAAGTGGACGGCCGCCAGATCGGCATCGGCCGCCGCGGCCCGGTCACCGAGAAGCTGCAGAAGGCCTACTTCGACCTGGTCACCGGCAAGACCGATGCCCACGCCGAGTGGCGCACCCTGGTCAAGTGAAGCGAGCGTACGCTTCACGGCTGGATGCGTGAGTCAGAAAGCCAGTGACGGGGAGGCGCAAGCCTCCCCGTTCATTTCGGAAATCGCATGAGAATACTGATCGTAGGTCCCTCCTGGGTGGGCGACATGGTGATGGCGCAGACGCTGTTCCAGTGCCTGAAGCAGCGCCATGCCGACTGCCAGATCGACGTGCTGGCTCCCGACTGGAGCCGGCCGATCCTCGAGCGCATGCCCGAGGTGCGCCGGGCGCTGAGCTTCCCGTTCGGCCACGGCGTGTTCGATCTTGCCGGCCGCCGCAAGATCGGCAAGTCGCTGGCCGGCCAGTACGACCAGGCGATCCTGCTGCCCAACTCGCTGAAATCCGCGCTGGTGCCGTTCTTCGCCGGCATTCCCCTGCGTACCGGCTGGCGCGGCGAGATGCGCTACGGTCTGCTCAACGACATCCGCACGCTCGACGAGCAGCGCTATCCGCTGATGATCGAGCGCTTCATGGCCCTGGCCTACGCGCCCGGCGCCGCGCTGGCGCAGCCCTATCCGCGCCCGCGCCTCGAGATCGACCCAGTCAGCCGCGAGGCAGCGCTGCACAAGTTCGGCCTGAGCCTGGACCGCCCGGTGCTGGTGCTGTGCCCCGGTGCCGAGTTCGGCGAGGCCAAGCGCTGGCCGGCCGAGCACTACGCCGCAGTGGCCGACGCCAAGATCCGCGCCGGCTGGCAGGTCTGGCTGTTCGGCTCGAAGAGCGACCACCCGGTGGGCGAGACGATCCGCGAGGAACTGATCCCCGGCCTGCAGGAAGAGGCGGTCAACCTGGCCGGCGAAACCAGCCTGGCCGAGGCCATCGACCTGATGTCCTGCGCCGATGCCGTGGTGTCCAACGACTCCGGGCTGATGCACGTGGCCGCTGCCCTGAACCGCCCGCTGGTGGCGGTGTACGGCTCCACCTCGCCGCAGTTCACCCCGCCGCTGGCCGAGCAGGTGGAAATCGTTCGTCTCGGCCTCGACTGCAGCCCGTGCTTCGAGCGCACCTGCCGTTTCGGCCACTACAACTGCCTGCGCGACCTGCAGCCGCAGCCGGTGCTCGACGCCCTGCAGCGCCTGGCCGGCGAGCCGTTGGCCGATCCGTTGCCGCAGGAGCACTGAGTGCGCGTTCTGCTGATCAAGACGTCGTCGCTGGGCGACGTCATCCATAGCCTGCCGGCGCTCACCGACGCCATGCGTGCGATTCCCGGCATCCGTTTCGACTGGGTGGTGGAGGAGGGTTTCGCCGAGATCCCCACCTGGCATCCGGCGGTCGACCGGGTGATCCCGGTGGCCCTGCGCCGCTGGCGCAAGAACCTGTGGAGCACCCTGCGCGGCGGCGAATGGCGGCAGTTCAAGGCGCGCCTGAACGAGCAGCGCTACGACCTGGTGATCGACGCCCAGGGGTTGCTGAAGAGCGCCTTGCTGACCCGCTACGTCCAGGCCCCGGTCGCCGGGCTGGACCGCGCCAGCGCCCGCGAGCCGCTGGCCAGCCGTTTCTACGATCGCGGCTGCACCGTGCCCTGGGGCGTGCACGCGGTGGAGCGGGTGCGCCAGCTGTTCGCCCAGGCGCTCGGCTACCCACTGCCCAGCGGCAGCGGCGACTACGCGCTGGATCGCCAGCGCCTGCTGGCCGGGCGCAGCGACGAGCCCTACCTGCTGTTCCTGCACGGCACCACCTGGGTCACCAAGCACTGGCCGGAGCGCTACTGGCGCGAGCTGGCCGAGCGCCTCAGCGCCGCCGGCTGGGCGATCCGCCTGCCGTGGGGCAATGCCGAGGAGCTGGCGCGGGCCGAGCGCATCGCCGCCGGGCTCGACCGGGTCAGCGTACTGCCCAAACTCAATCTCGCCGGGGTTGCCGCCGAGCTGGCCGGCGCCCGCGCCTGCGTGGCGGTGGACACCGGCCTCGGCCACCTGGCCGCCGCGCTGGATGTGCCGACCATTTCCCTCTACGGCCCGACCAACCCGGGCTTCACCGGCGCCTACGGCCGCGGCCAGCGGCACCTGGCCAGCGACTTCCCCTGCGCGCCCTGCCTGAAGAAGACCTGCGCCTACCAGCCCACGGCCGAGGATCGCCAGCGCTTCGACCTGGCCAGCGAACTGCCGCTGTGCTTCACCCGCCTCAACCCCATGCGCGTGGCGGGCGAGCTGCAGGCCCTGTTGGCGGAGAGAATCGCCTGATGCAACTGGCTTTCGTGCTCTACAAGTACTTCCCCTTCGGCGGCCTGCAGCGCGACTTCATGCGCATCGCCCTCGAGTGCCAGCGCCGCGGTCACGCCATCCGTGTCTACACGCCGATCTGGGAAGGCGAGGTGCCGCCTGGCTTCGACGTGCGTGTGGTGCCGATCAAGGCCTTCTTCAATCATCGCCGCAACGAGAAGTTCAGTGCCTGGCTGGCCGCCGATCTGGCCCGCGATCCGGTCGACCGGGTGGTCGGCTTCAACAAGATGCCCGGCCTCGACGTCTACTACGCCGCCGACGGCTGCTACGAGGACAAGGCGCAGACCCTGCGCAACCCGCTGTACCGCTTCGGCAAGCGCTACCGGCACTTCGCCGAGTACGAGCGCGCGGTGTTCGCCGCAGAGGCGCACACCGAGATCCTGATGATCTCCGAGGTGCAGCAGCCGCTGTTCGTCAAGCACTACGCCACCCCGGCCCGGCGCTTCCACCTGCTGCCGCCAGGCATCGCCGTTGATCGCCGCGCGCCGGCCAATGCCGCCGCGATCCGCGCCGAGTTCCGCCGCGAGTTCCAGCTGGGCGACGACGACCTGTTGCTGGTGCAGATCGGCTCCGGCTTCAAGACCAAGGGCCTCGACCGCAGCCTCAAGGCGCTGGCCAGCCTGCCGCGCGAGCTGAAGCGGCGCACCCGGCTGATCGCCATCGGCCAGGACGACCCCAAGCCGTTCCTGCTGCAGGTCAAGGCCCTCGGCCTGTCCGAGCAGGTGCAGATCCTCAAGGGGCGCAGCGACATCCCGCGCTTCTTGCTCGGCGCCGACCTGCTGATCCACCCGGCCTACAACGAGAACACCGGCACCGTGCTGCTCGAGGCGCTGGTTTCCGGCCTGCCGGTACTGGTCACCGACGTCTGTGGCTATGCCCACTACATCAGCGAGGCCGACTGCGGCCGGGTGCTGCCCAGTCCGTTCGCACAGGAGCAACTGAACCGCATGCTCGCCGAAATGCTCGCCGACAATGCCGCCCGCGCCCGCTGGGCCGCCAACGGCCTGGCCTACGCCGACCGCGCCGACCTGTACTCCATGCCGCAGCGCGCGGCCGACGTGATTCTCGGGGAGGGCGCATGAGCGAGATTCGTAGGGTGGGTAACCCGCGCAGCGTTTATCCACCGGCGATGCTGCGCCGAGCCAATGGTGGCCAAGGCTGCGCCGTTGTCCACCCGACGAGAAGTGAACCATGCAACTGATCCTCGCCGAACCCTTCAAGTCGCTGTGGCAGGGCAAGGACGCCTTCGCCGAGGTCGAGCGCCTCGACGGCCAGGTCTACCGCGAGCTGGAAGGCCGCCGCACCCTGCGCACCGAAGTCGCCGGGCGCGGCTACTTCGTCAAGATCCACCGCGGCATCGGCTGGGGCGAGATCGTCAAGAACCTGCTCACCGCCAAGCTGCCGGTACTCGGCGCCGGCCAGGAGTGGACGGCGATCCAGCGCCTCACCGCAGCCGGCGTGCCGACCATGACCGCTGTGGCCTTCGGCGAGCGCGGCAGCAATCCGGCGACCCAGCACTCGTTCATCGTCACCGAGGAACTGGCGCCCACCGTCAGCCTGGAAGACTTCAGCCTCGACTGGCGCACCACCCCGCCCGCGCCGCGGCTCAAGCGTGCGCTGATCCAGCGGGTCGCCGCGATGGTCGGCGGCATGCACCGTGCCGGGGTCAACCACCGCGACTGCTACATCTGCCACTTCCTGCTGCATACGGACAAGGCGGTGACGGCGGACGATTTCCGTCTGTCGGTGATCGACCTGCACCGCGCGCAGACCCGCGCCGCCGTGCCGGCGCGCTGGCGCGACAAGGACCTCGCCGCGCTGTACTTCTCGGCGCTGGACATCGGCCTGACCCGCCGCGACAAGCTGCGCTTTCTCCAGGCCTACTTCCAGCGCCCACTGCGCGACAGCCTGCGCGACGAAGCGCGCCTGCTGGCCTGGCTGGAAGGCAAGGCGGCCAAGCTGTACGCGCGCAAGCAGCGTTACGGGGACGCGCTCTGATGGCCGGCTGGAATCTCGATCCGCACTACGCGCAGCTGGCGGCCGACTTCGGCAGTCTGGACGCGGTGTTCGCCCTCGAGGGCGAGCGCATCACCTACGACCTGATGACCGAACTGATCCGCGTCGAGCGTGCCGGCGTGCGCTACTACGTCAAGCGCTACCGCCATGGCGGCAAGGGGCTGCGTCCCTATCTGGCGCGGCCGCGGGTCAAGGCCGAGTGGCAGAACCTGCGGCGCTTCGCCAAGTGGGGCATTCCCACCCTGAGCATCGTCGCCTGGGGTCTGGAGCGCCATGTCGGCGCCTTCGTCCGCGGCGCGGTCATCACCCGCGAGCTGGTGGGTGCCGAGGACCTAGCGACCCTGGCCTATCGCCAGGATGCGCGTCTGCGCGACGCCAGCTGGGTGCGCGAGACCAGCCGCAAGGTGGCCGAGATCACGCGGCATCTGCACGACCATCACTTCACCCACAACGACCTGAAATGGCGCAACCTGCTGGTCGACCCGGCCGGCGAGGTGTACCTGATCGACTGTCCGTGCGGCAGCTTCTGGTGGGGGCCGGTGCTGCGCTATCGCATCACCAAGGATCTCGCCTGCCTGGACAAGGTGGCCAAGCGGGTGCTGTCGCGCACCCAGCGCCTGCGCTTCTATCTGCAGTACCGCGACCGCCGCCGGCTGAATGCCAGCGACAAGCGCCGTATCCGCCAGATCGTCGAATTCTTCGAGGGACGCGAATGAGCGACTTCATTGCCGCCGAGGACCGCGCGCTGCTCGAGCGCCACGGCCTGGCCGACTACGACGCCCTGTGGGCGCTCGAGCTGCCGGCGGTGGACGAGCCCAACACCGAGCGCGGCGGCTGGAGCAGTGTCTGCCGTCTGGAGCTGGACGGCGCCGCCTACTACCTCAAGCGCCAGCGCAACCACCTGACCCGCAGCCTGGCGCATCCGCTGGGCGAGCCGACCTTCGCCCGCGAGCTGCGCAACATCCAGCGCTACCGCGAGCTGGGCATCCCGGCGCTGCAGGCGGCCTTCTACGCCGAGCGCAAGGTGGCCGGCGAGCGCCGGGCGATCCTGCTGACCCGCGCCCTGGACGGCTGGACCGATCTGTACGGCCTGGGCCAGACGTGGGACGACCTGACGGCGGTGCAGCAGCAGGCAATCATCGTGGCGGTCGGCGAGCTGGCGCGCCGGCTGCACGCGGCCGGGCAACTGCACGGCTGCTTCTATCCCAAGCACGTCTTCCTGCGCGCGCAGGGCGAGGGCTACGCTGCCTGCCTGATCGACCTGGAGAAGACCCGGCCGCTGCGCTTCGGCCGGCGCGACCGGATCAAGGACCTGGAAACCCTGCTGCGCCGTGCCGACGCCTGGGACGAGGCCGACGTGCGCCTGTTCCTGAAGACCTATCTGGGCGATGACGCGCAGCTGGACGCCTGGTGGCAGCGCCTGGCGCTGCGCCGTCGCGACAAGGCGGCGCGCCGATGACCCTGGCCGAGCTGGCCCAGGCCGGCCGCACGCCGAGCCCAGCGCTGTGCGTCGTGATTGAACGTGAGTCCGGCGGCGTTGTGCCGCGCCAGGACACGAGGCCGGACGATTGGCGAGACATTTGGCCTGAGCTGCACAGCTCGGAGCCCGTGACACAGCCGGCGGCGCTCTGACATGTCCGCCGACGTTCTCCATGTCGACCCGCGGTTCCCGGGGCTGATCATGCTGTCGCACGAGGCGCAGCCCTTGCTGCTCGAGCCAACCGACGTCAGTGCTCGCGAGCGACTACTACGGCGAGGGTATCGAATCGCTCCCCCGGCATCTCCAGGATCTGGGCTACCCGTACTGGCACCGGCTGATCGGTCTCTGGATCGACAAGAAAAGGGCGAGTGATGACCTCGTCGACTTGCGGCAGCGTATGGCCGTCCCACACGCCCTCGATATATTTGATTCGGCCCTGGTCGGCCGGATGCACGGCCCAGCGCACGACGGGGTTCTTCAGCATGGCTGCGCTCCTGATTGTGTCGAGCGCATTGTGCATTCCGCCTACTGGAGGTCACTGACGTGACGCTCGAGGAGGTTTTCTCGCAATGGCGTGCCGGCCGCCGCCTGGTGGTCGAGGACGCTACGCCCCCGCCACTGCTGCTCGATGCAGATCGATCAGCAGTGTCTCGGTGGTCGTTCCTCCCTCCCGTTCCGCAGCCTTCGCCAGCCGCGCCAGCGTGGCGGCCAATCCTGCTCGACGTTCTTGCGGCAGCTCGTGCACGACTGCGAACACCAAGGCCCCGAGGCCGTCGATGACCGCGTTCATCGTCTCTGT
>LNAP01004073.1_pt1 | contig 13732 bp, 14 predicted proteins | sample 602601 | NCBI WGS metagenome assembly LNAP01 (sample SAMN02440304, study PRJNA202911) | soil metagenome | biome: Subtropical and temperate rainforests or woodlands; isolation source: soil samples (1 kg each in a 20% v/v slurry with milli Q water) were... ...
AATGGTGGCGCGCTCTTCAACGCTGAGTTCGGTATAAGACATAGGGGCAGCACCGTACCGGAAAGGTCAGGTGTTGCACTCAGTTTTTGCCGCCGCCCTGACTTTCGTTTCTACAATACCGATGAGGCAGGGGCAGCGAAGGCAGGGCCGGTGGATAATCGCAACACTGGGGTGATGTTCACATACACGTTAGGCGCACAAAGTTTTGGTGCCGGTTACATGCGGCTCGATGGGGCAACTGCGATGCCGTTCCTGGCGGGCACTGAACCCCTTGTTGTCAGCGAGGGCTTCTTGAGCTCTGAATTCATCAACCCGAAGGAGCGATCCTGGCAGGCCCTCTATAGCTACGATTTCGCCGGCCTCGGCGTGCCAGGTCTCAAAGCTACCACCCGCTATATCAAGGGTTCAAATATCGAGCTTGAGTCCCTGGGTGGTAGCGGCCTGACAGAAAGCGAGCGTTATCTGGAGCTGTCATACGCTTTTCAAGGGAAGTTTAAAGGGCTATCGATCCGGGCAAGGCAGTCTCTCTATCGCAACGACTTTGCGAGCTCTGCGAGCTTCAGGGACGACAATGAGACTCGTGTGAATGTCGATTACACCTTCGCTGCCTGGTAACGGTTTCAGCGTCTATCGCCGCTTCTCGTTAGATGAAACCTATTGATCATGAGGTGCAAATGAACACATTAATGGGGAGTGTCGTGGACGTCATAACGCCCATGCGCGAAGACCGATCCATCGATTACCAAGCTTTTGCTGCTTTCATCGAATGGCAAATCCAGAAAGGCAGCCAGGGTATTTGTCTTGCAGGTAGTCTCGGTGAGTCTGGAGAATTGAGTCCTGATGAATATCTGAAATTATGCGTCGTCGCAGTCACCTCGGCGAAGGGGAGAGTGCCAATTCTCGCTGGGCGTAAAGGCAAATCGGCTTTGGAGGCAATCGAGTTTGCAAAGATTGCAGAAAAGGCCGGGGTGAGCGGACTGATCCACTCCGTGCCCCCGGACGTGGCCGATGATCTTGATCTGGCTTTCCAACATTGCTCGCAGATCGCCGATGCCGTCGATCTTCCAATTCTCGTCTCCACTGGATCTATGAAATGCGGTGTTAACGCGAGCCTCAGCCTGATTCTTCGCCTCTCGGAAATTGCCCAGATCAAAGGGGTGAAGGATGAGTCAGGCGATCTTCGCTGGCTTTCAGAAATTCTTCGTCACCGTCCGAAGAGTTTTCGTGTGTATTCAGGCGTTGATGCCACCACTGCGCCGTTTATGCTCCTTGGCGCAGACGGGTGTATCACCACCAGCGGAAACATAGCTCCGGAGCGCTTGGCCCGACTGTGTGCAGCTGCGCTGGATGGGGATGCGAAGGCAGCATCACGCCTTCATCTGCAATTGTTCCCCCTCTACTCAGGCATATTCAGTCACGCCAATCCCCATCTGACCAAATGGGCTTTGCACCTCTTGGAAGTAGTATTGCCGTTCGGGCGGTTACAAGGTCTTCCGACTTTGATCGAGCGTAAGCAAGTTGCGCGTGCGGTGGAGCAGGTCAGTTTGCTGATCCCTTCTACCGTTCTACCGACTTAGCCATATCTGCTGTGATCTCACAGGGCAAGTAATCGATAAAGTCCGAAAGGTAGGGGCGTCCAGCGGTGAAATCGCGCGACCAAATGTACTTGCATGCTTGCATGCTAGCATGCGAGGATGCATGATAATTTCACCAACAACAAAAGCGTACGCATAAAGACGTGCTTCCAAGCCTCGCCACGGGAACAAAATGAAGCCGCTAAAAGGCTTCGACGTGATCCCAGAGCCGTCGTTATGTGCTTCAGGAGCAGCCGCTAAGGCTCCCGCGCAGAACAAGGAGTATGGAAATGAGTGTTCTTTTGCATTGTCTGTCACATACCCCCCTCGTCGGCCTTGTCGATCCCGACCCGGCTGTCCTTGCCGAGATTGATGCAACCGTCGCTGACGCCCGTGCACGTATTGCCGAATTCGACCCAGAGCTTGTAATCCTCTTTGCACCTGACCATTACAACGGCTTTTTTTATGACGTAATGCCTTCATTTTGCATTGGGGTTGCGGCAGAAGCCGTAGGCGACTTCGGATCCGCCGCTGGCGTCATTTCGGTGCCCGCCGATCTTGCAGAGCGATGTGCAGATGCCGTGCTTAGCCATGGCGTTGATGCAGCTGTCTCTTATCGTATGCAGGTCGATCATGGTTTCGCCCAACCTTTGGAGCTACTCCTTGGGGGGTTAGATCGGTATCCCACTATTCCAGTTTTCATAAACTGTGTAGCCAGGCCGCTTCCTGCCTTTAAAAGAGTTCGTCTTCTCGGGGAGGCTATTGGTCAGTTCGCATTGGGCCTCAACAAGCGAGTGCTGCTGCTGGGGTCGGGAGGCTTGTCTCACCAGCCTCCTGTCCCAGAACTCGCCACTGCCAATGCCTTGCTCAAAGATCGGATGCTCGGGAGTGGCCGCTGCCTGCCAGCTGACGAGCGCAAAGCTCGTACCCAGCGGGTGGTCGATGCGGCACGTGGGTTCGTGGATGATCAAGAAACCCTTCATCCACTAAATCCTGAATGGGACAACTATTTCCTGGATCTCCTCGAAAGCGGCGCCGTCCAGGAACTAGATTCTCAAGGTAACGACGAATTATCTGCGCTCGCAGGTAAGTCCACTCACGAGGTCAAGGCTTGGGTCGCCGCATTCGCTGCGCTGTCCGCCTACGGCCCCTACGAAACTACCCATCGCTATTACCGCCCCATCCCTGAATGGATCGCCGGGTTTGGTGCGCTAAGCGCTCATCAGCGAAAACGATGAGTAAAGGCCATGGCGGCCTATCTCAATACCTTTCAAAAAATATCCAACAGCATGAGGGAATGAATCATGACGTCTGCACAAAGCAAATTCACTGAAGCCGGTACGAGTAAATTCGTTCGCATCAGCGAAGGTGAGCTAGATCTCCAATTACATTACAACGACATTGGAGACGGAGTAGAGACCATCATCATGCTTCACGGCTCTGGTCCAGGAGCGAGTGGCTGGGCAAATTTCAATCGCAACATCGACACCTTTGTCGACGCAGGTTACCGCGTCATCTTTTTGGATTGCCCGGGATGGAGCAAGAGTGACCCTGTTGTGAGCACCGGTTCTCGTTCCAATCTGAACGCCAACGCGCTCAAGGGTTTTGTGAATGCCCTGGGGCTTGACCGAGTGCATATCATCGGCAACTCGATGGGTGGCCATACCGCAGTAGCATTTGCGCTGGATAACCCAGAGCGCGTCGGCAAACTGGTATTGATGGGCGGTGGTACGGGGGGCACCAGTTCCTTCGTGCCAATGCCGACTGAGGGCATCAAGCTGATCGGTAATGTCTACCGCAATCCGACCCTCGAAAACCTCAAGAAGATGATGACAGTCTTCGTCTACGACAGGAGCGCTCTGACCGATGAGCTCATCCAGGGTCGCCTGGACAATATGTTGGGTCAACGCGAACACCTCGAAAACTTCGTTAAGAGCTCAGATGCCAACCCGAAACAGTTCCCTGATTTCGGTCACCGACTGGCAGAAATCAAGGCTCAGACGCTGGTCATTTGGGGGCGCAATGACCGTTTCGTCCCACTTGATACAGGCCTGCGTCTGATTGCCGGGATTCCGAATTCGGAGCTGCATGTATTCAACGCATGTGGGCACTGGGCGCAATGGGAACATGCCGAAAAATTCAACCGCATGGTGCTCGACTTCTTTACCCATTGATTACCACATTTAAACGAATGCTAAAGCTCCCCAGGCATTACTGGCACCAAGCAGCACGCCTGGCGGAGCCTCCTTTTCAGCAGAGGTCATCATGAGTACCGAACAGCACCTCCTCGAAGTTCTCGCTCGATCCCTTCGCGTCGCGGAACAAACGGGTGAGGCAATTTCCCCGATTCGTGAGCAGATCGGTGAGGACAACCGTTCAGCGGCGTATGCCATCCAGCGTCTGAACGTGGCGCATGCCACCGCAACCGGTCGACGGATCGTTGGCCGTAAAATCGGTCTCACCAACAAAAAGGTTCAGCAGCAGCTGGGTGTAGACCAACCGGATTTCGGAACACTGTTTGCGGACATGTGTTACGGCGACAACGAGACCGTTCCGATTGGCAGCATTCTGCAGCCCAAGATTGAGGCGGAGATCGCGCTCATCCTTGAGGCTGACTTGCCCCGCGTAGACACCAGCTTTGCTGATGTCATGGCCGCAACCGGATGGGTTGTGCCGGCGCTTGAGATTGTGGGTAGTCGAGTCCAGGGCTGGAATATTCGATTCGTCGATACGGTGGCGGACAACGCATCCAGCGGATGCTTTGTACTGGGTGGCCCGGCACGGCGAATCGATGGCGTCGATCTGCGGGCGGCGTCGATGCTCATGACACGCAACGGCGAGCCAGTCTCAGAGGGGAGTGGCGCACAGTGTCTAGGCCACCCTCTTAACGCTGCAGTCTGGCTGGCTCGAATGATGGCCGGCCTTGGCGAGCCGCTTAAAGCGGGAGACATCATCTTGACCGGTGCCTTGGGCCCGACGGCTCCAGTGGTCGCCGGTGATCGCTTTGAAGCTGTGATCCACGGTGTCGGCAATGTTGCAGTTGAGTTTAGCGCCGACTGATTTAAAAACCCGTGACCCAAAAGAGAATAAAATCATGAAAAAGCTTAAAGTCGCGATCATCGGTTCCGGCAATATTGGCACTGATTTGATGATCAAAATCATGCGTAACGCCAAGCACCTTGAAATGGGTGCGATGGTAGGCATTGACCCAGCGTCGGACGGTCTGGCTCGTGCATCACGTCTGGGTGTTGAGGTCACCCACGAGGGGGTTGAAGGCCTCACACGGCTTCCCGTTTTCCCCGAAATCGACTTCGTGTTCGACGCCACCAGCGCAGGTGCGCATGTCAAAAACGACGCGTTCCTTCGTACCGTGAAGCCTGGTATCAGGTTGATTGACCTCACACCCGCAGCCATCGGCCCGTACTGCATTCCTGTAGTGAATCTGGAGGCCAACCTCCAGGCGTTGAACGTGAACATGGTGACGTGTGGAGGTCAGGCGACCATTCCAATGGTTGCTGCAGTTTCACGTGTTGCCAAGGTTCACTACGCAGAAATTGTGGCGTCCATTGCCAGCAAATCTGCAGGCCCTGGAACCCGCGCGAATATCGACGAGTTCACAGAAACCACGTCGAAGGCAATTGAGGCCGTGGGCGGAGCAGCTCGTGGTAAAGCCATCATCGTCATGAATCCTGCCGAGCCTCCATTGATGATGCGTGACACGGTGTTCGTGCTTTCCGAAGCGGTGGATCAAGCGAAAGTTGAGGCATCTGTCGAGGAGATGGCAGCGGCGGTTCAAGCCTATGTCCCGGGATATAGGCTGAAGCAGAAAGTGCAGTTCGATGTGATTCCGGAAGACGCCCCTCTCAATATCCCTGGTCTGGGTAAATTCTCTGGTTTGAAGACTTCGATTTTCCTCGAAGTTGAAGGTGCTGCCCATTATCTGCCGTCTTACGCCGGCAATCTCGACATCATGACTTCTGCTGCGTTGGCGACTGCAGAGCGCATGGCCCAGTCGATGTCCAAAGCCTGAGGAGCTCTCTCATGACCATTGATTCCAAGAAGAAAATCTACATCTCTGACGTGACTCTGCGCGACGGCAGTCATGCAATACGCCATCAATATTCCATTCAGAACGTCCAAGACATTGCTCGCGCTCTTGACCTCGCAAAGGTGGATTCAATCGAAGTCGCACACGGTGATGGGCTCCAAGGTTCGAGCTTTAACTATGGATTCGCGGCTCACACCGATCTTGAATGGATCGAAGCAGCAGCTGATGTGATCAAGCATGCCAAGATCGCAACATTACTGCTTCCAGGCATCGGGACAGTGCACGATTTGAAAGCGGCCTACAATGCTGGTGCCCGAGTCGTCCGGGTGGCGACTCATTGCACCGAGGCCGATGTCTCGAAACAACACATCGAGTATGCCCGTGAACTGGGGATGGATACCGTTGGCTTTCTCATGATGAGCCACATGATCGAGCCTCAGCAGTTGGCTCATCAGGCAAAGCTCATGGAAAGCTATGGTGCAACGTGCGTGTACATGGCCGATTCTGGCGGCGCGATGAATATGCAGGACATTCGGGATCGCTTCCGTGCTTTCAAGAACACGCTCAAGCCTGAAACCCACACGGGCATGCATGCTCACCATAACTTGAGCTTGGGCGTCGCGAACTCCATCACTGCGGTGGAGGAGGGCTGTGATCGTATCGATGCCAGCCTGGCAGGCATGGGTGCAGGCGCCGGTAATGCCCCTCTGGAAGTGTTCATCGCTGCGGCCGAAAGACTGAGCTGGAACCACGGCACTGATCTGTACACCTTAATCGATGCGGCGGATGACATTGTGCGTCCCCTTCAAGATCGTCCTGTACGTGTCGATCGAGAGACTCTCGCACTGGGTTATGCCGGGGTCTACTCCAGCTTTCTCCGTCACTCCGAAGTGGCCGCTAAGAAGTACGGCCTGAAAACAATCGACATTCTTGTGGAGCTGGGCAAGCGTCGGATGGTCGGTGGGCAGGAGGACATGATCGTTGATGTTGCTCTAGATCTTCTGAACAAGCGCTAGTGATCTGGCCGCTTTCGGGCGGCCAGACGAACCTCCAAAACAATAACAATGGGTCAACACAATGAACTCACTCATCCATAGCAATTGCACGTTTCCCACCCATTACTCCGTTGGGGGGCTGCAATGAACGTCTCGCCAGAAAAGCAATCTCGCCTGCGACTTGCCACTACGATTGCGCTGTGTTTCGTGGTAGCGCTGATGGAAGGACTGGACTTACAGGCGCCAGGTATCGCCGCGCAAGGGATAATGTCGTCTTTCCAGATTGATAAGTTACACATGGGCTGGGTCTTCAGTGCTGGTGTGCTTGGTATGCTGCCTGGAGCTTTTGTCGGCGGGCGCCTGGCGGATCGCTTCGGCCGCAAGCGTGTGTTAATGGGATCGGTTGCACTGTTCGGCGCTTTTTCACTGGTTACCGCTGTTGCTTGGGATTTCAATAGCCTGTTGTTAGCAAGGTTTCTAACCGGCGTAGGGCTAGGGGCTTCACTCCCAAATCTCATCGCGTTGACATCGGAGGTGGCGGGGCCGCGATTCAGGGGTACTGCGGTCAGCCTGATGTATTGCGGGGTTCCCTTGGGTGCTGCTGGCGCCGCGCTGATTGGCGTGAATGATCTCGGCGTTGGATGGCAACTGGTTTTTTATGTCGGAAGCGTAGGGCCGCTGCTCATCGTCTCCCTTCTTTGGCTTTTCCTGCCAGAGTCGCGAGAGTTTGCGAACGCTGTGTCGAAGCTAAATGACGATCAAATCCGGGTAACTGACCTGTTGTTCAAAGACGGCAACGGCAAACCTACCGCTCTGCTTTGGGTCAGTTTTTTCTTTACCTTGATGGTCACCTTCATTCTTATCAATTGGCTACCGAGCCTGCTTGTCGCTCAGGGATTCACAGGAAAAAATGCAAGCTGGGTGGTTCTGTCCATGCAGATTGGGGCCGCTTTAGGAACACTTGCTCTCGGGGCCTTGATGGACAGGGTACCGACCTGGGTAATGTCGGTGGTGATCTACGTAGGCATCCTTTCCTCTCTGGCGGCGCTGTATATGTCCGTCAGCCTGCCCGCGATGATTGTTGCGGGATTTATGGCAGGTATCTTCACCACCGGTGGGCAGAGTGTTCTCTACGCTTTAACGCCATTGTTTTATCCGGCCAAGGGGAGGGCTACCGGCGTGGGTAGCGCGGTGGCGGTTGGCAGATTAGGTGCGATGACTGGCCCGCTAGTGGCTGGCAAGATGCTTGCGCTGGGAACAGGAACTGCTGGCGTTCTGATCGCATGCGCACCAGGTATCGTTATTGCTGCTGTCTCACTCTGCTACCTGTCAGCTGTCCAGAAAAAAAATATCGTTAGAATTTCTGACGATGCCCCACATGCCGCTGTCTCTTTAACCAAAAGCTGACCCTAGGGCTCGACATTGATTTACCGCCCCTAACTTGCATGCTAGCATGCAAGCACAAAGCGGTTGATATGACAGATTGCCGCATGCGCTTGGTGGCTCTGCCCAAGACCACCAGCTGAAGTCAGAAAATAAATACAAATCTGTCTTTGATGGAGACAACAATAATGAACCATTCCAACCAGTTCGATACTGACGTTTTGGTCGTTGGCACGGGCCCAGCTGGTGCTACTACTGCTTTGGCACTCGCGACCTATGGTGTAAAAGTCCGCGTGATCACCATGTTCAATTACCTCGCGAATTCTCCTCGTGCCCACATCACCAACCAGCGCGCGATGGAAGTGTTTCGAGATCTTGGCATCGAAGAAGTCGTCAAGAAGGTCGCCACCCCTTGGGAAGAAATGGGCGATACGCTGATCGCGACCAGCCTGGTTGGTGAAGAGCTTGCGCGCATGCGAACCTGGGGTACAGGTGATGCGCGTAAAGGCGATTACATCAAAGGCAGTCCGTGCCCGATGGTGGACATAACTCAGCCACTGATGGAGCCGATTCTTGTCCAGCATGCGTCGGAACGCGGCGCTCAGTTCTCCTTCAACACCGAATACCTCAGCCATGTACAGGACGATCTCGGGGTCACTGTGGCGCTTAAGGACGTCCTGACCGGGCGAGAATATTCCGTGCGCGCACGTTATCTCGTGGGTGCCGATGGAGCCCGCTCCAAAGTGGCCGAGCACATCGATCTTCCGATCGAAGGTGAGATGGCACGTGCCGGTACTGTTTACGTCATCTTCAACGCAGATCTAAGCCGCTACGTTGCCCACCGCCCAAGTGTTCTGCAGTGGATTGCCAACCCAGTCGCAGGGTTCGGTGAGATCGGATTGGGATTGCTCAGAGCTGTTCGGCCCTGGAATCAGTGGATTGCGGGCTGGGGCTTCGATATGTCGCAAGGAGAGCCAGATTTTTCTCCAGAGCATGTACTGCAGCGAATTCGCACTCTGGTCGGCGATCCGGAGCTTGAGGTCGAGATCGAGAAGAATTCTACCTGGTATGTCAACCAGGCTTACGCCAGCTATTACTCCAAAGGCCGCGTGCATTGTGGTGGTGATGCAGTACATCGACACCCGCCATCGAGCGGACTGGGTTCAAATACTTCTGTCCAAGATGGTTTCAACCTTGCGTGGAAGCTGGCCTATGTGATCAAAGGACATGCTGGGGAGGCGTTGTTGGAGTCTTACTCCCAAGAGCGCCAGCCTGTGGGTAAGCAGATCGTTACCAGGGCAAACCAATCCCGGGCCGACTATGCCCCGTTCAAAGAGTGCTTCCGCATGAATCAAGGTGTGGACACTGTAGAGCAGTTGATCGAGCGCGTGCGTGAGCCTTCTGCGCAAGGCGTTGAAACCCGTAAGCTCCTGCAGGCCGCGCTTGAGCTCAAGAACTACGAGTTCAACGCGCAGGGCGTGGAGCTGAATCAGCGCTATGAGTCGTCAGCAGTTGCCGCTGACTTGGCAGCAGGTGAAGAGCAATGGGCGCAGGACAAGCAACTTCATTTGCAGGCGACGACTCGGCCTGGAGCCAAGATTCCACACGCTTGGCTCGTAGATAAGCAAGGGCTGCGTATTTCGACTTTGGACGTTACCGGAAAAGGTAAATTTTCTCTGGTCACCGGATTGGCCGGTCAGTCGTGGATTCGAGCGGCGCGAGAGCTGAACCTACCGTATCTGCGTACCGTGGTGACTGGTGCTCCAGGTACTGCCGACCCTTACTTTGACTGGCAGCGCGTGCGAGAAGTTGATGAGGCGGGAGCTATCCTTGTCCGCCCGGATGGATATATCGCCTGGCGTCAGTCCGAGGCAGTTTGGGATGAGGGCGACGCGCTCAATCAGTTGCGCCATGCAATTCAAAATGTCCTGAGTCAAACCTTGTAGAGCTTGCTGTTTTGGGCATCAGGATCTTCTCCCGGCGCCCGTTTCCTGCCCATTGATTCGAGGCTCCAGAATCTCTCTCAATGTGTGGCCGTACAGGTGGATTCCCAGGGTATTTGCAAGCTGCCACGATCAGCATGCTTCTACGAGGACGTACTGTGCAGCCACGCACCTGCCGGCTATGCGGCAGGCATTCAATTCGCTTGGCTTTCGTACCTACCTGAACTCGCTGGACGCTCAACGTAATTTGTTTAGCTCGCAGCAAAGTCTCGTGACAACGAAGCTGGCACGTATCAACAATTTCGTGTCTCTGTACAAGGCGTTAGGTGGCGCCGAGGGCGCCCAAGTCGACAGCCTGTAACTTTTCAGTTCGAGTAACACATCTACAGTCCCTCCCTTTTGCCCGTGGCTTTGAAAGCACGGGTTTTTTTCTGCCTATGCAACCTCGGCAAGTCGGGATTGCATGGCTCTGGTTGGCTATTTTTCCTTGGCATCTAGCGGTTGAACCTTCTTCCAACGAATCTCTGCGTTGACTACCTTTCCGCCTGAGTTGTACCGGCTAGTGTTGCCAAGAATCAGATAGTCACCTTCAAATTTCACAGTTCTTGGTTGTGCTTGGCCGGCCCAGTTAGGAAACAGTGAGACTGCAATGACGTGGATCACCTCTTCCCTGGACTCGTCGACTCGGAACGGGCCGCAATAGGCGATGTAGCCACTCCCTTGCGACCGGTATTCTGCATCCGTTCCGTGGAACCAGTCCGCCGAAGAAAAAGGTCTGCGTCCAGGTTTGCTGAGCTGCACAGACATAAAGCCGTCGGGTGTGTACATGATGAAGCCTTCTGGTGCTTCCCCGAACGGGTGGACGGATGGCGAGCCATCGATGGGTATCTCTGTATAAGTTTCGAGGCTCCAAGTGCCAACCAGCCTTTCCCTAATAGCCATGGTGATTCCCTCAAGATGTTTTCTGCATGTCGTTGTCAATCGGCAGCAGTTGCCCTGAGATGGACTTCCCGGTCTGAAGCAAGAAAGACCGCTAGTTCGGCGATGTCTGCAGGCTCCACAAGCCACTGCAGAGACTGAATTGACATCGCCTGCTTACGTTCTTGTTCAACGGATTTCCCGCTGAGCTGAGCACGGCCTCTCAACACATTTTCAAATCTCTCTCCCGACACAGCGCCAGGCAAGATGGCGTTCGCCCGGATTCCAAATTCGCCAAGCTCACGCGAGAGGGTTTTTGTGAAGCCGATCAATCCCCACTTGCTCGTGGAGTATGCTGATCGATCCGGATAACCGAACCTTCCGGCAACTGACGACATGTTGATAATGGAGCCGCTAGGCGATTGTTTCAGCGAGGGTATGGCCAGCCTAGTTACGTTGAACGTCCCAGTCAGGTTGACCTGCATGACCTTGTCCCACTCATCTGGATCGTACGTTTCAACCGGAGATGTCGGGCCCGAAATCCCGGCGTTGTTGATCAAAACGTCCAAGCCACCGAGTGCGTGAATGCAGGCTGGGATCACCGTTAAGATCTCTGCGCGAACTGATACGTCACATACCTGCGTGTATATCGCTGGGTGCAGGACTTCGAGCTCTCGAAGGGCGCAGGGATTGACATCAACCGTAGCCACATTTGCGCCGCGATTGGCAAAGGCGACCGCGATAGCTCGTCCGATACCCGAACCACCTGCAGTGACCAATACTTTTTGACCGTTCATTGAATGACTCCTGATAAACACAGACATCACCCTAATGACGGCCCAGGTATCCATGAAATCGTTTAATGTTATGTGACCTATAAGATGGGTGGATTGGTATGGATCTCGGACGGGTTGATCTCAACCTTTTAGTCTCACTGGATGTGTTGCTCGCGGAGCTGAACGTAACACGGGCTGCTTCCCGACTTCACGTCAGTCAGCCAGCAATGTCTGCCCAGCTTGCACGTCTGAGGAAGCTATTCGGCGATCCTTTACTGGTGCCCATTCATAAGGGGCGCAGCATGACGCCAACATCGCGCGCTCTAGCCCTACGAGGCCCGCTACCCGTAGCGTTGAAAATGATAGGGGCCGTGATTCAGAGTGAACTGTCCTTTGACCCGCTTTCGGATACTCGTACGTTTCGGATTGCGGCGAGCGACAACGCGATGGGGCAATCTGTGCTCCTCTGGTCTCTAAGATCCAACATCAGTCAGGGGGGCAGCTGCAGCTTTCGCTGAATGTTCCCGACCCTGAAAATATTGGGCGCCAGATGGAGGAGGGGGAGTTCGATATTTTGATCGACTCTCACCGTACGATTCCTGCTGGGCTGAAATCAAAAATGTTCAGGGATGAGGAGTTCGTGATGGCCCAACGCAAAGGACATCCGAGAGGTAGCGCTCCTCCCAATCTGTTTGAATATTGCAACCTCAACCACTTGGTTGTTTCATCCTCGCGAGCGAGGTTTTGGGGATACATGGATGATCATCTGGCCAAGCTGGGAGTAAGCAGACGTATCTCCCTGACCGTTCCGCAGGCAGGTGTGGTGGCCGATATCCTCCAAGACACGAATTTGGTCTGTACGATGCCTAAGATGCTCATAGACCGTTATGAGGACAGGATCGACACGCTGCCTCTGCCTTTCCATAGCGATCCATTTCGACTGGCCGTAGCTTGGCATCCACGAGACGACACCGACCTCGGAGTGCAGTGGTTGCTTGAGAAGATTTTGTCTCTAGATCCGCGACGACCCGGCCCATAGCCCCGATCGTTCCTGGCGCCGCCCATCAAAGATCGTGTAGCTCAGTATTGAGCGACGATAAGTTCGCGTGTCCGGCACCTTAGCAGTGAATATGAAAGCTACTTGATCCGGCTCTATGATGATCATCCGCGAGAAGCTTTGCCCAGAGGACTCCGTGATTGGGAGTCGCAGCATGTCCTGAATATTCGGATTCGGATCCGTCGGTTGGTGTCAAATCTGCCAATGCCGCTGATGTTCAGGGTTGCATGCTTGCATTCTAGAATTTCAGAGGGCAAGATTTCTCGGCTCCCACACGAGTTTTGCAACGCGAACGTGTTGCGCATTTCGCAGCGATCAAGTCAAGGCCGCGCGCGATTCAATAAGAATAATCCGCTGGCTTTTAGCCATAGCGAGTGAGGTGTCAACATGTCCAGAATGACAGCTGCCAGGCTGCATGAGATCGGTGGTGATTTCCAGTTCGATGAGGTGGTGATACCCGAGCCTGGGCCCCATGACGTCCTAGTCAAGGTCGAAGCAAGCGGGCTGATCCCCAACCTCAAAAACGTTACGTCGCACTTCCCTACCTGGTATCCCTTTTTACCATTGCCCAAGCTTCCGGCGGTCTTCGGGTTGGACACCGTTGGAACGGTTTCTGCGGTGGGAGCTGAGGTAAGTTCGTTCAAACCGGGTGACCGGATTTACGTGAATCCCGGGGTGGGCTGCGGCGAATGTAGATTTTGCCGGCAGGGCGAGATGCCACGGTGCGCCGCGTTTACATTCCTCGGATATTTCGGGTTTGGTGCCGGCTCTCAAGCAATCTTTGAAAAATATTCGCATGCTGGCTACAGCCAATACATGTGTGCTCCGGCAACGGCAGCGGTGAAGCTTCCCGACTCTCTAACTGCGAGACAGGCGACCAGATTTGGTTACCTCGGAACCGCTTACTCTGGTCTACGCAAGTCCAATCTACGCCCAGGCTGTTGGCGCTGATTGAAAACTGACCCACCCTGCCGATTGAAAATTGACCCAGGGCGGATTGCTGATTTTTGTCCCAGCAATTGTGGATAAGCTTAGCAG
>LNAP01004074.1_pt1 | contig 13731 bp, 9 predicted proteins | sample 602601 | NCBI WGS metagenome assembly LNAP01 (sample SAMN02440304, study PRJNA202911) | soil metagenome | biome: Subtropical and temperate rainforests or woodlands; isolation source: soil samples (1 kg each in a 20% v/v slurry with milli Q water) were... ...
CGTCGAACGCGGCCGGCAGGGGATCAGAAGTCCAGGCAGGCGCGGTTTGAGCGCGGGGTGCGGGCACCGGGCGGATCGGCGCCGTGCGCAGCCGTTCCCGGCAGGTGCGCGCATAGGGCGTGTAGACGCGGTAGCACTCGTCTTTACCGGTCAGCACCGTACCCGGACGAAGCAGCGAGGCGCCGTGGTGCAACGTCCAATCCACGCCGTCCGCCTGCAGCGCGTCGGCCACTGCCGCGTCGCGGCGGCGTTCGTTGATGGCCCATTCGGTGTTGGCATGGACTTGCGCGATCCCGTGCGCCTGGCAAAAGCCTGCGATGGCACGGGGAGCGTCGTCCCAGTCGGCAACCGTCAACAATTTGAGAGGAATGCCGAGCGCGCCCAGATCGCCCGCAAGCTCGCGCAGGTTGCGCAGCCAGAAATCGACCTTGGCCGGCGCGTCGCCATGCAGCCGCCATTGGCCGGGCGCGGCCAGAAACAGGGCGGTGACCTTGCCGGCTTCGGCGGCCGCGGCCAGGGCGGGATTGTCGTGCGCGCGCAGGTCGGTGCGCAGCCAGAGCAGCGTGTTCATGGCGGTCCAGGGCAGGGGGACGGCGAGGCTGGCATTCTATATTGCGCCCGCCGGGGGCGCGCGCCGGCAGGACGGGCTTGGAAGACGATGTAAAAACTACGAGTAGATGTGTCCTTGCCTGCACGGGCCGGCGCAGCGGGCCTCGCAGGGGAATCCGCGCGGCGCGGCCCAATTGCGGCGCTTTGCGGTCAAACCATGAAACACGCTGGCGCGTCGGGCATATTGACGCGGCCTGGGCCCCGCCATGTAATTCAAATAAACGACTAGAGCAAGATGAACGCTATGGGAAATCTGATGGACCTACGCCCGTCTTTTCTGAGGGGCCGCACACCCGCAGGCAATTCGTCGCGCGACGTTTTGCAAAAGCTCTGGCGCTCGGTGGATCTGCCCGATGAATCGCTGGACCATGTGGTGTTGACTGGCGCCGAACCGGTACTCCCATCGTCCTTCGCCGTCGGGACGGCGGCGCAGACCAGCATGGCCGCGGCCGCGCTGGCCGCGGCCGAAATCTGGAATTTGCGCGGCGGCGCCCGGCAGCAGGTCGGCGTCGACATGCTGCACGCGGTGCAGGAGTGCCGCAGCCACTACACCATCAACGGCATCACCCCCAATCCCTGGGACCCCATTACCGGCCTTTACCGCTGTGGCGACGGCGGCTGGGTTCGCATCCACGCCAATTTTGCCCACCACCGCGATGGCGCCCTGGCGCTCTTGGGCTGTCCCGCCGGCGAGGACACCACCCGCGCAATGGTGGAGCGCGCCTTGGGCCGCTGGAAGGCCCTGGATTTCGAGCAGGTGGCTGCGGACGCGGGCCTGCCGGTGGCGGCCATGCGCAGCTTCGACGAATGGGACCGCCACCCGCAAGCCGTGGCGGTCGCCGCGCAGCCCTTGCTCACCATCGAGCGCATCGGCGAAGCGGATCCGCGACCCTTGCCGAAGTACGGCAACGGCGCCCGCCCGCTCAAGGACATCCGCGTGCTGGACCTGACGCGGATCATCGCCGGACCCGTCTGCGGGCGGGCGCTGGCGGCCTATGGCGCCGACGTGATGCTGCTCAACTCGCCGCATCTGCCCAACATCGACAACATCATCGACACCAGCCGCGGCAAGCTGTCCGTGCTGGCCGACCTGGATACGGCCGACGGCCGTATCGCGCTGGGCAACCTCTTGCGCAGCGCGCACGTGTTCGTGCAGGGCTACCGCCCCGGCGGCTTGGCTGCGTTGGGCTTCGGCCCGCAGGACGCGGCGCGCATCCGCCCTGGCATTGTTTACGTGTCGCTGTCGGCCTATGGCGACAAGGGCCCCTGGGCCGGCCGCCGCGGTTTCGATTCCCTGGTGCAGACCGCAACGGGCTTCAATCATGCCGAGGCACAGGCCGCGGGCCAGGACGCGCCCAAGCCCATGCCCCTGCAGATCCTGGACCATGTCTCGGGCTATCTGATGGCCTTCGGCGCGCAGGCCGCGCTGGCGCGGCAGGCGACCGAAGGCGGCAGCTGGCATGTGCGCGTGTCGCTGGCGCAAACCGCGCAGTGGCTGCGCGGCCTGGGCCGCGTCGAGGGCGGCCTGGCCTGTCCTATGCCGGGCTTCGAAGGCTTGCTGGAAACCGAGCCCTCCGGTTTCGGCGAGCTGGTGGCCTTGCGCCACGCCGCGCAGTTCTCGGAAACCCCGGCCCGCTGGACCCGTCCGTCCAGCCCGCCCGGCACCCATCCTCCGGTCTGGCCGTTCAATTAAGGCCGCGGGCGCGCGCCAGCGCGCCATGAGGCGCTTGCCCCTGGGGTGGGCGGCCCTCTTCGGGCGGGGATGCTTCCTCGGTTCCGTCCCATTTTGACGAAAGCGCCGTAACACGGCCGGACAGGCGTGTCTGTTCGACACGACCCGCGTCTCCAGCGTTCAGCCATGCCTGAACCGCCTCCATCGCTTTTTCCCACAGGTCCTGTCTGACGTCCGTTGTACGCGGATCGATCTTGTATTCAGATTTTCTGTTATCGAATCAATAAATTACATATTGATATCATTAGTCATATAAATAGCATGTCGTCATATTTTGTCATTTTCTAATAACAACACGAACCCGCGGGCAAGGATCGCTTCAAGCGTGCACGCGATTTCGTCCTGGATCTGAACCAGAACGGATTCGCCCATGCCGCCATTTAGTAGTTTGGCGACTTTGCCCGGCCGGTACACCCCCGGCTCGCGGGATTCTTCAAGACAAGGTCATGACGATGCTGAAGCCATCCAAGTCATATGCTTGGCGGAGATCGGCCGCAGGCCGAACCAGAAAGGCGCTATGCATGGCACTTTCGGCTTTCCTGCTATTCCAGGGAAGCGCGGCGCCGCTAGCCGATGAACTGCGCAAGCCGCTACCCAGTTCCGAACGTAATGCTCCGCCCTCGACGGGCAGGACCGGAGCCCCCGGGGAGATGCCGGACCAGGATGCCGCGCAGGCCCGGGCGCAGGCGCGCGCCCGGGCTGCGGGCGGGCTGGATCCTGCGCCCGACCTGGAAGGCCGCCCCTTGCCGGCCAATCCCAATCAAATGGCGAGCGGCGATGCCAGATCTCTGGCGGGCGGCAGGGCCACTGGCGAAGCGAAGCGCGCGGCGGAAAGCTGGCTGGGCCAGTTCGGCACCGCCAGGCTGGACCTGCTGGGCAGCTTCCATGGAGGCGCCCTGGACATGCTGTTCCCGGTTCACGATTCCGGGACAGGTCTGATTTTTTCCCAATTCGGCGCACGCCGGACCAACCTGCTGCAGGAGTCCTATCGGACCACGGTCAACCTTGGGGTGGGATACCGCCATTTCGCCGACGGCTTCATGGTGGGGGGCAACGCCTTCCTGGATCAGGACGTTTCGCGCGGCCATCGGCGGCTGGGTCTGGGCGGTGAGTGGTGGGCGGACTATCTCAAGCTCAGCATGAACGGTTACTTCCGGCTGAGCGACTGGAAGCGTTCGCCCGATATGCGGGACTACCAGGAACGCCCGGCCAGCGGCTGGGACATCAGGGCCGAAGGCTATCTGCCCCGGTATCCGCAATTGGGCGGCAAGCTGATGTTCGAAAAGTACTACGGCGATGAAGTCGGGCTGTTCGGCGCCAGCAACCGGCAGAAGAATCCCCGCGCCTGGACCCTGGGCGTTTCGTACACGCCTGCGCCGGCCGTCACGTTGGGTTTGGACCATCGCATGGGGCAGGGCGGAAAGTCCGACACCAGCTTCAAGCTGGGCCTGAAGTACGCGCTCGGCGTGCCCTTGGCGAAGCAGCTGGAGCCGGGCGGCGTCGCGAGCAGCCGCCAATTGGCCGGCATGCGCATGGACCTGGTCGAGCGCAACAACGAAATCGTCCTGGAATACAAGAAAAACGCCCCGCTGACGATCCAGCTGCCATCGGCCACCAGAGGCTATCCGCAGACGGTGCTCAATTTTCCGGTGACCATCGTGGGCGCGGGCGAAGCACCCACGGTCGAATGGTCCGGTTCGGCGGCGGCTTTTACCATGCCTTATGGTGGCGGCGCGTCAGGGGCGATGACGCTGCCTGCCTACAATATCGGCGGCGTCAACACTTATCGCCTGACGGCAACGGCCATCGATGCGCACGGACGGAAAATCAGTTCGAACGTCATGGAGGTAAACGTCAATCCGCTCAGCCTCAGCGTCGCGCGCTCGAAAGCCGTGGCCATGGCCGACGGCATGGACAGCGTCAGGTTTACGGCCCAGGTCCGCGGCGTCCAGGCGGAACCCATGGCCGGGCGCGCCGTTGCATGGACCTTGCGCGGGCCCGGCGCCATCAAGGAATCTTCGGACCGGACCGATGCGGACGGACTGGCGTTCGTCATGGTCAGCAGCAAGGTCGCCGCCATGGTCGAAGTCGAGGCAACCGAAGCTCAGGGTTTCAAGGGCCGCAGCGAAGCCGAATTCCTTGCAGCGCCAAGTTCGGCGAACGTCGCGCAGCTCGATGCGGCCCCGGCGTCCATCCTTGCAAACGGCCGGGACAAGACCGTGCTGACGGCGACAGTCAAGGATGGCAAGGGCAACGCCGTAGGCGCGGGTGTGGCGGTGAACTGGACGGCCACCGGCGGCCAGCTTTCCAGCGACAGCAGCAATACCGATGCGAGCGGCGTGGCGGTGGCGGAACTGCTTTCCGCCACCGTCCCCGGCACTGCGGTCATTACCGCCAAGGCAGGAGCCGAGGATCCGGGGAAGAGCAGGTCCGTGGACTTCCTGCTGGACGCATCCGACGCGAAGGTCGTGCTGCTCACTTCCAGCAAGCCCACCGCCCTGGCCAACGGCCTGGACACCGTGACTCTCACGGCTACCGTAGCCGATGGCCGGGGCAATCCGGTGGGAGCCGGTATCGACGTCCATTGGGGCGCCAGCCTCGGCACGCTGGGCGCCGCCTCCAGCAGCACCGACACCAACAGCCAGGCTACGGTCGTGCTGACGGCGCCGACCATGACTGGTCAGGCGACCGTCACCGCCAAGTGCGCACCTGTCCGGCAGGGGAGGAGCCTGGGCAGCGATCCTGGCAAGACCGCCGCCATCACCTTCACTGCCAACGCGTCGAGCGCGCACGTCATCGAACTCAGCCCGAGCAAGAAGGTAGGCGTGGCCAATGGCATGGATACCGTGACCTTCATGGCCTTGGTGACAGATGCCCAGGGGAATCCGGTGGGCGCTGGCGTTACAGTCAATTGGAGCGCCAGCCTGGGTACGCTCGACGCCACCAGCATTACCAATGGCAAGAGCGAAACCTCGATCGTGCTGACCGCGCCGACCGCGGCCGGCGTGGCGTCCATCCTAGCCAAGGCGGCAAGGGGGGATGCCGGCAAGATCGCCTCCGTCACCTTCACGGCCGACGTGTCCACCGCCCGCGTGGTTTCGCTCCTTCCCATGCGCGGCACCAGCACCACTTTCCCGGCTGGCGTTTGGGTCAACCTGAGAGCGACCGTGCAAGACGCCTATGGCAATCCTGTCGGCGCGGGCGTCACCATCACTTGGAGCAGCGACGCCGCCACTTTCGATCAGGCTACCAGCACGACTTCTCAGGACGGAACGGCTACCAACACCGTAACGCATTTTTCGGCCGGCGCAGTCTCGGTGAAGGCCCAGGCCGTAGCGGGGGATCCGGGCAAGACCCTCGTCATGAACTACGTGGCCGACCCGTCCCGGGATTACGTCAATACCTTGAACGTCAACAAGAATACGGGCGTGGCCGACGGCAGCGGCACCGCTATCTTCACGGCCGTCGTGCGGAATCAGTTCAACGACCCGGTGGGTGCCGGCGTCACTGTGCACTGGACGACGACGGGAGGTACCTTGGCCGCGTCCACGAGCATGACCGATGCTGCTGGCGCGGCGAGCATCGTGCTGACCGCGCCGACCGTGGCGGGCGAGGTGTCGGTGAGCGCCAAGGCAGGAGCCAATGATGAGAACAACAATTTCGCCGTGGTGACTTTCAAAAATAGCGCATCCTCTCCTCGTGTCGGCAGTGCTTCCACTAGCAAGACCCGCATCGTGGCCAACGGCCGCGACTCCGCGATCTTCACGGCGATGGTGCTGGACGGTAATGGCAATTCCAGGGGCGAGGGCCACGTCGTCAATTGGAGTGCCGACCTCGGCACCCTGGATGGCGCTACCAGCAAGACCAACGCCAGCGGCGCGGCCACGGCCGTGCTGACGGCAGGGACCGTCGCTGGCCTGGCCTCGGTGACCGCCAGGGTTGGGGCGGGGGATCCGGGTGCGACCGTTAGCGTGACGCTGATGGCCGACCCGTTATCCCCTCGGGTTGCCTCCCTTACCGCCAGCAAGACCTCCGGGCGGGCCAACGGGACTGACACCGTGACCCTCACTGCGACCGTGAGGGATGCCAACGGCAATCTGGAGGATGCGGGCATCATCGTCAACTGGACGACCAACCGCGGCACCCTGGCCGCGGCCACCAGCAGCACCAACGCTCGCGGCATGGCCACGGTTCAACTGCGCGCGCCGACTTCCGCCGGCACTGCGGTGCTGACCGCCAGGACAGTGGCGGCGGATCCGGGCAAGACCGTCCGCGTGAAATTCGCGTCACGCGCCATCACTCCGCCGCAGCCATGACGGCCAAGACAGTCACGTAGGATCTGGCCAGGCTGGTCCCGGCGTATGCCTTGGCACCGCGCTGCTTGCCGGCGCCGCCTACTGCCTGGCCTTCCAGTCGCGCAAGGCGCGCATGGTGTTGGCCACGTGGGAATCCGGATTCATGTCGGTGTATTCATACAGGATCTTGCCTGGTGGCGAGATCACGTAGGAAATGCGTTGCGCGTATTCAGGCCGCTTGTCGTGGACGGCGTCGTAGGCCTTCATGATCTTGCCGTCGCCGTCGGCCGCCACCGCGAATTTGCCGCGGCACTCGCTGACCGAGAACTTGTTCAAGGTGTCGATGTTGTCGGTCGACACGCCGATGACGGTGGCGCCCAGGGACTTGTATTCGTCCGTGGCTTCGGCGAAGTTGTGCGCTTCTATCGTGCAGCCCTGGGTGAATGCGGCGGGAAAGAAATACAGGACCACCGGGCCCTGCTTGAGCGCTTCGCTCAACGAGAACGTGTAGACCTTGCCGCCCAGCGAAGCCTGGGTGCTGAACTCCGGCGCCGGGGTGCCCACGTCCAGCGCGGCCTGGACCGTAGGACCGGCCAGCAGGCCGCAGAGCAGTAACCAGGGGGCAATGCGCTTCATCGGAATCTCCAGAAATCTCAAGGGCTTCGTGGCAACGGGTCTACTGTAGCCCTGTGAGAGGCCAGGGTCCAGCACGCGGCCAGGCCGGGGGCGCGCGGCCCTAGTCGCGCCCGGGGCCGCCGCGGCCGTTGCCGTTTCCATCTCCACGCGGCTGATCGCGCTGTTGTTGCTGACGCGCTTGCTGCTGAGCCTGCTGATCGCGCTGTTGTTGCTGACGCGCCTGCTGCTGAGCCTGCTGATCGCGTTGTTGCTGCTGACGCGCCTGCTGCTGAGCCTGCTGATCGCGCTGCTGTTGCTGACGCGCCTGTTGCTGGGCTTGCTGATCGCGCTGTTGTTGCTGACGCGCCTGCTGCTGAGCCTGCTGATCGCGTTGCTGTTGCTGACGCGCCTGTTGCTGGGCTTGCTGATCGCGTTGTTGTTGCTGACGCGCCTGCTGCTGAGCCTGCTGATCGCGTTGCTGTTGCTGCCGCGTCTGCTGCTGTACTTGCTGATCGCGCTGTTGTTGCTCCCGCGCCTGCTGCTGAGCCTGCTGATCACGCTGTTGTTGCTGCCGCGCCTGCTGCTGGCTTTGCTGATCGCGTTGCTGTTGCTCCCGCGTCTGTTGCTGTGCCTGTTGATCGCGCTGCTGCTGCTGCTGCTGCTGCTGCTGCTGCTGCTGCTGCTGTTGCTCGCGCGCCTGTTGTGCCTGCGGCGGCTGAGAGCGGCCTTGCTGCCCGGGCGTCATATCGCGTCCGCGCTGCATGTCTCCGCGATCCGGGCTGTTACGATCGCCGCCGCCACGGTTGTCGCGGCCGTTGTTGTCCCGGCCGTCGCGTCCATTCCCCGGACGCTGGCCCTCAGGCGGCCTGCCGTTGGATTGATGGTCCACGTACGCCTGGGGCGGGCGGCCCTTGTTGTGGTCGTAGAACTGCGCCCGGTTGTTGCCAGCGTCGCGCGCATAGCCGCGCTGCATGTCGGTCTGCTGGGAATGCCGGTCCTTGCGCGCGGCGAGTTCGCGCGGGTCCGCGTCGCGCCGGATGCCCGACGGGCCGCCGTGGTAGCTGACGCGGCGGTTGTCGACGTTGTTCACGACTACCGTGTGGTTGTAGACGTTGGTCACGCGCGTGACGTTCACGTTCGTGACGGAGCGGTTGTAGTAGAAGCGGTCGCGTTTCCAGTAGCCGCCCACATAGCCCAGGCCGGTATAGCCGAAACCGTAGTTGATGCCGCCATAGAAACCCACGTGGGGGCCCCAGTACCCTGCGTTCCACAGGTAGACGCCGTTCACGAAGCCCCAATATCCCGGTGTCCAGAGGGCGCCGGGATAGGGCGCCAGCACCCACGCGCCCGGCACCCAGAAGAAGCCGTAGCGGTTGCGGCTCCAGTAGCCAGGCACCCACATATAGCCGTCCGCCGGGGCGGCCGGCTGCACGTACACGGGCAACGCGGGCGGCGGTTCGGGACTGCGGTCCACCAGTGCCAGATTGGCGTTGGCCGGATCGCCATCGTCATAGACGGGGGCGGCGGGAGCGGGAGGCGGCGCATAGGTTTGTGCCGCGGCGCTGGCACAGGCGGCCAGCAGGACGGCCGCGGCCAGGGGGCGCGGGCGGAGGATCCGGGAGTAGATGTTCATGGTCTTTTCCTTTGCGCAATGGGCGCGCGGATCAATAGCCACGATAGTAGTAATGGGGGGCTGGATATGCCGGGTAGTAATAATGCGGCGTGTAATACACCGGCGCCGGACGGTAGTACGCCGGCCTTGCGGGCACCACCACGCATCCAGTCAAGGCGCTGGACATGGCCAGCATCAGCAACAGACTCTTCTTCATTTGCGACTCCTGCCGAGCGCCTGGCGTGGCTCACGCCTTTGTTGCGCTCGTCAGGATTAGGCCACAGGGCAGACCCCATGGTTCTGCACTGTAATCGTTCCGAAACAGCTTTCCGGTGACGGATGTTTGCGCCTGCGTGACCGTCGATGTCGTTCGTATCAATCTCCGCGCAAATGAAGAGGGGCCGCCTCGGCGACCCCTGTGTACCGCGTATCGCCGTGTTACGGCTATCAGTTCCAGCGGCCGCCGTTGCCGGCGAGGCTGAAGCGGCCGGCGCCCATGAAGGCGATGGCCAGGCCGGTGAACAGGAACATGCCTTGCAGTTCCAGCGCCCAGCCGCCGTTGTTGGTCAGGCTGCTGATCTGGCCGGAGTGGGCCAGCAGGATGGCGACCAGCATGTTGATGGCGATCAGCAGGCCGCCCAGGCGGGTGTAGATGCCGACGATGAGCAGGACGGGGGCGAGGATTTCGCCGACGTAGGCGCCATAGGCGAGGAAGCCCGGCAGGCCGTGCGAGGACAGCATCCCGCTGATGCCGCCGACGCCGCCGCCGGTCAGTTTGAACAGGCCATGCAGCAGAATCAGAATACCGAGGGTCAGGCGCAGGATCAGCTTGCCGGTGTCGTCGGATTTGATCATGGTGAGTTTCTCTTCTATTGGTTGAAAGGGGACCGCGGCCGTTGGAACAGGTCGCGAGCCTTTGGTTCCGCGCCCCGGTAGCCGCGGGCAAGGCGGCAGGCAGGGCAGGCCGCGCCATTATTGCAAAACCCGAGCAAAATCATCAAGTTTTTGTCGCCTGACGACACTCAGAACTCTTCCAGATAGCGCATGCGGAAGCGTCGGCCCTTGATATTGCTGTTGGACAGGCGCGAGAACGCCTGTTTGGCGATCTGGCGGTCCAGCGCCACGTAGGAGTTGAACTCGGTGATGTTGATCTTGCCGACCTGCTCGAACGTCAGGCCGCCATCGCCGGTCAGGGCGCCCAGCAGGTCGCCGGGGCGCAGCTTGTCCTTCTTGCCGCCCTGGATGCACAGGGTGATCATGGGCGCGCGCAGCGGGCGGTCCGCCTTGGGCCGCAGCGCCTTGATGTCGCCCCACACCAGCGGCGAACCCTGATATTGCTCGATCAGGTTGGCCCAGCGCATTTCCTCGGGCGAACACAGGCTCAGCGCCAGGCCCTTCTGTTCGCCGCGGCCGCTGCGGCCGATGCGGTGCACGTGGACCTCGGTGTCCTTGGTGACGTCGACGTTGATGACGGCGCCCAGGTTCTGGATGTCCAGGCCGCGCGCGGCCACGTCGGTGGCTACCAGCACGGCGCAGCTGCGGTTGGCGAACTGGATCAGGATCTCGTCGCGTTCGCGCTGTTCCAGGTCGCCGTTCAGCGCCTGGGCGCTGATGCCCTCGGCCTGCAGGCGTTCGACCAGGTCGTGGCTGCGGATCTTGGTGTTGCAGAAGGCCAGCGTGGACTCAGGGCGGAAATGCGCCAGCAGGCGCGTCACTGCGTCAAGCCGGTCCTTTTCATCGATTTCGTAGAAGATCTGCTCGATGCGGCTGGCGTCGTGCTGCGCCTCGACCTTGACCTCGGCGGGATTGCGCAGGAAGCGGGCGCTGAGCTTGCGGATGTTGTCGGGGTAGGTGGCCGAGAACAGCAAGGTCTGGCGCTTGGTCGGGCAGTGCGAGGCGATGGCCACGATATCGTCATAGAAGCCCATGTCGACCATGCGGTCGGCCTCGTCCAGCACCAGGGTGTTCAGGCCCGACAGATCGAGACTGCCGCGCTCCAGATGATCCTGGATGCGTCCTGGCGTGCCCACCACCAGATGGGTGCCGCGCGCCAGCGATTCGGCTTGGGGCCGGGCGGCGGCGCCGCCGCACAGGGTCAGGATCTTGATGTTGGCGATCTGGCGCGCCAGCCGGCGCAGTTCCTGCGCGACCTGGTCAGCCAGTTCGCGCGTGGGGCAGACCAGCAGCGCCTGCGGCGTCAGGCGCGTGGGATCGAGCTTCTGCAGCACCCCCAGGCCGAAGGCCGCGGTCTTGCCGCTGCCGGTCTTGGCTTGCGCGATGATGTCGCGGCCTTCCAGGATCAGCGGCAGGCTTTGCGCCTGGATAGGCGTCATTTGCTCAAACCCCAGGCTTTGCAGGTTGTCGAGCAGGGCGGGCAAGAGGGGCAGGGAGGAGAAGGGCGTGTGGGTCACAATAAGGGGATCGCAAAAACGCGAAAAACTGAGTCGACCGACAGTGTAAGCCCTGGCCCCGGCCCGGCCGTCGCAAGGCAAGCCGGCACGGCATAAAAAACGGGGACCGATAACGTTGGCTGGCGCGGGCATCATCGTGCCCGGCCTTGGCGCCCGTTGCGGTTACGGCTGCGGTTCGTATGTGCCGGCCAGCGCTCGGGCCGCTTCCTGCATGCGCGGCAGCCAGGCGCGCGCACCGTCGATCGACAGCCGCGCCACCGGCGCGTGCAAGGCGACGGCGGCAATGGCGCGGGTGCCATGCAGGATGGGCACCGCCATGCAGACGATGCCCAGCAGGAATTCTTCGCGGTCGAAGCTGGCGCCTTCTTTCTTGATGGCGCGCAACTCCTGCTCAAGCGAGGCGACGTCGCACAGGGTGTTGGGCGTGTAGCGCGGCAAGGGGGCGGCGGCCAGCAGGCGCACGCGCGGTTCGCGCCGCATGTGGGCCAGGAACAGCTTGCCGCTGGCCGAACAGTGCAGCGGCACCCGCGAGCCCGTCTGCAGGTTCACGCGCAGCGGCCAGGCCGTTTCCACCCGATCCAGATAGATGACTTCGTCGCCATCCAGCATGGTGCAGTTGCAGGTTTCGCCGATTTCGTCGACCAGGCTGTCCAGGATGCGGTGGCGTTCCCCGCGCAATGGCGAATTCAGCAGGGTTTCGCGTGCCAGGGCGCTTAGCCGCGGGCCGCTGACATAGCTTTTGCCAGCGGGCTCGCGCAGCAGCATGCCGGCTTCGACCAGCCGCGTCAGGATGCGCAGCACGGACGGCTTGGGCAGGCCGGTGGCGTCGGTCAGCGCGGCCAACGATACGGGGGTTTCGGATCGGGCGACCTGTTCCAGCAAGGTCAGCGCGCGCAAAGCGGCGGAGGATTCGTCTTTCATCTTTCAATATTTGAAGATTCGGCGGCCAACGACCTATCGTCGCACGGATTTTGCAGAAAATGAAACGCCAGGGGGTGGGACGGGCGGGTTTTCTCCGGCAGTATCGATTCACCCCGGCCACGATGCAACCACACAAGCGCCGGCCTGCCAGGAGAGAGACATGAGCAGCAAGCAACACATGACCCCCAGCGAAGCCTTTGTCGAAACGCTGGTCGCGCAGGGCGTCAAAGACGTATTCGGCATTGTCGGTTCGGCCTTCATGGATGCGCTGGACCTGTTTCCCGCCGCGGGCATCCGCTTCGTGCCCACGGTGCACGAGCAGGGCGCCGCGCACATGGCGGACGGCTACTCGCGCGTGACCGGCCGCCATGGCGTATGCATCGCGCAGAACGGCCCCGGCATCACCAACTTCGTGACGGGGGTGGCCGCGGCGTACTGGGCGCACAGCCCGGTGGTGGCGATCACGCCCGAAACCGGCACGTCCGGCATGGGCCTGGGCGGCTTCCAGGAGACCGAACAACTGCCCATTTTTTCCCGCATCACCAAATACCAGGCGCACGTGAATCGTCCGGACCGCATGGCGGAATTCACGGCCAAGGCCTTCGACACCGCGTTGGCCGAGCGCGGCCCGGCGCAGTTGAACATTCCGCGCGACTACTTCTATGGCGAGATCGACGTGGCCATCCCCGAACCGCGCCGTATCCGTCGCGGGCCGGGCTCGGAAGAAGACCTGGAAGCGGCGGCCCGACTGTTGGCCGAGGCCAAGTTCCCGGTCATCGTGGCCGGTGGCGGCGTGCTGTTCTCGGAAGGCCAGGCCGAATGCGTGGCCTTGGCCGAACTGCTGGGCGCGCCGGTCGTGACCAGTTATCTACATAACGACGCCTTCCCCGCCAGTCATCCGCTGTGGTGCGGGCCGTTGGGCTACCAAGGCGCCAAGGCCGGCATGAAGTTGCTGTCGCAAGCCGACGTGGTGCTGGCGCTGGGCACGCGGTTGGGACCCTTCGGCACCTTGCCGCAACACGGCCTGGACTATTGGCCGCAAGGCGCCCGCATCATCCAGGTGGACGCCGACCACCGCATGCTGGGCCTGGTGCGTCCGGCACTCAAGGACGCGGCGCGGCCCCGCGCCATTCCGGTGGCCGGTGGCACGGTGGATGCCCTGGAGGCTGAGCAGCCTGAGCGGCCCGCCTTGCCGGCGCCGACCAGGAAGGATGAGCTGCTGCCGGTGACGCCCGAGCAGATGCAGCTGGAAGATGCACGCCGGTTGGCCAAGGAGAACCCCATGGCCGTGGCCAATATTCTGAAAACCTGGGTGAACGGCGACACCGCCTGATCCCGGATCTGAACGGACAACGTATCTATGGATGAGCAGGGCCTCAACGACGCCGCCATCATGCTGATGTCCCTCGGCGAGGAGGAAGCGGCCGAGGTGTTCAAGCACTTCTCGCCCAAAGAGGTGCAAAAACTGGGCGAGACCATTGCGCGCATGCGTTCGGTGTCGCGCGACAAGGTGGACATGGTGATCAACCGGTTTTC
>LNAP01004075.1_pt1 | contig 13730 bp, 11 predicted proteins | sample 602601 | NCBI WGS metagenome assembly LNAP01 (sample SAMN02440304, study PRJNA202911) | soil metagenome | biome: Subtropical and temperate rainforests or woodlands; isolation source: soil samples (1 kg each in a 20% v/v slurry with milli Q water) were... ...
CGGCCGTGGCGCGCGCCAGCGCGCTCGTCGCACTTGCCGCGCGCGTGACGCCGGCGAATATCGCGACGGCGCGCACCGCGCTGGTCGATCCCGATCCGATGGTGCGGATCGGCGGCCTAGACATGCTGGAAAACGTGGCCGCCAGCCAGATTTGGCCGCTGGCCTCGCCGCTGCTCGCAGATCCCGTGCGAGGGGTCCGCATCAGGGCGGCCTCCCTGCTCGCGTCGGTCCCGACTGCAAGCCAGCCGTCAGGCGATCGCGCCAGCTTTGATCAGGCGGCCATGGAATTTATCGCGGCGCAGCGCGCCAATGCCGAACGCCCCGAGGCGCGCACCGCGCTTGCAGATTTCCTCGCGCGTCGCGGACAGACCGGGGATGCGGAGATGGAGTATGGGGCCGCGCTCAGGCTGAGCCCGCAATATGCGACGGCAGCGATCAATCTGGCGGACCTCTATCGCCGAAGCGGCCGCGAAAGCGACGGCGAAACCGTTCTCCGAGCAGCGATCGCGGCGTCGCCGGGTGACGCGGCCGCGCATCACGCGCTCGGCCTGGCGTTGACCCGGCTGAAGCGGCCTGACGAGGCGCTCGCCGAGTTGCGGAGGGCAACCGAACTCGACCCCGAACGCCCGCGCTACGTCTATGTCTATGCGGTGGCGCTGCATTCCGGCGGGCAAGCCGATGAGGCCATGAAGATCCTGAACAAGGCTCTGGAAGGCCATCCGGGCGATAGAGACATACTGTCAGCCTTGTTCGCGTTCAGCCGCGCAACTGGCGACGCAAGGGCGACGCTGGGCTACGCCGAAAGGCTCGCGATCATCACGCCGGAGGACCGAAATCTGGCGGCGGTGATCGCGCAGATCAAACGGCAGATCGACGCGCCCAACAAGGACGCACGACCCAGAAACTAGCGCGTCGCCAGCACCACGGCCGCCAGCGTGAAGATCAGCGCCGCGATCTGCCCCGGCCCCAGCGGCTCGTGCAGCGCGATTGCCGAGGCGACCACGCCGATGACAGGCACGGCCATGGTGCCGATCGCCGCCACCGACGCCGGCAGGCGCGACAGCGCGGCGAACCAGCTGACATAGGCGATGCAGAACTGCACCACGACCGAATAGACCAGCAGCCACCAGCCGGCCGGCGTCACCTTGTCCAGATGGGTGGTCTCGACGAGGAGGCCGATGATCGAGATCGGCAGGCAGCCGATCCCGATCTGCCAGGCCGCAGCCGTGATCGGCGGCAGATGGATCGGGTACTTCTTCGAGAACACCGTCCCCAGCGCAAAGCCGGCCGCGCCGCACAGCGCCATGATGATGCCCGGCAGCTTCTCGGCACTGGCGGCAATGCCGTTGCCGCCCATGATCGAGGCGAGCCCGACAAAGGCCATCACCAGCGACAGCGTGCGCAGCAGGGTCGGCCGCTCGCCCAGCACCGGCCAGGCGATGATCGAGGCCCAGACCGGCATGGTGTAGGCGATCAGCGCCGCCTCGCTCGCCGGCAGCCAGAGCAGCGCCAGCCCCATCAGCACCATCCAGCCGGTGACGTTGAGCATCGCGGCCGTGATCAGCCGCGGCCAGATCTCGCGCGGCACCTTCAGGCTGTCGCGGCGGACCAGAGCGAGCGCGGCGAGCAGCAACGCGCCCAGCACGCCGGTGACCCCGCGCAGGGTCAGCGGCGGCAGCTCGGAGAGCAGGAATTTCGTCACCGGCCAGTTGAAGCCCCAGCCGATCGAGGTGATGGCGAGGAACATCAGGCCGGCCGGGGCGATGCGCGGCCGCGCATCCCGGCGAGTCGAATCAAGCATGTGGGGACCCCGGCGGAAAACGAGGCCAGCTTGGCGCGGATTCGCCGGCTCCACCACCACCTCGGCGGGCATGCCTGCCCTCACCGTCCGTAGCCCTACGTGAGTCCCCCCTGCGCAACCCCGTCCGCCAAAAATATACCTGCCCTGTGAAGAGCGGGAGGAAGCGTCCGGAACACCACGGGATGCAAATTTTTTCGGTTGGGAATCCCTGAGGACTCACTGATACTTGCCTCCACATCAGGCGCGGGCTTGCCCCCTGTTATCCCCCACAATCCACCATATTTAGTATTTGATTCAGGAACTCGCACTAGTTCTTGACGGGCGCAACGGAGAGTCCTAGCTTTCGAACCGTTCGGCGCGAGTGAGTTTGCGTCCCGCCGGCACTCCCCCAAAGGGTCTCGCAAATCGCCACTCCGCCACGCCAGCCAAAGGCAGCGGGATGAGGGCTTGTCTGCCCGGCGAAGCGGACTTTTCGGGCGCCAGAACGGGCCGGCAACAGGCTCGAATGGCACGGTAGACGTTGTGATGTTGTGGGGCGTTGAACGCATGTCACGCACATCCGCTTGGGGGCGGATGGGTGTTGGCATGCCGGCCGATGAAAGGTGCACGCACCGACCCATCGCGCCGGGAGAAACTGGGCCGGAACCACCGGCTGAACTGCGAAGCCTTTGGGCCGGCACGGCCGCTGGAGGACTCGCGAACCGAAATATCGACCCGGTCGCCTTGCGGAGGCGCGCCGGCTAAAAATAAGGACGGGGCAATACAATGCGGATTGAGCGGCGCCACACCACCCAGGGACAGTCACCTTACGCCGGGATCGAATTCCGGCAGACCACGTCGGAGATCAGGAATCCCGACGGCTCGGTTGTGTTCAAGCTGGAAAACGTCGAGGTGCCGACCGCGTGGTCGCAGGTCGCCTCCGACGTGCTGGCCCAGAAGTATTTCCGTAAAGCCGGCGTTGCCGCGCGCCTGAAGAAGGTCGAGGAGGAATCCGTCCCCTCCTTCCTGTGGCGCTCCGTGCCCGACACCGAAGCGCTCGCGGCTCTCCCCGAGAAGGAGCGCTATGTCAGCGAGCTCAGCGCCAAGCAGGTGTTCGACCGCCTCGCCGGCTGCTGGACCTATTGGGGCTGGAAGGGCGGCTACTTCACCTCCGACGCGGACGCCCAGACCTTCTACGACGAGCTCCGCTACATGCTGACCATGCAGATGGTCGCGCCGAACTCGCCGCAATGGTTCAACACCGGCCTTCATTGGGCCTACGGCATCGACGGCCCCGGCCAGGGCCATTATTACGTCGACCCCTTCACCGGCAAGCTGACCAAGTCCAAATCGGCCTACGAGCATCCGCAGCCGCACGCCTGCTTCATCCAGGGCGTCGGTGACGACCTCGTCAACGAGGGCGGCATCATGGATCTCTGGGTCCGCGAAGCCCGCCTGTTCAAGTACGGCTCCGGCACCGGCTCCAACTTCTCGCGCCTGCGCGGCGAAGGCGAAAAGCTCTCCGGCGGCGGCCGCTCGTCGGGCCTGATGAGCTTCCTCAAGATCGGCGACCGCGCCGCGGGTGCGATCAAGTCGGGCGGCACCACGCGCCGCGCGGCCAAGATGGTCGTCGTCGACGTCGATCATCCCGATATCGAGACCTATATCGACTGGAAGGTGAAGGAGGAGCAGAAGGTCGCCGCGCTGGTCACCGGCTCCAAGATCAACCAGAAGCACCTCAAGGCGGTGCTGAAGGCCTGCGTCAACTGCGAAGGCTCGGGCGACGATTGCTTCGATCCCGAGAAGAATCCGGCGCTCCGCCGCGAGATCAAGCTGGCGCGCCGCAGCCTCGTGCCCGACAATTACATCAAGCGCGTCATCCAGTTTGCCAAGCAGGGCTACAAGGACATCCAGTTCGACGTCTACGACACCGACTGGGATTCGGAAGCCTATCTCACTGTCTCCGGCCAGAACTCCAACAACTCGGTCTCGCTGAAGGACGACTTCCTGCGCGCGGTCGAAACCGACGGCGACTGGAATCTCGTCGGACGCACGACCAAGAAGATCACCAAGACGCTGAAGGCGCGCGACCTCTGGGAAAAAATCGGTTACGCCGCCTGGGCGTCGGCCGACCCGGGCCTGCACTTCAACACCACCATGAACGACTGGCACACCTGCAAGGCGTCCGGCGACATCCGCGCCTCCAATCCGTGCTCGGAATACATGTTCCTGGACGACACGGCCTGCAACCTCGCCTCCGCCAATCTGCTGACGTTCTACGACATCGAGGCCAAGCGCTTCGACGTCGAGGGCTACGAGCATCTCTGCCGGCTCTGGACCATCGTGCTCGAAATCTCGGTGATGATGGCGCAGTTCCCGTCCAAGGCGATCGCCGAGCTCTCCTACGAGTTCCGCACCCTCGGCCTCGGCTATGCCAACATCGGCGGCCTCCTGATGACCATGGGCCTGCCCTATGACAGCAAGGAAGGCCGTGCGATCGCCGGCGCGCTGACCGCGATCATGACCGGCATCACCTACAAGACCTCGGCGGAGATGGCATCCGAGCTCGGCACCTTCCCCGGCTACAAGAAGAACGCCGCGCACATGCTGCGCGTGATCCGCAACCACCGCCGCGCCGCCCACGGGCAGTCCAACGGCTACGAGGCGCTCTCGGTCAACCCGGTGCCGATGGACCTGGTGTCCTGCCCGCAGACCGATCTCGTCACCCACGCCCAAGCCGCCTGGGATGCGGCGCTCGAGCTCGGCGAGAAGCACGGCTATCGCAACGCCCAGACCACGGTGATCGCGCCCACGGGCACGATCGGCCTCGTCATGGATTGCGACACCACCGGCATCGAGCCTGACTTTGCGCTGGTGAAGTTCAAGAAGCTCGCCGGCGGCGGCTACTTCAAGATCATCAACCGCGCGGTGCCCGCCGCGCTGCGCGCGCTCGGCTATCGCGAGAGCGAGATCGCGGAGATCGAAGCCTACGCCGTCGGCCACGGCTCGCTCTCCAACGCGCCCGGCATCAACGCCTCGACGCTGAAGTCCAAGGGCTTCACCGATGAAGCGATCGCCAAGGTCGAAAAAGCCCTGCCGACCGCCTTCGACATCAAGTTCGCCTTCAACAAGTGGACCTTTGGCGAAGACTTCATCCGCGACCAGCTCGGCATCGGTGCCGAGGCGATCGCGGCCCCTGGCTTCGACCTGCTCCAGGCCGTCGGCTTCACCAAGCGCGAGATCGAGGCGGCCAACGTCCACATCTGCGGCGCGATGACGGTGGAAGGTGCCCCGCACCTGAAGGCCGAGCACTATCCGGTGTTCGACTGCGCCAATCCCTGCGGCAAGATCGGCAAGCGCTATCTGTCGGTCGAGAGCCACATCCGCATGATGTCGGCGGCGCAGCCCTTCATCTCGGGCGCGATCTCCAAGACCATCAACATGCCGAACGACGCCACGGTGGAGGACTGCAAGTCCGCCTACATGCTGTCGTGGAAGCTCGCGCTGAAGGCCAACGCGCTCTATCGCGACGGCTCGAAACTGTCCCAGCCGCTCAACTCGCAGCTCATCGCCGACGATGAGGACGAGGACGATGCGGTCGAGGCCTTCCACGACAAGCCGATGGCGGCACGCACCGCCCAGGTCTCGGAAAAGATCGTCGAGAAGCTGGTCGAGCGCATCATCGTGATGCGCGAGCGCGAGAAGATGCCGGATCGCCGCAAGGGCTACACCCAGAAGGCGGTCGTCGGCGGCCACAAGGTCTATTTGCGCACCGGCGAGTATGATGACGGCCGTCTCGGCGAGATCTTCATCGACATGCACAAGGAAGGCGCGGCGCTGCGCTCCTTCATCAACAACTTCGCCATCGCGGTGTCGCTGGGTCTGCAGTACGGCGTGCCGCTCGACGAATATGTCGATGCCTTCACCTTCACCCGCTTCGAGCCGGCGGGCCCCGTGCAGGGCAACGACAGCATCAAGTACGCGACCTCGATCCTCGACTACGTCTTCCGCGAGCTCGCGGTGAGCTACATGTCGCGCTTCGACCTCGCCCATGTCGATCCGACCGAGTCGCACTTCGACGCGCTCGGCAAGGGCGTCGATGAAGGCAAGGAGCCGGGCGAGCCCCACCAGGCCAACAGGCTGGTGTCGCGCGGCCTCACCCGCTCCCGCACCGACAACCTCGTGGTGATGCGCGGCGGCTCCGCCGCGGTGGTATCCAGCAACGACAGCGCCCCGACCGGCGGCAGCAAGGTCACCGCGCTGGCCGGACACGGCGCCAGCGCCCGGGTCGGCGACGTCCTGGAAGGCGCGGTCGCGCTGAAGCAGGAAGTCCAGCACGACCTGTCTCCCACCGAGAAGCTCGAAGCCCTCCAGTGGAGCAAGTCGGGCTCCGCCCAGACCGCAGCCCCCAGCAAGGCCGAGCGCCGCGCGGAAGCCAAGGCCAAGGGCTACGAAGGCGAGATGTGCAGCGAGTGCGGCAACTTCACGCTGGTGCGGAATGGGACTTGCATGAAGTGCGATACTTGCGGCAGCACGACGGGGTGTAGCTGAGCTTTCCCACCTATCGTAGGATCGGGGGGAGCGATCGACGCGATCACTTCCCCCGCGGTAGCCGCGATGACAACCGATGATCGAATTAGACGGAACGAGCTTTGTCCATGTGGAAGCGGCGCCAAGTTTAAACATTGTCACGGACAACACCCGCGATCCCGCGCACACAACACCTTAAGTACGAGCACTCCACCGGTGGAGCGCCACGCGGCCCAACACGAGATAGAGATCCACCTCATATTCGACTATGTTATTCAGCAAGTGCCAACACGCACGCAACGGCAACTCTCGAACCGCCACGACTTCTTTGAAGTCCGAATGAAACTATCTCGAAAAGATCTCGACGAGTACGGTCATCCGTCCCCTCAGGCGCTCTGGCTCGCAGAACGAACTTTCTTACAAGGTTACAATAACAAGCACCTTCCCAACGTACGTCTAACACGCTGGCGTGCGCATCTGAAGGGCGATGCGTTTGTCCTGAGCGAGTACCGCGTCTTATTGCCGGCCTCAACGGACTAACCATCAGGCTGACGAAAAGTATAATTCCGGTACGAAGCAAATACTTGGGATCCGTCTGACGACTTAATTGAATACGACCGCACCACCATTCCGTTGTAAGGAGCCTTTTCAGCACGCAACTCGTCATCGACTGCTGAAACACCTCCGTACGAAAATGAGCGTGCAGGCATGGAAATACGAAGCGTTGGCAAGCCATTCAATCCGTGTCGGTCACCTCCGCCTTCCGCTTCTACCAAATAGGTGAATCCTATTCCTTCTCTCTGCGTACTTTCCTTCAGTTGTTGCGTAATCTTGTCATCGAATAGAGCATCCATGTTTTGACGCTGCGATACGACATGGGTCAAATACATCAGGAATCGGCACTCTGCTTCAAAATCGCCATGCTTTTCAGGATGCCAAGATCCCGCTTTTCTAGGCAAAGCGTGATGATGTAGCTTGCCTCGGGTACCTACTAGATGATCGATCAATTTTTCGTCTGACTCCTTTAGCAATTGCGACAAGCGACGCACTCTTCCCACTTCTGGTCCGGCCAGTTTGCGTGCTTCTTCGAAAGCTCCCGCAATTTCCTTTGACGCCTTGAACTTCATGCTAACTTTTTTTGGATCGGAGAAGCCCGGTGCAAACTGGGTCTCCAAGAAAAAGAAATAGCTGTAGAATGCATCAATATAGCGCCCAGCGTACAAATCCCTCCGTGCTTTGCTCAAGAAGCTTAGTGGTATTTCCATCTGGCTCGCAGGTACAGCGGCAAGAAAACATCGAGCAATTAGATCGAAATTGATTGCCCACGGCTCTGGCCGTGCCCCGGGCTTAATGTTGAATGAAAACATGTGCAACTGCTCGCGCTCTTCCGGAGTTTCGGGCTCCCATGCAATTGCTGGCCGTTCAAAATCGATATCGGCGTCAGTAAAAAAGCCGAGCAGTCCGCAGGCAGTCCGCAAAATGGACTCCACCTCATCTTGATAAGGTTGATGGCCAATACGAATATTGGCAACCGGCCCTGGCTGGCTGCGCTCCTCGATACGCGGGAGGCCCGACAGGTCGCTTGTCTGAACCGAAACGGTAATTGATTCAGCTTTCCCCTCGTTGACGGTCCACGTCACTCGATATCGATCCCATGTAATCGGCCAAGCGTCGGGAAGAAAAATGTCGCTGGAGATTGGGTAGGTATACTTTACGAACATCGCACCTTCCTCGTCACTTATCGGCACTTTTGAACTCTAGCGAGTCCGTAGGATGCAGCAGCTGCGAGCCCCCATTACCATTACGGTGACAGTGCACTAAATTCACTTGCTCCGACCTGCCGATCTGCGGCTTTGGCGCGTGTTTTCTGGACGGGCGTCAATTAGGCGCACTATCACCGAAATCGCAGATCGATTCCAGCTTCGGTGCTCATCAAGACTCCTGCCGCCGAATTACCTTTGCGACTGCGCCCTTCCCCCCTAAACTCTCAGCCCAACCGTCATTGGTTCCGACGGCCCGGTAGAAGCGGAGTCACTTATGCCCCAACCGGAAAGCTTCGCGATCGAGAAGATTTTCGTTCCCACGAAAATGAAGAAGGCCCTCAAGCCCGAGACCGTCGCGGAGATCGCGGAAAGTATGCTGGACATCGGACAACAGGCTCCCATTTCCGTTCGGCGCGACGGAGACCGCCTCGTTCTGGTCGAGGGACTGCATCGGTTAGAGGCCTGCAAGGCGCTCGGCGAGACAACGATTCTGGGCGTCCTGGTCCCGGCGGAGCTTGCTCAACACAAGCCGCTGCTCGCCGAGCGCCCCGAAGTCGAGGCAGAGCGCATCAAGATGGCGCGATTGAAACAGTTGCGTCTCGAGAAGGAAGCCGCAGAGGCATCGACGTCTGCCTCGAAGGGCGCTGGCGCAACGGAAGCGTCGCGCGCCCGTCCGACCAAAGGCGTCCGCGACCATCCGAAGGCATCACCGGGGCGGACTGCGGAATCGGCGCCGAAAACATTGTCGGACTGGATCACGCAGCAAAAGGGCAGCGGCGGCCGCTATTGATGGCCGGCTCCAAGTCTTGAGATGTCACGACAGATGGTACATCTGCGCGACCTCGCGTTCATCCGCAAGCTGTGCCGAGGTGACCGAGCGGCTCGACCCTCGACGTATCTGAATGATCTGAAAAAGCCGTTCCGCTTTTCGCACGGCTGCTGCTGCCACAACGCTGTCAGCAGCAGCTTGTCACAAGAGCAGGGAAAGAGATCGTTACGACCGAAGGAGAAATTTGTGAAATTTACATCCACCCGTCTCGTCGCCTCGGACATCAAAAGCATGGTGGCCTTCTACGAGCTGGTGACAGGCTGTCGCGCGGATTGGCTTGCTCCCGTCTTCGCCGAGATCGTCACACCAGGCGCAACTTTGGCAATCGGGAGCGTGGAGACAGTCGCCATCTTCAAGGAAGGCAGTGCGGAGCCCGGCGCCAATAGAACCGCCATCCTGGAGTTCATGGTGTCAGACGTCGATGCGGAATTCGCACGGCTCAAAGACCAAGTCGAGGTGGTGCATGAGCCCAAGGATTTGCCATGGGGGAATCGCACGGTCCAGTTCTCCGACCCCGAGGGCACCCGCGTTGCCCTTTATACACCCGTGACCGAGGCCGCCAGACGACGCCTGGGTGATCGTTGATGAGCGCATCTGCCAAAGATCGCTCCTCGCATGACGACGGTGCACTTGACCGTCGACGTCGCTTCAATGCACGTCGCCGTCATCCGCGATAGGCTCAGGCCGACGTACCCGCGAGCGCGCATGCAGTGAACCAACCGCCTCAGCACACCACGAGGTCGGTGTGGCCGAACCCCTTGGAATAGTCGAGCAGTGAGATCACGGTGGGCGTCAGGGCGATCAGGCGAACCTCGGACGGGTTCGGCATCGACAGGCCGGCGGCCTTCTGCTCCGGATAACGCGACATCAAGAGGCCGATCGCCTTCTCGATTTCGGCCGGATCGGTCAGGGTTCGCGCCCGCGCGGCCATGGAGACGCCGGTGATTTCCATCACCTGCGCCGGATCGTCGTCGATCGCGAGCGAGACCCGATCGTCCCGGGACAGGTTTTGCGCCTTCTGGCTGTCGAGGCCGCACAGGAAGTAGATGGTGAAACCTTCGTTGGCATAGCCGACGGTCGTCACCTGCGGCCAGCCGTCCGCCCGCAAGGTCGCAATCCGCATGGTGCGGTGCTGGTCCAGCAAGGTCTGGATCTTTTGTCTGATCAGATTGTCCATCGTGCGCCTCTGGATATCGCCCTCTCAAGAAGACTATCCAGTCGCACGCGCGATGATATTGATGCGCCTCAAGTCTTGAACGACGGTGCACTCAACTCTCTGCCTTGGCCTACCTCTAAGGGATCAAATTCCGGATCTCCACCAGCGCCTCCAAAGCAATCTCGCAAGCTCTGTCGATGACTTCCTCGCCCCGCGGCGTCGCGTTGATCAGTCTTCTCATCTCCGCTTGATACTGGCCCTTCGCGAGATTCAAGCGGTTCAGCGCGGAAGCCACGACATGATGGGTGATGGCCGGACATTGCGCGATCTCGCCCAGAGCGGAATGATCATACGAATGGATCGCGGCAAGATCGAACGCGTCGCGCGCCGTGAATGTCGATGCCCGATAGACCAGCTTCTTGGTCGCGATTTCCGCAGGCCGCTCCGCCGCAATGGAACGCTCGCCAAATCTCAGCTGATATGTGGGGTTGTCGATGTAAGACGGGGCGTTCAGGAAATCGATCTCGCCGACGTCGCGCAGGATGAGCTTCAGATACTTGCCCGGCCATTGCCAACTGTCGCAAAGCGACTTCGTCACCGGGTTCATGTTCGGCGCGAGGTTCTTCAGGACGGCGCTTGAATCCAGGAAGATATCGATGTCGTAGCTGATCCGATGATTCAGGATCTGCGCCAGAGCAGTGCCGCCGCCGAACGTCCACGCTCCGGCGCCGCCCTCCAGACTATCGAGGGCGATCAGCGCCTTCTGCAGGAGATCTTCCCACCTCGAAGGAAGCCATCTCCCTGACCCATCTTTCATTGTCGGACTCCGTGACCTGCCAGGCGTCGATGGCCTTCGATAACTCGTCGAACGTCACGATATGGTCAATGACGAGATTGTGGATGACGGATACGTCGACCTCGTCGAACAACGCCTGCACGTACACGCGCCATTTGCGCTCGGAGATCTCCCCCTTCAGACAAGCCAGCAGGGTCCCCTCGTCGATGCTGGCAGGCATCGGCGTGTTGATCGTCGTCACGGCGGCCGTCAGGTTATCGAATGCCTCTTTCAACATCCCCGCACTATGAGGCCATTCGGAGAAAGCCTCAACCGGCCCCCTCGCCTCATGGTGAACCCGGGATATGGACTACGGGCCCGGTCACCACCAATACGGCCACCGCCATCCCTCATAGCGCACATACGACGGCACCAGCGGCGGGCCGTAGGGATCGACGCGGTCGTCTTCGGGACGATAGCGATAGCGTGGAACGACGTTGTAGTCCCATGGCGTCGGCCTGAGCACGGGGGCATCCACCCTGAGCCGCGGTTCGGAAGCAACTTGCGCCCTCCGCGTCCGGGCTTCGGCATCCGACGTTCCGAGGTTGCACAGCACCAGCGCCGTTCCCAGCGCGCACGCGATTGTCATGATCTTCATGCGTTGGTCTCCTTAGCAGGAGAGTGCAAAAGGACGGAAAGCAAGGCAAGCTAATTCGCCAACGACCGGGATCACATCCATGACGACAGTGCTCCGCATCGCCGCCTTCTCGGACGGCAATTCAGGCGGCAATCCCGCCGGCGTCTGGATCGGCGACGCCCTGCCGGATGCTCCCAGGATGCAGGCGATCGCGGCGGAGGTCGGTTTCTCCGAGACGGCCTTTGCGGCGCCCGAAGGCGAGGCATGGCGCGTCCGCTACTTCTCGCCGGCGATGGAGGTGCCGTTCTGCGGGCACGCCACCATCGCGCTCGGCGCGGCGCTGGCGCACCGGCACGGCGATCGCAGCTTCGAGCTGCATCTGAACAACGCCGTCATTTCCGTATCGGGGCGCCGCGACGGCAAAACCATCGCGGCGGCGCTGCAATCCCCGCCGACGCGCAGCGCTGCGCTCGAGCCCTCGCTGCGGGATGCGCTTCTGGACCTGTTCGGCTATGCGGCCTCCGATCTCGACCCGGCACTGCCGCCCGGAAAAATTCACGGCGGGGCCGATCATGCCTTGCTTGCGCTGGGATCGCGCGAGGCGCTGGCGCGCATGGCGTATGACTTCGAACGGGGCCGCGCCCTGATGGACGAAGCGGGGCTGGTCACGGTCGCGCTCGTCACCGTGGAGAGGCCGCAACTGTTCCATGTGCGAAATGCCTTTGCCGCCGGCGGTGTCGTCGAGGATCCCGCGACGGGCGCGGCCGCCGCCGCGCTTGCAGGCTATTTGCGCGACATCGGCTGGCCGCATCGCGGCGCCATCGACATCGTCCAGGGCGAGGACATGGGCGCGCGGTCGCTGATCCGTGCCGAGATCGGCGAGGCCGCCGGCAGCTCGATCCGTGTCTCGGGGACGGCGCGTTTCATGGTCTAGAGCCATCCGTTCCGCCTGAAGCGCAGATAGAGCACGCCGCAGATGCTGGCGATCGCGCCGAGCACCGCGTAGTAGCCGTATTCCCATTTCAGCTCCGGCATGTGCTCGAAATTCATGCCGTAGATGCCGGCGACCGCGGTCGGCACCGCGAGGATCGCGGCCCAGGCGGCGAGCTGGCGGGCGATGTCGGTCTGCTGCGCCTGCCCGGCCATCATGTTGGCCTCGAACACGAAGGCCAGCACCTCGCGCAAGGCGTCGATGTCCTCCTCGGCCCGCTTGGCATGGTCGAGCACGTCGCGAAACAGCGGCTTCATCTCCTCGTCCATGGCGATCAGATTGGCATGGCCCAGCCGCTTGCAGACGTCGACGACGGGACCGACGGCACGGCGCAGCCGCAACAGGTCGCGCCGCAGCCGGTACAGGCGGTCGAAATCGCGCCGATGCAGCGATGTGTGCAGCACCTGCTCTTCCAGCGCTTCGACCTCTGCCTGGATGTTCTCGGTGACGGGCCGGTAATTGTCGACGATGAAATCAAGCACGGCGTAGAGGATGTAGTCCTCGCCCTGCGTCAGCGCCGACGGACAGGATTCGCAGCGCTCGCGCACCGCCTTGTAGGAGGTCGAGGCGCCGTGGCGCACCGTGACCACATAGCCCTTGCCGACGAAGATGTGCGTCTCGCCGAAGGCGATATGTCCGCACTCGCCAGAGGCGATGTGTTCGCCCTCCAGCTGCGCGGTGCGGGCCACGACGAACAGCGCATCGCCATATTGCTCGACCTTGGGCTGCTGATGCGCGTTCAAGGCGTCCTCGATCGCGAGCGGATGCAGGTCGAGCTGCGCGGCGACGCGCTGCAGCAGCTCAAGGCCGGGCTCGTGCAGGCCGATCCAGACCACGTGTCCCTGCTTCTTGGCCCACTTGCCGGCCTCCTCGATGGCGATGTCGCAGATCCTGCGTCCCCCGGCATAGACGCTCGCGGCGACGACGCCGGCCTCGGCGGCCGGCGCGCTCTGGACGGGCGCAGGGGCCTGAACGAGCACAGGTCTCTCGGTCCGCCTTTGCTCGATGTGCCTTTGACGGGCCCGATTTCGCGCCAACGTCGCCTCCTCCGATGTCAATATCGAGGGGTCAACGGCCATGCGACGATCGCGGTTCCGAACATGACCAGATGGCCGCGAGGCCGCGCGCGCATATCTTTTTGGGATTCCTACATCTGCCCAGGAGCGGCTGCGTAGATGGGGTAACGGGCCGGCCGCCCGCTCGCTACGGCGCGATTTGGAAGCGCGCTCGCGAGCGGCCTGTTGGATGGAAGGCGGTCGTCCCTCAAAT
>LNAP01005743.1_pt1 | contig 13728 bp, 8 predicted proteins | sample 602601 | NCBI WGS metagenome assembly LNAP01 (sample SAMN02440304, study PRJNA202911) | soil metagenome | biome: Subtropical and temperate rainforests or woodlands; isolation source: soil samples (1 kg each in a 20% v/v slurry with milli Q water) were... ...
GCGGCACGGTGTCGCCTTCCTTCACCTGCTGCTTCAGGTCCATCAGCATCACGTGGTAGCCGCCGGGCTTGAGTTCCACGGTCTTGCCTGCGGGCAGCTCGACGGCCGGCACCTGGCGCATCTTCATCACGTTGTCCTGCATGGCCATTTCGTGGACTTCCACGTGCTTGGCGGCATCGGATTCCACGGCAACCAGGCGGCCGGGGACGGCCGAGGTCAGGCGCATGAAGGCGCCGGTGGCGTGCTGGCTGGGCACGGTCGCGCGCACCCAGGCGTCGTCCACCTTCAGGGTGGCGTCCTGCGCCAGCGAGGCGGGAGCGAAACCGGCCAGCGCGCACAGGGAAAGGCCGGCGGCCAGGGACTTGAACGAAAAGGGCTTCATCATGTTGGCTTCTCTTGATCGGGTTGACGGCGGCGGGGTCACAGCACGGTGCGCAGGTCTTGCACGCATTGCTCGGCGGTTTGCTGGTGGCGCAAGGCCAGCCGGAGCTTGCCCTGGGCGTCGATGATGTAGGTCAGCGCGGTGTGGTCCATGGTGTAGGACGAGCCGGTGGCCACCTTTTGATAGAACACCTTGAATGACTGGGCCGCGGCGCGGGTCTGCTCCGCATCGCCGCGCAGGCCGACGAACGCGGGATCGAAAGCCTGGGTGTAGGCGCGCAGGATGTCGGGCGTGTCGCGCTCGGGGTCGACCGTGATGAAAAGCACCCGCAGCTTGTCCGCGTCGGCGCCCAGCAGGCCCTTGATCTCGATCGCGCGGGTCAGCGCGGTCGGGCAGATGTCCGGGCATTGCGTGAAACCGAAGAACAGCATGACGGGGTGGCCGCGGTAGTCGGCCAGGCGGCGGAGCTGGCCGCCCGTGTCCTGCAATTGGAAGTCGCCCGTCGGCATGCCGGACAAGTCCATGCCGTGGAGCTTCGGGGCCTCTGGCCCGCAGCCGGCCAGGGCCAGCAGGGCAAGGGAAGACAAGAGCAGGCGGCGCCGCGGATCGGGCGCATGGGAAAGCGCCGCGCCGGCGGGCGGGCGCACCTGGGCCAACCCGGTCGACCTCGACTATCGCTACAACTACGAGCAGATGAACGAGGGCGTCTCGTACCGCACCGGTGCGGACCCCGCGATCGTGCGCTACGGCGATGGCTATTACCTGTTCCTTACGCTGGCCGATGGCTACTGGCATTCGAACGACCTCGTGCACTGGCAGTTCGTTCGGCCGGATAGATGGCCATTTGACGGTCCGGTGGCGCCGGCTACCCTGGTCGCCGACGGCAAGCTGTTCCTGATGCAGGCGGCGATGGAGCCGAAGCCGCTGCTGTTCTCCACCGATCCGGCACACGGCCACTGGCAGTTCTGGACGCGCCTGCTGCCGGCGGTGCCGGGCGCGGTGTGGTCCGGCCACGAGAGCGCGATGAAGCCAGGCAACCTGCCACCGGGGCCGTGGGATCCGGGCCTGTTCCGCGACGAGGACGGCAAGACCTATTTGTACTGGGACTCATCCAACGTCTTTCCGTTGTACGGCGCGCAGATCGACCTGGCGCTGACCCACGCCGACGAAGGCGAAGGCAAGCGAACGACCTTCGTCACGAAGCCGGTCGCACTGCTCAAGGCCGATCCGGCCGCGCACGGCTGGGAACGCTTTGGCCAGGACCACACCGACACCAGCATCCCGCCCTACGTCGAAGGCGCCTGGATGAACCGGCATGACGACCGCTACTACCTGCAGTACGGCGCACCCGGCACCGAGTACAACGTGTATGCCACCGGCGTGTATGTCGGCAGCAAGCCGCTCGGACCGTTCACCTATGCGCCGTACAATCCGGTCGGCTACAAGCCCGGCGGCTTCGCCGTCGGCGCCGGCCACGGTTCCACTTTCGAGGACGCGCATGGCAACTGGTGGAACAGCGGCACCATGTGGGTGGGGCTGAACTGGAGATTCGAGCGGCGCATCGACTTGTTCCCCGCCGGCTTCCATGCGGACGGCCAGATGTGGGTCGACACCCGCTTCGGCGATTTCCCGCAGCGCATGCCCGATCATCCGCTGCATGAAGGCGAGAGCACGTTCACCGGCTGGATGCTGTTGTCGTATCGCAAGGCCGCGCAGGCCTCGTCGCAACAGCCGGAGCATCCACCGTCCGAAGTGACCGACGAGAATCCGCGCACATTCTGGGTCGCCGCGAACAACACCGCCGGACAGACGCTCACGCTCGACCTCGGCGGCCTGCGCACGGTGCGCGCGGTGCAGGTGAACTACGCCGACTACCAGTCCGGCCGCTACGGCGACGCGCCCGACATCGTCACCCGGTTCCGCCTCGATGGCTCGGTCGACGGCCGGCAGTGGCGCACGCTGGCCGACCTCTCGCACGAAACGCGCGACCGACCGAACGCCTATCTCGAACTCGACCATCCGGCGCGCATCCGCTACGTGCGCTACGTGCACGGCCACGTCGGCGCGCACACGCTGGCGATCTCCGACCTGCGTGTGTTCGGCAACGCCGACGGCCCGCCGCCGCCCGCGCCGGTACTGGTCTCCGCGCGCCGCCTGGCCGATACCCGCGATGCCGAGATCGTGTGGAAGCCGGTTCCCGGCGCGGTGGGCTACAACGTGCGCTGGGGACTTGCCGCCGACCGCCTGCACGAGACCTACCAGCGCTTCGCCGACCAGCCGACGCGACTGACCCTGCGCGCGTTGAACAAGGGCGTGAAATACGTCGTGGCGGTCGAGGCGTTCGACGAACGCGGCATATCGACACTGTCGCGGGCATCGACACTCGAACCATAGACCGAGCGATCACTCCCCGCCCGTAGGAGCGCACCCTGTGCGCGATGCTCTTGCGTAACGTGACGAAGAGCATCGCGCACAGGGTGCGCTCCTACCGGTCGATCGCGGTTTTGCAGGGCGCCGGATCTTCGACGATGCGCCACGGCCAAGGGCGGCGGGCAGTGTCCGCCCTACGAAGCGGAAGCAAGAGCCATCGCGCACAGAATCTGCCCCGGACTTGATCCGGGCGCGCGCTCCTACAGGTGCTTGCAGGCGAGCGGGCGATCCGTTCTGATGGCCGGATGATCATCGTCCACCATCTCGACAACTCGCGCTCGCAGCGCATCCTGTGGTTGCTGGAAGAACTTGGCGTGCCATACGAGATCAAGCGCTACCGGCGTGATCCGAAGACCATGCTGGCGCCACCGGAGCTGCGCGCGGTGCATCCGCTGGGCAAGTCGCCGGTGATCAGCGATGGCGAACTCACCCTGGCCGAGTCCGGTGCGATCGTCGAGTACCTCGCCGACCGCTACGCCGCCGGCACGTTGATTCCCGCGCCCGGCACACCGGCACGACTGCGCTGCAGCTACTGGCTGCACTACGCCGAAGGCTCGGCGATGCCGCCGCTGCTGCTGAAACTGGTGTTCCGGCGGGTCGAGACGGCGCCGATGCCGTTCTTCGTGAAGCCGGTCGCGAAGGGCATCGCACGCAAGGTGCAACGCGGTTTCGTCGATCCGCAGCTGAAGCTGCACCTGGACTACCTGGAAAGCGAGCTGGGCGACGCCGAGTGGTTCGCCGGCGCTGCGTTCAGCGTCGCCGACATCCAGCTGAGCTTTCCGCTGGAAGCGTTCGCCGCCCGCGGCGGGCTGGATGCGGGTTACCCGCGCCTGTCGGCGTTCCTGCAGCGCATCCATGCCCGGCCGGCGTACCGGCGCGCGCTGGAGCGGAGCGGCGAGTACCGGCTGGGCTGAACGGAACCGCGCGCGGGCGGCCACTGTTTACGCCTCACTCACGACGCGGCTGGCAGCCTGCAAGACCTGACGCGAAGGAGAAGCCCCATGCGCAAACACGATATCGAGCGCCAGTTCCACGACACCGCCGAACGTGCCGGCGAACGCGCACGCTATTACGCCGACGGCGCCAGCAGCAGCGCCAGGGACCTGCTCGAGCGCGGCCGCCGCCGCATCCGTGAGCACTTCGGCAAGCGTGCCGTCTACGGTCAACAGCTGAGCCGGGCCGCCGAGGACCTTGCCGACGAGGCGAACTACCACTACCGCCGGCTGCGCCGCCAGGTGAGCCGTCATCCGGCCGCCACGCTGGCGATCGTCGCCGGCACGATCGGTGCGTTCCTGCTGCTGCGCCGCGCGTTCCGCAGCGACGACGACTGACCTGGTCCCAGCGACAAGCGGCGCCTGCACACCAACAGGACCCGCCATCGGCGGGTTTTTGTTCGGCCGTCCAAACGGCCTGCGGCATGACCGCGTCCCGGCCGTCCCGCCGGCGCACGCCAGGATGGCCGCTGCTAAGATGGCCACCTGCACGTCAATCCGGCCGATCCATGCGTTCGAAAGACCTCACCTTCCACCACCCGGTGGCGTTCTGGCTTGGCTGTGCCGCGGTGATCGCCGGCGTGCTGGCGCACCTGCCGATGCTGGCCATGGCCGCGCCGATGCACTATCGCCTCGTCGGCATGCCGATGGACCATCTGATGCTGGCCGGCATGGCGCTGGTGCCGCTCGGCGTGCTGCTCGCCGGCTATGGCCTGATGCCGCGGATGGAGCAGATGCGACGCACCCTGCATCCCGACCGCAGCCCGCTGCCGTTCCACGCCGCCGACCACGTGCCGCTCAATCGCGAGCACTGGAAGCTGGTGACCGTGCTGACCGTCGCGCTGGCGGTGGACGTGATGAAGCCGGCCACGATTGGTTTTGCGATGCCGGGGATGTCGGCCGAATACGGGATCAGCGGCCCGACTGCCGGATTCCTGGCGCTGTCGGCGCTGACCGGTACCGTGGTCGGCTCGATCGTGTGGGGCCGGCTTGGCGACCTGTTCGGCCGGCGCGCCACCATCCTGCTGTCGGCGCTGATGTTCATGGGCACCGCGATCTGCGGTGCGATGCCGTCGTTCGGCTGGAACCTGGTGATGTGCTTCATGATGGGCGCCGCCGCCGGCGGCATGCTGCCGATCACCTTCACCCTGATGGCCGAGACCATCCCGACCCGGCACCGCGGCTGGCTGCTGGTGGCGCTGGGCGGCGTCGGCACCTCGGCCGGCTACCTGCTCGCCTCGGGCGCGGCCACGCTGTTCGAACCGGACTACAGCTGGCGTGCGCTGTGGCTGCTCAACCTGCCCACCGGCGCGCTGATCGTGCTGCTCAACCGCTACATTCCCGAGTCGCCGCGCTTCCTGGCGCTGGCCGGACTGGAGGATCAGGCGCGTGCGGTGCTGCAGCGTTTCTCGGGCGGCGCGGCGCTGGCGCCTGTCCACCACGCCAGCGATGTGCTGCGCGCGGAGCGCGATGCGTCCGCACGCATCGGCATGCGCCAGCTGCTGCGCGGCCGGCATGCGGCGATCACCTGGGGCCTGTTGATGTGTGCGGTCGCCTGGGGCCTGGCGAATTTCGGCTTCCTGCTGTGGCTGCCGGCGAACCTGGTCAAGCTCGGCATCGACGCGCAGGCCAGCGCCGCGCTGCTGGCGCGCTCGGCGATCATCGCCCTGCCCGGGATCGGCGTGGTGGTGTGGGCCTACCAGCGCTGGAGCAGCATCCGCAGCCTGGTGCTGTTCATCGGGCTGACCGTGCTCTCGCTGCTGTTCTTCTCCGCGATCGCGCTGGCCAACCTGCGCTCCGCCGCGCTCACCACCGTCGGCACGGTGGCGCTGCTGCTGAGCATCAGCGGGGTGATCGCCACGCTGATCCCGTATGCGGCGGAAATCTACCCGGTGCATTTGCGCAGCACCGGCGCGGGGTTGATCGCCGGCGGCTCGAAGTTCGGCGGCATCCTCGGCGCGGTGATCGGCGTGGCCGGCCTGTTCGAGCATTTCATGCTGTCGGCGCTGCTGATCGCGCTGCCGATGGCGCTGGCCGGCTGGATGCTCGCGCGCAGCGGCATCGAGACTCGCGGCCACGGCCTGGAGGCGATCCAGGACGCGCTGTCCGGCTAACCGTCCGCGGGTTCGGCTTGGCCTGGTCGAGCCTGTCTTCCCTTATCGCGCGGCTGACACCCTTCCCGCGCTCCGGCAATGACACGGTTTCCGCAAGCGCGGACGGCAGGGCCCTGTGATCCGGCCGCCCGCATCCCGTTTCCGCCGCGGGCCGCGCGAGGGCTCAGCGACCGGTGGTGTGCGGCGGCTGGCTCACCACGTGGTCGAGCACCCAGACCACGAACGGGCCGCTGGCGTTGGAGAACACGTAGCGGGAATGGGAGGCCGGATCCCTGGATTCGTCCTCCAGCTTCACATCCGAGCGGTACGCCTTGACGACCAGCTCGTAGTCGTTGCCCTCGACATAGTCGAAGCCCTGGATGCGGCCATGCCAGTTCTTCCAAGGGCCGTCCTCGCTCTCGCGCACGCGGTAGCAGCGGCCCGAGTTGTCGGCGTCGCAGGGCACCGTGTGCGGGCCGATCCATACCGTGCGGGTCACGCCGCGTTTGCCTGGCGCGATGGCGGCAGGGGCTGCGCTGCCGGCGTCGCTCACGGTGGTGTTGATGACGACGCGACGGTTCGGCGCCAGGCAGGCGATCAGCCGCTTGCCCTTCTGATCCGGGCAGTCGACCACCGGATCGGCCGCCCCACGGCCTTCGGCCTGGATCACCCCGGTCGGCACGCCATGTGCCACCAGGTAGTCGCGCACCGTCTCGGCACGTTGCGTGGAAAGCTTCTGGTTGGCCTGCTCGCTGCCGATCCGGTCGGTGTAGCCCAGCACCTGCACCGAGTCGATCTGCAATGCGGCCTTCAACTTGTCGACCAGCGTGTCCAGTTCGGCATTGTCGGTGGACTTCAGCTGCGCCTTGCCGAACGCGAACAGCGCATCAGCCGACAGGCTCTGCTGCACCGGAACGGCGGGTGCCGCCTGCGACTCCGGAGCTGGCAGCGGAGTCGGCTGGGTGGCCGCCCTGTGGCAACCGGCCAGCGTCAGCGCGACGGCGCCGCCGAGGAGGTAAACGTACGGACGTGTGGTTCGCATGGCCCATTCCCTCATGTGCGGGTGACTGTCGGACATCGCCCCGCGGTGGCGGGTATCGCCGAAGCGGTCGCCGCCCATCACCGGCTCCCCCCACGCCCCGCAGGATAGATTGGCCGGACGCCGCGCCGGGTGCAGCGGAGGTGAAAAAAGCCGTTCGGGCGCATAAAAAACCCCGCCGAAGCGGGGTTTTCGTTGCGTGTTGTGACCTGGTGCCTAATGGCTGAGTGGGTTGGGCCGATCCGGGTCGAGCTTGTATTCCTTGATCGCGCGACTGACGTCCTTCGCGTTCATCTTGCCGTCCTTCGCCAATGCGGCCAGCGCCGCATGCGCGACCCAGTAGCGGTCCACCTCGAAGAAGTCACGCAGATGCGCACGCGTATCCGAACGGCCGAAGCCGTCGGTGCCAAGCACGGTGTAGCGCATGCCGTCGGGCAGGAACGCGCGGATCTGGTCGGCGTACTCGCGCACGTAGTCGGTGGCGGCGATCGCCGGGCCGGTGCGCCCGTCGAGCAGCCCGGTGACGTACGGCACGCGCTGCTCCGCTTCCGGATGCAGGCGGTTCCAGCGCTCGGCGTCGAAGCCGTCGCGGCGCAATTCGATGAAGCTGGGGCACGACCAGATGTCGGACTTCACGCCGAAGTCCTTCTCCAGCAGTTCGGCCGCCGCGATCACCTCGCGCAGGATCGTGCCGGAACCGAGCAACTGCACGCACGGCGCTGCAGCCTTGCTCTTGCCTTTACCCGACTCCCGACTCCCGACTCCCGAATCCCGGAACAGGTACATGCCCTTGATGATGCCTTCCTCGCTGCCTTTGGGCAGGTCGGGATGGCTGTAGTTCTCGTTCATCACGGTGACGTAGTAGTAGATGTCCTCCTGCTCCTGCATCATCCGGCGCACGCCGTCCTGCAGGATCACCGCCACTTCGTACGAGAAGGTCGGGTCGTACGACTTCACGTTCGGGACCGCGCCGGCCATCAGGTGCGAGTGGCCGTCCTCGTGCTGCAGGCCTTCGCCGTTCAGCGTGGTGCGGCCCGAGGTGCCGCCGACCAGGAAGCCGCGCGAGCGCATGTCGCCGGCCGCCCAGCACAGGTCACCGATGCGCTGGAAGCCGAACATCGAGTAGTAGATGAAGAACGGCAGCATCGCCTGGTTGCTGACCGAGTAGCTGGTCGCCGCCGCCATCCACGAGGCCATGCCGCCGGCCTCGCTGATGCCCTGCTGCAGCACCTGGCCTTTCTGGTCCTCGCGGTAGTACAGCAGCTGGTCGGAGTCCTGCGGCTTGTACTTCTGGCCGAACGGCGCGTAGATGCCGATCTGCCGGAACATGCCCTCCATGCCGAACGTGCGCGCCTCGTCGGCGACGATCGGCACGATCCGCTCGCCCAGCTGCTTGTCGCGCAGCAACAGGTTGATGCCGCGCACCAGCGCCATCGTGGTGGAGATCTCGCGCTCGCCGGTGCCCTTGGTGATCTGCTCGAACGCGGCCAGCTCCGGCGCCTTCAGCTTCGCCTCGGCCTTGCGCCGGCGCTGCGGCAACGCACCGCCGAGCGCCTGGCGGCGCTCCAGCATGTACTGCACTTCCGGCGACTCCTTGCCCGGGTGGTAGTACGGCACGTCGTGCAGCTTGTCGTCGGGAATCGGGATCTGGAAGCGGTCGCGGAAATGCCGCACCGACTCGTCGTCCAGCTTTTTCTGCTGGTGGGTGGGGTTCTGCGACTCGCCGGCCGCACCCATGCCGTAGCCCTTGACCGTCTTGGCCAGGATCACCGTGGGCATGCCCTTGGTGTTCACCGCCGTGTGGTAGGCCGCGTAGACCTTGTGCGGATCATGGCCGCCGCGGTTCAGCCGCCAGATGTCGTCGTCGCTGAGGTTGGCGACCATCTCGCGCGTCTCCGGGTATTTGCCGAAGAAGTGCTCGCGCGTGTACGCGCCGCCGAACGCCTTGCACGCCTGGTACTCGCCGTCGACGGTTTCCATCATCAGCTTGCGCAGCACACCCTTGCTGTCGCGCGCGAGGAGCGGATCCCAGTAGCTGCCCCAGACCACCTTGAGCGCGTTCCAGCCGGCGCCGCGGAACTGGCCTTCCAGTTCCTGGATGATCTTGCCGTTGCCGCGCACCGGACCGTCCAGGCGCTGCAGGTTGCAGTTGATCACGAAGATCAGGTTGTCCAGGCCTTCGCGGCCGGCCAGCGAGATCGCGCCGAGCGACTCCGGCTCGTCGGTCTCGCCATCGCCGAGGAAGCACCAGACCTTGCGGTCGCTCTTCGGGACCAGCCCACGGTGCTCCAGGTACTTGAAGAACTGCGCCTGGTAGATCGCCTGGATCGGGCCCAGTCCCATCGACACCGTCGGCACCTGCCAGTAATCCGGCATCAGCCACGGATGCGGGTACGACGACAGCGCGCGGCCGTGGCCGGCCACTTCCATGCGGAACAGGTCGAGCTGGTCCTCGGCCAGGCGGCCTTCGAGGAACGAGCGTGCGTAGATGCCCGGGCTGGAATGGCCCTGATGCAGGATCAGGTCGCCCGGATGGTCGGCGCTCGGTGCACGCCAGAAATGGTTGAAGCCCACGTCGTACAGCGTGGCGCTGGAGGCGAAGCTGGCGATGTGCCCTCCCAGCTCGCCCGGCTTGCGGTTCGCGCGCACCACCATCGCCATCGCGTTCCAGCGGATCAGCGAGCGGATGCGCCATTCCATCGCCGCATCGCCGGGGCTCTTCGCCTCCTGGCTGGGCGCGATCGTGTTGACGTATTCGGTGGTCGGGTTGAACGGCAGGTAGCCACCCGAACGGCGGGTGGTGTCGACCATCTTCTCCAGCAGGAAATGCGCGCGTTCGGTGCCGTCGTGATGGATCACCGCGTCGAGCGAGTCGATCCACTCGCGGGTTTCGGTGGGGTCGAGGTCCTGGTTGAGGATGTCGTCGAGCTGATCCATGAAGATTCTCCGCGGCGCCGTTGCAGCGCCCATGCTTGAGGGGGTACCCGCCGCCGGGGGATTGCAACGGGATCAACGTCCAAGTCTAGCCGTTGGACCCGGGGGTCGCCAATGCAGATTCCATGCGGCGGCGCACGGCAGCAGGGTGGCCAGTGCAGGGATAGGCCGCCCCGCTCGGGGCGGCCAGGCCGATCAGCCCTGCTGGCGGTTCGCCGCGCGGATCTGCGCCTCGACGCACGCCACCGCCGTCATGTTGACGACGCGGCGCACGGTCGACTGCGGCATCAGGATGTGCGCCGGCTTGGCCACGCCCATCAGGATCGGCCCGATCACCACGCCGTCGCTGAGCATGCGGGTCATGTTGTAGGCGATGTTGGCCGCGTCCAGGTTCGGAAACACGAACACGTTCGCCTTGCCTTCCAGCCGCGAGTTCGGGAACAGCTTCTCGCGCAGCGCCGGGGTCAGCGCCACGTCGGCCTGCATCTCGCCCTCCACTTCCAGCCGCGGCGCGCGGGCGCGGATCAGCTCCAGCGCCTTGCGCATCTTCTTCGCGCCGCAGGTGTCGCGGCTGCCGAAGTTGCCGCCGGACAGCAGCGCGATCTTCGGCGTGATGCCGAACAGCTTCAGCCGGATCGACGCCTGCAAGGTCGCCTCGGCGATCTGCTCGGGGCAGGGATCATCCTGCACGTGGGTGTCGAGGTAGAAGAACGTGCCCTTGTCGGTGGCCACTGCGGCCATCGCCGACGGTTCGACCACGCCGGCGTCCAGGCCGATGATGTCGCGGATGTAGCGCAGCTTGCCCTGGTACTGGCCGACCAGGCCGCAGATCATCGCGTCGGCTTCGCCGCGTTCGACCATCAGCGCGGCGATCGCGGTGGGCCGCGAGCGCACCACCGCCTTGGCCATCGACGGGGTCACCCCGCGGCGCTCCATCAGGCGGTGGTAGTGCTGCCAGTAGTCGTCGAAGCGCGGGTCGCTGTTGATGTTGCAGATCTCGACGTCCACGCCCAGCTTGATGCGCAGGCCGGCGCGCTTGATGCGCTTCTCGATCACTTCCGGACGGCCGATCAGGATGGGCTTGGCCAGGCCTTCGTCGACCACCACCTGCACCGCGCGCAGCACGGTCTCCTCCTCGCCCTCGGCGTAGACCAGCCGGCAGGGTTCGGACTTGGCCCGCTCGAATACCGGCTTCATCAGCAGACCGGTGCGGAACACGAAGCTGGTGAGGCGATCGGTGTACTCGGCGAAGTCGGCCATCGGCCGCGTCGCCACGCCCGAGTCCATCGCCGCCTGCGCCACCGCCGGCGGCAGCTGCAACAGCAGGCGCGGGTCGAACGGCTGCGGGATCAGGTATTCCGGGCCGAAGCTGGGTGGCTTGCCGCCGTAGGCGCGCGCGCTGACGTCGGACGATTCGCGCCGCGCCAGCGCCGCGATCGCCTTGACGCAGGCAATCTTCATCGGCTCGTTGATCACCGTGGCGCCCACGTCCAGCGCGCCGCGGAACAGGTACGGGAAGCACAGCGCGTTGTTGACCTGGTTCGGATAGTCCGAACGGCCGGTGGCCATGATGCAGTCCGGCCGCACCGCCTTCGCCTCTTCCGGGGTGATCTCCGGGTTCGGGTTGGCCAGCGCGAAGATGACCGGCCGCGCGGCCATCGTGGCGACCATCTCCGGCTTCAGGATGCCGCCGGCGGACAGGCCGAGGAACACGTCCGCGCCCTCGACGATCTCGGCCAGCGTGCGCGCCTTGGTGTCGCGCGCGTAGCGCTGCTTGTCGGGGTCGAGGTCGGTGCGCTCGTTGTGCAGCACGCCGTGGCGATCGAACGCCAGGATGTGCTCGGGCTTCACGCCCAGCGCCACCAGCATGTCGAGGCAGGAGATGCCCGCCGCACCGGCGCCGGTGGTGGCCACGCGGATGTCCTCGATCTTCTTGCCGACCACCACCAGCGCGTTCAGCAGCGCCGCGCCGACGATGATCGAGGTGCCGTGCTGGTCGTCGTGGAACACCGGGATCTTCATCCGCTCGCGCAGCTTGCGCTCGACGATGAAGCACTCCGGCGCCTTGATGTCCTCCAGGTTGATGCCGCCGAAGGTGGGCTCCAGGCTGGCGATGATGTCGACCAGCTTGTCCGGGTCGTTCTCGTCGATCTCGATGTCGAACACGTCGATGCCGGCGAACTTCTGGAACAGCACGCCCTTGCCCTCCATCACCGGCTTGCTCGCCAGCGGCCCGATGTTGCCCAGGCCCAGCACCGCGGTGCCGTTGGTGATCACCGCGACCAGGTTGGAGCGCGCGGTGTACTCGGCTGCCGTGGTCGGGTCTTCGACGATCGCGTCGCAGGCCGCAGCCACACCGGGCGAATAGGCCAGCGACAGGTCGCGCTGGGTCAGCAGCGAGGTGGTCGGGGTGACCTTGATCTTGCCGGGGCGCGGCAGGCGATGGTATTCGAGAGCAGCAAGGCGCAGTTCTTCGGGGAGGCTCATTGGATACGTTTTGTCGGTGAAGGGACGGCATCCGCCACCGCGGATGACTTCCCGTGATGTTAGCACCGGGGCGGCCCCGACCGGCCCGGTGCGGCGGCCCTAGGAGCCTGGGCGATAGAAACCAAGGGAGCGAGGCAAAGCGATTTTGAGTCAGATTTTTCGATCGTTTGAGGAAGATAGCCGTAGCTATCTGACGAGAAGGAGCGGAAAAGCTGGCCAAAAGCGCGAAGCCGCAGCCCCTTGGGTTTCTGCCGCCCAGGCTCCTAGACACTCGTCAGCAGTTCGTCGCCATGCACCCGGTTCAACTGGATGCCGTTGATGAAGACCGAGAACGCCAGCTTGCCGGCCAGTCCATGCACGTGCTGCATCCACGGCGGCAGCCAGCGCGGCGGCAGGATCGCGCCGGATTCGAAGTGTGGCTGCAACGCGACCACGTCGTGCAGGGTCAGCTTGCCGGCGAACAGGTGGCGCAGCAGATCCATCCGCCGCTGCTTCAACGCCAGGCGGAAGAACGTGTGCACGGTGAGCAGGCCGGACAGGTAGACGTTGTCCTTGGCGAACGCCGCGCCGCCGCCCAGCGGCACGCCGCGGAACACGCGCTGGGCCGAATGGAAGCTGTCCGCCGTGCTCTGCCCGCAGGCGCTGAAGTACTTGTAGACCTCGACGAAGTCGGCGCCGCTGAGCGCCATGTCGATCGCCAGGATGCGCAGGCTGATGCGCTTGAGCCGGGTGATGTCGATCGCGCCGGACATCAGCTCGGCGAACACGGCCAGGCCTTCCTGGGTCGCGGTGACCCGCGGCGAGGTGCGCGCCAGCGAGGCCAGCAGCGGTTGCCGGCGGCCGTTCAGCGCGGTCAGCGAATGCACGAACGCCTCGTGCGCCAGCAGCTGGTGGCGGTCGTATTCGCTGAAGCTGGCGCCGCCGCGCAAGCGGATGCGGGTGGCGCCGGCGGCCGCCTTGGCGGTCAGCTCGGGATCGACCTCGACGTTGATCGTGCCGGCGCCGAAGAATGCGTCCAGGGTGGCGGCCAGGTCGCCGCGCAGCACGTCGGCCGGCACGTTCACGCAGCTGTCGTCGGCCAGCAGGTCCGCGCCCAGCTCGTCGGACAATTCGACGAAGTAGCGCGCCGCATCGAGGTTGCTGCGCCGGCTGCCGGGGATCATGTCGTCCGGACGTCCATACAGCGCGATCGACGGCGCGGTGACGCCGGCCGTGCCGACCGACTCCAGCATCTCGGCGGCAATGCGCCAGGATTCGGCGGTGCGGCGCAGGTAGTCGTCCAGCGGGTCGATCTCCGCCCCCTCGCCCGCGGCCGCCTCGATCGCCGCCAGTTCGGCGCGCGCCGCGGACAGGTCCGGCCGCACGTAACTC
>LNAP01006497.1_pt1 | contig 13728 bp, 14 predicted proteins | sample 602601 | NCBI WGS metagenome assembly LNAP01 (sample SAMN02440304, study PRJNA202911) | soil metagenome | biome: Subtropical and temperate rainforests or woodlands; isolation source: soil samples (1 kg each in a 20% v/v slurry with milli Q water) were... ...
GCATAGGCGGCCGGCGTGATGCGGTAGATCTCGTCGTGGCCTTCGTCTTCCTGAATGTGCAGGCGTAGCTTGGCCATCTCAGGCCGCGCGGACGATGACGCGGATCGGCGTCGGGTTGTAGCCGTTGCAGGGATTGTGCATTTGCGGGCAGTTCGAGATCACCACCAGCGTGTCGGTCTCGGCAAGCAAGTCGACATGCCCGCCGGGCGGCGACACGCCATCGGCGACGCCGGCGCTGCCGTCCGGCAATATCGGCACCTGCATGAAGAAGTTCACATTGCCGACGATGGCGGTGCGGTCCAGCCCGTGCGTTGCCAGCTCCTTCAGGAAGTTGGAATAGCAGCTTTCGGTGGTGTGCACGCCGTAGCGGATGAAGTTGTTGGGGTTGCTGCAGCAGCCATAGACCGTATCGTGCTGGCCCAGCGTATCCTCGGTCACGGTCAGCAGGGGTACTCCGCTGTCGCTGTAAAGCACGGTGCCTTTAGTGACATAGGTGTTGCCCTGCACCTTGATGGTGTTCATCGAGGAGTAGCGGTCGGCGAGGTCGGCGGCGTTGTAGCAGAGGAAATCCACCGCCTGCTGGCCTTCGAGGTCGATGATGCGCAGCGTCTGCCCCGCCTTCACCACCCGGCTCCAGGGCTGGCGCGCCGGAATGGTGAAATCATAGACGACGCCTTCCAGCCCCTCAGAGGCATCCGCCATCATCGCGTCCAGCATCTCAGCTCTCCAACTCAACCAATCAGTCTCAGCCGCCGACATAGCGCTGCAGGAATTGCCGGGCGCGCTCGGTCTTCGGGGCGGTGAAGAAGCTGGCGGGCGGGCCGGATTCAACCACCTTTCCGCCGTCCATCAAGATCACCTCGTTCGCGGTCTCGCGGGCGAACGCCATCTCGTGCGTCACCACCAGCATGGTGCTGCCGGCCTCCGCCAGCACCTTCATGACGGCCACCACTTCGCCCACCAGCTCGGGGTCGAGCGCCGAGGTCGGCTCGTCGAACAGCAGCAGCTCCGGCTTCATCGCGAGCGCGCGGGCGATGCCGACGCGCTGCTTCTGCCCGCCGGACAGGCTGCTGGGGAAAGCATCTCGCTTGGCCGAAAGCCCAACCCGCTCCAGCAGTACCTCGGCTTCGGCCACCACCTCGTCGCGCGGGCGGCGCAGCACCTGTATCGGCGCTTCGATGAGGTTCCCGATCACGGTGAGATGCGGCCAGAGATTGAAATGTTGGAACACCATGCCGATGCGCGCGCGGGATTTGGCCAGCTCGCTCGTCGACATCGGCACGATGCCGCCCTCACGCACGCCGATGCGCTGGCCCGACAGATAGATCGCGCCGCCATCCGGCTTCTCGAGGAAGTTCACGCAGCGCAGCAGCGTCGACTTGCCGGAGCCGCTCGGTCCCAGCAGGCACACGGTCTGGCCCTTCGGCACGGTCAGCGACACCCCGTCGAGCACGACATTGTCGCCGAAGCTCTTGGTCAGCCCGCTCACCACCAGCACCTGCTCGGGCGCGGTCTTGATATCATCGGCCATCAGCGCCGTACCTCCGCAAGACGTTCGACCGCATACACCCCGGCCTCGACCAGCATGCAAAGCGCCCAATAGAGCAGCACGGCGGCGATGAAGGCGGCGAACGGCACATAGAATTCCGACTGGATGGAGCTTGCCGCATGGGTGAGTTCCGGCACCGCGATAATGGTGAGGAACGCGGTGTCCTTGATGATCTGCACCAGCTGGTTGCCGATCATCGGACCGGCGACCAGGAACACCTGCGGGAAGATGATGCGGGTATAGAGCCGCGGCCCGTGGAAGCCGAAGGCGGCGGCGGCCTCAAAGCTCTCACGCGGCAGCCTGATCCAGATGCTGCGGATGATCTCCGCCATATAGGCGGTGTTGTAGATCACGATGGAGGCGAGGCCGGCGGTCCAGTTGTCGAACCGCAACCCCAGCCTCGGCAGGCCGTAGTAGACGAGGTAGGCCAGCAGCAGGAACGGCACGCAGCGCAGCAGGTCGACGAGGCTTTGCGTCACGAACCGCACGCCCCTGTGCGTCGACATCAGCAGGATTGCGACGATGCATCCCAGCGCCAGCGCGAAGACAGCGCCGACCACGGTGAGGATCACGGTGTTGATCAGCCCGTCGACAAAGCGGTCGGCATGGGCCCAGACGATAGCGAAGCCGTTCATGTCGGATGCCCGCCATAGGCCCGTTCGGTGAAGCGCTGCAACGCCACGAACACCAGCACCAGCGCCACATAGAGCGCGGTGGCCACCAGCATGGGCGGCAGCGGGTCGTAGGTCTGCGCGCCGATGCGGGCGGCGGCGCGGGTGATCTCGACCACGCCGACCACGGCAATGGCCGGGCTCGCCTTGATCAGCAGCGTCATCTCATTGACGAGGCCGGGCAGGCAGCCGCGCCAGAGCTGCGGGAACACGATGCGCCGGAAGCTCAGGGCCGGCGTCATGCCGAAAGTGCGCGCGGCCTCGAGCTGGTCCCTGGGGAAATTCATCAGCCCGCCGCGCCACACCTCGCAATTGAACGCGGCGGTGTTCAGCGTCAGCGTCGCTATGGCGGCCGTCAGCGGGTTCATATCGAGCCCGATTGTCGGCACGGCGAAGAAGATCAGCAGCGCCAGCGTCACCGCCGGCGTCGAGCGTATCAGGCTGACATAGACCGTCACGATCTGGCGCAGCACCGGCACACGGCCCCAGCGGACCAGCGCCAGCGCCAGCCCGAACGGTACGCCGAGCACGATGCCGGTCAGTGACACCAGAAGCGTCACGCCGGCACCCTGCAGCAATGTCATGAAACCCGCGAACGTCACCATGATGCGTAAGCCGGCCGCCAAGTCACCTCAGCGGCCAGCTCAGTGCTCAGGGGGTGATCGAGACGGGCAGGTTCGGGAACGCCTGGCCCAGCCACTTCTCCTGCAGCTTGCCGAGTTCACCCGAGGCTTTCTCTTCAGCCATGAACTTGTTCAGCAGCGCGAGCAGTTCGGTGTTGCCCTTGGCAACCGCCCAGGCCGGCGCGGAGGGGCCCGACACGGCCTCGCCGATGGCGAACATGTCCGGCTTGTCCTTCACCAGCGAGTTGATGTTGATGATGGTGTTGACGACATAGTCGACGCGGCCGAGCGCGAGGTCCTGATAGGCCTCGGGGTAGGAGGTGTACTGCACCACCTTGCCCATCTTGCCGCCGGTCTTGGCGAGCATGGCTTCCAGCTCGGGCAGGCGCTCCAGCAGGGCGCTGCCGGCCTGGACGCCGACGGTCTTGCCGCTGAGGTCCTTGATGCCCTTGATGCTCGTGTCGTCCTTGCGGATGACATAGTAGTGCGTCGCGTCGGCGATCGGCGACGCGAAGTCGAGCGACTTGACCCGCTCCTTGGTGATCATCGCGGCGGTGACGGCGACATCGTACTTGCCGGTGCTGACGCCGGCCAGCAGGCCGGTCCACGGAATGATCTCCTGGCGGATTTCGAACGGCACCTTCTTGCGCAGTTCGGCAAGCAGCTCATGGTCGAAGCCGGTCGGCTTGCCATCGACGACATATTCGAACGGCTTGTAGTCGTCCTCGGTGGCCACGATCATGTAGCCGCGCGCCTTGATCTCCTCGAGCGTGGCGGAGACGGCGGGACCGTTCGCCAGCGAGACGCCGGCGACGACCGCAAATCCCGTCAGAACGAGAGAGCGGCTGAGAATGCGCTTCAGGTCGATCATTACATTACCTCTTCCGGATGCAGTCTTTGCGAGATGCCGAGTTGTCTGCAGGCTCATTCCTGTCAGTAGCAACGGGCGTGCCGGAAGAGGCGAATTAGACTAAAGTATATGTTCTATTGGGCAGATGAGGCGGCGAATCCAGCGTTTGCGCCAACGCTTCGAGAATGCGGCGGGGATTGCCGGGCGGAATCACCTAAGCATCAGAAAATTCTGCCGCTTAGGTGCCAAAGATATCGTCAACCAGCACACCAATTAAGCACGCGTTCTTGCCTGTCAGCGCACCCGGCGCTCCAGCCCGGCGGTGCGGGTGATGCCCGGCCGGGTCTGCCGCTCCAGCACCATGTCGATCTCGACCAGCGCGCCGCGCCCGAGCCTGGCGACGCCGACCGTGGTGCGCGCCGGCATGCGGGCATCGTCGTCGAAATGGCCGTGATAGACCGCGTTCAGCCCGGCATAGTCGCGATCGAAATCGGCGAGGTAGACCCTGGCGAATACCGCGTCCCATAGCCGGTAGCCGGCGGCATCGGCGATCAGGACCAGGTTGCGGAACACCAGTTCGGTCTGCTCCTCGATACCCTCGGGCAGCGCCGCGTCGGGATTGTCAGGGTCGATCGGCAATTGCCCGGTGACGTAAAGCAGCCCGCCGGCCTCCACCGCATGGGAGTAGCGCGCGGTCTTCGGCGGCGGGGCGGCGGTCTCGGCCTTGATGTAGCGGGGCATATGAGTCTCCGAAGGATCAGGCGTGAGCGTTCAGCGCCAGCGTCGCCGCCAGCACCTCGGCGACATGGCGGGCGTGGAATGAGGCTTCCGGCACGCCGGTCGCTTCGCCGACTATGGCACGGGCGAGCGGTCCCGCCGCCCACAGATGCGGCGTAAGATTGCCATCCCACCGCGCGCGTCGACATCGAGCCCAATGCGTAGCGCGTCCGGCCGCACAAAGCCGTCCGTGATCGCCGCGCGCAGCAGCGGGTTGGCCGAGCGGTTGAGATCGCCGTCCGGCCCGGTGCAATTGACGATGGCGCCAAAGACATCGGACCGCGCAGCCTCGCCCTTCGGCGTCCACGTCACCTTGAAGCGCTCACCCTCGCGGCCAATGCTGCCGATATGCCCGGCGCGCAGCTCCAGCCAGCCCTCGCGCTCGCCGGTCTCCAGCATCTGCGCCACCTGCGGCGCCATGCGGAAGCGGTGCACGTCCCAATAGGAGCGTAGCCGCCGCACGATCTTGGACCGTTCCTCCACCGGCAGCGTCGACCAGTAGCCGGCGAGATTGCGCCGCACCGCGTCGATCACGGCATGCCAGGACTTGCCCTGCGCTTCCACTTCCGCGATCCGCTGCCGCACATAGCGCAGCAGGCCGAGCGCAGTGGTCGGCGGTACATCGTTGCCGAACAGATCGAGCGAGCCGTCGAAATCGCCGTGCTGGCGCGGCGTCAGCGCGCGGCGCGACACCGCGCGTATCTTACCCGTATGCCCACCCTTGCGCAGCGTGACGACCACGTCGCACATGGTGAGGCCGGAGCCGATGACGAAGACGTCGGAATCATTGGGAATGGCCTTGATCGCCGCCCAGTCCCACGGGTCGCGCACCAGATGCGGCAGCGTGTCGGCGCCATCATTCAACGGCCAGCGGAACGCCGGCCGGCCATAGGTGGCGCACAGCACCACCTCGTCATAATGCGCGACGCTGCCATCTTGGAGACTCACCCGCCACTGCCCGCCCTCGCGCGACAGCCCGGTCGCCATGGTGCGGCGATGGGCGATGGCGCTGCCGGACGGGTTGCCCGCCGCCGCGTCAGTGATGAGGCTCGCAATATAGGCGGCGAAATCGTGGCGCTTTGAGTAATGGTCACCCTGCACTGTGAGGCCGAAGGCGTCGGCCTCCCACGCGCCGGTGCGCCTGAGCCAGTCGGAGAAATGGTGCGGGTCTTCCGCGAATACCGTCAGCCGGTCGCTCGGCACGTTGATGCGATGCTCCGGCTCGCACGAGCCATAGGCCAGCCCGGCGCCGACCGTCTCGCGCGGCTCGATGATCTCGATGTCGAGCGCTGTTGTCGCCGCCCTTGCCAGATGCACGGCGAACACCGCGCCGGTGAACCCGCCGCCGATAATGCCGATGCGGGGATGGTGGGCGAGGGGGGCATTCATCGCGTCTGTCCATTTATCATCGAATCGAGCTTTGCCAGCCCGGCGGTAAAGCATTCCAGCGGCGCCCGTGCGACACCGATGCCGATCCAGCCCGCGACGCCGTCGCGATGGGCGATGCCGGTATGGATGCGCACGCCCTCATTGGACGCCGCCACGCGGCGCGCATCCAGACCAACGCCTGCCGCCGCCGCGCCCGCCAGCGCCGGGGTGATGATGGTGCTGGCGCTCAGGAAAAGCGATCTCATGCCTCGCCCCGCCTCCACCGCCTCGCTCCACGGCCGCTGCATGCTGCGCGCGATCTCCGGCGAGACATGGGCGATGCAGCCGCCCAGCCCGAACGCTTCCATGATCGCGCTGTCGCCGAGGTCGCGATGGGCATCGTCGATGGTGAAGGGTGGATAGAATCCGCCGCGCGGCAGGTCTGCCGGGGCGTTGAACCATTCATCGTCGGTGCCGGCCAGTTGCACGCCGCAGACCAGCCCGTTGCGGCTGATGGCGGTGACGACACTGGAGCTCACCGTTCCGCGCGCCTGGTCGAGGCTCAGCTTTGCCGAGGCCATGGCGTAGTTGAGGAAGTGCTGCGGATGGTCGGCCATCCATGCGCGCACGTCGCCCGGCAGGTCGGGGAGAGCGGCGAGGAAGGCCAGCATGCCCCCGACATTGCGCTGGTGAACGTCGTCGCCAAGCTCCACCCCGCGCGCCACTAATGGCAGCACCGGCAGGCCGCCCTTCGGCAAGGCTTTGGCGATGGCCTCCGCCACGACACCCTCGACATAGGCCAGCCCGGCGGCGACCTCGGGCGTGTAATAGCCGAAGCGCAGCACATGCCGGCCCTTCTCGGCCAGCGTCGCGAAAGTGCTTATGCCGCTCGCCTGATCCACCACGCGGAACAGGCGCTGCGAGGGGCGCACTACGCCGGCCATGGGCGAGACCGTGCCGAGCGAGTGGTTGGTGTGCAGCTTTATCTCGCCCGCCCGCACCATGGCCCGGCCCTGATCCATGTCGCCGGCCCAGCCTTCATGCACCGCCGCGCCGGCCAGCGCGTTGAGCACCACCACCGGCGGCTCCTCGCCCGGTTGAAACGGCGGGCCGGCATGGCCGAGCTCGCCATCCGCCAGACCTAGAGCATCCCGCGCGGTCACCAACTCGGTGAGAAGCGGGTTCGTGGCGGCGATCTTCGCGACCGCCTGCTGGTTGGCGCTGCTCATGGCCGAACTCATGGCCGCTTGGCGACCAAGTCGATCTCCACCAGCGCCTCGCGCGCCAGCCCGGTGACGCCGACGCAGGTGCGGGCAGGGCGCCGGTCGGCGGGGAAGTAGGAGGCATAGGCCTCGTTCATGGCGGGATAGTCGCGGGCGAACTCGGTCAGGTACACCCGCGCCATCACCACATGCGACATGTCGAGCCCGACCCCATTCAGCACGAGGATGAGATTGTCCATCACCCGCCGCGTCTGCGCCTCCGCGCCCTCGGGCAGGGCGCGGGAATCGTCATTCGGCCAGGTCGGCATCTGCCCGGTAACGAACACCCAGCCATCGGCTTCCACCGCATGGCTGAACGGGGCGACCGGCTGCGGCGCGCCGGGGATCATCATGAACAGGGGCGACATCGCAAGGGGCTCCGAACAGCACAGTAAAACGGCATGCAGGCGTGGCGCACAAACTCTAGGCGCACGGCTTTGCATTCAATCGGCCATTCGTCGCAGCCTGCCAAGCGCTTATGCGAAGATTTTGTGGATTGGCGCTCGACTAATGAACGCCTCTCTTTGCCCGACCTAGGAGACCATCTTCTCCAAGACAGTGCGGTAGCGCCTCTGGATCGGGCCGCGCGCGCGATGGCGGCCAGCTTCCACCAGCTTCTCGCCACGCCGCCACACGCAATCGATCGCCCCTCGCGCGCCGGCGAAGACCCAGGCGTCGAGCAGGGTATCGCCGGTCCGCGTTTCAAGCGCGGGATGGTTGGCATCCAAGCTGACGATATCGGCGCTGGCGCCGACCGCCAGCCCGGCCGAGCCCTGCAACGCCTGCGCGCCGCCTTGAAGGGCGGCGTCGAACAGCGCACGGCCGGTGGAGCGGCCCTCGCTCATCGCCATCACGTTGCGGGCGCGCAGGGAGAGGCGCTGGGAGTATTCAAGCAGCCGCAATTCCTCGGCGGCATCGATCAGCACGTTGGAATCCGAGCCGACGCCGTAGCGCCCGCCCGCCTCGACAAAACGCTGAGCGGGGAAGATGCCGTCGCCGAGATTGGCCTCGGTGATCGGGCAGAGCCCGGCCACCGCGCCGCTCCTGGCGAGTTGGATCGTCTCGGCATCTGTCATGTGGGTGGCGTGGATCAGGCACCAGCGCGCGTCCACCGGCACGGTATCGAACAGCCGCTCGACCGGGCGGCGGCCGATCCAGGCCACGCAATCGTCCACCTCCTTGGTCTGCTCGGCGACGTGAATGTGGACGGGGCCGCCCTTCGCCAGCGGTAGAATTTCGGTGATTTCCTCCGCCGTCGCCGCGCGAAGGCTGTGCGGGGCGATGCCGAGCACAGCGTCCGGCAGCGTGGAAATCGCCTTCGAGCTTGATTCAATAAGCCGGCCGAAACTGTTCACATCATTGATGAAACGACGCTGGCCATGGGTCGGCGCCTGCCCGCCGAAGCCGCCATGGGCGTAGAAGACGGGGAGCAGCGTCAGGGCGATGCCGGTCTCGTTCGCGGCACTGGCGATACGGGCGGCCAACTCGCCAATGTCGTCATAATGCGCACCGTCGCGGTCGTGGTGGAGATAGTGGAACTCTCCGACGCGGGTGAAGCCGGCTTCCAGCATCTCGACATAAGCCTGCGCGGCGATGGCCTCGACATCGTCAGGGTCCATGCGGTCGACGATGCGGTACATCACGTCGCGCCAGGTCCAGAAGCTGTCGCCCGTGGGACCGCGCACTTCCGCCAAGCCCGCCATGGCGCGCTGGAAGGCGTGGCTGTGCAGATTGGGCAGGCCGGGCAGGGCGACCTCATGCCGCTCGGTCGCGCCGGCGGGGTCCGAACCCGTGGTGATTCCAGCGATAATCCCGTTGTCGATGTCGATGGTCACCTCATACGCCCAGCCATTTGCGAGAAGGGCGGATTTGAACCACACGCGTGTCATCGTGGATGCTTCCTATCAGGTCTGGACAAGCCTCAAGGCATGTCGTTATGTATAGACATAAATCCGGCGACTGCCAAACGCATTTGCCGCTCCTGAGAGGGATTGCATGCGCTGCGACCGACTATGGCGGGGAGCGAGACTTGCCACGCTCGCGCCCGGACGTGAAGGACTCGGTATCATCGAGAACGGCGTCGTCGCCGCCCGCGATGGACGCATCGTCCATGTGGGCGAGGCCGATGGCCTCAATTTCGTGGCCGACGAGGTCATCGAGTGCGAGGGCCGCTGGATCACCCCCGGCCTGATCGATTGCCACACCCATCTGATCTATGGCGGCAACCGCGCCCACGAGTTCGAGCTTCGGCTGGCCGGCGCCGGCTATGAGGAGATCGCCCGCGCGGGCGGCGGCATCATCTCCACCATGAAGGCGACCCGCGCCGCCACTGAGGCCGAGCTGGTCGCCAGCGCGCTGCCCCGGCTCGACGCGCTGATCGCGGAAGGTGTCACCACCATCGAGATCAAGTCCGGCTACGGACTCTCCACGAGCGCCGAGATGAAAAGCCTGCGCGCGGCGCGGGCGCTGGGCGAGGTCCGGCCGGTTTCCGTCACCGCCACATTTCTCGGCGCCCACGCCATGCCGCCGGAATCGATGGGCGACAAGGACGGCTACATCGATCACGTCCGTCGCAACATGCTGCCGGCAATCGCTAGCGCCGGGCTGGCCGATGCGGTCGACGGTTTTTGCGAGGGCATCGCGTTTTCGCCGGCGCAGATCGAGCGGCTGTTCAAGGCGGCGAAGGAACTCGGCCTGCCGGTGAAGTTGCACGCCGACCAGCTATCGAATCTGCATGGTGCTACGCTTGCTGCTACGTTTTTTGCTACCTCCGCCGACCACCTCGAGCACACCGACGAGGAGGGCGCCGCCGCCATGGCGAAGGCCGGAACCGTCGCCGTTCTGTTGCCGGGCGCGTTCTATTTTATCCGCGAAACCAAGGTTCCCCCGGTCGATCTGTTCCGCAAGCACGGCACGCACATGGCGCTGGCGACCGATTGCAACCCCGGAACATCGCCCCTGACCTCGCTGCTGCTGACCATGAACATGGGCGCCACGCTGTTCCGCATGACGGTGGAAGAATGCATCGCCGGCGTCACCCGCGAGGCCGCCAGGGCGTTGGGAAAGCTCGATAATATCGGCACGCTGGAAGTCGGAAAATCCTGTGATCTCGCCGTCTGGGACATCGAGCGTCCCGCCGAGCTGGTCTACCGCATGGGCTTCAACCCGCTTCATGCGCGTGTGTGGAGGGGACAATGAGCGACATCATGTTGAAGCCGGGTAACGTCTCGCTGGCCGAATGGCGGGCCATCTATCGCGGCGCCCCGGTGTCGCTCGACCCCGCCAGCGCACCGCTGATCGAGCGCGCGGCGGCGGCGGTGGCGGCGATCGTCGCCAAGGGCGAGCCGGTCTACGGCATCAATACCGGCTTCGGTAAGCTCGCCAGCGTCCGGATTGACGCTGCCGATCTCGAAAAACTGCAGCGAAACATAGTACTTAGCCACGCTGCCGGGGTCGGTGAGCCGATGCCGGTGCCGGTGGCGCGGCTGATGATGGCGCTCAAGCTCGCCAGCCTCGCGCAGGGCGCGTCCGGTGTGACGCCTGCGACCATCGCGCTGCTGGAAGCTTTTCTCGCCAAGGGTTTGACGCCCGTAGTGCCGTGCCAGGGCTCGGTCGGCGCCTCCGGCGATCTGGCGCCGCTGGCGCACATGACCGCGACCATGATCGGGGTGGGCGAGATCTTCGTGGGCGGCGCTCGCCTGCCGGCGGATGTCGCTCTGGAAGACGTTGGGCTAAGCCCGCTCACCCTTGGCCCCAAGGAAGGGCTGGCGCTGCTCAACGGCACGCAATTCTCCACCGCCAATGCCCTGGCCGGGCTGTTCGAGGCGGAGAACCTGTTCCAGTCGGCGCTGGTGACGGGTGCGCTCTCGACTGATGCCGCGCGCGGCTCCGACGCGCCGTTCGACCCGCGCATCCACCAGCTTCGCAAGCATCGCGGCCAGATCGAGACCGCGCAGGCGTTGCGCGCGCTGATGACCGGCTCGGCGATCCGCGCCTCGCACCTGGTCGGTGACGAGCGGGTGCAGGACCCGTATTGCCTGCGCTGCCAGCCGCAGGTGATGGGCGCTGCGCTCGACATCTTGCGGCAGGCCGCGACCACGCTGGAGACCGAGGCCAATGGTGTCTCGGATAACCCCTTGATCTTCCCCGATGAAATGGAAGCGCTGTCGGGCGGCAACTTCCACGCCGAGCCGGTGGCGTTCGCCGCCGACATCATCGCGCTGGCCGTGTGCGAGATCGGCTCGTTGGCCGAGCGCCGCATCGCCATGCTGGTCGATCCCGCGCTGTCCGGCATGCCGGCATTTCTCACGCCCAGGCCTGGGCTGAATTCCGGCTTCATGATCCCGCAGGTCACGGCCGCCGCTTTGGTGTCGGAGAACAAGCAGCGCGCCTACCCGGCGAGCGTGGATTCGATCCCGACTTCGGCGAACCAGGAAGACCATGTGTCGATGGCCGCCCACGGCGCCCGGCGCCTGCTGCCCATGGTGGAGAACGCGATCTGCGTGATCGGCATCGAATTGCTGGCGGCCGCGCAAGGCTGCGACTTCCACGCGCCCTTGGTGTCGAGCAACGTGCTGGAAGCGGTGCGCGGCCAGTTGCGGGCGCAGGTGCCGCATCTCGATGAGGACCGGCACTTCTCGCCGGACATGGAGGTGGCCAACGCCTTGGTGCGCTCCGGCGCGGTCGCCGCTCTCGCCGCCGGCCTGCTGCCGAGCATCCGCGGGGAGCTGGGATGACCCATCCTGACTTCATCACCGTCACGCGCGGAACGGCGCCGCTGGTGGTGTCCCTGCCGCACACCGGCACGGACATTCCCGACGAGATTGCCGGCGACCTCGTCTCGCCTTGGCTGGCACGCAAGGATTGCGACTGGTGGATCGAGCAGCTCTACGACTTTGCCGCCGACCTCGGCGCGACGGTCGTGCGCACCTCGATCTCGCGCGCAGCGGTGGATGTGAACCGCGACCCCTCGGGCGTCTCGCTCTATCCCGGGCAGGCGACCACGGAACTCTGCCCGACCACGACCTTCGACGGCGAGCCGCTCTATCTGCCCGGCCGCGCGCCGGATGTGGCTGAGCGCCGCGCCCGCTGGTTCGACCCCTATCACGCCGCGCTGACCACAGAGATCGCGCACGCCCGCACCCAGCATCCAAGCGTGGTGCTCTATGACTGCCACTCGATCCGCTCGGACATTCCGCGCCTATTCGACGGCACGCTGCCGCACTTCAACATCGGCACCAATAGCGGCGCGTCCTGCGATCCGGCCTTGCAGGCCGAGATCGAGGCGATCTGCGACAGTTCGGATTTCACCCGCGTCAGCAATGGGCGCTTCAAGGGCGGCTACATCACCCGCCACTACGGCGCGCCTTTGAGCGGCGTGCATGCCGTGCAGATGGAACTGGCCTGCCGCGCCTATATGCCCGAGCCGCTCGGGCAGGTGACGCCCGAGAACTGGCCGACGCCCTACGACCCCGCGTTTGCCGCGCCGGTGCGCGCAATGCTGATCCGTATTCTCAACGCGTGCATTGCCTTTGCACGCTCGCGCGCCTGAGGGAGCCCCCATGACCCGCATCGACAACACCCGCACCATCCGCGCCGCGCGCGGCACCGAGTTGACCGCCAAGAGCTGGCTGACGGAGGCGCCGCTGCGCATGCTGATGAACAACCTCGACCCCGACGTCGCGGAAAAGCCCGGCGAGCTGGTGGTCTATGGCGGCATCGGCCGTGCCGCGCGCGACTGGGAGAGCTTCGACCGCATCGTCGCGGCGCTGCGCGATCTCGATGCCGACCAGACGCTGCTGGTGCAGTCCGGCAAGCCGGTTGGCGTGTTCCGCACCCACAAGGACGCGCCGCGCGTGCTGATCGCCAATTCCAACCTCGTGCCGCGCTGGGCGACGTGGGAGCATTTCAACGAGCTCGATAAGAAGGGGCTGGCCATGTACGGCCAGATGACCGCTGGCTCGTGGATCTATATCGGCGCGCAGGGCATCGTGCAGGGCACCTACGAGACCTTTGTCGAGATGGGCCGCCAGCATTTCGGCGGCAGTCTCGCGGGGCGGTGGATTCTCACCGGCGGTCTTGGCGGCATGGGCGGCGCTCAGCCGCTGGCGGCGACCATGGCGGGCGCATCGTGCCTGGCCATCGAGTGCCGGCCCTCATCCATCGAGTTCCGGCTGCGCACCGGCTATCTCGACACCCAGACCGCCGACCTCGACGAGGCGCTGCGGCTGATCGACGAGTCCAACGCCATGGGCCGGCCGATCTCGGTGGGGCTGCTCGGCAACACCGCCGAAATCCTGCCCGAACTGGTGCGTCGCGGCATGAAGCCGGACATCGTCACCGACCAGACCTCGGCACATGACCCGGTGAACGGCTATCTCCCCATCGGCTGGACATTGGCGGAATGGGAGGACCGCAAGCAGAGCGACCCGGCCGGCGTCAGCAAGGCCGCGAAGGCCTCGATGGCGGTGCATGTGAGGGCGATGCTCGATTTCCACCATGCCGGCATCCCGACCGTCGACTATGGCAACAATATCCGCCAGATGGCGCTGGAAGAGGGCGTCACCAACGCGTTCGACTTCCCCGGCTTCGTGCCGGCCTATATCCGCCCGCTGTTCTGCCGCGGCAT
>LNAP01004077.1_pt1 | contig 13724 bp, 12 predicted proteins | sample 602601 | NCBI WGS metagenome assembly LNAP01 (sample SAMN02440304, study PRJNA202911) | soil metagenome | biome: Subtropical and temperate rainforests or woodlands; isolation source: soil samples (1 kg each in a 20% v/v slurry with milli Q water) were... ...
GTAGAGCATGTCGTAGCGTTTGTCCGGCGAGGTCAAGTGCACAACCATGGTCAGGTCGGGCGACGCCTTGTCGACGGTGATACCGATGCGCGTCACTTCCTCGGGAAGCTTGGGCTCGGTCCGGGTCACGCGGTTCTGCACCTGTACCTGCGCGTTGTCCAGGTCAGTGCCCAGGGCGAAGGTGATGGTCAGGGTGATCTTGCCGTCGGCGGTGGACTGCGAGGACATGTACAGCATGTTCTCGACGCCGGTGATGGCTTGCTCCAAAGGAGCGGCCACGGTTTCACCGATGACTTTAGGGTTGGCGCCCGGGAAGTTGGCACGGACCACAACGGTCGGCGGCACGACTTCGGGGTATTCGCTGATCGGCAACTGGAACAGCGAGATGGCGCCGGCGATCAGGATCAGCAGCGACAGTACCGCTGCGAAGATCGGCCGTGAAATGAAGAATTGGGAAAAATTCATCGGAGTAATGGTCCCTTAACCGCGTGGAGTGGCAGCAGCCACTTTCACAACCGCACCCGGCGCGACCTTGGCAGGTGCGACTTGGGGCAGGTTGCTGGCTTCCAGCGCTTGTCGTTGTTGAGCCAGCGCCGCGAGGGTTTCCTGGCTGGCCATCGGGATCACTTCAGGGGTGACCGGTGAACCAGGGCGAACCCGTTGCAAGCCCTTGACGATGATGGTGTCGTCTTTGTTCAGGCCGCTGCGCACGATGCGCAGACCTTCGATCTTCGGACCCAGTTCGACGGGGCGATAAGCCGTTTTGTTGTCGGCATCCATCACCAGCACGAACTTTTTACCCAGGTCGGTACCGACCGCTTCGTCGTTGATCAACACCGCGGAGTAAGTGCCGCTGCCCACCAGTTTCAGGCGTGCATAAAGCCCCGGGGTGTAGGTGCCGTCGCTGTTGTCGAACACGGCGCGACCGCGGATGGTGCCGGTCTTCGGGTTGACCTGGTTGTCGACGAAGTTCATCTGGCCCTGGTGCGGGTTGCCGTCTTCATTGGACAGGCCGAGGTAAACCGGCGTGGTTGCGCCGCGTTGGCCCTGGCGGGCGAGCTGGGTGTACTTAAGGAAGACACGCTCGTCGGCGTCGAAGTAGGCGTAGACCTTGTCGGTGGACACCACGCTGGTCAGCGCGGTGGTATCGGCGGTCACCAGGTTGCCGGCGGTGATTTCCGCACGGCTGACACGGCCGCTGATAGGCGCAGTGACGCGGGTGAAGCTCAGGTTCAGTTTGGCCAGGTCCAGTTGCGCCTGGAGCGCGCCGACGGCGGCGCGTGCTTCTTGAGCCGCGCTGGTGCGCGAGTCGGCGAGTTCGGCGGAAATCGCGTTGCTGGTGCGCAGACGTTCGCCGCGCTGGGATTCGTTTTCACTGCGGGTGGCGGTGGCGCGAGCTTGGGCAACCAGGGCTTCGAGGCGGCGGACCTCAGCCTGGAATGGACGCGGATCGATCTGGAACAGCAGGTCGCCTTTCTTGACCAGCGCGCCTTCGGTGAAGGCCACATCATCGATCTGGCCGGAAACCCGTGGACGAATCTCTACCGTTTCCGGCGCTTCAAGGCGCCCGGTGAATTCATCCCACTCGTTGACCGGTTGTTCCAGCACCTTGGCCACGCTGACTTTGGCAGCGGGCAGGGTGGCGGCAGCGTCCGGGGTCTTGCCGCAAGCGCTCATCACCAGCACGGCCAACAAGGCCAAGGGGAAGCGCAAATGTTTGAGTGACTGTTCCATGGATGCATCCGCCAATGTATTGAGATGGACGGATGATGCTTGGCGGGGTTGTATGGCACGAATCGAATGAAGCGAAGGTAACTATCATTCGGAATGATATAAGTTCATTGCGAGCCCTCTAGCATGCACCTCCCATTAGGGGCCTTTCAAATGAAATGACGACAATTCAGTGTTGCACGGAGTGTAAGGATTGGCATCAAACGCGTCGTGGCCATCGCGAGCAGGCTTCCACACATGGACCGGCGGCGTGCACAAATCCCCACACAAGGAGCCGTAAGTTGCGCAAGTAGGCCATGGACCCTGTCCCATTTCCTGAATGTACAGGACTAAAGTTCGCGCACTTTCCCCACAAAAGACCTGATGACAGCAGAACCGACTATCCTTTCGGATAGTGAACGCTGCACTCTTGGCAAAAAGGGACGCCATGCCAGACTATGAACGCGCCATCAGCTCCAGACCCGGCATCACATGCGGTGATCGAACCTGTCTGATCAGGCTCTGGTTACTCAGGCCCTGGCTACTCGCTTCAATTACGGTTTGCTGTCTTTTAACGGCAACTCCCGGATACGCTGTCGAAAACGCCACGGTTACGGTGATTCAAGCGCAGGAAATCGTTTCCAGGGCCACCCTTGAAGCCGTTCGCTGGAGCGGCCCTGAATCCGGCCCGCGCGCCCTGCGGGGCAAGAGCATCGCCCTTGTCGCAGAAGATTTGCGTAACGGAGGAATCGTCGGTGTCGCGCAGGGCGCTCGCGAGGCAGCCAAGGCGATGGGCTGGACGCTGAAGATATTCGATGGCGCTGGATCATCGGCCGGGCGCGCAAAGGCCTTCGCCGATGCCCTGGCAGCGAAACCCGATGGCGTCATCCTGTGCGGCTCCGATGCCCTTGAGAACAATGCGGCGCTGATCCTCTTCGCCAACAGGGATGTGCCGGTGGTTGGCTGGCACGCCGGGGCCCGGCCCGGTCCGATTGACGGCACGCCGGTGGCCATGAACGTCACGACCGATCCGCTCGAAGTGGCTCGCCTCACGGCCATGGCGGCAGTGGTACAGTCAAACGGACGCGCCGGCGTGGTCATCCTGACCGACTCCAAGTACAGCATCGCCATGGCGAAAGCCAAGGCCATGGAAAACGTCATTCGGGCCTGTCGGGAATGTACGTTGCTGGAAGTGCGCGATGTCGCGATCTCCGAAAGTGGCGAGAAGATGCCGGCGATCACCAAGGAGCTGCTTCAGCGCTATGGCAAGCGCTGGACCCACACGCTGGCCATCAACGATATCTATTTCGACTACTCGATTGCCTCATTGACCAGTGCCGCAATACCCAGTGACGGCATCAGTCTGTTGTCTGCCGGTGATGGCAGCGCCTCGGCTTTCTTGCGCATACAGGCAAAAACCTACCAGACCGTCACCGTGGCCGAGCCGCTCAACCTGCATGGCTGGCAAGTGATGGATGAATTGAACCGGCTGTTTGCAGGTCAGCCGGTGAGCGGCTTCGTAGCGCCGATTCACCTGGTCAATGCCGACAATATCGCCTTCGACGGCGGGAAGAAACTCCAGTACGACCCTGACAATAGCTATCGAGACATCTATCGCCACCAATGGAATCCCTGACATTGGACGTTACTTCCCGGCTCGGACGCCGGCTATTGCCGCAATCGCTACGCGCACAGTTCACACTGGCGTTTCTGACGCTGGCGCTGCTGATCCTGGCGAGTGGTGCAACGGCGGTCTACGCCTTGCGCACGTCAAACAACGCCACCCGCCAGTTGACGGAAGAACGACTGGTCCGCATGCAAAATGGGCAAGACATGCTGCAGCGTACCTTGCTGATCGAACGCCAGACCGATCAGCTTCTGACAACCCGCTCCCCCGACACCCTGCGTTCAAGCTATGCGGCGACCGTCGAACAGCTTGAAGCCCTTGATCAACTGGTGCAGCAGCTCACTGCCGCGAACAGTGGCGTGGCGATACTCGACATGCATCAGTCGAGTCAGATGTTCCGCAATACCGCCAACATCGTTGCGCAGTTGCGAGAAAGCCTGCTGCAAACCGAGGTCACCTTCAAGCAAACCATGGAGGATCACACCGCCCGGTTAACCGCGACCCAGACCCGGGCCAGCCTGGAACTGGCGGTGTTACTTTTCGATCTGCCGCAGGCTGTCGACAGTGATGCCGTGCAACGGCTGCGGATCCGATATGAGCGCCTGTCACGCACCACAGGCAAGCTACCCGACGCTAATGTGCAGACGCCCGATCTCTTCTCCCTGCGCCTGAGGCTCATCAATCAGCACAACGTCATACAGCACTTCAATGAGGAACTGAAGAACGAGGCCGGGGTTCTGGTCGCGGTGGCCCGTGCGCAATCCAGTGCTTACACCGAAGACTATCGCCAAGCCCTGCAGCGCCTGGTCGAGGACTCAAATCGTAGCCAGCAATGGGTGCTGATCATGTTGGGCGCCAGCCTGGTGTTTGCCTGGTTCGTGACCCGGGTCTTCATGGGTCGTCATGTGCTCGTGCGTCTGAATGAAATAAGCCGGCAATTGCGTCAGGAGCGCACTGATAAGACGCATTTGATGATGGCGGAACATGGGAAGGACGAGATCGGCAACATGGCTCGCGCGGTGAATCAATTCCTCAAAGACCGACTTCAGCTGGAAAAAAGAACGGTCCAATTGAGTATCGCCACAGAACGGCTCGCCTTGCAAAACAGCCGATTAGAGCAAGAAGCCGTCATCCGTGCCGGACAAGGTCATGTCCTGGAGCTGATCGCCAGGAGCACCGAGCTTGCAGAAGTCCTCGACAGCCTGGCTCACTTGGTCGAGTCCCAACTGGAGGGGATGATGGTGTCCATCCTGGTGCTGGATGAGGATGGTAAACACCTGCTGCACGGGGCTGCGCCCAGTTTGCCGAAAGCCTATAACCAACTCATTGACGGGATTGCGATCGGTCCGAACGTCGGTTCATGTGGCACCGCGGTGTATCGACGAGAACCGGTCATCGTCACGGATATCGAGCTGGATCCGCTGTGGGAGGAGTACCGTTCAGTCGCCGCGCCCTATGGATTTCGCGCGTGCTGGTCGACGCCGATTCTGTCCCATGAGCGAAAGGTATTGGGTACGTTTGCCTTGTATTCCAGCACCGTACGCAGCCCCAGCTCGACCGAGACGCGACTGATCAACATGGCGACACCGCTTGCCGGGATTGCGATAGAACGCCAACTTACCGAAAAGCGTATTCGCTATATGGGTGACCATGACGCACTGACCGGGCTGCCGAATCGCACACTGCTCGAAGACCGTCTCAAGCAGGCAATACTTTATGCTCAGCGCTACAGCCGGCTGGTGACGGTGGTGTTTCTCGATCTGGACAAATTCAAACTGGTGAATGACAGCCTTGGGCACAGTGCTGGAGACGAGCTGCTGAAAACCGTCGCCCAGCGCATGCTGGAATGTGTACGCCGCACCGACACCGTCGTGCGACTGGGGGGCGACGAGTTTGTGATCATCCTGTTCGACCAGCCCTCAGACCTCGACGGCGTTACTCCCGCCCTGCACAAAATCCAGGAAGCCATCCTGCAACCGATTCAGCTCAGCGGACATACACTCCACGTCACCTGCAGCATGGGGTTGGCCACCTATCCCGCCGACGGCAGCGATACCGAGACATTGCTCAGCAACGCGGACGCCGCCATGTACCGGGCCAAGGAGCTGGGGCGCAACAGTTACCAGTTCTATACGAGCGAGATGAATAACAAGGATCAGGGCAAGCTCGCCATGCAAGACGGGCTTCGAAACGCACTCAACCATGACGAGTTCCTGCTGCTGTACCAGCCACAGGTGGATTTGCAGTCAGGTCAGATAATCGGCGTAGAGGCATTGATCCGCTGGCAGCATCCCGAGCTCGGCATGGTGTCTCCAATCAAATTCATTCCGCAGGCCGAAGAGACCGGGTTGATCGTGCCCATTGGCGACTGGGTGATTCATACCGCGTGCAGACAGAACAAGGCCTGGCAGGATGCGGGCTGGCCGCCGATCACCATGTCGGTGAATATTTCAGCACGCCAGTTCATCGAAAGGGACCTGATCGACCGGGTGATGCATGCCTTGCAAGAAACCGGACTGAACCCGAGGTACCTTGAGCTGGAGCTGACCGAAAGTCTGATCATGCAAGACCTTCAGCAAGCCATCAGCAAAATGAAGGAACTGCAATCAATGGGGATCAGTCTCTCGATCGACGACTTCGGCACCGGCTACTCCAGCCTCGCAGCATTGAAAAGTTTCCCGATCGCGAGACTCAAGATCGACCAGTCTTTCGTGCGCGATCTGCCCGACAACGAGAACGACAAAGCCATCGCCACCGCAGTGATTTCGTTGGGGCACAAACTGAACCTGAAGGTCATTGCCGAAGGTGTCGAAACCGAAGAGCAGCAAACCTTCCTGCGTGAAAACGGCTGCGATGAAATTCAGGGCCACTTTTTCAGCAGCGCAGTCAGCGCAGAGGAAATAAGTCTGTTACTGCGTAAGCCCCGGCTGCCTCAACCGAGCCGCATTGCGAGCCCTGACTCGCTCAGGCGAAAACGCGTTGTAAAACGCCCAGGCAGTCCAGTACCCGGGCGTTAATGACGCTGCGTACGGTAAAACGCTCGGCGTGCTTTATGACAGGCTATCCGGATCTCCGAAGAACATTTTGACTACGCTCTAGAACAACATTTTCAGGCAGAAAAATTTCAAATATGCCCCCAATATTGCCCCCAATTGCATCAGTTTTGCGAGTGATCGCGAATGGCGATTTCTTACATAGACCAAGATGGATTCGGATGGCTCTCAGTGTATCTCCATATTAAATTGGATTGTTTGGCCTCGATCGTCGGTTGATGAAGGCGGAGAGGGTGGCGGGTTTGAGCGCTGCTTTTCAGGGTACACCTGAGATCGAAAACATTTGGACAGGACTTGGGATATTTCACCCTACTTGACCACCCGTTTGCGTTGCATATGACCACCCATTTGCATTGGACCTGACCAGGTGTTTGCATGGGACTTGACCAGATGCTTTGAATGGATTCCTCAGAGCATCAGAATTTGCTCTCGGCCATTTTCAGATCATAGGTGGGAAATTGCACGGGCTTGCCCCCATTTGCGTTCGACTTGACCATTCATGTGCACCGTTTTTGACCAGCAAGATTGGTGGAGACATGACCGGCAGAGAGCGGCCGATTCTGTTGAAAAAGTCGGATTTTCAGATCGCCTGAACTCAGGCACGACTACCACTGGAGAACCTACTCACCACATTGAGTGTTTTTTCGGCCCTTCGTTGACCGTTGCTGCGTTGTTATTGGGTTAGTTTGAGATTTTTGGCTTAGTGCAGGCGCACCTATCCCGTGACCGGTGGACCTTGAGAGGTAAATTTGGCCAGCCGGCGCAGGTTCTGCACCGCAGCGGCCAGCATGAACTCATCGGTCGCACCGCTCATGCCACGTCGTCGCAAGCGATCCAGTTTCAGGATGCGCTTGAGGTGGACAAACAACATTTCGACCTTTTTACGTTCGTGGCGAGAGCGCTGATACGCAGGCGTTGCTGCAATGCGCCGAGCCACATCCCAAGCGGCTTCATGGACCCTGCGGGCGATCTTGCGGAACGCAGTGTTCGGGCAACACTTGGCTTTCATCGGCGCTGTACCGTACGCGGTATCGCCGATGAGGCGTTCCGGCTTGATGTCGAACTGCGCTTCAACCCGATCGATCATCGTCTTGATGCTCTCGATGTTGGCGCTGATGCGATTTTGCACCACATGGTGGATGTCATGACGCCAAAGATTGGTACTAAGTAGCGATTGCCTGCTCGTCGTCGGCCCGGAGCTTGTCCAAAACTGAGCGTGCCGGACGCGGTGCACCGAGATGCAGGTAACGTAGCTCATCCATAAAGGCACTCCAAAGTGAAGGGCCGCCCTTTTCCAGCACCTCCGCGCGCAAAGACGCTTCCTTGCTCGGATGCGTATGCCGAACGCCCCAGGCAGCCATATGTGCGAGCAGAGGTACAAGCTGTATTGCCGCTTCCGTGAGGCTGTAAATTCCTTTCTGCTGATGTTTCGGATCCGGACATCGTGTCAGCAGGCCAGACGCGGTCAAGTGCTTCAGCCGACTTGCGAGGATGTTCGTGGCGATGCCTTCCTGGTTTTGCTCCAGCAGGGCGCCATAACTGCGTCTGTTCTCGAACATAACATCGCGGATAACGATCAGGCTCCAGCGGTCGCCGATCTGCTCAAGCGTCAGGTTGATCGGGCAGCCCGATCGTCTTGTTTGCTGCACTGCTATTCCCCTTAAATTTCTACTTGCATTATGCAAGTAGCACAAATATTATTCAACCACTTGCACATTGCAAGTGTTAAAAGAATCGAACATCTGGGGTTTTCAACACGGGTAACAGCGGCAATTCGGTGCTGCGTATGGCCGAAATGACGGTAACGGCGACATGGCGCGATGAGCTGGCGTTTTGCTAAAGATCATTACAGTTGTACGTACCTACATACCCCACCACACACAATGGTTAGGAACACTATGAAATTCTCCTCCATCACTTCGCGTACCCTGCTCGCGGTATCGTTAGCATTCGCGGGCACCTTCGCTGCTGTAGCACCGGTCCAAGCTGCAGCGCCGATGCAGCACAAGCAGGTTCCGGGCTTCTATCGCACTATGATTGGCGACTATGAAGTCACCGCGCTCTATGACGGCAGCGGTAGTATCGACTCCAGCCTCCTACACGGTGATCCCGCGCTCATTCAGTCCCTCTTGGCGCGCTCCTTCCAAAACGATCCCAAGCATGTTTCGGCAACCGTCCAAGGCTTCCTCGTCAACACTGGCTCCAAACTCGTTCTCATCGATACCGGTGCAGGCGGCCACTGGGGTCCTCCCACGTTGGGCAAGCTCGTGCAGAACTTGAAGGCCTCCGGCTACAAGCCGGAGCAGATTGACATGGTTCTACTGACTCATCTTCACGCTGACCACGCTGGCGGTATTTACCAAAACGGGAAACGCGTCTTTCCGAACGCGACCGTGATGATGACGAAGGCCGACGCCGACTTCTGGCTGTCGAAGGAAATCATGGCCAAGGCCCCGGAAGAAGCAAAAATCTTCTTCAAGGTCGCACAGGATGGCGCCGCGCCTTACATCGCTGCAGGCAAATGGAAGCCGTACGAAGGCATGGCCGAAATCGTCCCCGGTATCGCACCGTATGCCATTCCCGGCCACACGCCCGGTCACACCGGCTACATGATTTCCTCAAAGGGTCAGTCGCTGCTGGTCTGGGGCGACGTAGCTCATGTTGGCGCCGTCCAAATGCCGCATCCGGAAATCAGCATCGCCTTCGACTCAGACAGCGCGTCGGCCATCAAAACGCGTGAAGACCTGCTGGTGAAACTCGCTGCGGACAAGACGATGATTGCCGCAGCCCACATGCCGTTCCCTGGCCTGGGCCGTCTTCGCAAAGCCGACAACGGCGCGGGCTACGACTGGGTACCGGCGACTTTCCTCAACCTGGAGTGAACTGATCATGACTTACGATTCCTCTTCCGTCCGTGAGCTTCGGGATGCGATGTTCGCCTTCGACTTTGCGCATCCTGTACGCACTATCGAGACGCTCCGCGTCGGCATGGAGGCAATTTCACAAGCGAACCCGCCGGCGGCCGACCTGACCGTCGAGACGATCCAACTCGGTGGCGTAGCCGCAGTGGCGATTACGGCTCCTGGCGCATCTAAGGACCGAGTCATCTACCATTTCCATGGTGGTGGCTGGGTGGCTGGCGCTCCTTCCACGCATTTAGGCATGCTCGGAGAGCTGTCTCGAGCGGCAAAGTCCCAGGTCATCGTTCTGGACCACTCCAAGGCCCCCGAGCACCCATTTCCGGCGTCCTACGACGAGTCCATCCGCGGCTACGAAGCAGTGCGTGCGCTTGGCAAGCCATTCGCCGTGACAGGTGACTCCAGTGGCGGTGGCATGGCTCTCAACGTTCTGGCCTATGCAGCCTCGAAAGGCCACAAGGACGCGCGAGCAGCGCTACTAATTAGCCCATGGGCAGACTTAACGCTGACGCTGCCCTCGTTAACGCAACTGGCTCACCGCGACCCAATGGTCAACGCGAGCGCGATGCGGGAGATGGTAGAGGCTTACGCTGGCAACCACGATTTGAAGGATCCGCGCATCTCACCCATGTTCGCCGACATGCACGGTTTTCCACCGCTGCTCATACATGTCGGAAGCGACGAAGTACTTCTCGACGACGCGCTTGAAATTGACAGAAAGGTGCGCGCGGCCGGCGGCGAGTCACACCTTGAGGTCTGGCCGGAGATGCTGCACGTCTGGCACATTCAGACAGCCTCTTTGCCTCAGGCCCACGACGCGCTCCAGAGAGCCGGCGAGTTTCTCATCGGGCACCTCACTGACTAGCACGCGCACTCACACGCACACTGCAAAACTGCAGACACTAGATAGGAGATTGTAATGACTACTGACGCCACCGCACCGGGAACGGCATGGATGCAAATCGTCAAGAAGAAAGGAACGAGCGACTTCGCGAAGTCGTTCACTGCTGACGCCAGCCTTCAGACCTCAGCCCTAAGCAAGGCCGTGGTCGGCCCGACATCCATCGGGGCATTCTTTGCCGCGACGAGTACGATGTACGAAGACTTCGTGTTCACTGCGGAGACGGTTGACGGTGCGAAGACTTACCTTGAGTGGGATGCCATCCACGGTGGTAAGCCGATCGCCGGCACCACCATCATCACTCGGAATGAGTCTGGCCTCGTCCACAATATCAAGCTCTTTCAAAGCCCGTTCCCCGTCGTTCGTGAGTTCTCGGCTGGCCTGAAAGAGCGACTCGAAGAAACACTCGGTCAAGACTTCTTTAGCTAAGCCGGGCCAATTCGTCGCCGCGTATTAGCTGAACAACACCACCGAGGAAACACTCATGCCAATATTCCACGCCCACATTCCAGCTCAAAAATTCTCTAGCGAAGAGAAACGCGCGCTGGCGGATGCCTTGAATCTCGCTCTTCATGAAGCCATGGATACGCCCAAGGATGACCGTTTCGTCATCATCAGTGAGCACAAGGACGATGAGCTTTTCATCCATCCGACTTTTCCTGACATGAAAAGATCTGACAAGCGCATGGTCGTAACGGTGACGATAGGCACGAGCAGGACAGTGGAGCAGAAACGCAAGCTCGCGGAGTTGGTCACCCGTTACGCGGTAGAAAAGGTGGGCGTCAGCCAGGACGATATCAGCCTGATCATGTATGCCGTTCCCTTGGAGAACATGAGCTTCGGCGGTGGCAAGCTGGTCTCTGACATTGACCTCTCCATGCCTTGGGTAAACAAGTAAGAAATACGAAAGCCGCCCCGTTCTTTAGAAACGGCGCAGCAGAATTGACTCGAAACGAATGTCTCGTTCGTTTCTCAGGCGTGGGGCTCATGTGGCTCCGATCCGACACCATGTTCTGGACGGGTATCGGGATGAATGCAGCCATCACTTCGACCATGGTGTTGCGCACGCGCACCGAGCCGGAGGCACTGTAGGCGGCAGTCCTTGCGCTCGTCCCAAAAGAGGTAAGCTATGACCGATTGGCATTTCTACGAACCGGCACAGGGACATTCCCTGCGGCACGATCCGCTCAATGCCATCGTCGCTCCGCGTCCGATCGGCTGGATCAGTACTGTCTCCAACGACGGCGTACGTAACCTTGCTCCCTACAGCTTTTTTAACCTATTCAGCTACAAGCCGCCGATTATCGGCTTTTGCTCGCTTGGCGCGAAGGACTCGCTCGCCAATGCGCGTGCGACCGGCGAGTTCGTATGGAATCTGGCGACGCGAGAACTCGCCGAGGCGATGAACGCCTCTGCGGCGATGGCGCCAGCGGACGTCGATGAATTCGAGTTGGCCAAGTTGGAGACGCTGCCCTCCGCAAAAGTACGGCCATCGCGCGTTGCGGCTAGCCCGGTGCAGTTCGAGTGCGTGGTCACCCAGATCGTGCAGCTTGAGGCGCAAGGCGGTACTGCGCTCCCGGCGTGGCTGGTGTTGGGCGAAGTAGTAGCGATCCACATTGACCAGCAACTGATCAAAGACGGCGTGTATCAGACTGCGCAGGCGCGCCCGATCCTGCGCGGAGGTGGGCCGGCCGACTACTTCGAAATCGGCGCGGAGCAGCTCTTCACGCTTGAGCGACCAGGCAATTGACCTGGCATCGAGTGACCGAGGCAAAAGGGTGGAAGGCATGAACTGCCGCTGCGCATAGGGTTTACGGCGCCGCCTGACCTCTTTTTACAAGGAGAACTTCCATGTTTCGACGTACCGATATCGCGTTCGAAGCCGAGGGCGGCGTCACGCTGCGCGGCTGGCTCTATATTCCCACCGGCGGCACCGCCCCCTATCCTGCCATCACGATGGCGCATGGTTATGCCGGCGTGAAGGAGCACGGCCTGGAGCCATTCGCAGAGAAATTTGCCTCCAACGGCTTTGTCGTCCTCCTGCACGATCACCGCAACTTCGGCGCCAGCGAAGGCACGCCGCGCCAGGATATCGACCCATGGTGTCAGATCGCCGATTGGCGGCGCGCGATCAGCTTCCTCGAAGACCAGGACGCCGTCGACGCGAAGCGCATCGGCTTGTGGGGCACGAGCTATTCCGGCGGTCACGCACTCGTGCTTGGCGCAACCGAACGCCGCTTGCGTGCGGTCGTCGCGCAGGTGCCGACGATCAGCGGCTTCGAGCAAGGACTGCGCCGCATTCCGCCCGATGCTGTCGCCGCCATCGAGGATGCCTTCACGGCGGACGAGCGCGCGCAAGCACGCGGCGAGCCGCCGCGTAGACAGGCAATCGTCAGCGCCGATCCGGCCGTCCCTGCTTCGTACCGCACCAAGGAAGCCATCGAGTTCTATCTGCAGCCCGTACCCGACGGCGCCTGGGAGAACAGCGTCACGGTGCGCTCGACGCGCGCTGCGCGCATGTACGAACCGGGCACGTGGATTGCGCGCGTGTCCCCCACGCCGCTGCTGATGATCGTCGCGCTGCAGGACACGATCACGCTGACCGATCTTGAGCTGGCCGCCTACGAGCGTGCCGTTGAGCCAAAGCGCCTCGTGACGATGCCCGGCGGCCACTTCGATCCGTACATCACCAGATTCGATCAATCAAGTACCGCCGCGCTGGACTGGTTCAAGGAACACCTCTCCTAACCTCAACTTGCGACAACGCAGGAGCCCGACATGTCTCATCTCACCCATACCATCGAGAACGGCATAGCAACGATCATTCTTGATCGCTCGCCGCAAAACCGCATCGACGACCAGATGGTTGACGAACTGGCTACGGCAGTCAGCGCGATCGAACGCAGTGACGCACGCGTCGTGCTCGTGCGCGCCGAAGGCGAGAGCTTCAGCTTTGGCGGCGACATCACGTCCTGGCCCGATGACACCCCCCGCCAGTTGCGTGCACGCTTCGAGGGTTACATGGACGTCTTCAATCGCTTCGAACGTCTGCCCTTGCCTGTCATCGCCGTGGTGCAAGGCTTGTGCGCAGGCGGTGGTTTCGAACTGGCGTTGCGTGCCGATGTAATCTTTGCCGCCGAAAGCGCAACATTCTGCCATCCGGAACAGTCGCTTGCCTTAGTGACCCTGTTGGGCGGCATCTACCGCGTCGCCGAACGTGCAGGACGCGTACGTGCCATGGAATGGGCGCTGACTTCCGAGCGTGTCCCCGCCGCGACGATGGAGCGCTTCGGCGTAATCAACCACGTCGTCGCCGATGCCGAACTGCTTGCAGCGGCGCATGCGTTCGCCGCGAAGTTTGTGCATGGCCCCACACGCGCCCACGCAGCTCACAAAGCCTTGCTGCGAGCCTGGGCAAACGGCGGTATCCAGGCGGCCGACGATGTGATGTTCAACATTGCCATGCCCTTGTTCGAGACAGAAGACGTGAAGAACGGGCTTGCTTCGGCCATCAA
>LNAP01004078.1_pt1 | contig 13722 bp, 9 predicted proteins | sample 602601 | NCBI WGS metagenome assembly LNAP01 (sample SAMN02440304, study PRJNA202911) | soil metagenome | biome: Subtropical and temperate rainforests or woodlands; isolation source: soil samples (1 kg each in a 20% v/v slurry with milli Q water) were... ...
AGAACATTGCGCACATCAATTCCACGCATTTCTCGGTGGAAGAGATCTCGGCGAAAATTCTGGTGGAGAAAGGCGTCGAACGCCGCTTTAAATAATCTGTTTGTCTGAACCGCCACCATCGCGAGCAAGCCCGCGCCCACAGGAAAATGCATTCCAAAGGTGGGAGCGGGCGTGCTCACGATGAACGATAACTCGGCGAACCCGCCTAAAGATGGAAGCGCCCACCGCCCTGCCCCAACGCAGTGGCCAGCGCATCAAACCCCGCCCGCAACAACTGATCATCTCCCGACGTATTGCAAATACTCGCCCGGATAAACTGCGGCACTGCGGTCTGCCCCACGGCAAACGCCTCGGCGGTGGCGATCAGGTAATTATTCTGCTTGAGTTCCGCCTCGATTTCCGACGCTCGCCAAGGCTCAGGGACTTCAATCCAGAAGTGCGGGCTGTTGGGGTGCGTCCGGTATTCCAGGCCGGCCAGCAGGCCTGCGACCAACGCCTTGCGCCGGCTGATTTCATTGATCTGCTGATGCAACAGGTACTCTGCCGTGCCGTTTTCAATCCACTGCGTGGCCAGTTCCAGGGTCACTGGTGTGGCCATCCAGCAGGTTGAGCGCAGAGCCGCAGAAATACGGCTGACCAGCGCGGGCGGTGCATGCACATACCCCACCCGCAAGCCCGCCGACACGGCCTTGCTCAGGCTGCTGATCAGAATCGTGCGCTCCGGGGCAAAGTGACTCAGGGGTGGTGGGCGATCTTGCACCAGCACACCGTGGGCCTCGTCTTCGAGGATCAGCAGGTTGTGCTCGCGACACACCCTGACCAGTGCCTCACGGCGGGCGACCGACAACACCGCCGTCGTCGGGTTCTGGATGGTCGGCGTGCAGTACAGGGCGGCCACCCGGTGATTACGACAGACTTCCTCCAGGGCTGCTGGCAACACGCCTTCCTCATCCATTTCCAGGCCGATCAGGCGAATGCCCAGCATCCGCGCGGCGGTGATCAGGCCGGGGTAGGTCAACTGCTCGGTCACCACCGTGTCGCCCGCGCGCACCAACGCCATCAAGGCGCACAGCAACCCATGCTGGCCTCCATTGACACAGATGACCTGCTCGGGAATCGGATGAAAGTCGCGCTGCACCAACCATTGCGCACCTGCCGCGCGGTAGCGGGGCAAGCCGGCGTCCGGGGTGTAGGCACTGATGTCCTGCAGGAACTTGGCATTGGTGGCCAGGGTTTCAAAGCTCTGGGCCAGGAACGTGGTCTCCTGCCCAGGGATATGCATATTGCGGCTCATATCGAAGTACTGCCGCGGCTCCTCGCTGACGTTGCGAAAGCCTTCGTCACGCTGGCGCTCCATCCCACGCTTGCGCACGAATGTTCCGTCGCCCACCCGTGCCACCACCAGGCCCAGGCGTTCCAGTTCACCGTAGGCACGGCTGATGGTCCCGATGGTCACCCCCAGATTGTCGGAAAGCACCCGATGAGGGGGCAGTTTGCGCCCCGGTTCGATCAAGCCTTCGAGGATGCCCCGCTCCATGACATCTGACAGGCGCTTGTACTTCACACCCTGCCCATTGGACAGTCCCTCTCGCATGATTGACACCATGTCAATATTTGTTTTGACAGCCATCATTCGCCCTAATAGTGTGCTTTTACGGGTTCATTCACCGGGTGAAACCTCTAATTACAAGTTCAATATAGAGTTCAATTCCGGCTCAGGGAAGCAATAAACAATGCCAATGTCCGCCGTCATCGAAAATGCCGAAAAAACCAAAAACCACAAACAATGGCTGGCTGGCCTGATCACCAGTGTGATGTTTCTGATTGTCTGCCTGAGCTGGGGCACCACCTGGCTGGGGATCAAGATCGCGGTGGAAAGCGTGCCGCCACTGACCTCGGCGGGCTTGCGCTTCCTCATCGCCTTTCCGCTGTTCCTGTGCTTTGCCCTGGTGCGGCGCGAACCAATCCTGTTTCCACGGGAGAGCCGCTGGTTCTTTGTGTTCGTGACCCTGTGCTACTTCAGCGTTCCGTATTACCTGCTCAACTACGGCGAGATGCACGTCTCGTCCGGCCTGACCGCCCTGCTGTTCAGCTGTATGCCAGTGTTTATCCTGATCTTCTCGGCATTGTTCCTACGCGAGCGCATCTACTTTTCCCAGGTCATCGGGATCGGCATCGGTTTCGGCAGCCTGTACATGATCCTCAAGAGTCAGGGACTGCACCTTGACCATGCCGAGTTCTTCGGCGTACTGGCGATTCTGACCGCCGCGATCATGCATGCCTTGTGCTATGTCATTACCAAGCAAAAAGGCAGCGCCATCAGCGTGATCACCTACAACACCCTGCCCATCGGGATTGCCGGGCTGATGCTGTTCGTCGCCGGCCTCTGGTTTGAATCGCCGACCTTCGAGGCCATCACCCTGCGGTCCTGGAGCGCCCTGTTCTACCTGGGCCTGGTAGCGTCGGTGGGCGGTTTTATCGTGTACTTCATGCTGCTCAAGCGCCTGAGCCCGATCATCCTGTCGTTCGTCTTCATTATTTTCCCGGTGTTCGCCGTGATCATCGGTGCCTGGTACGAAGGCCTGGAACTGTCCCGGGACCTGATGCTGTACTCGGCGATCCTGCTGGCCGGCTTTGCAATCACCAAGCTGCCGATCGAAAAGCTGCTGGCAAAACCCAATTGACCCTTTCCCCACCACGCGAGAGAAACATGGAAGTCCTCCGCCAAACCGCCCTGGAGCAGATCTACGCCCACGCCAGCAGCACCTATCCCGAAGAGTGCTGCGGCTTTGTCTTTGCCGACGGCAGCGTGTACCTGGGCAGCAATATCCAGAACGAGTTGCACCGCAAGAACCCCGAGGCCTACCCCCGCAGCGCGGCCAACGGCTACACCTTCTCGGTGACCGACACGCTGCTGATGAACAAGGCCTTTCGCACGGACAACCCGGTGGTGGTGATTTACCACTCCCACCCGGATGTCGGTGCCTACTTCAGCGACGAGGATCAGGACAAGGCCCTCTACATGGGGGAACCGATCTACCCCGTCAGTTACCTGGTGGTGGATGTCCGCCAGGGCAAGGCCCTTGGGTCGAAGCTGTTTGCCTGGGATGGCACGCACTTCGCCCTCAACCCCTTCAACGACCTGCAAACGGAGTTGTACATGAACGCTGTCTCTTTCCCCGACATCCTGGCCCGTGTGGCCAAGTTGCCAGAATCGACCCTCGAGGGTGCCGGATCGACATTGCGCGAAGTCATTGAAGGCCTCTGTGCCCGCTACCCGCAGCTGCGGGCGCACCTGTTCCACGAGAACAACGGCCGGCTCAAGGAACACTTCCTGTTCACGGCCGGGGAAGAACTGATCGGCCCCGACGAGCCGCTGCCCGAAAAAGCAAAAATCGAAGTATTGCTCGCCACCTCCGGCGGCATGGACATCGAGTCCTTGAGCAACGAGGAAGTGCAGCGCTATGTGCGCCATATCACCCTGCCCGGTGTCGGCCGCGAAGGGCAGCTGAGCCTGAAGAAAGCCAGGGTGCTGATCATCGGCACCGGCGGCCTGGGCTCGCCCATCAGCCTGTACCTGGCCGCTGCCGGCATCGGCACCCTGGGGCTGGTGGACTTCGATGTGGTGGAAAGCAGCAACCTGCAACGCCAGGTGGTGCATGGCAACAGCACCCTGGGCCTGCCCAAGGTCGAATCCGCCAAGCGCCGGCTGCAGGACCTCAACGCGCACATCCGGATCAACACCTACGACACCGCGCTGAACGCCGACAATGCCCTGGAACTGGTCGGCGACTACGATCTGGTGATCGACGGCACGGACAACTTCGAGACCCGCTACCGGGTCAATGATGCCTGCGTACAATTGGGCAAGCCGCTGGTGTATGGCGCGATCTACCGTTTCGACGGCCAGATCAGCGTGTTCAATTACCAGGGCGGGCCCTGCTACCGCTGCCTGTACCCCCACGCCCCGCCGGCGGAACTGGCGCCCAATTGCAGTGCTGGCGGGGTCATCGGTGTACTGCCCGGCGTGGTCGGGATGATCCAGGCCACCGAGGCGATCAAGCTATTGATTGGCCTGGGCGAATCCTTGTCCGGCCGGTTGATGCGCTTTGATGCCCTGGCCATGAAGTTCAGTGAAATCCGTTTCAAGCGCCGCGCCGACTGCCCGTGCTGCTCCGACCTGCGTGAAGAACATCAGCCCCCAGCCACCGTCTGTGCCGATGCCATCCGCAGCGCTCCAAGCCTGGCCGCAGAGCACTACATCAAGCCCCAGATGCTCAAGCAGTTGCTGGAGCAGCGCAGCAGCGCCGACATCCTGCTGGATGTGCGCGACGCCAGCGAGCTGGAGGTATGCCAACTGCCCGGCGTGGTGCACATCCCCCTGGCCCAGCTCGACGAGCACCTCGACACGCTCAGCCGTGACAACACCCACTACCTGATCTGCTACGCCGGCATCCGCGCCGAGCAGGCCGCCAGCACCTTGCTAGCCGCTGGCTTTGCCAACACCCGGGTGCTTGAAGGCGGCATGAAACATTGGGTGCGCGACGTCGAACCCGACATGCCTTTGTACTGATCACAGGCCTGGGGGTACTTATCTGATGCTGCACAACTCCATACTCGACGCCATCGGCCAAACGCCCATCGTGCGCCTGGAACAATTCTCCGAAGACCTCGGCATCGAGGTCTTCGCCAAGCTTGAATCCCTGAACCCGGGCGGTAGCCACAAGGCACGGATTGCCCTGGGCATGATCCTCGACGCCGAGCGCCGGGGCATCCTGATTCGTAACTCAGGGCAAACCATCATCGAACCCAGCGGGGGCAACACTGGCATCGGCCTGGTGATGGCCGGCAATGTGCTGGGCTACAAAGTGGTGCTGGTGATTCCCGACAACTACAGCCCCGAAAAGCAAAAGCTGCTGCGCCTGTATGGGGCCAAGGTGGTGCTGTCGGACAGCCGCCTGGGCAATAACTCCCATGGCGAAAAGTGCATGGAGCTGCAGCTGGAAAACCCCAGCTTCGTCATGCTCAACCAGCAACGCAACGGCGCCAACCCCCAGACCCATCGCGACACCACCGCCCCGGAAATCATCCGCGCCTTTGGCGAGCGCCAGGTCGACTACTTCGTCAGCGGTATCGGCACCGGGGGCCATATCACCGGGATCGGTGAAACCCTCAAGGCCGCCTGGCCGCAGATCCGCGTGATGGGTGTAGAACCCGAGGAGTGCGACCTGCTCAGCGACCGCCATGCGCCGCACCATATCCAGGGCCTGTCCATCGGCTTGATCCCGAGCATTCTCAACCTGAATGTGCTGGACGGCATGCTCAAGGTCTCGCGCCTCGACTGCCTGGAAATGATGAAGCGCATCATGCGTACCGACGCCATCAGCCTGGGACTGTCGTCGGCCGCCAATATGGTGGCCATCGCCAAGCTCGCCCCGGAACTGCCCACCGACACCGTCGTCCTGACCATGGTGTACGACAGCGCCGACAGTTATCTGCCCTGTTTCGAATAACGACAATTACGGGGGTGCCTTCCATGGGAGGCTTTATCGACATGCAACAGCTGCACGATGAGTTGCTGACCCACCTCATCGCCACCCTGTCGCCAGCGCAGATGGCACAGTTGCAGCCACACCTGGCGGAGTTGATCCAGCCAGCGGCGCAGGAAGTGGCCGAGGACCTGATCGCCTACGCCTGGCGCGATCCGGCGTCCCGCGGCCGGGGTGAACTGATCCTGGAGTCCTACGCCTCGTTCAAGGCCGTGCTGTATTACCGGCTGGCGCATTGTGTCTGGAACCTTCCCGACCCGGCCCACGGCCAGTTCTGCGCCATTGCGCTGACTTTGAGCAACCAGGGCAAGCTCCTGTCCGGCGCCGAAATCCACCCGGCCGCCCGCATTGGCCGGCGCTTTGTGCTGGATCATGGCTTTGGCACGGTAATCGGCGAAACCTGCGAGATCGGCAATGACTGCTACATCCTGTGTGGCGTGACCCTGGGCGCCCGGGGCATCGCCAACAACCCGGACGGCAAGCGTCACCCGCGCCTGGGCAATAACGTGGAAGTCGGTGCAGGCGCCAGGGTGCTCGGGTATGTGCTGATCGGCGACAACGTGTTTATCAGCCCCTCCTGTGTCATCACCCAGGACGTGCCCGCAGGCACCAAGGTCAAGGTGGTCAACCAGATCCAGTTGCAGAAAAACGACGAATCGGACGCCAGCAACTACCTCGGAGCCTTTGCCCTCGACGAGCGCCTGCATGTGGTCGGTGAAGTCGACATCAGCCACCGGGTCACGCTGCTGGATGCCGACTTCCATCCATTGTCCGGCGTGGTGCTGGAGCCCACGGTCAAGGAGCGTCATCACCTGCAGTTTCGCCTGCGCACGCTGCAGGCCCCCACCTATCCCCCGCGCCTGCCCCTGAACCTGAAGGTGTGCGGGGCGAAGTTCGAAGTCACCCTGCTCTCCCCACCCGGGTTGAGCGCAATGGTGCGGCGCCTGCTGCAAACCAGCCCACTGATCGTTGGAGGATGAACATGTCCGTACACACTATGGAAACCCTGGCGCTGTTTGACAGCGCGCCTTACCAGAACGCCTTCAGCGCCCGCGTGATTGCCGTCAGCGAACAGGGCGTGGCCCTGGAACACACCCTGTTCTACCCCACCGGGGGTGGCCAGCCCGGAGACACCGGTTACTTCACTCTGGCGGACGGCAGCCGAGTCAACGTGACCGGGACTGTGCGCGACCCGGTACTGCGCTCGATCATCTGGCATCAAGTGGAACACTGCCCCGAGTCATTGCGCGCAGGCGCACAGGTAGACGCCGGCCTGGACTGGGAGCGGCGCTACCAGCACATGAAGATGCACACCTGCCTGCATCTGCTGTGCTCGATCATCGACGCGCCGGTGACCGGTTGCAGCATCAGCGCCGACAAGGGCCGCCTGGATTTCGACCTACCGGAAATGACCCTGGACAAGGAGAGCATCACCCGCGACCTCAATGCCTTGATCGAGCAGGCCCATGAGGTCAAGTCGCTGTCGATGCCGGCGTCCGAATACTCCACCCTGTTGCAGATCACCCGCACCCAGGCGGTCGCGCCCCCGGTGATCCAGGGCGCGGTGCGGGTGATTGAAATCGCCGGCATTGATATCCAGCCGTGTGGCGGCACCCATGTGGTCAACACCGAAGAAATCGGCCGGGTGTTCTGCGAGAAAATCGAGAAAAAAAGCAAGCACAACCGGCGGGTGATCTTGCGGTTCGAGTGAAGCGTCAAGCTGCCAACGGGGGGGGTAAACGCCCCTATTGGCACGCTTGCCTTTACTTCGCCTGGGCTTTGATCTGGGCACTCAATTGCTGGACTTGCTGTTGCAGTTGGGTAATCACCTGGGTGAACTCAGTCATCATTTGATCTATACGTGCGCGCAGTTGCTGGTTGTCGCGCATGAGATCGTCAGCGCTGCGGTTCGCCGGTGGCGTTGGCTCATGGGGCTGAGCCGCTGCTGGAGCGTCCTTGGCACCGGGCGCTTGCTCAGCCGATGTGGGGGCCGACGGGGCATTGCTGTCAGTCTTCGGACCTGCGGCAGGGGCTTCGTTTGCGGAGGCATCTGCCCCCCCCATTTTCTGGGTCAACGCCTGGATCTGCTCTTGCAGCTTAGTTACCACCGCCGTGAACTGGGTTTGCAGGCGCTCAATCGTCTCGCGCAGTTGGTCATTTTCAGCAGTCAGCTGCTCGAGGCTACGAGGTGCCTCCGACCCCGACACCGGCGTGTTGTTGTCTGCGCGAGCACTGGCTTCAGGCGGCACTTTGCCCTGCCCTGCTTCTGCGCGGCCACTGGCATCTTGTTTCGATGGGGCGCCCCCTTTTGCAGGGCTCTCCATCATGCCGGCTTGCTGCCCCAGGTTTGCTATCTGCTGTTCAAGCTCAGTGATTATCGGCGTGAAGTGGGCAACCAACTGGTTAAGACTGTCACGCAGCTGGTTGTTTTCCTGGGAGAGCTGCGCCAGTTGAGGCGAGTTAGTACTGGCATTGGATGACGGTGCATTGACCAGGCCTTTATGTGCCGCAAACTGCCCACGCTGCTGCGCAGTCATCGGTGGGCGGGGTGGAGTTGAATCTGCTTGCGCGCCGGGCGGGGCATCCGTTTCAGCACGGCCTTCGTTCTGCACGGACGCTGGTTTGGGAGGCATTTCATAGGGCTGGCTGGGTGCGTACTGCGAATGACTTACGCTCGTCATAGTGGACCTCTCAGATTCAGGTAGTTGATTCACGGGCATTGCATCCCGGATGCCCCGGCAAAAACAGGTCATCTGGCTATCTGATTGGTCATTATCGGAATAAGGTTCCGGCGATGTCGGGCGTACGAATAGCAAAGTATGTCCACTTCACAACTCGCCGCCCGACGCCCTCATATCACCCACAAATCCACAAACCGGTTCACCGGCGTCGCTTCAAGCCGTGCCTGATCCTTGCACAGTGCAAAAATCTCGGCGCTGCGCTGCGCGGGGAAGCGTGTCCCCAGGTTGGCCTTGAACTTGTCTTCCAGCAAAGGAATGCCATCCGCCCGGCGCCGACGATGGCCAATCGGGTATTCCACCGCGACCTGCTCGGTGCTCGAACCATCGGTGAAGAACACCTGCACCGCGTTGGCAATGGAACGCTTGTCCGCTTCCAGGTACTCGCGGCTGTAGCGTGGATCTTCGACGATTTCCATTTTGCCGCGCAACTCATCAATGATCGGGTGCGCTGTATGGAACTCATCTTCGTACTGCTCGGCGACCAGGTTGCCAAACGCCAGGGGCACGGCTGTCATGTATTGCAGGCAATGGTCGCGGTCGGCCGCATTGGCCAGTGGGCCGACCTTGGAAATGATGCGAATGGCCGACTCGTGGGTGGTGATCACGATGCGCTCGATCTCGTGCAAGCGGTGCCTGACCTGCGGGTGCAAGGTGACAGCAGCTTCACAGGCGGTCTGGGCGTGGAACTCTGCAGGAAAGCTGATCTTGAACAGCACGTTTTCCATCACATAAGTGCCATAGGGCTGGGGCAAACTGAATGCGCGCTTGTCCTCAGGCTTGAGGGCCAGGTCCTTGTTGGTGTGACTGAACAACACGTCGTAGAAGCCCCACTGCGGTGCGCTCAGCACGCCGGGGATGCCCATCTCGCCACGCAGAGCGATATCCGCCAGACGTACACCACGACTGGATGCATCCCCCGCCGCCCAGGATTTGCGTGACCCGGCGTTTGGCGCATGCCGGTAGGTCCGCAAGGCCTGACCATCGACAAAGGCATGAGACAGTGCCGACAGCATCTGTTCGCGGTTGGCCCCCATCAACTTGGCACAGACCGCAGTGGAGGCCACTTTCACCAACAGCACATGGTCAAGACCGACGCGGTTGAAGGAGTTTTCCAGGGCAATCACACCCTGGATTTCGTGGGCCATGATCATCGCTTCCAGCACCGCGCGCACGGTCAGCGGCGCCTCGCCATGGGCCACGCGTTTTTGCGACAGGTGATCAGCGACGGCGAGAATGCCACCGAGGTTATCCGAAGGATGGCCCCATTCGGCGGCGAGCCAGGTGTCGTTGTAATCGAGCCAACGCACGATGCAGCCGATGTCCCACGCGGCCTTGACCGGGTCCAGGCGATAGGACGTACCCGGCACCCGCGCACCGAACGGCACCACTGTGCCTTCGACAATCGGTCCCAAATGCTTGGTGCACTCGGGAAAACGCAGGGCCAGCAGGCCACAACCGAGGGTGTCCATCAGGCAGTTGCGGGCGGTGTCCAGGGCATCCGGGGAGTCGATGCGGTAGTTGAGGACGTAGTCGGCAATGTCCTGCAAAACCGGGTCGTAGTCGGGGCGGTTGTTCTGGTCGACGTTGGCGCTCATGGCAGTACTCCAAAATGGGTTGGGTGTGTTCCTTCCTCAGGCTCAGGGTGGGTGGTTTGTGGCAGGTCTGAATGCCTGCTCTCGTACATAAATCCAGAGGCCGCCGCCCCTTGTGGGAGCGGGCTTGCCCGCGATAGCGCTGGATCAGTTGGTATCTGCGTGCCTGCCCCGCCGCTATCGCGGGCAAGCCCGCTCCCACACAAGCCCGCTCACATATCGGGGCCGGCGCAGGGCTTTAGAATGCGTCGCCGGGCACGCGCACGTAGCCTTCCATCAAGACCCGCGCACTGCGGCTCATGATGGCTTTCTTTACCACCCATTCGCCGTTGACCTGGCTGGCTTCGGCGCCCACGCGCAAGGTGCCGGACGGATGCCCGAAGCGCACGGCGTTGCGTTCCACACCGCCCGCCGCGAGGTTGACCAGGGTTCCGGAAATCGCCGCCGCCGTGCCAATCGCCACCGCCGCCGTGCCCATCATCGCGTGATGCAGCTTGCCCATGGACAACGCCCGCACCAGCAGGTCCACATCCCCAGCCTTGATCGCCTTGCCGCTGGAGGCCAGGTAATCCGCAGGCTTGGCCACGAACGCCACCTTCGGCGTGTGCTGGCGCTGGGCGGCTTCGTCCAGGTGTTTGATCAGGCCCATGCGCAACGCGCCATGGGCACGCACGGTCTCGAACATGGCCAGGGCTTTGGGATCGCCATTGATCGCGCCTTGCAGCTCGGTGCCGGTGTAGCCGAGGTCTTCGGCGTTGATAAAAATCGTTGGGATCCCGGCGTTGATCAGCGTCGCCTTGAAGGTGCCGACACCCGGTACTTCCAAGTCGTCGACCAGGTTGCCGGTAGGGAACATCGAACCGCCGCCGCCCTCTTCTTCCGCTGCCGGGTCCATGAACTCCAGTTGCACTTCCGCCGCCGGGAAGGTCACACCATCCAGCTCGAAGTCGCCGGTTTCCTGCACCGCACCGTTGGTGATGGGCACATGGGCGATGATGGTCTTGCCGATATTCGCCTGCCAGACCCGCACCACGGCCACGCCGTTGTGGGGAATGCGGGCCGCATCCACCAGGCCGCTGCTGATGGCAAACGAGCCGACCGCCGCTGACAGGTTGCCGCAGTTGCCGCTCCAGTCTACGAACGGCTTGTCGATGGAGACCTGGCCAAACAGGTAGTCCACGTCATGCTCGGCGCGGGTGCTCTTGGCGAGGATCACGGTTTTGCTGGTGCTGGAGGTGGCACCGCCCATGCCGTCGATCTGTTTGTCATAGGGATCGGGGCTGCCGATCACCCGTAGCAGCAAGGCATCGCGCGCCGCACCCGGGACCTGGGCCGATTCGGGCAGGTCCTTGAGGTTGAAAAACACGCCCTTGCTGGTGCCGCCACGCATGTAGGTGGCGGCGATCTTGATTTGCGCTACGTGTGTCATGGTTATCCTCTTCAGGCGGTCGCCGCCGATTCCAGGAAGTCCTGGGCAAAACGCTGCAACACGCCGCCCGCCTCGTAGATCGACACTTCTTCAGCGGTGTCCAGGCGGCAGGTCACCGGCACTTCGACACGCTCGCCATTCTTGCGGTTGATCACCAGGGTCAACTGCGCACGCGGGGTGCGCTCGCCGATCACGTCATAGGTTTCGCTGCCATCAATCTGCAGGGTCTTGCGGTCGGTACCCGGCAAAAATTCCAGGGGCAGCACGCCCATGCCCACCAGGTTGGTGCGGTGGATGCGTTCGAAGCCTTCGGCGGCAATCGCTTCCACACCCGCCAGGCGCACGCCCTTGGCCGCCCAGTCGCGGGACGAACCCTGGCCGTAGTCGGCGCCGGCAATGATGATCAGCGGCTGCTTGCGCTCCATGTAGGTTTCGATGGCTTCCCACATCCGTGTGACCTTGCCTTCCGGCTCGATGCGCGCCAGGGAACCCTGCTTGACCTTGCCGTTTTCCTGGACCATTTCATTGAACAGCTTGGGGTTGGCAAAGGTCGCGCGCTGGGCGGTCAGGTGGTCGCCGCGGTGCGTTGCATACGAGTTGAAGTCGACTTCCGGCAGGCCCATTTTCGCCAGGTATTCGCCGGCGGCGCTGTCGAGCATGATCGCGTTGGACGGCGACAGGTGGTCAGTGGTGATGTTGTCCGGCAGCACCGCCAGCGGGCGCATGCCCTTGAGCGGACGCGCACCGGCCAGGGCGCCTTCCCAGTACGGCGGGCGGCGGATGTAGGTGCTCTGCGGGCGCCAGTCGTACAGCGGCGTGACTTTCGGGCCGGTGTCTTCATGGATGGCGAACATCGGGATGTAGACCTGGCGGAACTGCTCCGGCTTGACCGAGGCTTTGACCACTGCGTCGATTTCTTCATCGCTCGGCCAGATGTCCTGCAGGCGGATTTCCTTGCCGGTGGCGTCCAGGCCCAGCACGTCCTTCTCGATATCGAAACGGATGGTGCCGGCAATCGCATAGGCCACCACCAGCGGTGGCGAAGCCAGGAATGCTTGCTTGGCGTACGGGTGGATGCGCCCGTCGAAGTTGCGGTTACCCGAGAGCACGGCGGTGGCGTACAGGTCGCGGTCGATGATTTCCTGCTGGATCACCGGATCGAGTGCACCGGACATGCCGTTGCAAGTGGTGCAAGCGAAGGCCACGACGCCAAAACCCAGCTGCTCCAGCTCGCTGGTCAGCCCGGCTTCGTCGAGGTACATGGCCACGGTTTTCGAACCCGGCGCCAGGGACGACTTGACCCACGGCTTGCGGGCCAACCCAAGCTTGTTGGCATTGCGCGCCAGCAGGCCGGCGGCGATCACGTTGCGTGGGTTGCTGGTATTGGTGCAACTGGTGATGGCGGCGATGATCACCGCGCCGTCGGGCATTTGCCCCGGCACGTCATCCCATTGCCCCGAAATGCCCTTGGCCGCCAAGTCGCTGGTGGCCACGCGGGCGTGCGGGTTGCTCGGGCCGGCCATATTGCGCACGACGCTGGACAGGTCGAAGCTCAGGCCACGCTCATATTGCGCGCCCTTGAGGTCATCGGCCCACAGGCCGGTATGCCGCGCATACTGCTCGACCAGGGCGACTTGTTCGTCTTCACGCCCGGTGAGTTTGAGGTAAGCGATGGTCTGCGCGTCGATGTAGAACATCGCCGCCGTGGCGCCGTATTCCGGAGCCATGTTGGAGATGGTGGCGCGGTCGCCCAGGGTCAGGGCCGAGGCGCCTTCGCCGAAGAACTCCAGCCAGGCACCGACAACTTTCTGCTGGCGCAGGAACTCGGTCAGGGCCAGCACCATGTCGGTGGCGGTGATGCCCGGTTGCAGCTTGCCCGTCAGTTCGACGCCAACGCTTTCCGGCAGGCGCATCCACGACGCGCGGCCAAGCATCACACTCTCGGCTTCCAGGCCGCCGACGCCGATGGCGATTACGCCCAGGGCGTCAACGTGGGGGGTGTGGCTGTCGGTGCCGACGCAGGTATCCGGGAAGGCCACGCCGTCACGCACCTGGATCACCGGGGACATTTTCTCCAGGTTGATCTGGTGCATGATGCCGTTGCCAGGCGGGATCACGTCGACGTTTTTGAAGGCCTTCTTGGTCCACTCGATAAAGTGGAAACGGTCTTCGTTGCGGCGGTCTTCGATGACGCGGTTTTTCTCGAAGGCGTCCGGGTCGAAACCACCGGCCTCAACGGCCAGGGAGTGGTCGACGATCAGTTGGGTCGGCACCACTGGGTTGACCTGGGCCGGGTCGCCGCCTTGCAGGGCAATGGCGTCACGCAGGCCGGCGAGGTCCACCAGGGCGGTCTGGCCGAGGATGTCATGGCACACTACCCGGGCCGGAAACCATGGGAAGTCCAGATCGCG
>LNAP01004028.1_pt1 | contig 13721 bp, 11 predicted proteins | sample 602601 | NCBI WGS metagenome assembly LNAP01 (sample SAMN02440304, study PRJNA202911) | soil metagenome | biome: Subtropical and temperate rainforests or woodlands; isolation source: soil samples (1 kg each in a 20% v/v slurry with milli Q water) were... ...
GGCCGCGCGGCTGGCCGCGCCCGGCGCGCTGGCGTTCCTGCTCAGCGACAGCCTGCTGGCGTGGAACCGCTTCCACGGCGCGATCCCGTGGTCCAGCCTGTGGGTGCTGTCGGCGTATTATCTGGCGCTGTGGTGGATCGCGCGCTCGGTGCAGCGCGCCGGCACGGCGATCGAGGCGGGGGCGGCGCAATGAACACGCAGGAACTCATCATCACCTGGGCCACGCCGGTGTTCTTCGTGCTGATCGCGCTGGAACTGCTGGTGGCGAAGCTGCGCGGGCGCGAGGCGTATGCCAGCAACGACGCGATCAACAGCATCGGGCTGGGGGTGATCTCGCAGCTGGTCGGCGTGTTCAGCAAGCTGCTGACGATCGGCATCTATGCGTGGTGCGTCGAACACTTGGCGCTGTTCGCGCTGCCGGAGAACAACCTGCTGGTGTGGTTCGGCGCCTTGCTGCTGTACGACCTCTGCTACTACTGGCTGCACCGCTGCGGGCACCGGGTGAACATCCTGTGGGCCGCGCACGTGGTGCACCACCAGAGCGAGCGCTACAACCTGTCCACCGCGCTGCGCCAGACCGGCAGCGGTGCGCTGCTGGGCTGGCTGTTCTACCTGCCGATGGCGCTGCTCGGCGTGCCGCTGAAGGTGTTCGTGATCGTGGCGTTGATCGATCTGCTGTACCAGTTCTGGGTGCACACCGAGCAGATTGGCCGGCTCGGCTGGTTCGACCGGGTGTTCTGCTCGCCGTCCAACCATCGTGCCCATCACGCGGTGAACGACCGCTACCTCGACCGCAACTACGGCGGCATCCTGATCGTGTGGGACCGCCTGTTTGGCACCTTCGTCGAGGAAGACGACAACGACCCGCCGGTGTACGGCACGCGTTCGCCGCTGCGCAGCTGGAACCCGCTGTGGGCGAACGCCGAGGTGTACTGGCATACCGCGGTGGACGCGTGGCATGCCAGGCGCTGGCGCGACAAGCTGCTCGTATGGCTGAAGCCGCCGGGTTGGCGTCCCGCCGACGTGGCGGCGCGTTACCCGAAACCCGCGTTCGTGATGCCGGACGAACACTTCGATCCGCCGCTGTCGCGGCCGCTGAAACTCTACGTGCTGGTGCAGTTCGCCTTGCTGCTGGGCATGACTACCCAGTTCCTCGGCATGGCCGGCACGGCCAGTCTGCCGGCGCTGCTGGGTTACGCGATCTACCTGGTCATCAGCCTGTGCGTGATCGGCGCGCTGATGGAAGGCCGGCGCTGGGCACCGTGGGCGGAAGGCGCGCGCGTGCTGGCCACCGCTGCGGTGCCGCTGCTTGGCGGACACTGGTTTGGTATCGGCCATCTGGACGGCCATATCGCGCTGGCGATCGCGGTGGTGTTCGGGTTCAGCGCGCTAGTACTGCCGTGGCTACTGGGTGCTCAGCACCCGGATACGCTGCCGGGAACCTCTTCACCGGCTTGAGTTCTGGATTTGTTGTCGGGGTGACAATTTTTCGATCCACAGACTGCCGCCGCTCTGTGGAGTACCTCCCAGCGCACCTGCCACCACGTCCGGTAGGCAGGTGGCGGCATAGGCACTGCTGAATAGCATCCGGAAGTGGTTTGTGCCGAACTGCAGCAGCGCGCGCACCAGATACTGCTCGTTCCACGAGCGGCCTTCGCGGACCCACGATTCCGGGTATTCATGCGGCAGGAAGACGTCGTGGAAGTGGATGCGCACCCCGGCCGACAGGCGCGGTAAAACGCCGAATATCAGCGCGTTGACGTCCGAGCCGGTCTTCACCACGTGAGACGAATCAATGAACAGAACATCGCCCGCCTGCAATTCGGTAAATCGGTCAAAGGGAACATCCTGTACCTTCTGTTCGATCAGCGTGATGCCGCGCTTGCCCAGGCGCTGCATGAACGGCCGTGGATACGGTTCGATCGAGGTGATCTGGGTGGCACCATCGAGTAGGCGCCGATTGACGTCTTCCATCAGCAATGTCGAATAGCCCGAGCCGACCTCGATGATGCGGGCCGGCCGCCATAGCTGCATCAGCGCAAAAAGCATGCGAGCATCCAGATAGCTGAACTGGCTGTTGCCATCGTAGAACGCATCCAACTTCGCATCAGCTGCACCCATTGCCGGATAGTTGTATTGGGCTAGGAAGGGTGCGCACGCCGCAAGCAGTGCGGTTTGTTCGCGCGTATGGAAGTCGATGCCGAGATCTTGCGGGTCCGGGTGCCAGAATGTATCGCCACGCCGGATGACGTCGATCACGTCGACCAAGGGCGAGTAGAAGCTCGGGCGGGTAGCTAAAGTGCTCTTCAATGCCTTGAGCTTTCTACGCAGTTTGCCTGCAAGAGAATTCACGCATCGTGTCCTCGCTGAATGGAGCCGCGCAGTATAGTCGTTGACTGTGGCGCAAGGCATGGAGGCAAAGCTGGGCGTATTCGCTATGATCGCCGCTTGCTTACTCAGGGGCGGGCGATGGGATTCTTCAGCAAGCTGGTGCGCCACAAGACGGTCGAGCAGTTGCAGGCGGAGGCCGGCACGCGTGGCGATTTCCGCCGCGTGCTGGGGTTGTGGCAACTCACCGCGATCGGCATCGGCGGCATCATCGGCGTCGGCATCTTCGTGCTGGCCGGTCAGCAGGCGGCGATGAACGCCGGCCCCGCGGTGGCGATCAGCTTCCTCATCGCCGGCTTCGGCAGCGCCTGCGCTGCACTGTGCTACGCCGAGTTCGCCGGGCTGATCCCGGTCACCGGCAGCGCCTATACCTACGGCTACGCGGTGCTCGGCGAATTCGCCGCCTGGATCATCGGCTGGGACCTGTTGCTGGAATACGCGCTGGTGGTCGCGGTGGTGGCGATCGGCTGGTCCGGCTACGTGCAGGTGCTGTTGAACTCGGCCGGCGTGCATCTGCCGGAGTGGGCGCAGCAGAGCATGAGCGCGCAGACCATGCAGTACTACCTGCAGCAGATCTTCGGCCTGCACGGCAGCAACCCGATCGCCGGACCCAGCGACGGCCACCGTTTCAACGTGATCGCCGCCGCGGTGTCGCTGGCGGTTGCCGTGCTGCTGACCGTGCGCACCGAGTGGGGCGCGCGCTTCAACACGCTGGTGGTGGCGATCAAGGTGATCGGCGTGCTGCTGGTGGTGCTGGTCGGCGTGTTCTACATCGACACGGCGAACTGGCACCCGTACATCCCCGCGCGCGTGGTCGACGCCAGCACCGGCATCGGCCACTTCGGCTGGCAGGGCGTGCTGACCGGCGCCAGCGTGGTGTTCTTCGCGGTGTTCGGCTACGACACGCTGACCACCGCGGCGGAGGAATCGAAAAATCCGCAACGCGACCTGCCGCGCGCGGTGCTGCTGTCGCTGGCGATCGCGATGGTGCTGTACATCGCGGTGTCGCTGGTGCTCACCGGCATCACCCACTACAGCAAGCTCGGCGGCGAGGCTTCGGTATCCGACGCGTTCGAGTCGATCGGCCTGCACTGGCTCAGCATCACGATCGCGGCCGCGGCGGTGATCGGCGTCACCAGCGTGCTGTTCGCCTTCATGCTGGGCGCGGCGCGGATCTGGTTCGCGCTGGCCCGCGACGGCTTGCTGCCGACCTGGTTCGCCAAGGTCAGCCCGCGCTTCGGCACGCCGGCGCGGCCGACCCTGATCCTGGGCGTGTTCACCGCGCTGGTCGCCGGGCTGTTGCCGATCGGCGAGGTGGCCGAGCTGGTCAACATCGGCACGCTCAGCGCCTTCATCATCATCTGCGCCTCGATCATGCTGCTGCGCGTGCGCCGCCCGGACCTGCAGCGCAACTTCAAGACCCCGGCGGTGTGGTTCACCGCGCCGCTCGGCATCCTGTTCTCCGTCGCACTGATCTACGGCCTGCCGTGGATCACTTACGAGCGCTTCATCATCTGGATGGTTCTGGGCTGCGTGATCTACTTCGCCTACGGCATCCGCCGCAGCAAGCTGGCGTCGTCGAACCGGGGCTGAGCTTCACCAGGGTCAGGCGCTGACGACCCGGTCGCGGCCGTCGCGCTTGGCCTGGCGCATCGCCAGGTCGGCGCGGGCCAGCAGGGTCTCGATCGCCTCGTCGGCGTGGTTGCGTTCGGCCACGCCGATGCTCACGGTCAATGGGCCGTCCGGGCGCTGGACCACGTGCATGGCCAGCCGCAGTTGTTCGGCGCGCGCGTCGGCCTGCTGCAGGTCGAGACCAGGCAGCAGCATCGCGAACTCCTCGCCGCCGATGCGGCCGATCAGGTCGCCCTGGCGCATCTGTCTGCGCATCACCGCGGCCAGCGCGACCAGTGCCGCGTCGCCCGCGGCATGGCCGTGGTTGTCGTTGAGCGGCTTGAAGTGATCGGCATCCAGGTACAGCACGCACACCGGCTGCTGCCGGCGACGGATGTCGCCCAACGCGAGCCGCGCCAGTTCGAGGAAACGGTTGCGCAGCAGCAGGCCGGTGAGGCCGTCGGTGTTGGCCTGCTCGCGCAGCTGGCGCTCCAGCCGGAACTGCTCGAACAGGGTGCGCGCCATGAACGCGCGCAGCACCGTGGACAGCGCGATCGCGATCGTCATGTAGACCAGGTACTGGAAGGTCTGCACGCTGTTGATGCTGCCGAACAGCAGCATCGGCAGCGGCCCCAGCGCGCACAGCAGCATGGCCGCGATGAAGTCCCAGCGGCCCAGCCAGATCACCGACGACGCCACCGGCAGCAGCAGCCCGGGCAATACCGCGGATTGCTTGTGCACGTCGCCGAGGCTGTTGAGGTTGATGCCGATCTCCAGCAGCAGGACGCACAGCAGGGTCAGCGCGCTGAGCAGCCGGGGCTGTCGTACGTGCCGGGTCGACGCGGCCACCAGCAGCAGCGGTACCAGCGGCGCGAGGCGCAGCCATAGCGGCAGCGGCGAGTCGCGCACCAGGGTGCTGGCGGCGACCGCCACCAGGTAGGCGAACGCGCCCACCAGCATCAACGCGTGGATCATCGGCCCCATCTGCAGCGCCAGGTACTGGCTGTACTCGCGGCGCTGGTCCGTGTCGTCGGTGTGCCGGAGGTTCTTGAACAAGGCGTGCATGCGGTTCCCGCAGATGGAGGGCGTGGGGGTGTCAACGCAAGCCGAGCAAGATGGGTGCCAGGTCCCCACGACCGGCCGGAGCGGTTCATGTGCGAGCCATGGTCGTGACCTTCGGCAGGGGTGAAGCCCGGCGTTGCCGGTCTAGCATCGACGCCTTGGATTCCTGTCGCGGCAACTTTTCGTGACGCGGATTCCCGGAGCCCGCCTGGCCTGTCCGCTTCGCGCCGTGGAACACGGCCCGAGCGGAGCAGTGCCCGCCAGGCTTTCCATCCCCACCCGGAGAACGCATTGAAAGCCACCCGCCTCGCTTCCGCCCTTGCCTCTGCCGCCTTCGGCCTGGCCAGTTTCGCCGCGTTTGCCGATGTTCCGGCGCCGCAGGATGTGCCGTACCAGGGCACCTTGAAGATCAATGTGGACGCTACCGACGTGGCGCGCCGGATCTTCCGCGTGAACGAGGTGATCCCGGCGCAGCCGGGCCCGCTGACCTTGCTGTATCCGCAGTGGCTGCCGGGCAATCACTCGCCCAGCGGCCCGATCGACAAGCTGGCCGGTCTGGTGGTGACCGCGAACGGCAAGACCCTGCCGTGGAAGCGCGACACGCTGAACGTCTACGCGTTCCACGTCGACGTGCCCGAGGGCGCCAGCAGCGTCGAGGTGTCGTTCCAGTTCCTGTCGCCGCAGAGCGTCCGCGAGGGCCGCGTGGTGATGACGCCGGAAATGCTGAACCTGCAGTGGAACGCCAACACGGTGTACCCGGCCGGCTATTTCGCCAAGCGCATCATGACCGAGGCCAGCGTGAAGTTCCCTGCCGGCTGGCAGTACGGCAGCGCGCTGGAAGTGGCCTCGCGCGACGGCGACACCGTGCACTTCAAGCCGATCGCGTACAACGACCTGGTCGACTCGCCGATCTACGCCGGCAAGTATTTCAAGCGCGTCGACCTGGACCCGGGCGCGAAGACGCCGGTGCATCTCAACATCGTGGCGGACGCGCCGAAGTACCTGGAGATCACCCCGGAGCAGCTGAAGGTGCACCGCAACCTGGTGCAGCAGATGTACAAGCTGTACGGCGCGCATCACTACGACCACTACGACTTCCTGTTCTCGCTCAGCGGCAAGATGAGCGGCAACGGCCTGGAGCACCACCGTTCCAGCGAGAACGGCGTCGACGTCGGCTACTTCACCGAGTGGGACAAGAACGCGCTGAGCCGCGACCTGCTGCCGCACGAATTCAACCACTCGTGGGACGGCAAGTACCGCCGCGGCGCCGACCTCACCACGCCGAATTTCAACGTGCCGATGGAAGACTCGCTGCTGTGGGTCTACGAAGGCCAGACCCAGTTCTGGGGTCAGGTGATGGCCGCACGTTCGGGCCTGTGGAGCGGGGAGCAGGCACGCGACATGCTCGCCTTCGTGGCGTCCACCTACGACCGGGGCCGCCCCGGCCTGGCCAGCTGGCGCAACGTGCAGGACACCACCAACGATCCGATCATCGCCAAGCGCGCGCCGCTGCCGTACCGCAACTACCAGGGCAGCGAGGACTACTACTCCGCCGGCCAGATGATCTGGCTCGACGTCGACGCCAAGCTGCGCGGACTCAGCCGCGGCAAGCATTCCATCGACGATTTCGCCAAGGCGTTCTTCGGCATGGACAACGGCCAGTGGCACGTCAACACCTACACCTTCGAGGACGTGGTGAAGACGCTCAACGACATCCAGCCGTTCGACTGGGCCAGCTACCTGCGCACTCGCCTGGACGGCCACGGCCCGCTGATCGGCGGCGTCGAGGCGCACGGCTGGAAGCTGGTCTACACCGACAAGCCGTCCGCCGCGGTGAAGGCGATCGAGGCGCGCCGGCATTCCGCCGACCTCACCTATTCGCTCGGCCTCTCGGTGGGCAAGGACGGCAGCATCGCCGACGTGCTGTGGGACGGCCCTGCGTTCAAGGCAGGCATCTCGCCGGGCATGACGGTGGTCGCGGTCAACAGCCACGACTACGACGCCGATGCGCTGAAGGACGCCGTCACCGCCGCCGCGAAAGACAAGAACCAGCCGGTCGAACTGCTGGTGAAGGACTTCGACCAGTACAAGACCGTGCGCATCGACTACCACGACGGCCTGAAGTACCCGCACCTGGTCCGCGACACCAGCAAGCCCGACACCCTGGGCGAACTGCTCAAGGCCCGCTGAGGCCACGCCGCTCCCGCCTTCCCGGCATGCCCGGGCGGGCGGGAACGGCGCCGGCCCCGGTCCACCGCCGGCGGCAACTCGGCTATACTGCGCTCCCCGCGGTGCCGGCCTCCGGCCACAGCCCGCGCGCGGCCATACATGCGCCCGTAGCTCAGCTGGATAGAGTACTGCCCTCCGAAGGCAGGGGTCGTGGGTTCGAATCCCGCCGGGCGCACCAATTTCGTGGCACCTGCACGTTCCATGGCGTTATGCGCGATGGCGTCGCTTCGCGTCCGCCACGTTCCTTTATGCTCCGTGGAATGCCCACGCCTGCCACCGCTGCCGCCGAGAAACCGCTTGCCGCCAGGGTGCTGGTGATCGGCCATCGCGGCGCCAGCGCGCTGCGCCCGGAGCACACGCTGGCTTCGTACGCGAAGGCGATCGCCGACGGCGCCGACTTCATCGAGCCGGACCTGGTGATGACGAAGGATGGCGTGCTGGTGGCGCGTCACGAGAACGAGATCGGCAGCACCACCGACGTGGCCGACCATCCCGAGTTCGCCGCGCGCAAGACCAGCAAGGTGATCGATGGCAGGCAAGTAACCGGCTGGTTCAGCGAGGACTTCAGCCTGGCCGAGCTGAAGACGCTGCGCGCACGCGAGCGGCTGCCGAAACTGCGCAGCACGCAGTACGACGGCCAGTTCCCGCTGGCCACGCTGGACGAGGTCATTGCGTTCGTGGCGGCCGAGTCCGCCGCGTGCGGGCGCATCATCGGGATCATTCCGGAGATCAAGCACGGCACCTATTTCCGGGGTATCGGCCTGCCACTGGAGGACAAGCTGCTCGCCACGCTGGCCGCGCACGACTACACCCGCATGGCGCCGGTGGAGATCCAGTCGTTCGAGGCCGGCAACCTGAAATACCTGCGCGGCGAGCTCGCCGACGGCACGCACGGCAACATCCGCCTGCTGCAGCTGCTCGGCGACGCGGAGGAGCAGCCGTACGACGTGGCTGCGGCAGGCGGCAAGCTGACGTATGCGCAGATGATGACGCCGGCTGGGCTGCGCGAGATCGCCGGTTATGCGGACGCGATCGGGCCGGGCATCCGCGCGATCATCCCGCTGGAGTCCAACCGCACGCTCGGCGCGCCCACCGCCCTGGTGCACGACGCGCACGCTGCCGGTCTCGAGGTGCACGCGTACACCTTCCGTCCCGAGAACCATTTTCTGCCGCCCGACCTGTGGCAGGGCGCCGACCCGCGCCACGTCAACGAAGCCGGTTCCGTCGCCGAGATCCGCCGCTACCTCGCCGCCGGCATCGATGCGTTCTTCACCGACGACCCGGCGATCGGGCGCAAGGCGCTGGAGAGCAGGAGTGAGTGAAGAGGAGTGAGAAACGAGGCACGGCCGGCATGGCATGGCTCTCACTTGTTTCCCGCTTTCCTCGCTCAGCTTTTCCCGATCTGGAAATCCTGCTTCGCCACCGGCTTGCCGTCGAGCGAGATCTCGACCTTGTACTTGCCTTCCGGCCACAGGTCGGGGTTCTGCACCTTGAACGTGGTGATGGCGGGGCCATCGGTGGCGATCGACTGGCTGATGCTGCTGACCAGCTGGCCCTGGCCTTCCAGGTAGCTCCACTTCGCGTTGAGCGTGGCGCCGCCGGTGCTGCCTTCGGTGGCAACGCTGGCGTAGATGGTCTTGTCGTTGGTGGCGAAGCTGTTGCTGGCGCGGGTCACCTGGTGCTCGGTGTTCACCGCGCTACCCAGGGTCAGCTTGGCCACCGAGAGCGGCGCGGGTGCGGCGGCCGGGGGGCCGCGGCGCCGGCGCCGCCGGCCTCGAGCAGCACCGGCAGCTCCTGCGCGTACAGCGTCGCGAACAGCCCGCCGAGCAGCGGCACGATCACCGCCATCAGCAGCAAGTAGTGGCCCAGGCCGGTCTCGACGTACGGCCACGCCGCGCGCGGCAGTAGCGCGCGCAGCAGCTGGTTCCACTGCACCGACAGGCGCGCGTGCGGCTTGCACAGGTCGTTGCAGCGGGCGTCCAGCGTGCAGCACAGCGAGCAGATCTCGCCCTGGTAGGCCGGGCAGTGCGCGAGGTCGTCGCGCTCGTAGTCGCGCTCGCAGATCACGCAGCGGGTCAGGCGCTTGTAGCTGCCATCGTCGCCCGGCGCAGCGACGGCCGGCGAGCGCGCAATGTAGTAGCGGCCCTGGGTCCACCACGCGATCAGCGGCGAGACGACCAGCGCGGTGACCAGCGCGATCAGCGCCGAGAACGCCTGCGCCAGCGGCCCGAGCACGCCGAGGTAGGCGACGATCGACAGCAGCGAGGCGACGATCATCGCGCCGACGCCCACCGGGTTCACGTCGTACAGGTGGGCGCGCTTGAACTCGATGCCCTTGGGCGACCAGCCCATCGGCTTGTTGATGACCAGGTCGGCCACGACCGCCATCATCCAGCTGATCGCGAGGTTCGAGTACAGCCCCAGCACCTTGCCGATCGCCTGGAACACGTTCAGCTCCATCAGCATCAGCGCGATCGCGGTGTTGAACACCATCCACACCACCCGCCCGGGGTGGCTGTGGGTGAGCCGCGCGAAGAAGTTCGACCACGCCAGCGAGCCGGCGTACGCGTTGGTCACGTTGATCTTGAGCTGCGAGACGAACACGAACAGCGCGGTGGCCGCCACCGCCAGGCCGTACTGCGAGAACACGGCGTTGTAGGCGACCAGGTACATCTGCGTCGGGTCGACCGCGCGGTCGACCGGCACCGAATAACCGATCGCCAGATAGGCCAGCAGCGCGCCGGCGAGCATCTTCAGCACCCCCGGCACCACCCAGCCCGGGCCGCCGACGATCACGCCGGCCCACCAGCGGGTGCGCTGCTTCGGCAGCGGCTCGGGCATGAACCTCAAGTAGTCGGCCTGTTCGCCCATTTGCGTGATCAATGCGATCCCGACCGTCATCGCCGCGCCGAACTTCAGCAGGTCGAAGCCGGCCGGGCGCGGCGTGCCGTCGGCGTTCTGCCCGCCGTAGCCCCAGATCTCGGCGAGCACGCCGGGGTGCTGGTGCAGCACGTAGGCGAGCGGCACGATCAGCATCACCAGCCAGATCGGCTGGGTCCAGACCTGCAGCCGGCTGATCGTGGTGACGCCGTGCGTGACCAGCGGGATCACGACCAGCGAGCACAGCAGGTAGCCCCATGCGGGCGGGATGTCGAACGCGAGCTCGATCGCGTAGGCCATGATCGCCGCCTCGAGCGCGAAGAAGATGAAGGTGAAGCTCGCGTAGATCAGCGAGGTGATCGTCGAGCCGATGTAGCCGAAGCCGGCGCCGCGGGTGAGCAGGTCCATGTCGACGCCGTGGCGCGCCGCGTAGACGCTGATCGGCCAGCCGGCGAGGAAGATGATCAGCCCGGTCGCCAGGATCGCCCAGAACGCGTTGACGAAGCCGTAGTCGACCAGCAGCGTGCCGCCGACCGCCTCGAGCACCAGGAACGACGACGCGCCGAACGCGGTGTTGGCCACGCGCAGCGCCGACCACTTGCGGAACGAGCGCGGCGTGAAGCGCAGCGCGTAGTCCTCCATCGTCTCGCGGGCGACCCAGGCGTTGTAGTCGCGCCGGACCTTGATGACCTGCTGCACCGCCACCGCGCCGGCCGGCGCGGCCACGCCCTGCCCCACACGCGGGCGCGCGGCGTCGTCGGCCAGGGTCGGCAAGGCGCTCATGAACCTTCTTGGTGCAAGCGCTGTGCCACCGTTCTGCACTAGCATCCGGCACGTCTTCTGCTAACCGACTCCCCCATGGAACTCACCCCGCGCGAGAAGGACAAGCTGCTGATCTTCACCGCCGCGCTGCTCGCCGAGCGGCGCAAGGCGCGCGGGCTGAAGCTGAACTATCCCGAGGCGGTGGCGCTGATCAGCGCGGCGATCATGGAAGGCGCGCGCGACGGCAAGAGCGTGGCGGCGCTGATGAGCGAGGGCAAGACCGTGCTGACCCGCGCCGACGTGATGGACGGCGTGGCCGAACTGATCCCCGAGATCCAGATGGAGGCCACCTTTCCCGATGGCACCAAATTGGTGACCGTGCACCAACCCATTGCATGAGGCGTCCCGCACCATGATTCCCGGCGAACTCCTGACCGACGGCCCCGACCACCCGCTCAATCCCGGCCGCCGCACCGCGACCTTCGTGATCGAGAACACCGGCGACCGGCCGATCCAGGTCGGCTCGCACTACCACTTCGCCGAAACCAACGCCGCCCTGCGCTTCGACCGCGCCGCCGCGCACGGCATGCGCCTGAACATCGCCTCCGGCACCGCGGTGCGATTCGAGCCGGGGCAGCAGCGGACGGTGGAGCTGGTGGACTACGCGGGTGCCCGGGCGGTGTATGGGTTCCGGGGGCTGGTGCAGGGGGCGCTGTGATGCGGGCGCGGTGGCGGGTGCGCGCTCTTTTTTGATCACGAAGAACACCAAGGACACAGAGGACACCAAGTGGATCTGGATGGCGTTGCAACGCACCTGGTCGACGCCGCTGTTGCCATCCATAAAGTATTGGGGCCCGGGCTTCTGGAGTCGGCTTACGTTGCAGCGCTGGAGATTGAATGCGCTGAACGTGGGCTGGGATTTGCGCGTGAGGTGCCGATTCGAGCCGAGTACCGTGGGCGGCCGCTCGGCGTCGTGTATCGGGCCGACCTCGTGATCGAATCGCGGCTGCTGATCGAAGTGAAGTCCGTTGCCGCACTCGGCCCGGAGCACCTGGCCCAGACCCTGTCGTACCTGCGATTGGGCGGCTATCGCCTCGGCCTGTTGATGAACTTCTCGGCCCCATTGATGAAGCAAGGCATCAGACGCATCGCCAACTAAACCGACATCTTGGTGTCTTTTGTGTCCTTGGTGTTCTTCGTGATCAAGAAGCAACCCACAACCACCACCGCCCTCCAGAAAGCAAGCACAACATGGTCACCATCACCCGCCGCGCCTATGCCGAGATGTTCGGCCCGACCACCGGCGATCGGGTGCGCCTGGCCGATACCGGGTTGATCGTGGAGGTCGAAAAGGACTTCACGCTCGCCGCCGGCGGCTACGGCGAGGAGGTGAAGTTCGGCGGCGGCAAGACGATCCGCGACGGCATGGGCCAGAGCCAGCGGCTGGCGGCGGACGTGGCCGACACGGTGATCACCAACGCGCTGATCATCGACCACTGGGGCATCGTCAAGGCCGACATCGCGATCAAGAACGGCCTGATCGCCGGCATCGGCAAGGCCGGCAACCCGGACGTGCAGCCCGGCGTCGACATCGTGATCGGCCCCGGCACCGAGATCATCGCCGGCGAAGGCAACATCGTCACCGCCGGCGGCATCGACACCCACATCCACTTCATCTGCCCGCAGCAGATCGAGGAGGCGCTGATGAGCGGCGTGACGACGATGATGGGCGGCGGTACCGGGCCGGCGACCGGCACGTTCGCGACCACCTGCACGCCGGGCCCGTGGCACATCCACTCGATGCTGCGCGCGGCCGAGAGCTTTCCGATGAACCTGGGCTTCCAGGGCAAGGGCAACGCCTCGCTGCCCGGCGCGCTGGAAGAGCAGATCGAGGCCGGTGCCTACGGCCTGAAGCTGCACGAGGACTGGGGCACGACGCCGGCCGCGATCGACAACTGCCTGAGCGTGGCCGACCGCCACGACGTGCAGGTCACGATCCACACCGACACGTTGAACGAGTCCGGCTTCGTCGAGGACACGGTGGCGGCGTTCAAGGGCCGCACGATCGCGACCTTCCACACCGAGGGCGCCGGCGGCGGCCACGCGCCCGACATCATCAAGGTGGCGGGCCTGCCGAACGTGCTGCCGTCGTCGACCAACCCGACGATGCCGTACACCGTGAACACCGTCGACGAGCACCTCGACATGCTGATGGTGTGCCACCACCTCGACGCGTCGATCGCCGAGGACCTGGCGTTCGCCGAGAGCCGCATCCGGCGCGAGACGATCGCCGCCGAGGACATCCTGCACGACCTGGGCGTGTTCTCGATGATGAGCTCCGACAGCCAGGCGATGGGCCGCGTCGGCGAGGTGATCATCCGCACCTGGCAGGCCGCGCACAAGATGAAGGCGCAGCGCGGCAGCCTGCCGCAAGACAGCGCGCGCCACGACAACTTCCGCGTCAAGCGCTACATCGCGAAGTACACGATCAACCCGGCGATCACGCAGGGCATCGCGCACGTCGTCGGCTCGGTCGAGGTGGGCAAGCTGGCTGACCTGGTGGTCTGGAAGCCGGCGTTCTTCGGCGTCAAGCCGAGCCTGATCCTGAAGGGCGGCATGATCGCCGCGGCCGCGATGGGCGACCCGAACGCCAGCATCCCGACGCCGCAGCCGGTGCACTACCGGCCGATGTTCGGCGCGTTCGGCGCGGCGATGGACGGCACCTGCATCACCTTCGTGTCGCAGGCCGCCGTGGCCGGCGGCGTCGCGCAGCAGCTGGGCCTGCGCGA
>LNAP01004079.1_pt1 | contig 13721 bp, 19 predicted proteins | sample 602601 | NCBI WGS metagenome assembly LNAP01 (sample SAMN02440304, study PRJNA202911) | soil metagenome | biome: Subtropical and temperate rainforests or woodlands; isolation source: soil samples (1 kg each in a 20% v/v slurry with milli Q water) were... ...
GAATGTCGTGGTGCGCTCCTATGGCTGGCAGACCATCCTCAACAAGACTGGAGCTCTCGCCTGGGCGCTGAAGCTGCTCGGCGTCAGCAATCCGCCGGTGCTGCTCTATACCGAGTGGGCGGTGCTCATCGCCTGCGTCCACGTCTATCTGCCCTTCGTGGTCATGCCGCTCGCGGGCGCCATCGGCCGCATCGATCGCTCCGTCGAGGAGGCGGCACGCGTCGCGGGTGCGACACGGTTCTCCGTCTTCCTGCGGATCATCCTGCCCTTGAGCCTTCCCGGCCTTGCCGTCGGCGCCTCGCTGGTGTTCTCGCTCAGCGCGGCGGCCTATGTGACCCCGCAGATTCTGGGCGGCAATTTCTCGCCGCTGCTCGGCACGCTGATTGAACAGCAGATCCTCACCCTGAACGACTGGCCGTTCGGCGCGGCGATCTCGACCCTGCTGATCGCCATGGTGCTCGTCTCCAACCTCATCTTCCTCAAGCTCGTCAGCCGGCGCTTCGCGCGCTGGACTACGGGCGTACGGTGAAGGAGCGCACGCGATGAATGAGACCGTCAGCCCGCTTCTCAAGGTTGTCGTCGGCATCATCCTGCTGATCGTGGTGGCGCCGCTCATCGTGCCGCTGTTGATGTCGATCTCCGACACGCCCTTCATCGTGTTCCCCCCGCGGGGCTTCACGCTGAAATGGTATGGCGCCGTGCTCGCCAACCCGGAGGCCCGCGCCAGCTTCCTGTTCTCGCTGGAGCTTGCGGCCATCGTCACCGGGGTGTCGCTCATGCTCGGCGTCCCCTGCGCGGCGGGCCTCACGCGTTTCAAGGTTCCGGGGCAAGACGCGATCCTCGGCCTTATCCTGTCGCCGCTGGTCGTGCCGCTGATCGTCACCGGCGTCGCGCTGCTCCAGCTTTTCGCCCTGCTGGGCTCGCGCGCAACGCTGTTGCAGCTCGTCATCGGCCACACGGTGGTGTGCCTGCCCTATGTGATCCGCTCGGTGTCGGCGAGCCTGTTGCTGGTCAACCGCAATCTTGAAGACGCTGCCTCGGTCCTCGGCGCGCCGCCCCACGTCGTCGCGACCAAGGTGATCTGGCCGCAGGTGCGCCCCGGAATCCTGGCGGGCGGCATCTTCAGCTTCATCGTCTCGTTCGACGACTATCCCGTTTCGATGTGGCTTGCCGACGGCAACCACTTCCCGGTGCCTCTCTACCTCTACACCGTCATCGAGCGTTCTTTCGATCCGTCAATCGCGGCCATCGCGTCGCTGATGATCTTCTTCGCGCTGCTTCTCGTGCTCGTCATTGAAAAAGTCTTCGGGCTCAGCCTGGCGCGGCTCGCGAGCTGACGGCTGCCCGCACGCAAAACCAGAACAGGGGAACACATGAACAACATTACGCGACGCACCTTCGGCAAATTCGCGCTCGGCGCGACCGCTCTTACCGCCCCCATGGGCTTTGTCCGCAATGGCTGGGCGCAAGGAAAGGAGATCCAGATCGGCATCTGGGGCGGCTCGCAGGGCGAGTTCGTCAAGAAGAACATCATCCCGGCCTTCGAGAAGGACTTTGGCTGCAAGGTCACGGCGGAAGAGGGTTTCACGCTCGCCAATGTCGGCAAGATGCGTGCGACCAAGGCCAACCCGAAATTCTCCGTCATGTTCATCGATGACGTGGCAATCCCGATCTGCAAGACCGAGGGCCTGATCGAGCAACTGCCGGCTGCCGACATGCCCGCGCTGGCCAAGCTCTATCCGCGCTTCGGGTTTGATGGCTGGGGCACCGCGCTCGCCATTTCGGTGGCCAGCATATTCCACAACACCTCGATCGCGCCTCCCGCCAGCTATGCCGACCTGTGGAAGCCGGAATATGCCGGCAAGCTCAAACTCGTCAGCCCGAAAAACACACCTTCTGTGTTCTTCCTCATCGTCGCGGCGACGGTGAAGTCCGGAAAGCCGTTCGCCGAGGCGCAGTACCTCGTCGATGACAGCTTCGACAAGGTCGCGGCGCTGAAGCCCAACATCATGAACCTGTTCGACAACGGCCCGCAGGCCGCCGCCGAGGTGGCGCAGGGCCAGGCCGAGATCGGGCTCCTGGAACTGTCCAAGTACATCTACCCCTACACCGCCAAGGGCGCTCCGGTGACGATGAGCTTCCCCAGCGAGGGCAGCTTCGCCGGCAATAACTGCCAGGTGCTCGTCAAGGGCGGGCCGAACAAGGATCTCGCGGTTGCCTTTATGAACCGGATGCTGGAGCCCGCGGTGCAGAAGGCGTTCTCCGAATATGCGCTCACCGCGCCGCCCGTGTCGGGCATCGAGTTCTCGGCGGAAACGCTGAAGTACATCGCCTATCCGGTCGAGGAGATGGACAAGCGCGGCCTGTTCACGCCGGACTGGGAATACATCAACGCCAAACGCTCGGCGTGGACCGAGAAGCTGAACGGCATCTTCGCCGTCTGAGCGACAGGCGCCTCATCGGGAGATCGACATGGCAACGACAAGCGTTTCGGGGGGCGGCGAAGTCCGCCTCGCCGGCATCTGCCGATCCTACGGCGACACCCAGGTGGTGCGGGACGTAAACCTCACCGCCGCGAGCGGCAGTATCCTCGCTTTGCTCGGCCCTTCGGGTTGCGGCAAGACCACGACGCTGCGCATGGTCGCGGGCCTTGTCCAGCCCTCGGCCGGAGACATCCTCATCGACGGTGTCTCTGTGACCGGCCAGCCGGTGCACAAGCGCAACCTCGGCATGCTGTTCCAGAACTACGCGCTGTTCCCGCATCTCACGGTGCTGGAGAACGTCGCCTTCGGTCTTGCCATGCGTGGCGTCCCGAAGGGCGATACGGTGCGACGCGCCAAGGATGCGCTGGCTCTCGTGCGGCTTGCCGGCTTCGAGGACCGCATGCCGGCCGCGCTTTCCGGCGGCCAGCAGCAGCGTGTGGCGATGGCGCGCGCCATCGTCTACCGCCCCCGCGTCCTGCTTCTCGACGAACCTTTCGGTGCGCTCGACAAGAAGCTGCGCGAGGAGATGCAGATCGAGCTCCGCCAGCTCTGCAACGAACTCGGGCTGACTACCATCCTCGTCACCCACGACCAGGAAGAGGCGCTCATCCTTGCCGACCAGATCGCGGTGATGCGTGGCGGGCGCATCGAGCAGGTAGCGGCAGCCCGTACCATCTATGAGCGGCCGATCTCTCATTTCGTCGCCGACTTCATCGGCACATCGAACTTCCTGCCCGCCAGCGTCGTCGAAAAGGCGGACGGACGCACGGTTCTCAGGGACCCGCGGGGGCATTTTTTCGAAAGCACAGTTCCCCACGAATTCACCGCGCAGGACCGGGTGGCTGTTGCCATACGTCCAGAAAGCGTGCGGCTGGTCCCGGGCAAGGCGCCTGCCGCGGTTAATACGCTTCCAGGCATAATCCGGCGCAGCATCTTCAAGGGACAGGCTCTCTCGGTCCGGATGGAAATCGATGAGGGGACTGAACTCATCGTCTCGATGCCGATCGAGGAAGTGGGAACGAAAAGCCCCGAGCCCGGCGAAGTTTGGACCGCGCGCTGGTCCCAGGAGCGCACCCTCGTGGTGCGCGAACAGTGATTGGACTCTACGCAAACATGCCCCATGCGATAGGGATCATCGTGCCATCGTCGAACCGCATCGTCGAACGCGTGACCCGCTCCATTCTCAACGACGGGCCGGACATCGACGCGTGCTTCGCCCGCGTTCCCTATGCGGGTCATCCGCCCGATGGCTACGACATGGCCTCGTTCCGGCAGGCGGCGCTGCTGCTCGCGCAGGCGCACCCCGACGTTATCGTTTGGAATGCCACACGCGGCGCCCTGATCGGGTTCGAGCCGGACCGCCAGCTCTGCGCGGCCATCGAAGGCGAAACGGGCATCTCCTGTGCGACGACAGCTCTCGCCACCGTCGATCTGCTGAGAAGTCGCAACCTGCGGCGGATCGGGCTGGTCGCGCAGGGCAGCGATCGGGATGGCGCGCGCCTCAAGCAGACCTTTGCGCAGGAGGGTATCGACATCGTGGTGGGGCACAATTTCGGCATTACCGATAATTTCCAAGCCGCTAGTGTCACCCCCGAGGAAATCGAGGCCCAGGTCATTCGCCTCACCGCAGCCGCGGATCTCGATGCCGTGTTGATCTGGAGCACCAATCTCGCGGGCCACGAACTGTCCGCAGGCTTAGGTGAACGTCTGGGCATTCCAGTGCTGGATTCGGCAGCGTTGGGGATACTGACCGCACTGCCTTATGTGATCGCTAAAGCCGCGGCACTTTCGGAGCGGCCATAAGGAATGCCCTCGGCGAGCATTGTTTCCGCAAATTACTCGAAAGCAGACTCTCTCAACGGGTACTCTGGGTCAACTCCGGCCCGGTTCTACACGGAGCGAAATTCGCGGTTGTAGCCATTTGGCAGGCGGCTGCACTGGCGCGCCAAGTGCAGCGAACATTGACCATTGGGAATGGCCCTAGATGCAAGATTCATCGGATCCGCGGTAGACAACGTTGATCTCCTTGACCTCCACCGTCCGCAATACGGCAAGAATCTGCGGCGGCGTGATCTCAGTGATTGGGCGGTTGCGAAGGGGAGCTGCGATCTCCTCCAGCAGCCAGTGCGCTTTCAGGAGGGTGGCCTCGGCTCGCCCTTCCTTGGTCATCTTGTCGATGAACTCAGTCGCAATGACCCCGAAGGTGCTCGTCGCTGCCGCGCAGATGCTGCAACGGCGGCCTTTTCGGCTCGTTTGTTGGCTCCGGGGGCTACCCCCGAGGCCAACAACCTCTTGGCTTCGTCCCGAAGCCGCCGCGCATCGGCCAGCGAAATGAGCGGATAGGGCCCATGGGTGAGTTTCTTCTGTTTACCTGCGAACCTGTAGGCCTGCTGCCAGACCCGGCCACCGTTGGGCTTCACGAACAGATAGAGCCCGCCACCATCGGAAGGTTTGTACTCGCCTTCCCGACCTTTGGCCGTCCGGCACGCTGCATCTGACAACGCCATGATCGCCATCCCTGTTGACTGCTGGGGCCAGCAAAACATGGGGCGCAGGCCAACAACAAGGCCAACAAATTCGTTGGATGGGGTGGCCCTGGCTGACGCTGGCTGGGAAAGCGAGCGGAGGCTGGAAGATAAATTATCCAGCAGTTTCAATGGAGGCGATTTTGGAAAAGCTGAGCCGCCCCGAAAACGGGGAAGTGGCTCCCTGAGCATGAGACAAGCCACTGTTTTTGCTGGCTTTATTGATTTCTTTCCCCACTGGCGCCCTTTGCTACCAACACCTAGCGTGTTACTGCTGACTTTGCTGGCCTCTATAGCGCGTGATGCGGAGTGGGGAAAATAGTGGGGAAGGAAGTTGGCGCGCAATCTGCTCACCGTCATGACGATCCGCAACAGCACCAAGCCCAAGCTCCGCGACGGTGACGGACTTTGCCTCCACCAGAAGGGCGCCGGCCGGTATTGGTTCTTCCAATATACTAGGCAGGGCCGTCGTCGCGAAATGGGGCTGGGCCCTTACGGCTCGGGAACGGGGCAGGTCTCCCTTGCCGCTGCGCGAGTGAAGGCGGATGAAATCCGCGATATTCTCGGGCGTGACGGCGACCCTTTCGTTGAGATGGCAGGCCGGAAGGTTCACGCGCCGGTCGTGACGTTCGGGACGGTGATCGACGAGTACATCGACCTCAAAAAGGTCCAATGGCGTGGTCGCAGTTCGGAGGCGCGCTGGCGCCGGACTGCCGAGGTCTATGCGCGGGATCTCCGCAAGCTCTCGGTCGCGATGGTTGCAACCGATGACGTTGTGAAAATCTTGAAGCCGATTTGGACGGAGATGGCGGAGACGGCAGCAAAAGTGCGGGAGCACATAAAGCTCGTCCTCGACCACGCCAAGGCACGCGGCCTTCGGACAGGCGAGAACCCTGCCGAGTGGCGCGGGCACCTCGACCAGATCCTCCCCAAGCGGGATGCCCTAGCAAAAACCAACCATGCCGCCATGCCTTATACGGACGTGCCTGCGTTCATGAAGAAGCTCAGAGCGTTGGACGGCACACCGGCACGCGCACTAGAGTTCTTGATCCTGACAGCCGTAAGAAGCGGTGAGGCGAGGGGGGCAGCATGGTCAGAGATCGACCTCACCGCGAAGGTATGGACGATCCCTGCTAAGCGAATGAAAGCCGGGAAAGAACATCGTGTTCCTCTAACGGCTCATGCGGTCGCGATCGTTGCCGAACTCAAGACCAAGGCAATAGGCGAGCACGTGTTCACGGGCCGGGTGTCGGGCCGGCCAATGGCGGACCCGATGCTGGCCAATGTGCTGGAGACGCTCGACGCCGACGAATGGACTGTCCACGGATTCCGGTCAGCCTTCCGGGACTGGTGCTCCGAGGCGACCGAGTTCCAATCTGAGATTGCAGAGGCAGCGCTGGCGCACTCCGTCGGCACTAGCGTCGTGAAGGCCTACCGTCGGGGCGACGCCCTCGAGAAGCGCCGAGTGATGATGCAGGCCTGGGCGTCGTTCTGCGCGGGCACCGAAAAATAATTTCTATGGGGGCTAAGCGCCACCATGCCTACACCCCTACATATACATCAGAGGCAACAAAGGCGAAAAAGCCGAAGCAACCATCCGCACCCGGAGAGTCCAATGCCGGCCAATGCTAATTACCCGTTGATTAGCCTGAACGACGTCTGCGCGATGACGTCGTTATCTCGAACCGCCATTAATATAAAGCGTCAGCGCGGAGAGTTTCCGGCCTCGGTTTCTCTTGGCGAGAAGCGAGTTGCATTCGTCCGCGCCGAGGTCATGGCATGGATCAGCAGCCGCATCGCCGCCCGCGATCAGCGGGCCGCTTAACCCGCCGCCGGCCCCCACATAGGCCAGCGCCGTAACCCACCCCACGGGGCACCCCAACCACCATAGAGACACCCCCGTCCATCCACACAGCCTGCCGGCTATGCCGCGCGGGGTAGGAGGCCCCATGCCCATCTCCCACCCGAGGGTCGAGATGCCCATCCACGATGCCGCCGAAAAACAGGCCGGCGAACTGTTCGACTATCTGAACGCCGCGGCCTTCGCCCTGCCTGGCAAGCGCGACCATCAGGTTGCAGCCTGGGTGGCGCAGGGATTCGCCGAGGGCGTGCCTGTAAGCCTTGGCTCGCATGACATTATGCGGCGGTTCGGCGGCGATCGCCGGGTGGCCTGTAAGACGCGCCAGCGCCTGCTGCAGTTCAGGTTCATCGTCGAGGTTGCCCAGGACGAGAAGGGCCTGCCACGGTACGCGCCGTGTTTGGAACGCGGCCGTGAATGGCGCGCTCGCATCGGGGAGACGCGTCATGCCGCGTGATCCCACGCCGAAGGCTGAACCTGCCAATCCGAAGCCCGAAAGCCTCGAGGCAAAGTTCCTGCTGTTGCAGAAGCTGCCCTATGACGAGCGCGTCAAACGCAAGCACATGCTGGTCTATGGCTTCATCCTGGATTGGTACCATGCCAAGTACGGCAATGCGCTTGCGAGCGTCCGGCATGTCGTCGATACCATCAAGTCCCGCGACGTCGCTGCCAAGGGCTTGAGCCTGCCGCACGTCCATAGCGCGTTGTCAGATCTGACTGCGTGGGGATACCTCAGCCAGGAAAAGGGTGCTGGCCGCCGGGCTAGCCGGTACGTGCCGAATTGGTCGCTGCTATGCCGTAGTGTTCACACCGTAGGTAACACAAACGACAACGGAATTAGCGTTACCCCCGTCGGTAACGCAGGTGTTCACACCGGGGGTAACGCTACGGCTTCTATTGTTACCCCCGTAGGTAACGAAGACCCATCTACTCGGACCCGGTCACTAGACCCGGGTACAGAGATAGATGGATACGATTGCTCCACCCCGCTTGCGGTTGGCCTCACGGCCACCGCGCGGGCGGCGCAAGGAGGTTTTGAAGAGCTTTGGCAAACCTACGCTTATCGCAGGGGGAAGAGGGCGGCTAAGGCGGCGTACGACAAGCTTGCGCCCGATGAGGCGACACATTCCGCTATCATAGCATCCGCTACCGCGTGGCAGGCTGCGTGGGCCGCACAGGGCCGATCTGATGCCCCGAGGCGCCACCTCCATATCTGGCTGCGGGATGAAGACTGGGACTGCGACCCGCCGACTGCATACACGCCGAAAGAACGGAGGGCCGTTCCAGCAGTGACACCCGAGAGGACCGGTAAGCCCGACGTGGCGGACACCGCGCCAAGGGGCAAGTTCACGGTTGAGATAGTCGATGTCGAGCGGCTGGGCGGGATGTTCGATCCCGAAGTCCCCGTTCGCATTGGCCTAGCGTCTGACCAGTTCCATGGCGTGCTCACACACGAATTTCTAGCGTACTCGTCAGTAGACAAGGTCGCCGCCGAGCGGGGCCGGCAATTTATGAATGATATCGAAATCGCCGTCGGCAAGTTTAGCTTGGACGATGCAGACGACATGCTGTTCCAACCGCTAATCGCAACCATCAACAAAGACGGCATGATCACTTACTCGCCAGCGCCTGCCGGTGCCGTCGCGGTGAGGGCTGCAGCATGACCGAGGATGACGAGGATGCTCGCCAATACCCCGACCCCGAAGCGACCATGCCGGTCGTACCGGTTGCGCCGTTTACCGCATACGCCGAAAGCCGCCAGAGTGACGGCTTGGTTGAAGCAAGGGTTCTGGCCATCCGCCAGAACCCTTTCTTTCCCGACCAGTTCGAATTCATCGTGGTGACATCAGAGAGCGGGCGACTGTACTGCGAGGCTCACCGGTATCTGGAGGGCGAGCTGCCTGCTGGAGGGACATAAAGGAACATCAGCCATCGCCCACAGTTGCCCCCCCAACCGGGAGGCGACCTATGGGACTGCTCACCAAAATCAAAGAGTTCTTCGGCCAGGCTGCAGCCGAGACCGGCATTGCCGAGCCACAGGCGCCGCGGTTGTCCGACGATCTGCTGGCAGAGCCGAGCGCTGAGCTTCCAGGGCGGTCAGCGCCAGCCGACGTGGTGGATATTCACCGGACCGATTTGCCGGACGAACCTGCCCGGCGGGAGTTTTTGGACGGGCCGAACTTCCCGGACGCGGCGGAACCGCCGGAGCGGCTGCATTGAGCGTCGTTAATGCGCTTACGGCAAATAGCTTATTTCAGACATGACGACCTCAGCATCGGTGTCCGCGGTCTCGAGGGCCATTTCCAATGCGTACTTCACCTTGCGTTGGTCCCTTTGCGGCCCAACGATGATCCGCTTGATCGGCAATGGCTGAGTTTCGTCGAAGAGCTTTAAATAGGGAATCGGCGCTCCGCCTTTGAAGCGGGTCCATATTTTGCGAACTTTACGCTCAGGGAATTCCTCCGCAGCAGCCTTTCGCATGCATGGAGCGATGATGCGAACCTCTTGTTCTTCATGAAAAGCTTCTGTTTTGAGAGTCGGGGCGATAATCGCGAGGGCTCCGTGGAGCGCATGCAGTCGATCATCGTAGATGGCCTCCGATTCGGCGGTTCGGTTTGCTACGTGCCTCAGAACAGCTGCGGCAAGACCCTCTAGATCGAGTCGGTCGAAAGCTTCGACATGATTTCGATAAACCACGTCAGCAAAAGACAAGTTCACATAAGCATAAGTCGTTCGCTCGTAGTCGATTATCCGTTTTAGACCCTCCTCCTCGAACTCCAATGCGCATCCTCCGTCAGTACCGTATCCTCGCCACTGCGATAGAAGCCCATGTTCGGCGATCGGGGTTCCCGCCTCATGGCGGCAGAATGACGTAATGAAAATCGGAGTGAGACGGTCTGTGGTTCGCATAGCAATATCGAACAGTCGTTCTCCCTCTTCTCGATATATTTTCGGGCCGTAATCCCTCTCCAATCCGGCCTTCATCGCACGACTCGCGACCAAATCCCTATATTCATTTCTCAGCTCATCCTCAAAAATCGGTGTTAGAAGGTCTCGGGCAATAGACAGTTCCTTTACATCGTTAAGATATCTGTAATCCGTTGCAAATATCGACTTAGATTCGATAATTCCGAACGCACCAATATTTGATGTGTAGTGAAATATACCTGACATACCTCGTCCCCGCGGCGACATATAAATCCAGTCCGCCAGCGCAATAGATGCATTGATCCACCTCGCGTGGAAGGGGGCACCCCAAAGTCGCGACCGCCCTCAGCGCCACATCCGTGTCCCCCTCACGCGCATACTTTTTTGGAATCTTTGATTATTTGGTGCGACAAACCGCAACTTGCTCGGCCGGCGTAACGACCGTCACCACCAAGCGCCGCAACGCTTTGCAGCCCGCCAGGACGCCCCACCCGTGGACCAATAAGGCAACTTCATCGTAAGCATCGGATGCAGCCTCGACTGTCATAGTGAGTGCACCCGTGTCGCGATCGAACGCGATTGATGAGTCGTCGATGTCGAATTTGCGCGCGAGCATTGCTGCAGGTCCGTCGTTCTCCCTTGCAGAATAACGCCGGCAGGCTCTGGGGCGTTCCCGGTAGCGGGGGGTACTCGCGCATCCAGGACCCCATCGGCGCAGGACCGGCGTGGTAAGAAAAGTTACGCATCCGCAAAATTGGAAATTCCAAAATGGCTCGACCGAGGAAGCCGACCAGTCTTCCAACTGACGCGCCAGCATAATCCACCACTCCCAGTAACCTCTAGCGGCCCGCACCCCTACATATAGAAGAGGCCACGCGCGAAGCCGGGCCACCATCCATTGGAGACTCGCCAATGCACACGCTCGCCAACCGCAGTCGCACTCCCGAGGAGCATCGAGTTGTGGTCGATGCCTGGCGTGCCGTAGCCCCGGCTAACGACTCGCAAATTCTTCCACGGGACCGCTTTGGTACGGGACGGCACCCCGACATGACCGATCTCGTGCCCGCACTTCGCACCTGGCGCGACCTGTCGTTGCCGCGTGAGCCACTGTCGTCGAATTGGCTTGCAGCGCCCGGTAACGACAACGAAGAGCCCTTCGACGCCTATGAAGACGACTGGGCGGATGCGCCGCCGCCACCCTCTGTTGATTCTGAGCTGGAGGTTCGCCCGCGCGAGGGGGAGATAATGGGCGCGGTTGGAGACGTTGAGGTCGCCTATTCCGAGAACGACCGCGGCGCGGCAATTCCGGTTGGAGGCGACATGGACGTCCACGTCGGGTTTCACCCCGTGGTCATCGGTGGAACGCCATGTGCCCCACTCTCTCGGATTGGTGCCCTTCGGTTTGGGAGCGGACTGACTGTGGAGCGAGTGCAGTTGCGAGGAAAGGATGGCGTCATCAAACGTGGCGATAGTCGCGTAACGCGTGGAGCGCTGACGCACTGTGGCAACTTCCCCGTGCGAGAGCGCCCCGGCAAGTGGCGCGGCTCAGAAGACAAGTTGTCGGATCCCCAGTCGCTAGTCGCGAAGATCGACCCCGACGACCGGCTCGATGCAGATCGCTTGGCAACTCAGTTGCGGAGGAAACTTTCGTCCGATGACGTCACCATCCTCGATCTGGCCATGGAGGCGCGCAGCTTTAAGCAAATAGGTGAGAATTTCGGCCGTACAGGCAAGAGAGCTGAGATCCACGGCAAGGCTTTGTTACGGGCAGCCGCGAGTCGTCTCAATGAATTTTTGCAATCTGCAGCCTAGGAACCATTCCTTTCTGCCAGCTCGCGCGGAATACTAGTAGGGGGCGTCGACTCCCAGTCTTCGTAGGCCGCCTCGTCCGCGCGCTTCCCCTCTCAAATTTCCCATAGCCGCAGTCGCCGCCCCATCGGCCGCGGCTCGCGCCGTCGCTGGGTTGCGCATCGGTGACGGCGCCCACATTGCAAGGAAATCCATGCTCCCGAAGCCGAAGCGCGTAGCAGCGCCACCCTTCACCGTGCCTTCGCTATCGAGTAACACCGACTACGCAGCCGCATCCGCTGCTGTTGCGGAGATGCGAGGCCGCCTTCGCGCCGCCGAGGCCGAGCGAGACGAATGTCTCTACGCCTCCGCCAATCGCACGTTCGACGCCAAGGGCGCGCGCGTTGCCGCCTTGCTTGGCGATACCGCAACAAACACTGTCGCTCCAGAGACCCGCATCTCGGTTTTGAACCGCGATATCGCGGACATTCTTTCAGCTATCGTGCTGCTGGAACAGCGCCGTACTGCGGCCCGCATGTCCGCGTCGCGGCGCGTAGTGGACGTCATTGCACCGGAATACGCCCGCCGGGTGTCGGTGCTCGCCAAGGCGGTCGACGCTGCGCTTCAAGCGCACATGGAGTTCGAAGCTTTGCGGAACGAAATCATTGCGGAGGAAATCGCGTTCGGCCGGCTCCCGATTGTCCGCGCCAACCGCTTCCTTGGCGAGACTAACGACAATGACGCCGACGCTCGCCGGTTCGTTCGTGAGTGTGTCGACGTCGGCCTAGTCGATGGCAGCCTGGAGGCATCGCTGTGATTGAAAAAACCCAAGGCCGTTCAAAGGCCGCCGTTTGCGAGACCTTCATCGTTGGTGCTGATGGAAATAGCCGGATATTCGGCATTGATTCCCCCGATCCTCTCGCTCTGGCAAAGGTTCTCAGCAAGCGTCACAAACGGGCCAATGCGACATCTGCAGTCGACGTAAAGGCGCGTTTGATGGCGGACATGAAGCGGCGGCGTGTCTGAATCGGAGGGGGCGGGGCAGATACCCAGCGGTGCGGGCTAGCAGCACCCGAGCCATCCCGCAGCGCTAACCCAATTACAGGTTTTTCTCGCGCGTGCGTGCGCAAGCGCGCGCGAGGCTGACTGGGAAAATCCAGCAGGCCGCCCCCGAAGACGACCTGCCGGGCCTTGAGCGGACCGAAGACGAGAAGGGTACGTGTCGCCCCTCGTCTTCAAATCAATGGCAGTGGTAATCGCCAGTCTTGGAGTTGGTGTGGCAGCCCTGCGCGTTGGTGCCCCCACTATGCGCAGCGGCAGGCACGATGCTGGCCGCGGCCAGGATCAACACAATTATAATTGGCATGATTTTCATTTTTGCTCCCCTGAGTTGTACGGGGCATCCTGAGCATATTGCAGCCAGAGTCCATGCCTCATTGCCGTAGCGTCAATTGCTGCCGACGCGCGAGCCACATCCCACTCCCATCCAGCCGTCCTTTGGGGCGGCTTTTCATTATCGGAACGACCATGGCCCCAACTTCCGCCCGATGGCTTCGCCTCTTCGGAATCGAACCGAACATCTCCGCGAACCATCAAGCATGGCTCCACCTCGACCCCGATGACCCGCTCGACCCCGAGGATCAGCAACGTCTTGGTGGAAGCGATCCTGTCATTTCGGTTTCTCGGCCAGCCTTGCGAGACGCCTCGCAGGTCTTCCTGACCACCGAGGATGGGCAAGCGCACATGGTGACAGCGTCCGGCGCGCTTGCGGTGGCCGAAGTCGGCCTGCCGGCCTAGCGCCCGCCGACCACCCTCACATCCCTGACATTTTCAAGGCCCTGCTCGCGCGGGGCCTTTTTCTTTTGGAGGCCCTATGGGCGCAATCCGCACCGCGGCAGACCATGCATACCGAGATTACCGAGTTCCGGGCGACAACCGTTCGCGCGCGCACACGCCTGAAAAGCCGGCCATTAAGGCGCTGTTCGGGCTGGTTGAAGACGCCATAGGCACTGGGGGCGGTGGCGGTGCCATCGACCCAGTCGAGCGTCCCGGCGATGCCCCCGACCTCTTTACCGGCTCTACCGCAGGCGACGGCTCCAGCCTGTCGTCCCCGCCCGCTGGTGCCGCGAACGACAACGT
>LNAP01005813.1_pt1 | contig 13721 bp, 12 predicted proteins | sample 602601 | NCBI WGS metagenome assembly LNAP01 (sample SAMN02440304, study PRJNA202911) | soil metagenome | biome: Subtropical and temperate rainforests or woodlands; isolation source: soil samples (1 kg each in a 20% v/v slurry with milli Q water) were... ...
CCATAAACTGCAACACCATCCCGAGTTGGCAGCGTTTGCGCCGATGACCCGTGAAGCGCAAGCCAAGGTTCGTGAAGCCGAAGCGGAGAAGCAGTCGGATTGGAGTTGGGAGCTCGATTATCAGCATCGTGGCCGTGAGTTCGGCGACATGGTCAGTGTGCAATTTTCCTGGGATCTACCGCTGTTTCCTGGCTCACGGCAAAACCCCAAGATTGCGGCCAAGCACGCCGAACTTAATCAGCTTGAGGCCGAGCGCGAAGCCCTGTCGCGCGAGCACACTCAGCAGTTAGAGATCGAACTGGCTGACTATGAGCGCCTTAATCGTGCGGTACGCCGAAGCCAGGAAAGCCTGTTGCCGCTGGCTAGGGAAAAGGTCGAACTCAGCATGGCCAGTTACCGTGCTGGCAAAGGCGATTTAAACGCAGTTGTTGCCGCCCGACGTGAACTGATCGAAGCCCGGCTCAAACAGATCGACGTGGAAGAGCTACGAGCGCTGACCAGTGCGCGACTCTATTTTGCCTATGGGGAGTCCAGCCAATGATCCTGAAAAAATGGAACGGGGCATTGTTGGTAGGCATCTCGCTGGCGTTCGGTGTTGCCGGTGGTTACTGGTTCGCTCAACAGCGCATGAATGGGGTATCAAGTAGTGCCTTGAAGCAGAGCCTCGACTCACCTGACGAACGCAAGGCTCTGTATTGGTATGACCCCATGTACCCGCAGCAAAAGTTCGATAAGCCGGGTAAGTCCCCCTTCATGGACATGCAACTGGTTCCTCAGTACGCCAGCGGTGAAGGAGATCGGGCGACTGTCACTATTGATCCGCGTCTGACCCAAAATCTTGGGCTGCGTTTTGCGACTGTCACCCGTGGTGTCTTACATTCCAGCCTCAACGTGACAGGCATCCTGGCGTTTAACGAACGTGATGTCGCCGTGATTCAGGCACGCACCACTGGCTTTGTGGAGCGAGTCTACCCCCATGCTCCCGGCGATGTGCTCAAGGCCAACGCGGCGTTGGCGGATATCCTGGTGCCAGAGTGGGCCGCTGCGCAGACAGAATTTCTTGCCTTGAAGCGCAACGGGGATGCTGACCTGTTAGCTGCGGCCCGCCAACGACTGCTGCTCACGGGGATGTCGGCATCACTGATTACTCAGGTAGGGCGTAACGGCAAGGTTCAACCTTACCTGACTCTCACCAGTCCCATTGGTGGTGTGTTGCAAGAACTGAATGTCCGTGCCGGCATGATCGTGGCGATTGGCGACACTCTGGCACGTGTGAATGGCTTGAGCAGTATCTGGCTAGCCGTGGCCATTCCAGAATCGGAAACCGGAGCTATCACCGTAGGACAGACAGTCGAAGCGCGCTTACCTGCCTTTCCAGGGACAACACTCAATGGCAAGGTCAGCGCGATTTTGCCCGAGACCAATCCGGACAGTCGCACGATTCGTGTACGGGTGGAACTCCCGAATCTGGACGGTCGCCTGAGACCAGGTATGACAGCGGAGGTGAGCCTGAATCGTTCGACCGAGCAAAGTGTGATGTGGGTGCCAAGCGAAGCCGTCATTCGTACCGGTCGACGTGCCCTGGTGATGCTCGCCGAAGACGCCGGACGCTACCGTCCCGTGGAGGTACAAATCGGGCAGGAAAACGATGGCAGAACGGCAATCCTGAAGGGGCTGGAAGAAGGCCAGAAGGTAGTTACTTCTGGACAGTTTCTGCTCGACTCGGAGGCCAGTCTTAAGGGCATTACTGCAAGCTCAGAGGAAGCGTCACCACCCAGCGCAGCAGCCTCCAGTTTTCATGAGGCGGATGGGCAGATCGTGGAGATCAACGACAAAGAAGTCACGCTTGCCCATGGCCCTTTCAAGACGCTGGGCATGCCTGGCATGACGATGACGTTCCCGCTCGGCAATCCGGCGCTGATGCAGGGCCTCAAAACGGGCGACAAGGTTCGGATCGCGGTGAGCCAGACCGACGATGGTTTGCGTGTTGAGCGTTTGGATAAAACGGGGGGGCAGCCATGATCGCGGCCCTGATTCGTTGGTCAGTGGCCAACCGATTCCTGGTAATACTGGCGACACTGTTCGTCACGGCGTGGGGCATTTGGTCGGTGCAGAGCACGCCCATCGACGCGCTGCCGGATCTCTCCGATGTGCAGGTGATCATCCGGACACCTTACGCAGGCCAGGCGCCGCAGATTGTCGAGAACCAGGTGACCTATCCGTTATCCACCACCATGCTCTCGGTGCCGGGCGCCAGAACGGTACGTGGTTACTCCTTCTTTGGTGACAGCTTCGTTTACGTGTTGTTCGAAGACGGCACTGACTTGTACTGGGCCCGTTCGCGCGTGTTGGAGTACCTAAGCCAAATACAAAGTCGGTTACCAGCCAGTGCCAAGCCGGCGTTGGGGCCGGATGCGACAGGGGTGGGTTGGATCTATCAATATGCACTGGTAGATCGCAGTGGGGGGCACGACCTGGCACAGCTTCGCGCACTCCAGGACTGGTTCCTCAAGTTCGAACTCAAGACTTTGCCCAACGTTGCGGAAGTGGCTACGGTGGGAGGCATGGTCAAGCAGTACCAGGTGCAGCTTGATCCGCTCAAACTGGCTAACCTCGGTATCACTCAAGTCGAGGTGAGCGAGGCTATTGGCAAGGCCAACCAGGAAACCGGTGGTGCCGTGTTGGAGATGGCAGAGACCGAGTTCATCGTGCGTGCGTCGGGCTACTTAAAGACACTCAATGACTTTCGGGCGATCCCGCTGAAGTTGGGTGCGGGTGGCGTGCCAGTAACCCTTGGTGATATCGCCACGATTCAGTTAGGGCCTGAAATGCGGCGGGGCATCTCCGAACTCGACGGCGAAGGTGAGACCGTCGGTGGTGTGGTGATTTTGCGCAGCGGCAAGAACGCTCGCGAAACCATTGCGGCGGTCAAGACAAAGCTCGATGAACTGAAAAGCAGTTTGCCGGCTGGTGTGGAATACGACCGCAGTAAGCTGATCGACCGCGCGGTGGAAAATCTAAGCCACAAGCTCATTGAAGAGTTTATCGTCGTCGCATTGGTCTGCGGGATCTTCCTCTGGCACTTACGCTCATCGCTGGTGGCGATTATCTCGCTTCCGGTGGGGATACTAATTGCCTTCATCGTCATGCGTTACCAAGGTATCAACGCCAATATCATGTCCTTGGGCGGGATTGCCATCGCCATCGGCGCGATGGTCGATGCCGCCGTGGTGATGATTGAGAACGCCCACAAGAAAGTTGAGGCCTGGCATGCGGCCAATCCTGGGGAGGAGCTGAAGGGGGAGCATCATTGGCACGTTATGACTGAAGCGGCAGCGGAGGTAGGCCCAGCACTGTTCTTCTGTTTGTTGATCATCACCCTGTCGTTCATTCCGGTTTTTACCCTGGAAGCACAGGAAGGTCGATTGTTTGGCCCATTGGCTTTCACCAAGACCTACGCCATGGCCGCAGCGGCGGGATTGTCAGTGACCTTGGTGCCCGTGCTGATGGGCTACTGGATTCGGGGACGAATCCCCAGTGAACAACAGAACCCGTTGAACCGTTGGCTGATCCGTATCTACCAGCCGGTTCTGGACGCAGTCTTGCGTCGACCAAAGATCACGCTGCTGGTGGCGCTATTGGTTTTTATCAGTGCGCTATGGCCAATGTCGCGCTTGGGAGGCGAGTTTCTCCCCCCGTTGGACGAGGGCGATCTGCTTTATATGCCTTCAGCACTACCGGGATTGTCGCCGCAAAAAGCGGCGCAATTGCTGCAACAGACAGACCGCCTGATCAAGACCGTTCCAGAGGTTGAACACGTCTTCGGTAAAGCCGGTCGTGCCGAAACCGCTACCGATCCGGCACCGCTGGAGATGTTCGAAACCACCATTCAATTCAAGCCGCACGAGCAATGGCGCCCAGGCATGACCCAGGAGAAATTGGTGGAAGAACTGGATCGCGTGGTACGAGTCCCTGGACTAACCAATATCTGGATACCGCCGATACGAAACCGTATCGATATGTTGGCTACGGGCATCAAGAGCCCCATTGGAGTGAAGGTTGCCGGCACCAATCTGGCGGAAATTGATGCTGTCACCCAGGCAGTCGAGCGGGTGGCCAAAGACGTGCCCGGTGTCAGTTCGGCTCTAGCCGAGCGACTGACCGGTGGCCGCTACATTGACGTGGATATCGACCGCAAGGCTGCCGCTCGCTACGGATTGAATATCGCTGATGTGCAGTCCATCGTGGCCGGCGCTATCGGCGGTGAAAACGTCGGGGAGACCATTGAAGGTCTCGCACGCTTTCCGATCAACGTGCGTTACCCACGGGAGTGGCGTGACTCGGTCGGCGCCCTGGAGCAACTGCCGATCTACACCCCGTTAGGTAGTCAGATTACTCTGGGCACGGTGGCGAAGGTCAAGGTCAGCGACGGGCCGCCGATGCTCAAGAGCGAGAATGCACGTCCTTCTGGGTGGGTATACATCGACGTGCGAGGGCGGGACATTGCCTCGGTGGTAGCCGACCTACGTCGGATCATCAATGAACAGGTCAAGATGCAGCCCGGCATGAGCCTGAGCTACTCAGGACAGTTCGAGTTTCTCGAAAGGGCCAACGCACGCCTTAAACTGGTGGTGCCTGCCACGCTGTTGATCATCTTCGTGCTGCTCTACCTGACTTTCGCCCGTTTCGATGAGGCGTTGCTGATCATGGCCACGCTGCCATTCGCACTGACTGGTGGAGCATGGTTCCTCTATCTGTTGGGATTCAACCTATCGGTGGCCACCGGGGTGGGCTTTATCGCCTTGGCCGGTGTGTCTGCCGAGTTCGGCGTGATCATGTTGCTCTATTTGAAGAACGCTTGGGCCGAACGTGAAGATCTCGGCGACAGCACTGAATCCGGCCTGGTTGCAGCGATTCGTGACGGCGCTGTGCAGCGAGTTCGGCCCAAGGCCATGACCGTGGCCGTCATCATTGCTGGCCTGTTACCCATCTTGTTGGGCAGCGGCACGGGCAGCGAAGTGATGAGCCGCATTGCCGCGCCGATGGTCGGCGGCATGGTCACAGCCCCCTTGCTTTCCCTGTTTGTCATTCCGGCAGCGTATCGCCTGATGCGTCGCCGGCAGCTCCAGATTGTACCCACCAATCTTCAAGGAAAAGTCGTATGAAACTGACCCTTATTGCAGTTGCAAGCACCGTATTTGCGCTATCGCTTTCTGCCCGCGCGGAGGATATGCCAGGAATGAAAATGGATGGTATGGAGGGCATGAAAATGGAGCAGGAAACAAAACAGGCTCCAGCCGCCAGCGCCGAGGGAACGATCAAGGCCATGGATACTGCAAAGCACACGGTGACCCTTGCTCATGGTGCTGTTCCAGCTGTGCAATGGCCACCGATGACCATGGCCTTTTCTGTGACGCAAGATCAGCTGAAAGGGCTGAAGGTTGGAGACCGTGTATCGTTTTCCTTTCGGCTAGAGGGTGGCAAAGCCACAATAGTTTCCATAAAAAAATGAGGCGGTGATGATGAAAATTACCGGCACGCTCTGTCGCGCCGGTTTTTTCCGTCTACGTAGCAAAAAGCTTGATGCAGATATTGGTTGAGAGCTGTCCACTCAGATGGACGAGTATCGACTTATGCAGGCCTTTGGTAGAAATCTGCTGCCACCGGGCGATAGCGAAGGGATGACCGACCATGAAACTCTCGTTCCTTGAGAGGATCTCGAGCAGGATGCATCAGCAAGACCGACACCCAGCTACTCACCCAGATGATTGCAAGGCTGGACACGAACGCTGGCTTCATAGTCGATGGTATTGCCGTATTGCCGGTGTCTACTGACATATCTCGCTGGAGCAAAGCCTGACCGGCTCTGACTGCCAGATCCGCTCTAAAACGCTTTCACACAGCTTCGACCCAAGGTGGGCATAAACCTCTCATTTCCCTCAAACAACAGTTTATTTCGAAGGAAGACCAAAGCTGGCGATGAGACTTGCCGTCGCTAGAGTGCACATGACGAGGAGCAAAGGTGTTGAGCCGAGCTTGTCCAGAATAACAGCAGCTGCCACAGGGCCTATGGCCTGCGCGACCAGCATTGGACGAGCCAACAAGCCCATGCGAGCCCCGTAGCCATCTGGCCCAAAAAGAGCCAGTGGCAATGTCCCACGAGCAATGGTCAGAATCCCATTTCCAGCGCCGTATAACGCCATTGCAATGAATGCCAGCCATGGAATAGCCGGTAGCAGTAGCCCGATTCCTATCCCACTCAGCAATATCGCAGCCCTGGTAGATGTGGTCGGATGCAAGTTTCGCCCAAGGGAAAACTCTGCAAGCCGGGCTACGACTTGAGATGGCCCTATCATCATGCCGATGGCCAGTGCGGTGGCCGTAGCTATGCCGAGCAGCTTCAGCACATCAAGCAGATGGACAGAAACTGAAGAGATCACCAGCGACTGGAGCGTCAGTAGCACTGCCAACAGTAGAAAGAGGCGATTGCTGGATTTTGTGTGATGGGCGGTGACGGCGGAAGAGGCGTGGGTAGGAACTGCAGCGCTTTTAGGAATGCTCTCACTCTTTGGAATCAACAAGAGATGAATCGGCAATCCTATGACCAGATGAGCTGCGGCTAATGTGACGCAGCTATATCTCCAGCCAATCTGGTGTTCCAGGCTGGCGATCAGTGGCCAGCCTAAAGTGCTGGCGAACCCACCCAGCAGAGTAAGACCGGTCATCGAAGTGCGTGCGCTATCCCCAAATAGACGTCCAAGAGTCGAGAAAGCGGCGTCATACAGGCCGGCAGCCATGGCGACACCAATAAATGTCCAGGCCAGGTAATAGATGACCAGGTTGCCAGCCACACCCATCAGCAGCAGCCCCAGTGCCATCAACATCGAACTGGTTGCCAGGACGGGGCGGCCACCATGCCGATCTATCTGCCTCCCGACCATTGGAGAGCAAGCACCTGCAACCAACAAACCCCATGAAAGTCCGGCCACGGTGCTGGTAATCGACCAACCCATTTCTTGTGCAATCGGCGTCGCGAGGACTGCGGGCAAGTAGTACGTTGTACTCCACGCGAGTATCTGTGCGATGCCCATCGCCCAGACCAGCCCAGCTCTGTTGATTGTGCGTTCACCGCTGATTGGATAACTCACAAGCTGCGAGCCTTTTTAGTTGTTAGATGCAACAAATTAGCGATCCCGGTACAGAATCGTCAACCAGAATGAAGGAGTGGTTGACCCTTTCCTGAAGTCGGGATTACTGTTGCATCTAACAACTAATTTGTGATGGCCATGGCAAAGCGAAAAAAAGACCAACTGACTCAGGATTCCGAAGATCTTTACGAAGCCTTGAACCAGCTCGTCCGGGTGTATCAGTTTCGCGACCGGGATCGCATCTGCTGCTACGACGTTTCGGTCACGCAGTGTTATGCCATCGAGACGCTGGTTAAAAGGGGCCGACTCCGCCTGCAAGCGCTTGCAGAAGAGATGTTTCTAGATAAAAGCACCGCGAGCCGGGTGGTCGATACGCTTGAACGCAAGGGGTACGTGTCGCGAGTGGAAGACAGCGAGGATCGTCGCGCAGTGCAGGTTGAGGTTTCTGAATCTGGTCATGAGCTGTACCAGAAGATCCGCGCTGACCTTATCGCTGAAGAGCGGGCAATGATCGAACAGTTGTCACCCGAAGCGCGGCAAGGAGCGCTGAGTTTGCTGAAGCAGATCACTAGGGCGACTGAGATTCGCTGTGGCCTGGTCAGTGGCTGCTGCCCGTCGGTGCCCGAAGCGAAATAAAGGGTGACCCCCTTTTTTATCTGAAATGTTGTTACTACCAACTGGATGGGTTCAAGCATGCACATTCGATTCGCTGAAGTCAGGGACGCTGCATCGATAGCTGGCATCTACAACCAGGGTATTGCGGAGCGAAGCTCTACATTCGAGACCACGTTGCGCGGGTCAAATGACATGCTTGAGCGCATTGCCTTGATGGAGCGCTATCCGACCTTGGTTATGGTTAACGATGCGGATGAGGTGGTCGCTTGGGCAGGTTTGAGTAGTTACCGTTCCCGTACCTGTTACGACGGTATCGCAGATTTTTCGATCTACCTGGATCGGAGCATTCGAGGCCAAGGACTAGGAAAAATTTTGCTTCAAGCACTACTGGATGAGGCCAAAACCCGAGGTTTCTGGAAGGTGCTATCACGCATCTTCACCTTTAACACGGCCAGTTTGGCGTTGTGCCGTTCGTGTGGGTTTCGGGAGGTGGGTGTGTACGAAAGGCATGCTTGCCTTGAAGGTCAGTGGCTCGATTGTGTAATCGTTGAGCACCTAATTCCTGTTAATCAGCCGCACTGAAGCGAGGAGTCAGTCATGGACAGTAAACTTCCTGTTGCCATCATTGGTGCCGGCCCTGTGGGGCTGGCTGCTGCCTGCCATCTCATCGCGAGGGGGCTGACACCTTTGATCTTTGAAGCGGGGCCCAGCGCAGGGGCTAGCATCGAAAACTGGGCGCACGTGCGGATGTTCTCTCCATGGGGGTTCAACGTCGACAAGCAGGCTGCCACGCTGCTCACGGCCCAAGGATGGGTGGCGCCTGCGGAGGACGTTTATCCCACCGGGCGTGAACTACTGGATGAGTACGTATATCCACTTGCAGCGCTGCCATCCGTGAATAGGTATCTGTGCCTGAACACCGAAGTCCTGGCGGTGACTCGGTTCGGCCAGGACGTCATGAAAACGAAGAACCGTGCAGCCGCATCATTTCTGCTACGGGTCAGGACGCAAGAGGGCGAAAAGGATGTGCTCGCCAGTGCAGTCATAGACGCATCCGGTACGTTCCGCTCGCCAAATTGGATGGGGGCACATGGTATTCCTGCCTTAGGCGAGAAGGACTTGGCTGATCGCATCACCTACGGCATTCCCGAAGTGCTTCATAGTGAGCGGCAACGCTATGCAAATCGGCGAGTGATGGTGGTTGGCAGCGGTCACTCGGCGTTCAATGTATTGCTGGAATTGACTCGGCTGCCCAGCAGGAGCCCCGCACGAAGATCTATTGGGTGACTCGCGGCTCATCTTTGGATCGCATATTGGGTGGTGGGGCAAACGACAAGCTGGAGGAACGAGGAAAGTTGGGGCAGAGGGTTCGCCAACTGTTGAACGATGGGGCCATTGAGCTGTTCATTGACATCGCCATCGACAAGGTTTCCGCAGGTGATGATGGCATCGTTGTTGAGGCAAACGGCCAAGCCCTGCCCAAGGTTGATGAGGTTGTGGTCGCAACTGGATTCAGACCTAAGTTGGAGATGCTTGCCGAGCTGCGTTTGGCGCTGGATTCGGCGACTCAGAGCCCCATTCATTTAGCCCCGTTAATTGACCCGAATGAGCACAGTTGCGGTACGGTTCGCCCGCATGGGGCCGTCGAACTGGCTCATCCTGATGAGGGGGTCTTCATCGTAGGTATGAAGAGCTATGGCCGCGCACCGACATTCCTGCTCCTGACAGGCTATGAACAGGTGCGCTCGGTGGTAGCGGCGCTGGCCGGTGATTGGGATGCGGCCAAGCGGGTTGAATTGGTCTTGCCAGAGACAGGCGTGTGCAGCACGCAATTCGGTGATTCTGACTGCTGCGAGCGAGCGGCAAGCCCTGATTGCTGTCCGCCAAATTGTTGCACCGATTCGGATAAGACTGTTGAAGTTGCGCCGACATCGACCCACTCCTGCTGCTCGTAACTGTGTACGAAGTTGCATGCACTTGATCAGGCTTAATGAGCCAATGACGGACTACCAGCCATAGCCCCCAACTGCCCGTGGGGCAGGCTCAACCAAATATCGTCTATATACGCTCATGGACAATTGCTAACGCTGGCTATAGTTTCGCTTCGCTGCTTTGTCGGCATTCAACCTGTCGGCAAACTCGAGGGCTGGCGGGGCCATTCATTGGGCCAAAGCGGGCAGGTTGAGCTTCTGGCGCGCAGAAACGAAAGACGAGCGATGACCTCAATCAGAGAAAAAAACAAACTAGCTGTATTTGGTAGCGGCACTATTATCGGCGCCCTGGGTGGGCTGATTGGATTGGGGGGCGCAGAGTTCAGGCTGCCGCTGCTTATTGGCTTGTTTGGTTTTGGCGCATTGGAGGCAATCATCCTTAACAAGGCCATGAGTCTTGTAGTGGTAGCCACAGCCCTTCCATTTCGTGCGTTCAGTGTTCCCTACGAGGCGGTATTTGAGCGATGGGACATCATTGTCACGCTGCTGGCCGGGAGCCTTGCAGGCGCCTGGTTCGGTGCAGGATGGGCAACCAAACTCAAGAGCAAAACCTTGTACCGTGTTTTGGCAGTGCTGCTTGTGGGTATCGCCGGTGCTTTGCTTTTCGGTCATGAGACAAGTTCTACCGGCGTAGCCCTGTTCCACGGCGTGCTGCTGGCTATTGTTGGGATAGTGGTAGGCTTTGGTATCGGAGTGGTTGCAGCGCTGATGGGCGTGGCTGGTGGTGAGTTGTTAATACCGACAATCGTTCTTCTATTCGGTGCTGACATCAAGCTCGCCGGCAGTCTTTCACTTGCTGTGAGCCTGCCCACAATGATTGTGGGTTTCACGCGATACAGCCGCGACCAAAGTTTTTCAATAATCCGTGCTCAACGGCCCTTCATCCTGGTCATGGCAGCGGGATCAATCATAGGGACATTCATCGGCGGGCAATTACTAGGTCTGATCCCGACGGTATACCTGCTGCCATTGCTTGCCGCCATCCTCCTGATCTCCTCGGTGAAAGTCTGGCGTCATCGTTGAGTTTTAACTGGGTCACTTTGGAAAGCGTCCACCCAGCTGATGTATCTAAGACGTCATCGACGTAGCCTGCGATTTTTTCCGCCAAACGAGTGCCGGTATTGCACGGATGTAGATCAGCTCACCAACCAACTCAACCAGTGTCTGAGTGATCACTGCAGCAGCAGCAAGCCCTCGAACTTCTTCAGGCAAAGCTAAGGCCAGCGGGAGAACCACCAAAGAGTTACGTGTCGATGAGCTGAAGGTGACCGCTCTGGCAGTTGTGGATGACAGCTTGAAAACTCTAGAAGCCAAAGCACCCATCAGGGGGGCCAGTAGCATGAATCCGATGTACACGGGGATAACCGGTGCAAGCTCGTCGATGTCGCGAACCACCGATGAGATTTGAGAACCGACAACTGCGATCAAAACCGCTGCCATTGCTGGGACAGGCAGCCAGGCCCAGGCAGCGTTCCAACCGCTGACGATTTTCGACTTTTTGGCCAGGGCTGCTGTAACCACGGCCAGTAACAAAGGCGCGACAATCAACACGAGAAAGGCTTCGACAAAGGGGCCCACTGAGATAACGACTTCGGACTGCCCACCCAGCATGAAGGCCAAGTACACGGGTAGTAGTACAAGCTGAAGCAGCAACAAAATCGGTGTTGCCGCAAGGATCCCGCGAGAGTCGCCCATGCCAATGTGCGTAAAAACCACCACGTAATCGATGCAGGGGGTCAGCAGCACCAGAAGTGCGCCGACAAGGATTGCCGGGTGATCCGTAAGACCTCTGGTGAGCCCCCACACCAGCAGCGGAATCAACACGAAGTTGGCGATAAGCAAAGCGGACATGAAGCGTTTGTTGCTGAGGCCTTCGCGCAGGTCAAGAAAGGGGATCTGTAGGAACATCGCGTACATCAGCACGGCAATAGTCGGGGTCACCAACGCGTTCAGGCCTTGAGCTGCTGTAGGCGCCACCAACCCACCAATTGCAGCCGCTATCACTGCAACCAAGTAGATCGGTATCTGGTTCTGTTCAAGTGCATCCCTATCCATAGTGCTCTCCTCGGATATAAAAAAAGGCCGTCAGCCTAAACGGGCGCCCAAGTCAACGCGCTGTCATTCACCTGACCACCTGTTTGCATTCGACTTGACCAGCCATTTGCATCGGTCATGACTGCATTGCAATGAGCATATTCATGTGTGTTGTACGTGCAGATCGGATGGTCACGGCCTATTACTGGTCATGGTCGCGTAAATGATAGGAGGCTGCTGTACAGCGTCGAGTGTTCATTGGCGGGCTGTGCCTGTTCACTGCGGACTCTTTGGCGTCCGGCGTAAACAGCGGCCTTTGGAGATCACCTCAGTAATGACATAAGTCAAGGTGGTTTTGGGAAGACCTGCTAATTATTGAGTGTAAACAGGCGATTGTCATGCTGAAGTCTATAATTCTCGGCGAGTGCGGTTGAACCCAGGCACCGCAATCGGTTGGCACATTAGATTTCGGTTCAGCTCACCTTCACAAAGGCAGCTCGAAATGAAAAATATCAAATTGGCCGTGCTTTTTCTCGCCGCATCGCTTTCCCCCATGTGGGCGTTAGCAGCAGAGCAACCTCAAACGACGCAGACGCAGCAACAAGCTCCGAATGTTGCCGAATTCGATAAGCAGATGACTCAGGCGCAAGAAACCTTCCAGAAGATGCAGACGCAGATGGAGAAAATTCAGCAGACCCAAGATCCCCAGCAGCGCCAGAAGCTCCTTCAGGAGCATTGGAATACGATGCAAAGCGGCATGGGCATGATGAACAACATGTGGGGGCCGGGAATGATGGGCTGCTGCGGAGGCGGCAGGATGGGCAATGGACACATGATGGGCGGTGGCATGATGGGCGGCCATATGATGGGGTGGCAGGACTACTCAAACTTGACCCCAGAGCAAAAAAGTCAACGCCAGTACATGATGGACAGGTACACAGGTATGCAACAGATGATGATGGATCACATGATGTGGCATCAAAACTATATGCAAGGGCAGTTACCGGCGAAGCCTTGAAAGTAAGTATTTGCTAGCTATTTAGATCGCAGAGTACGTTCTCCGCTGCTCGGACGTACTCCTAACTCGCCCTTTCGCCTAAGGCTTGCAGCTGGCCCTGTAGTGCCCTCTGCGGTTAGTGGTCATCAGTTAGCATTGGCTTCTCTAGGAAAGCGTCCCGATATAGGCGCCCAGTTATGCACAGAATCTGGGTAATCTCACTTACCCGCTGCATCAGCAGGCGCGTGAGGACGTCCTTAAAATAAGTATACGGATCATACCCATTGAGTCGCGCCGGCGCTGGATACATCGACTCAAAGCTCCATTCATCTTTATCCGCTGATTGATCCGAATGAGCATAATTGCACATGGTGCCGTCGAGCTGGCTCATCCTGATGATGGGATCTTCATCGTAGGAATGAAGAGCTATGGCCGCGCCTCGACCTTCCTGCTACTGACAGGCTATGAGCGGGTGCGTTCGGTAGGGCGCTAGCCGGTGATTGGGATGCGGCCAAGCGAGTTGAATTGTTCTTGCCAGAGACAGGTGTCTGCAGCAAGCGACTCGATGATTCTGCCTGCTGCGACCGTGCGGCAAACCAAGACTGCTGCGAGCCAACTTGTTGCACCAATGCGGATAAGGCTGCTGAAGTTGTGCCGACATCGACCCGCTCCTGCTGCTCGTAGCTGTATGCGAAGTAACTAGGCATTTGCCCAGACCTCTTCCTGGCTGAGAAGGATACCTAGCGCCCCCTCATGCAGTTTTACTAGGCACGAGGGGCGGAGTGTCTAACTGGACGACCTAATGGAAGAAACGCCCGGCTAGCTGCTAAACAAGCGTAATTACACATTAAACCTCCGCGATTTGAAGCTGATCTTCTCTTTGAATTCCTCCACTTTCCCGATGCGACGAATGTTCGCCCACGTCCCTTTGTAATA
>LNAP01004080.1_pt1 | contig 13720 bp, 9 predicted proteins | sample 602601 | NCBI WGS metagenome assembly LNAP01 (sample SAMN02440304, study PRJNA202911) | soil metagenome | biome: Subtropical and temperate rainforests or woodlands; isolation source: soil samples (1 kg each in a 20% v/v slurry with milli Q water) were... ...
GCAGACCGCGGCGCGGCAACTCGACGGCCTTGCCGACGTCGGTGCGGCGCTGAGTGCGGCGCTCGATCGCCCCGTGCAGGATCTATGGACGACGAGCAACGGCTACGCGCTGGCCACGCGCAGCGGGCTCGACATGATCAACGCCTATCTGGCATCGGCGGGCCCCGACGCGATCGATGACCTGCGCGGCCGCCTGAGCATCGGCGTGCATTTCGATGTCGAGGTCACCGCCGCCGCGGCCCTGCCGGGCCCGGTCGTGTCGCAGGCTTTCTGCAGCGCGCTGCCGGTGGCCTACAGCGGGGTGCCGGCGAAGTACTGGGCGCCGTTCGCCACCCTGGTGCTCGAGGCGGCGTACGAAGCCACGCTGCTGGCGGCCATGCGGAACAGCGCGCGCGGCGGGTCGAATATCGTGCTGCTAACGATGCTAGGTGGCGGCGCGTTCGGGAACGAAGACGAGTGGATTCATCATGCGATCGAGCGTGCGATCGAGCAGGTCCGAGGCGTCGACTTAGACGTCCGGCTGGTGAGTTACTGTCCGCCGTCGGCCACCTTGCGCGCCCTGTCGGGTCGGTTGCGGGTGGCCTGACGTCGACGCTGGCTGCGCATGCAGGACCATGCAGCAAAGTATGTAGTATCCAGCAGTAACAATCACAAATCTGCTCGCGGAGCGCTTGACCACTGACTACATGGACAAAAAGGTACTCTCCGAAAGCGACATCTGCGACAAGTTCATTCGTCCGGCCATGGTGCAGGCTGGGTGGGACGGCATGGATCAGATCTTCCGCGAATACCCTTTGCGCGCAGGCCGTGTGGTGGTGCGGGGAAAGCAGTCTTACCGCGACCAGGGTTCAGTGCTCAAGGCCGACTTCGCGCTGTTCTACAAAGCCAACATTCCTTTGGCGGTGGTCGAGGCCAAAGACAACAAGCACACCTTGGGCGCTGGCATGGGGCAGGCCCTGAACTACGCCGAACTATTGAGCGTGCCATTCAGCTTCACCAGCAATGGCGATGGCTTTGTCTTCCGCGATGCCACCTTGGCCACCGGTGTACTGGAGCAGAACCTTACGCTCGACGAGTTTCCGTCGCCGCAGGAACTTTGGAGCCGCTACTGCGCGTGGAAAGGCTGGTCTGCCGAGGAAAGCCGCGTGGTCGGCTTTGACTACGCGCCTCACAAGAGTCCGCGCTACTACCAGCTCAACGCGGTGAATCGCGCGGTCGAGGCCATCGCAGCGGGCCAAGACCGCGTGCTGCTCGTCATGGCGACGGGCACCGGAAAGACGTATACGGCGTTCCAGATCATCTGGCGCTTGTGGAAGAGCGGCGCCAAGAAGCGCATCCTCTTCCTGGCCGACCGCAACATCCTCATCGACCAGACCATGGTTAATGACTTCCGGCCCTTCAAGGGTGCGATGGCCAAACTGAGTCCGAACGCCAAGGGTGTTGAGCGTGTCGATGCGCAGGGTCAGGTGTCGATCGAGGACGTGGACCTGGCGGTGAACAAGACCACCAAACTGGTCGACAAGAGCTACGAGATCTACCTCTCGCTCTATCAGGCCGTCACGGGCACCGAAGAGCAGCGCAACATCTACAAGCAGTTCAGCCCCGACTTCTTCGACCTTATCGTGGTGGACGAGTGCCACCGCGGCAGTGCGTCTGAAGACTCCGCATGGCGCGACATCCTCACTTACTTCAAGGGCGCCACGCAGATCGGGCTGACCGCGACGCCCAAGGAAACCAAGGACGTTTCCAACACCGACTACTTTGGCGAGCCTGTCTACACCTACAGCTTGAAGCAAGGCATCGAAGACGGCTACCTGGCGCCGTACAAGGTGATCCGGGTGGACCTGGACAAGGACACCTTCGGCTGGCGCCCCACCGCAGGCATGACCGACAAGCACGGCCACGTCATCGAAGACCGCATCTACACCGGCGCCGAGATGAACCGCAAGCTCGTGCTCGAGCAGCGCGATGTGGCGGTGGCGGCCAAAATCACCGAGTACCTCAAGGCCACGGACCGCTACGCCAAGACCATCGTCTTTTGCGAAGACATCGACCATGCCGCGCGCATGCGCCAGGCACTGGCCAATGCCAACGCCGACATTAGCGCCACCCAGCCCAAGTACGTGGTGCAAATCACGGGTGACAACACCGAGGGCAAGCTGGAGCTGGACAACTTCATCGACCCGGAGAAGCCGTATCCGGTGATCGCCACCACCTCCAAGCTCATGAGCACTGGCGTGGATGCACAGACCTGCAAGCTCATCGTGCTCGACCAGGGGATCAAGTCGATGACCCTGTTCAAGCAGATCATCGGTCGCGGTACGCGGCTGCGCGAAGACTTGGGCAAGACCTGGTTCACCATCCTCGACTTCAAGCGCGCCACCGAACTGTTCGCCGACAAGGACTTCGACGGCGAGCCTGTGCAGGTGTATGAGCCGGGTGCCGATGCGCCGGTGGCACCCCCCGAGCCTGCGCCGGGCGATGCTGCAGCTGGTGCAGGCGCCGCGCCCGACGGGGTGGGCGCCCTCAAAGCTTTGGGCCCCTTTGCCGGCACGCCATCGGATGGCCCGAAAAAGTACGTGCTGGGCAGCAATGTCACCGTGGTCGTGGCGCGTGAGCGGGTGCAGTACCTCGATGCCAACGGCAAGCTGATCACCGAGAGCCTGCGCGACTACACCCGCATCAACCTACGCAAGCGCTACGACTCGCTAGACCAGTTCCTTCAAGCCTGGGGCCAGGCAGACCGCAAGGCAGCCCTGTTGCAGGAACTGGAAGCGCAGGGTGTGTTGCTGGAGGCCCTGACCGACGAGGTCGGCAAGGACCTGGACCCCTTCGACTTGCTGCTGCACGTCGCCTACGACCAACCCAGTCTCACCCGGCGCGAGCGCGCCCGGCGTGTGCAGAAGCGCAATGTGTTCACCGAGTACGGCCCCGTGGCGCGGAAGGTGATGGAGGCCCTGCTCGACAAGTACGCCGACGAAGGCATCACCACCATCGAGAGCAACGATGTCTTCAAGCTTCAGCCCTTCACTGACCTTGGCAGCCCGGTGGAGTTGGTGCGCAGCTTTGGCGGCCGCACCCAATACCTGAGCGCCCTGCAGACCCTGACGCGCGAGCTGTACGCGACGCCGCCCGCCACCTGACAGTGGCCGTCTGATCACCCCCATTCCTGATCGCCATTGGCGCCTGCCGCGCCATGGCCTGTTTCCCTTCAAGCCCGCAATCCATGTCCAACCTCACCCCCGTCATCAAATCCATCCAGGACATCATGCGCCAGGACAGCGGCGTCGATGGCGATGCCCAGCGCATCAGCCAGCTCACTTGGCTGCTGTTCCTCAAGGTGTTTGACGCGCTCGAAGAAGAGCTCGAACTCACGCGCGACAGCTACCACAGCCCGATTCCCGAAGCCATGCGCTGGCGCAGCTGGGCTGCGGACCCCGAGGGCATGACCGGCGAGGCCTTGCTCGACTTTGTCGACAACCAACTCTTCGCCACGCTCAAGGAATTGAGCGCCGACGCCATGCGCAACCCACGCGGCTACGTGGTCCGCGGCGTGTTCGAAGACGCCTACAACTACATGAAAAGCGGCCACCTGCTGCGCCAGGTAGTCAACAAGCTCAATGGCATCGACTTCAACCGCCAGGCCGAGCGCCACCAGTTCAACGACCTGTACGAAAAAATCCTCAAGGACCTGCAAAGCGCCGGCAACGCGGGCGAGTTCTACACCCCGCGCGCCGTCACCCAGTTCATGGTCGACATGATCAACCCGCAACTGGGCGAAGTGGTGCTCGACCCCGCCACCGGCACCGGCGGCTTCCTCGTCTGCGCCATCGAGCACCTGCGCAAGCAAGTGCACAACGCCGAGCAGGAAGCGACGCTGCAAATGAGCATTCGTGGCGTCGAGAAAAAGCAGATGCCCCACATGCTCTGCGTCACCAACCTGCTGCTGCACGGCATTGAGGTGCCCAGCCGCATCCGCCATGACAACACCCTGGTGCGCCCGCTGCGTGACTACTCCCAGGCCGACCGCGTCGACGTGGTGCTCACCAACCCGCCTTTCGGCGGCATCGAAGAGCCCGGCATCGAGCAGGGCTACCCCGCTGATGTGCGCACGAAAGAAACCGCCGACCTGTTCCTGGTGCTCATCAAGCACATCCTCAAGGTGAACGGCCGCGCCGCCGTGGTGCTGCCTGACGGCACCTTGTTCGGCGAAGGCGTGAAGAGCCGCATCAAGGAGCAGTTGCTGACCGAGTGCAATCTTCACACCATCGTGCGCCTGCCCAACGGCGTCTTTGCGCCGTACACCGGCATCAAGACCAACCTGCTGTTCTTCACCAAGGGCCAGCCCACGCAACACGTCTGGTACTACGCGCATCCATACCCGCCGGGCGTGAAGAACTACAACAAGACCAAGCCCATCCGCATCGAAGAGTTCGACGCCGAGAAAGCATGGTGGGGCACGGAGGCCGACGGCTTTGCCGCCCGCGTGGAAAACGAGCGCGCTTGGAAGGTCAGCATCGACGCCATTCGCGCCACCAACTGGAACCTCGACCAGAAGAACCCGCATGTGGGCGAGCAGACCAGCCACGATCCCGAGGTGCTGCTGGCCGACTACACACGTCTGCAGGCTGAAGCGCAAGCGTTGCGCGACGAACTCAAGAGCATCTTGGCGCAGTCTCTATCGGCCAAATCGACCTCTGGGGCTTGAAGGGTAAGCGCATGCTGCTATCAAATTTGGATTTATTGGCCACAGCACCCGGCGGCGTAGCGCGCCTGCGCGAGCTGATTTTGACCCTGGCCGTGCAAGGCAAGCTGGTGCCGCAAGACCCGGCGGATGAACCGGCCAGCGTGCTGCTGCAGAAGATTCGGGCGGAGAAAAATCGGTTGATTGCTGAAGGCAAGATCAAGCGGGACAAGCCGTTGGCGGAGATTGCTGAGGAGGAAAAGCCGTTTGAGTTGCCGGATGGATGGAAGTGGGCGAGGCTGGCTGAACTCGCTTATCCACAAGCTGGCTTCGCCTTCAAGTCCGACGGCTTTAACGAGGCGAGGTTGGGGCTCCCGCTGATTCGTATTCGCGACGTAGGTGACAACGATCCAGCCACATTTTTCTCGGGAGCATTTCGCGAAGAGTTTGTTGTTAGCCGTGGTGATTGGCTAATCAGCATGGATGGTGAATTCCGCGTGCGAGAGTGGCGAGGGCCGGAAGCACTTCTGAATCAGCGAGTCACGCGGCTCATTTTCTTTGGCGATGAGTTGTTTCAGCCCTTTGTCAGTACAGCCCTCCAGTTTCGACTGCACGAGCTGCAGGGAACGAAGGCTTACACGACAGTTGACCACTTGTCTGGTGGACAAATCGCTGCTGCATTTATTCCACTCCCACCCCTCGCCGAACAATCCCGCATCGTCACCCGCGTCGAAGAGCTCATGCACCTGTGCGATGCGATGGAGGACAACGGCCAGTTGGAGGCCACGCAACACGCTCAACTGGTCAGCATCCTGCTGGGCACGCTCACCGCCAGCAACACTCCCAAAGATCTGGCCGACAACTGGCAGCGCGTGGCCCAGCACTTCGACCTGCTGCTTGACCGCCCCGAAGCCATCGACGCCCTGGAGCAAACCCTGCTGCAACTGGCCGTGCGCGGCTTGCTCGTGCCCCAAGAGTCCGCCGACGAACCCGCCAGCGCCCTGCTGGCCCGCATCAGCGCGGAAAAAGACCGCCTGATCGCCGAAGGCAAGATCAAGCGCGACAAGCCCCTGCAGCCCATCACCGACGAGGAAAAGCCGTTTGAGTTGCCGGAGGGGTGGGAGTGGGCGCGAATGGGTGAAGTGTTTGACGGAGGTAGTGGGACAACGCCGTTAAGGACACGCACGGACTTCTTCCTAGACGGTACGGAAATGTGGGTGAAAACGACCGACTTAACCAATTCCTTGGTTACGACGTGCGAAGAGTTGATTACAAAGGCCGCGGTCGAAGAGAACAGGTTGCGGTACTTCCCATCAGGGACGGTTTGTGTCGCCATGTATGGCGGCGCGGGGACGATCGGGAAATCAGGAGTTCTCGGAGTTTCTTCAACTATCAATCAGTCCGTTTTTGCTTTACCACCTACGGAGGGGATGAATGTCGATTTTTTGCATACCTATGTCATCACGGTGCGGCCTCGTTGGATGTCTTTTGCAGCCGGTCTTCGCAAAGACCCAAACATCAATGGTCAGATCATCAAAAAGATGGTAATGCCCGTCCCTCCTTCCGCCGAACAATCGCGTATCGTCACCCAAGTCACCGCCCTGCGCCGTCTGTGCACGGACTTGCGCCACCGCCTGAAGGCTGCGCAAGCCACCCAATCCCACCTGGCCCAAGCCTTGGTGGAGTATTCCAACGCCCTGTGAAAGAGCCCCGCTGTGTCGAGCTTTGAAACCAACCCCAAGGACATGAGAGACCTGCTGGTCGATATCCAGGCAGGCAAGATCCAGTTGCCCGATTTCCAGCGTGGCTGGGTGTGGGAAGACATGCGCATCCGCGAACTGCTGGTGAGCGTGGCCCAGTCCTTCCCCGTGGGCGCTGTGATGATGCTGGAGACAGGCGGCGAGGTGACGTTTGAGCAGCGCGGTGTGGAGGGCGTGGAGCCGCGTCCCAAGGCCGAGGATGCCAAGTGGTTGATCCTGGACGGCCAGCAGCGCCTCACGACGCTGACGCAGGTGCTGCAACTCAAGACGCCAGTGCAAACGCACAACGGGCGCGGCAAGAAGATGAAGCTCTTCTACTATTGGGACATTGAAAAGGCACTGCAACCCGGCGCCGACTTGCTGGACGCGATCGTGGCAGTGGACGAGCGCCGCCAGCAGTACGGCCAATTTCACCGCGACGTGACGCTGAATCTGAGCACCCGGGAGTATGAGTGCCTCGCGATGCACTTTCCGTGCAATGCCATGTTTGACGCCATGGCCTGGATGGTGGACTTGAGCAAGCTCAACCCCACCAAGATTCAGCAGTTCCTCGAATTTCAGCAGGCGGTGATCGGCCGGTTCACGGGGTACAAGGTTCCGGTGATCCAACTTCTCAAAGATACCTCGAAGGAGGCGGTGTGTACGGTCTTTGAGAAGGTCAACACGGGAGGCGTGGCGCTGAATGTGTTTGAACTGATTACGGCCACGTTTGCGGCCGAAAAGTTCAATCTTCGGGATGACTGGTTGGGAAGTGTGGAGCGCAATGTGCAAGGCCGGCGCGCGCGCTTGCATACAGCAGACCTGTTACGCAACGTGGAGGCGAGCGACTTCATCCAGAGCATCACTTTGTTGGAGACGCGCGCCAAGCGCCGTGACCGGTTGGCAGAGCTGACCAAATCCAACGCTGGAATCGTGCCCGACGAGGAAAAGCAGCAGCTACCTCCGGTCAGTGCCAAACGCAAAACGATGTTGGCGTTGAGCCGCACAGCTTATCAAGCATGGGCTGGCAAGGTTGAGCAGGGCTATCTGCAGGTGCCCAGCTTCCTGCGCAAACAATCCATCATGCGCTTGCGCGAGCTGCCCTACCAGACGCAATTGGTGCCCTTGGCCGCGATCCTTGCAGAACTGGACGACAAGGCCTGGCTGACCCCCGTGGTGTTCGAGAAGCTCTCTCTATGGTTCTGGTGTGGGGTGCTGGGCGAGTTGTATGGCGGCGCGGTGGAAACGCGCATAGCCAAGGATGTTGAGGAGGTGTTGGACTGGGTGAAAAACGACGGGCAGTTGCCTGCCACCGTGTCGGACGCAAGTTTCGATGCGCAGCGCCTTGACCGGCTCTACACCCGCAACAGTGCAGCCTACAAGGGTGTGAACGTGCTGGTGCTTCGCCAAGGAGCGCAAGACTGGTACTTCAAAGCAACGGTGGACAAGCTCGACAACGACGACATGATGAGCCTAGACATCCACCACATCTTCCCGGAAGACTGGTGCAAGAAGCGAGGCATCAAGCCCGCCGTCTTCAACAGCATCGTCAACAAGACCCCGATTTCCTATAAGGCCAACCGCAAGATCGGGGGCGCGGCGCCGTCTGCTTACCTCGCCAAATTGCAGGCAGAAAAGCTGGTGGGGCTCGATTCCGTCGCTATGGATGCTTTGCTGAAAACACATCAGGTACCAGCTGAGTTCCTGCGCGCTGACGACTTTGAAGGGTTCTACGCGGCCCGCAAGGCGAATCTGCTTGCGTTGATCGAGCAGGCCATGGGCAAAGCGCCACTGGCGCATCCCGACGCGTCCAATGGCGAGGATGGCACTACCGATGAGGCCTTCGCTGCTGCGCAAGCGGCGGAGGCATAAGTCCCGCTTATGCCCTGCGAGCCGTCGCGACCGCAACTCGGCCTTGCACGCACCGTGCTCGGACACGTGCGAAATCGACCGGTTTTGGTCACCCGCCCGCGGGCGCACGAAAAATAGCTGGACTCATTTTGAACAGGGGTGCACAGTCCGGTCGCCGTTTTCGGTCACCGGAGCCCACATGACTCGAGTTTTCGCCTACACGCGCGTTTCTACCGCAGAGCAAACCACCCACAACCAACACGCTGAGATCGCAGGTGCCGGCTTCAACGTGAAGCCATCGCGCGTGATCAGCGAGACGATCTCGGGCAGCGTTTCCGCAGGTGAGCGACCCAGCTTCGCCAAGCTGCTGGACAAGCTCGAGGCTGGCGACGTGCTGGTCGTGACCAAGCTCGACCGCCTAGGCCGGAACGCGATGGATGTGCGCGCCACGGTGGAGGCCCTCGCCGGCCTGGGCGTCCGCGTCTACTGCTTGGCGCTAGGCGGCGTTGACCTCACCAGCCCGGCCGGGAAGATGACGATGGGCGTTATCGCTGCCGTCGCAGAGTTCGAGAGAGATCTGCTGGTCGAGCGTACGCAGAGCGGGCTAGCGCGCGCGAAGGCGCAGGGCAAGACTTTGGGCCGGCCGCAGGCATTGAGCAGCGACCAGCGCAAGGACGTACTGCAGCGGCTCGCAGCGGGCGAGGCCGTGGCGGCAGTGGCGCGCGCGCTGAAGACCAGCCGCTCGACCATCATGCGCACCAGGGACGCGGCCGCTGCATGACCGAGCCCGCCGAATACCGCCTGGACCGGCTGCTGGTGCAGTCGGAGGCCCTCGACGACGACGTCGCCAAACTGCTTCGCCGGTGCCGACCGAACAGCCCGCGCGCCGTAATCAGCCTGGCACTGGCCAATGCCGCGTTCGAGCACGCCGTCAGCCAGCGCGTGCTGCTTGAGGCAGGCCTGCGCGGTACCGCCATGGCGCTGTGCCGGCTGCAGTTCGAGGCGGTCGTGCGGGCGGCATGGACGGGCCAGGGTGCCAGTGAAAAGTGGCTCGACGCTTTCACGACGCCGGTAGAGGGCGAGGGCCACAAGGAGCCCGTCATGGGCCCGCCCATCCCCGCCATGCTCGACGCCTTCGCAGAGCACGCGCCGCACGTGGCCGCGGAGTTCCGCAAGCTCTACGGCACCATCCAGGCGATGCATTCGTTCGTGCACAGCGGCTCGCAGGCGGTCGTGCACGCCCTGATGGGCGGCTACCCCGCCGAGAAGCTGGCGTCCGTCCTGCGCAACCGCAACCTGCTGCAGTGGTTCACGGCGAACTGCGCCGTGGTCGTCGCGCAGGATGCTTCGCTGGTACCGCGCATGCGCCTGCTGCAGGAGAAGCACGGAGCATGCATGGCGCCGACAGACGCACTCGCGGCAGTGCGCACTTAGATCCCGTGCGAACACTGCGCGCGAAAGCGCGTTTGGCTACCTCTTCACGGCGGGCGAGGTGATCATCCTCGCGATCCGCCAGCAGAGCCAAAGGAAGGCGAGCGGTAGCAGAACCGTCTGCACTACAAAGATGGCGATCAGATCGACGATCCGATCGGTCCAGAGTTTTGCCGCCTCGCCGAGGTACCGGTAGCTTTCGCGCAACTCGAAAGCTTTGTTTTTCAGGTTTTTAAAGCGCTCCAGGATGCCGCCCTTGGATTCGGTCAGTTCGGTGCTTGCGCTCGGAACGGCTTTTACCGAGCCTTCGATCGTCTGGTACGCCGCCTCGTATCCGGGCTTCATGAATGCGTGATATGCCCCCTCGCTGACGAGCGACGTGAGCGGAACCGCAAAGCGCGCCATCAGGAGGACGATCAGCCCTAGCTGCACCCAGCGCATTGCCAATCCGCCGGTTCCGCGCCATCGCAAAATCGTCCAAAGCAACATTGCGAGGGTTAACGCAGCAGCCACTGCCGCATGGCCACCGAACTGAAGGAGTAGCAACTGCACACCGAATGCGACGCTGGCGAAGAGCATCATGTCAGCGAACTTGTCCACGAGTTCATTGATCGGACGGAGCATCTGCCCCGGGGTCAACGTCACTCCCATGCCAATCGGCTCGATGCTGAGCTCAGTTCCCTGAACGACGGACAGCGCGGCCCCCAACGCGCGCGCGGCGGCGAACGTGGTGAGGGAGCGCTTCAGCCCTTGACGTGTGTGCATGTCAGCCGCCGAGTTAAGCCAGGGAAGCCATGCGCACGAAACTACCGCCGCCAAGACGGCAATGAGGAGCAATCGATAAGAGGCTATGGATTTCATGCGGGCGAGCATAGCCGTCGTCGACACGCTATCGTGCCCACCGAGTGCCTAAACGGCCTTGAGCTTGTCGCAGAATCGGGGCGATGACATCGACCGCACGCGCACGCCAAGGCCATGAAACGCTTGTCTACAGACTCACAGAAACTTTGGTGAAGCTCAATCGGGGGGAGCTTCTGGAGCCCCGGGCGTTGGCGGAGGAGTTTGGAGTTGACGTGCGGACCGTGCAGCGGGATCTGAACGAACGTTTCGCCTACCTTGACCTTGTGAAGGAGCAAGGGCGCTATCGCATGAATTCGGTCGTGCTGGGCCGCCTCAGCACTAGGGACATCGAGCGATTCGCGACGGCATCGGGTACGGCCGGTCTCTTCCCGACGCTCTCTCACACTTTCGTGCGCGAGTTATTACGCGAAGATCGAGCCTCGCCGCTGCTTGTCAAGGGGCATCACTTCGAAGATGTAGGCCAACTCGCATCGACCTTTGCGCTTCTATCCAAGGCCATCACCGATCGTCGGCACGTGCGCTTCGATTTCTCCAGCAAGGCGAACGGGTCGACGAAGGCCTATGACGACGTCGCCCCGTATCGGATGCTCAACCAGAAGGGCGTCTGGTACCTCGCCGCGGAGCACAACGGTCGGCTGAAGACATTCGGCTTCTCGCGGGTGCGCGATGTTCTCGTGAAGGGGTCCTTATTTGAGCGCAGCAATGACATCGAGCAGCGTCTGCAGGCGGACGAAAGCTTGTGGCAGTCCGAAACCGTACTGCGCGTCGTCCTTGAGGTCGCAGCTCCCGCCGCCCACTACTTCCGGCGGCGCAGCTTGGTCGCGAACCAGGTAATAGAGAGCGTGGCGCACGACGGCTCGCTCAGGGTCGTTGCCACCGTAGGCCATCCCAACGAGATCCTGCCCATCGTCCGCTACTGGATCCCTCACCTTCGAATCGTCGAACCGGCTCAGCTCCAGGTCGACCTCGAGGCGGAAATTTCACTCTATGTCTCGCAATCTTCTGAAGCCCGTGCCGTGCCGCCCTGAAACGACACGACCTGTCGCCCCCCGGAAATAGCCTAAGTGGGTTGCAACCGCCGGAGTGAGCGATGTCGATCTTGTCTGTTTTCGTTTTTGTATGTGGCGCAGCGGCTAGTCAGGCAATTGCGCAAGCCGTGAGGGCCTCAATGCCGGCCGAAGCGCCTCGGTCATGGTGTTGGGCGGTACTGCTCCAATATCTGATCTGCACAGGGTTGCTCGTGTTCATCGACAAGGCGTCGGTTGGCGATGCGCTCGAGAGTGCGGTGGCGTTGACGTTTTTCATTCGATGGGTGTACTTCATGAAGAATCTCAAGTCAGCATGAGCGGCACCGCGGTTCTTCGATGGTCATCGCGCCCGGCGTGCACTGCCGTTGAGGAGTGGGCTATCAGGGTCAGTCGGCGTGGACATCGCGCGCTCATGCTGCTTGCGATGCGGAAATGACACGAAGCTGCTCACGCATTGAGCGACGTGCCCTATCTCGCAGTTGTTCAGACTTCTGCCTGGACCGTCTTTAAGATCGATGCGCGCTTGCCACCAGGCAGCCGATGGAAGGCCAGGAGCAGAAGCGCCACATCGTCATCAGCCGGGTAGAAATAAGCCGTCGGGACTTCCAGTACAGCGCTGAGCTTTTCGATGGTCAGCCAGGCCGGTGTGTGCTTGCCTCGTTCGTACTGGTTAATGGATCGACCCTTTCACCACTCCGGTCTCGGGCGAGGGCCATAAGGAGCCCGTCATGGGGCAGCCCCTCCCGCCGTGCAGGATGCCACGGCAGAGTAGCTTATGAACGTCGCCGCGGAGTTCAAGAAGCAGTACGCACCTCCCCAGCCAAGCATTCGCTCGTGCACTCCGACTCGAAGACGACGGGCACGCACTGATGGGTAACACCCTGCCAAGAAGCTGGCTTCGGGCCGCAGTGCAGGATTCTTCGCCGGGCGTCAGGAGACGGGACGCCCATGAGCCCAAAGACAGCCGGCGCAATTTGTTCACGCTCCTGCCCGCATTCACGTTGCACGGCCTGGCAGGCACCGCCTCAATGTTACTATTTGTTAAGTCAATAAGAAGGCATGTATGGCGGCAGTCATCGATCTTGTGAAATGGGACGGAACTCCCAACATCGTCGCGTGGAAATTTCCAAGCGACAGTCTCTCCACCTGGACCCAGTTGATCGTCAACGAGTCGCAAGAGGCTTTCCTGGTGAGGGGCGGCGTGTACGAAGGCCCCTTCGGCGCGGGCCGGCATACACTCAAGACGGAAAACCTGCCGGTTCTACGTTCCCTGATCGGCGTGCCCTTCGGCGGCAAGTCGCCGTTCACCGCAGAGGTGTGGTACGTCAATCGTGTCACGAACTTAGACGTGCGCTGGGGCACGCCAGACGCCATTCCTTTGCAGGACCCGAAGTATGGAATCATGATTCCGGTACGTGCCTTCGGCCAGTACGGCATTCGGATCGTCGACTCCAAGCGCTTCCTGCTGAAGCTGGTAGGTACCTTGCCTGGCTTCGATGTCGACACGCTCTCGAGCTACTTGAAGGGCGTTCTGATCACGCGGATCAAAACCGAAATTGCCAACTGCATCGCCCGCGCGGGCATCTCGATTCTCGAGGTTGCCACTCAGCTTGAAGCGCTTTCCGCATCGCTCAAGGCTGCCCTTATTCCCGAGCTGTCCGAGTACGGCGTGGCGCTGTCGCAGTTCAACATCCATTCCATCAATGTCCCAGAGAACGACGAAGCGGTCATCACGCTCCGCAAGGCGCTGGCCAAGCGCGCTGAAATGGGGATCATCGGATTCACCTACCAGCAGGAGCGTAGCTTCAACGTGATGGAGACTGCTGCCGGCAACGAAGGCACGGCGGGCGGCGTGATGGGCGCCGGTCTGGGGTTCGGCATGGGCATGGGCATGGGTCCCGCCATGGGCCAATCGTTTGCCAACGCAGCATCGGACATCCGTCCTTATGGGGCTGGTCCGAACTCGCAGGACTCGTCGGCTGCTGTACATACCGGGCCGCCGGCGGATTGGACGGTCCGGCCGCCAGCGCCACCGCCCCCGGACCATGTGTCACAACGTCCGCCCGCCGCCAGCGACACGCCGCGGACTCCCGATCGGACGGTATCACCCGCCACGCCCCCGCCGT
>LNAP01004081.1_pt1 | contig 13717 bp, 13 predicted proteins | sample 602601 | NCBI WGS metagenome assembly LNAP01 (sample SAMN02440304, study PRJNA202911) | soil metagenome | biome: Subtropical and temperate rainforests or woodlands; isolation source: soil samples (1 kg each in a 20% v/v slurry with milli Q water) were... ...
TGGAGCACCATCAGCACAACTGGGCCGCCGCCGCCCGCGCGCTGGGCATGGACCGCGCCAACCTGCACCGGCTCGCCAAGCGCCCCCGGCTGCGCCCGCCGTCGGTGCCGATCACCCAATCGGCGCGATAGGTCAACGGCCGACCGTCGCGCTCGGCGGTCACGGTGACGCCGTGCTCGTCCTGGACGAGATCGCTCATGGTGGTGTTCCAGTGGATCTGCACGTTGGGGTAATCGGCCAGATGCTTGAGCACGATGCCTTCGAGCTGGTCCTGGCCCAGCGAGATGACATACGGATAGGGCGTGTAGCCGGCGATCGCGCCGATGTTGAAGCGGATCACCTCGCCGGTGGCGAAGATGCGGTAGCACATCTCCGGCACCTTGAAGCCCTCGGTGAGCATGTCCTGAAGCAGCCCCAGGCGCTGCATGCCTTCGTGCACAGTCCAGTGGTAGGTCATCGCCCGCGGCTCGGGGACGATGCCCGGATGCGCTTCGAGCACGATCACATCCACACCGGCACGAGCCAGCCCCAGGGCATTGATCATGCCCACCGGCCCGGCACCCACGATCACAACACTGCTGTCTTTTTTCACAGTTCGTTTCCTCATCCAGAAAGTCATTCGCGCCAACAACCGATTAAATTCCAAACAGAATGCAGCACTACACTAGATGCTGTAGATGTCCATCAACGAGGGAATGACCTCGTTGTTGACGATGATCTTCTTGCGCTTGATCACCCAGTCACCGCCCTGCGCGGCCAGCACGTATTCGTAGCGGCCATTGAACTGATGCGACTGCTTGTCCTTGAACGAGAACACCACCCAGCTGGCGGTCACCTGGCACTGGCTGCCGTCGAAGCCGCCAATGCGGATGTTGCTGACCAGATGGGTGGTGCGCGGCAACGGAACCGACGCCGACGAACGCCCGGTGCGCAGGCGGAAGATGCGGTCCTCCAGCCCCGAGCGGTTGCGGTAGTACATCAGCGACATCTCGCGCATCGGATCGGCGGTGAGCTCGTGCTCGCCGTCCCAGGCCGGTATCCAGTACTCGGCCTCCGGGTCGAACAGCGCGAGCCATTCGTCCCAGCGCTGTTGATCCAGGTATTCGCCTTCCCGGTACAGGAAGTCATGCACCGAGCGGGTCAACTCGAAATCGTTCATAAGGATGCCTCCGTGCCGGCCTGCATCAGCTGCAGCCAGCGTTCGTGCTGGGCGACGAAGATGCCTTCGTCGGCGGCGTCCGGACCGCTGCTGCCCGGCTGGATACCGAGCTCGCTGGCGGCGGCGTCGGGCCCGGGTATCTCGTGCGCCTCGCCACGCGAGATGTCGCTCCAGCGCTGTAGTCCGTAGGCGCCGAAGCCCTTCTGCGTCTCGTTGAACTCGTTGAGGTCGTCGGGCGTGGCCATGCCCGAGGCGTTGAAGAAGTCCTCGTACTGGCGGATGCGCTTGTTGCGTTCGGCGGCCGGTTCGCCGACCGGCGCGAAGCAGTAGGCCGTCACCTCGGTGCGGTTCACCGCAAGCGGCCGGAACACGCGGATCTGGCTGCTGGCCTGATCCATCAGCAGCAGGTTCGGGTAGATCAGCAAGTTGCGCGAACGGTCCATCGCCCATTCGGCCTTGAGCTTGCCCAGCCGGGCGGCGAGCTCTTCGTGGGCGACGTACAGCGGCCGGTCCTGCGGGTTGGGAATGTTGGTCCACAGTAGGGTGTGGCCGTTGCGCAGATCGTAATAACCGCCGCCGAGCTTGCCGAACTTGCCGGCGTCGATCGTCTTGACCGTCTTCTCGCCCGCGTTGGCCTGCATGCGGTGGGCGACCATCTGCACGTAATTGGCATGCACCATCGGCACGTGGTAGCCGTCCACGCCATTCTCGCCCTGCAGCTTCCAGTTGCCCTCGTAGTTGTAGATGAAGCGGCCCTTGAGCACCTCAATGCCCTGCGGCGACTGCTCGGCGAAGGTGTCGATGAAGGGCTTGGCCTCTGCCAGGTAATCCTCCAGCGGCTCGGCTTCGGGATTGAGCGTGGCGAACAGGAAACCCTTGTAGCTTTCGCAGCGCACCCGGGTCAGCCCGCGCTTGCTTTTGTCAAAGCCAGCCGGATAGCCGCCGCTCTCCTCCTCGTTCATCGCCAGGAGCTCGCCCTGGTCGCTGAACGCCCAGCCGTGGAACGGACAGACGAAGGTGCCGGCATTGCCCTTCTCGGTGCGGCACAGTGTGGCACCGCGATGCGTGCATACGTTGACGAACGCATGCACCGTTCCTTTGCGATCGCGCGAGACGATCACCGGCACGCGGCCGATCCAGGTGGTCAGGAAATCCTTGGGTTTGGGTATCTGGCTTTCGTGGGCCACATACACCCACACCTTGCTCCAGATGCGGTCGAACTCGAGCTCGTAGATGTCCGGGTCAAAGAAGATGCGCCGATCGACCCCACGCATCTCGCTATCGAGTCTCAACAATTCGCCGCTGATGGTGGAACGCGCATTGGGAACGCCCTGCTCCGCATCGGCGTTAGTGACGGGAACTACTGTGGTGTTCATGCTTTGACTGCTCCTGTATGTATAGCGTGGCCTTGGGGGCCCTGCCAGTGGGTCGGCCAGGCGCCGCCTGGCCGACGGATAAATGGCCGCCGCCGTTTGCTTTCAGGCGGTGGCCGCTTGGGTGCAGGTCTGGCCGCAAAGTGGCGCCGCGCCGGATGCGTCGAGGTCGGCCAGCACGGCGCCGTTCTCCACGCAGGTGGGATAGACCCGCAATGCCTTGGTGCAGGGAAATGCCGTGGCCTGGCCGGTACGGATGTCGAAGCGTCCGGCGTGAAACGGGCACTCGATTTCCCCGCCGATGATCTCGCCGTCCGAGAGCAACGCCGCGCCATGGGTGCAGGTGTCGTCCAGGACGAAGAACTCATCGCCCAGGCGCGCCACCGCGAGCGGTGGGTGGTCGGGCAGTACGACCGCCAGCGCCCGATCCTCGGGCACCTCGGCGGTGTGGGCGATGAAGCGGTAGGGGGCTTGCTGGTTCACCTCGGGATTCCTCGTTTCGATGATGGCGGCAGATCAATGCAGGTTGGCGAAGGCGTTGCCGGCGGCCAGGGAGCCGGCGGCGAGAATGGCGTTCAGCACCATGCTGTGGTCTGCCACGCCGCGGCCGACGATGTCGTACGCGGTCCCGTGCGCCACCGTGACCTGCGGATAGGGCGGCCCCAGAAAGAGCGCGACGTTGCCGGAGAAGCACGCGGTCTTGATCGCGATGTGGCCCTGGTCGTGGTACATGGCGAGCACCATGTCGTAATGCCCTTCCAGGCAATGGCGGAACACCGAATCAGGACTCACCGGCCCGGTCACGTCGATGCCCTCGCGCCGCGCGGCGGCCAGCAGCGGCGGCGAGTCGATCCTGATGCAGCAGGCCGCGCTCGCCCTGCTCGGCGGCCTCGGCAAGGGCGGCTCCGGCGGCAGCCTGGCCAGCCGGCTGGGCCTGGACGAGATCGGCTTCAAGGGCCCCGCCACCGGCGGCGAACTGCGCGAGTCGGCCGTCACCCTGGGCAAGCGCCTGTCGAGCGACTTCTACCTCACCTACGAAAGCAGCCTGACCGGCATGCTCGGCACGATCTACATCTTCTACGACCTGACCCAGCGCCTCACCCTCCGCGGCCAAGCCGGCATCCAGAGTGGCGTCGACCTGATCTACACGCTGAAGTACGACTGACGAACTGCTGCTAAAGTCGCCGCTGCCCAGCGTCCTCGTAGTTACTACTTTTAGTGCTGCGCCCTGCAGCTAGCCTGGTTACGCAGCGTGGCGTCCATAGTTCAACGGATAGAACGGGCCCCTCCTAAGGGCTTTAGGGGGCTAGGCAACCAGCATTAAGTTGTTGATTTATAAGGAAACGGGACCTTTTCTGTCCCTTCCTGTCGTCCCAAATCCACCCCTGTCTTGTCCCAAATTTGTCCCATGGGACAGGCAAAAACAGCGTGTGGAATGGTGCTTAGAAGTGGTGCCCCCGACAGGAATCGGACCTGTGACCTATCCCTTCATCCCACCACAGTTTTCACTGCCACATTGCGTGTTTGTGGGCTGGACTATGCCTTGACCAAGGACTGTGTCCTGAAGGCCTGAGCCGTCTAGTCTCTACACCTTCCCCGAAGGGCTTGGCTCGGCGTTGCCACGGGCAGATGCCCAGAGGGTTCACCGAATTTGACTCAATTCACACAGAGGCTTTCGCCCGCTGGTGCCCAAAATTTTCTAGGAGGGGATCGCTCTATCCACTGAGCTACGGAGGCACTCCCGATAGTGTACCAAGGCAGGCGACAATCATCTCCATGAGCCCAGAAAAACAAGCACTCATTGACTACCTGAAGAACAAGACCGGAGGAGCTCTGATGATGACTCCGAAGGAGCTTGCTGTTGAGATTCGGGTGTCGGAGAAGCAACAGAGCAAGCTTCGTCAAGAAAAGCGTTTCCCGATCCCACACAAGGATTTTGGGAGGAGTGTTCAGTACCCCATCAATGCGATTGCTGACTTCTTGCTCACAGGGGAAACCAACGAGGAAAAAGCACCCGAAATGGCGACTTCAGCGCCCTCCTCCGTGGCATTTCCTACTCACAAAAAGGCAAGGACTGGAGCGATAGATTTATCACAAATGATCTTGCTCAACAGCTTTGTTGTGACGTTGGAAGAACAGCTTACCAATATTGAATCACTGCATGGCTACTTCACCCAGTACATCAAGGCAAAGAGCCTGAGTGACAGCTTGGAAAACAAACTTGCTAGGAAAGAAGAAGTTCCAGCAAGAAAGAGGCATGTCATCCCATGAGCAAGTCACTTGAAGACCTGAAAAATTTGCCTGCCGATGAGATGATTCCAGCAGGACTTGCACAAGAAGTCATCAAAAGGCTAATCTTTGAACAGGACCGGCGGATTCCATTCTCAAAGTTAGACGACTATGAAACCATCGGAACGAAAGAGTTAGCGCAATTAAGCGGTGTCACTACAAGTGCAGTTGAAAAGTGGCGCCGCGTGCCAGGTGCTGGACCAGCTTTCATGCCAGGAAGTAGAGCTAGATACCGTGTAAAAGATGTCAAGGAATGGATTGCTAAAACAACTGTCAAGGACATAGGTGAAGCAAAGATGAAGGGTTTGAGCCACTTCATCTTGGAAGACTTTACAGCATTCCCGGTTTTCAGGTATGCCGATGGATCAATGCTTGGACTTGAAGCATCCATCCAGTACGAGCAAGACCATCCAGAAACATTCTGTGAGTCGTTCGCAGTCGTCAACATGGGTGATGCATGGGCACAGCATAAAGACCTCTACGATGGACTTTTAAGCAATCAAGATGCAGCCCAAGCCATCTTGCAACAGACATCAGTGGCCAAGAATTTTGATGTTGCCTACTGGCTCTTTGTTCAGTTCATTGGTGGAAAGCTGGACAACTTCCAGCCACTTCTAAAAGCCATCAGACTGCTTGTTGAGCATGGTACTGACATCAATGCTCAGAACAACATGACCGGCTACAACTTGGCCCATGTTCTGGCAATCAATGAAGAAGGTTTCATCAATGAAAATGATTTCTACAATTTCATGAGCCACTTGTTGGACATGGGGTTGGATGTTGACTTGATGAACAACGAAAGCATCTCAGGCCGTGACATTGCAGAACAAAACGACACTTCTCCCTCAACTAGCAATTTCCTGAAAGTTCTCAACAAACGAGACTTCGCCAGCAGTCTTGAAGCCAAGCTTACCAAAAAGACAAAATAGCCATGAGCAATATTGACTATATGAAGTTGAATGCAATTTTTAGCAGGAATGAGCCAGCATGGTTAAAAAAACAAAAAGCTGACGATCTTGCTTACGAAGAGGATGAAGATTTTGAAGCTGATGATGAAACCATAGTTGCTTCCATCCACGAAAAGATTGATATTGCAATGCGTTATGCACTGCACTCAATGGAATATAGCATTGTTGATTCAACTTATCGAGCCTTCAGCTACATCTTAGACCTACTGGTGAAGAAAAGCCCAGAATACAACTTTGATGCCGCTCAATCATTGGGCCTATACCCTGCCTTGGCTGAACTTGATGATGCGGCCAAGAAAACAATCATAGAGGAAGTTAGAAGTACGCTTTTTTTCATAAAGAGCTACGGCGAAAACATTCAGTCAATATATCACTCCGCGAGAAAACAAGAGAGATTCATTGATGAGCTAATGAGCTTGGATGAAATCGTGAATACGGTCTTCACAGGAGAGGATACATCTACACTTGAAAAAGCAATTCGGTGTGGAGGTACGCATCTGAGACTTAGATATATCGTGCTTTTTATGACTTATGAAGATAGATTTTCTTTAAATCATCTAAAGCAGTACGCTCAGATCAAAGATGCACTTGAAACCCAAAGTGAAGCCGATGTAAATTCAGATGTAGGTAATGGCGCTGCAACATTGCACCGCCTTCTTAAAGTTTCAAATGGCGGACCAGATCAACTTTCCCTTGCTCAGAGGTTTGAAGTTTCACTAACAATCATTGGTTGGATGGAGGCATACGAGGTATTCGTAAATGTGGACACTTCCAATGACTCAGTCTGGGAAACTACGTCAGACTTATTTCATTGGTCTCAGGACCATGACATAGAAAACTTGATGGTTATTGGCCCTGTAATGAGTCACCGTGGTCACGGCACGACTCTCATAATTTTAAACCCGACATCCGGCGAATATATGGGGCACATTGAAGAAGATGCTGAGATGTATCTTAGAAAGAACAACAAGCATGAAACGAACTTCATTTACTCATCATTGAGTCGTCAAGATTACTAATATCCAAAAAGAATAAGAACATGAATATTGGGAAAATTGCACAGAACGTGCATACGCTCCTCCTGCATACAGATCCGAAGAATTTCATCTTCGATTTGTTGACCGCGTACGGCAAGCCAAAAGCTTCAATAACCAGGTTGCAAGCTGGCGAGTACAACATATCCAAGGACAAGAACTATGTCCTCTGGAAGAGCAATGTTTACTTCTGTGATTCGCGGGGGCATCTTCCTTCAACGATTTTGGAGCAGATGAAGCAATCTGAAGTCGTAAAGAAACACAAACCCCGCTTCCTGATCGCCACTGACTTTGAGCGTTTCAGCGCATACGACGTTAAGACTGACGAACCTCTAGATGTGGCACTGGTTGAGCTGGCAAGTAACTTCGGCTTCTTTCTTCCGTGGGCTGGCATGGAGAAGTCTAAGCTTGCAACCGATAGCCCAGCAGATGTCAAGGCCGCCGAGAAAATGGCGAAGCTCTATGACTACATCCTCTCTGACAATCCTGCGGAAACAAGAGAAGAGAAGCACAGCCTAAACGTCTTTCTTTCACGAGTTTTGTTCTGTTTCTTCGCTGAAGACACAGAGATTTTCAAGCAGAAATTGTTTACGCAGAGCGTTGAGTCACATACTGCCAAAGACGGCAGTGACTTAAGCGAGTATCTCCAAACGCTTTTTGACTTCCTTAACGATGAAGCGAGAAAGGATGCTCCCCCCTATCTCATTGACTTCCCGTACGTAAACGGCGGACTGTTCCAAGTCAAGCATGCAGTTCCGAAGTTCAGCCAGCGATCAAGAGAACTTCTTATTAAGTGCGGCGCAGACCTGAACTGGTCGGAAATCAACCCAGACATCTTTGGATCAATGATTCAAGCTGTGGTGGACGTTGAGCAGCGCGGCAACATGGGGATGCACTACACCTCCGTGCAAAACATCATGAAGGTGATAGAGCCTTTGTTTCTGACCGACTTAAGGGAGGAATTTGCCAAAGGGTTTGATAGTGCGAAAAAGCTGGAAGATCTCCTCAAGAAATTAACAGAATTTAGAATCTTTGACCCTGCATGCGGATCGGGAAACTTCCTCATCATCTCGTACAAAGAGCTTCGCAAGCTTGAGATGGAAGTGATGAACCGTCTGGCTGACATCAACAAGCAAAGCGACTTCGGTCTATCAGGCATACAGTTGAAGCAGTTCTACGGCATAGAGCTGGATGACTTCGCCCATGAAGTAGCTATCTTGTCCCTATGGCTTGCCGAGCATCAAATGAATCTCGCATTCATGAAGAAGTTCGGGACACTCACCCCAACCTTGCCTCTGAAGCCAAGCGGCAATATTGTCTGGGGAAATGCCTTGCAGACTGACTGGTCAGAGGTGTGCCCAAACGCCGACAACGGAACAACTTACATTCTAGGCAACCCGCCATACCTTGGATCTAAGAAACAAGATAAACAGCAAAAAGAAGACATCGCCAGGATTTTTGCAGGTGCAGATAACTACAAGAATCTTGACTATATCTCCTGCTGGTTTTTGAAAGCAGCCAGATACATTGAGAAGTCAAACGCAAAAGCAGGATTCGTAACTACGAATTCCATTGTGCAAGGTGATCAAGTTGCCTTACTTTGGCCTCGTATCTGGCAAGCAGAAGCTTCCATTGTTTTTGCTTCAGAGCCGTTCAAGTGGGGCAACAACGCTAAGAACGCAGCGGGTGTCACATGCGTTGTGATCGGTCTGGGCTCGAAGGCAACCACTACAAAATGGCTGTACCAGCAAGGCCACCGCATCAAAGCGGCAAACATCAGTCCCTACCTGACAGATGCCAATGACATCATCGTTGAAAAGAGAAATTCGCCCATCAGTGACTTGCCAGAGATGGGCGTTGGCAACACATCTTATGAAGGTGGGCATCTAAAGCTCAATTCTGAGGAACGCCAGAAGATTGTCAGCAAGTATCCAGAAGCCGATAGATTTATAAAAAAGCTCACTGGTGGCACGGAGTTCCTCTACGACGAAGAAAACTGGTGCATTTGGATTGAAGACAACGAGCTGGAGGAAGCTCTAAAGATTCCGCCCTTCCAAGAACGGATCAATGAAGTACGCAAGATGCGGATCGCTGGGGGAGATGTTGCAAGAACACTCGTTAATCGCTCCCATCAGTTTCGCTATCGCAAGGTTGCTATGCGAGACATGCTGCTTGTTCCATGCACTTCTTCCGAGCGGCGTGAATACCTTCAAGCTGGGGTAATGCCAGCGGGCTCAATCTGCCTGCATTCCGCACAGGTTGTCTATGACGGCGATCTCACCACCTTTGCCATCGTGTCGACCCGCATGCACTTGCTTTGGACAAAGGCTACCTGCGGCACCCTTGATTCACGGGTTCGTTATTCCAATGTCATCGCTTACAACAACTTCCCGATGCCGAAGTTATCGGACGCAGTGAAGAAGAAGCTGACAGCGCATGCTCTCACGATCCTATCGGAACGGGAAGCACATACAGAGTTTTGCATTGCAGACCTCTACGACCCGAAGAACATGCCCCAGTCACTCAAGACTGCACACGAAAAACTAGATGCGGATTTTGAGTCCATCTATCAATCCGCGCCCTTCCCATCTGATCAGGACAGATTGAATCATCTGTTCAAGTTGTACGAAAAAATGTTGAAAGCTCACAATGCCTAACCTTGTCGAAGTCACATACCACCAGACAGGTGAAAGCACAAAGCTCAACGACATGGGCATGCGTGAAATGCAGGCCCGAGCCTATGAATCACGCAATGAGCAGTATCTGTTACTCAAAGCTCCTCCAGCTTCAGGTAAGAGCCGAGCCCTTATGTTCTTGGCCTTGGACAAGATACACAAGCAAGGACTCAAGAAGGCCATCATCGCCGTTCCTGAGCGCTCCATCGGTTCATCGTTTGCATCCACCCCTCTCTCACAGTATGGCTTCTTCACTGACTGGGTAGTGAAGCCTGAAAACAATCTGTGCACGCCAGGTGGTGATTCCAGCAAGGTCACAGCCTTCAAGAATTTTCTCAAGGATGACAGCGACATCCTGATCTGCACCCATGCCACCCTCAGATTTGCTTTTGAAGCGATTGAAGAGGAAGCATTGGACAACTGCGTTCTTGCCATTGACGAGTTCCACCATGTATCAGCAGATGCCGACAGCAAGCTTGGATTCTTGCTTCGCAGTGTCATGCAGAAGTCCAAGGTGCACATCGTTGCGATGACCGGCTCATATTTTCGTGGTGACAGCGTGCCAGTGCTGTTGCCAGAGGATGAAGCCAAGTTTGCCAAAGTGACTTACAACTACTACGAGCAGTTGAACGGCTACACCTACATGAAGTCGCTCGGCATTGGGTATCACTTCTACCAGAAGAAATATCTCAGTGCGATTGCCGATGTTCTGGACACCGACAAGAAAACCATCTTGCACATTCCCCATGTTCGCTCAGGCGAATCTACCAAGGAGAAAAGCAACGAGGTTGACAGCATCTTGGACATCATTGGCGTTGTACAAGCCCAAGATCCTGAGACAGGTGTTATCACTGTCAGGCGGCACACAGATGGCAAGATCATCCGAGTTGCTGACTTGGTTCACGACGAGCCAAAGGCGCGAGACAAGATTGTAAATTTTCTTCGCACCATCAAAACTCCCGAGGAGCTTGACCTGATCATTGCTCTAGGGATGGCAAAAGAAGGCTTTGACTGGTCATTTTGTGAACATGCCTTGACCGTTGGCTATCGTGGGTCGCTCACAGAAATCATCCAGATCATTGGACGGTGCACCCGCGATAGTCCGAACAAGTCGCATGCCCAGTTCACCAACCTGATAGCTCAACCAGATGCTCATGATGATTTGGTGAAGCTGGCTGTCAACAACATGCTCAAGGCGATCACTTGTTCTCTCTTGATGGAACAGGTTCTTGCGCCGAACTTCAAGTTCAAGACCAAGCTCAATGATGATGACAAGGCTGGACCGGGTGAAGTGAAAATTGGAGGCTTCAAGGAGCCATCCAGCAAGAAAGTTAAAGACATTATTGAGTCTGACCTGAACGACATGAAAGCCGTCATTCTTCAAGATGACACCATTCTCAAAGCGATTCCAGGAAATGTTGATCCCGAAGTCATCAACAAGGTACTCATCCCGAAAATTATCAAGCTTCGTTATCCAGACCTGACGGATGAAGAAATTGAAACGGTTCGCCAGCACATCGTGGCTGACTCTGTTTTGAAGAGTGGTGAATTCAAGGAAGACGGAGATCGTCGGTTCATCAAAATGGCCGGTAAATTTGTCAATATTGATGATCTTCACATAGACCTCATTGACCGCATCAACCCCTTCCAGTCGGCGTTTGAGATCCTGTCAAAGTCAGTGACTGCGGGTGTCCTGAAGACGATTCAGGAAGCCATTGAGGCAACACGAATCGTCATGACCCCAGAGGAAGCCGTGCTCCTGTGGCCGAAGGTCAAGGAGTTCACCCGCATCCATGGCAACCCACCTAACCCACAGTCCAACGATGCTCTTGAAGCGCGCATGGGCGAAGCCCTCATCTACATCCGCAACCAGCGCAGACAGCAAGGCGTATGAAGAAGGAAGACTTGCTCAAGCTCGTGGAGGACGATGACCTTGACTTGCTCAAGGTGAAGCCACTTGCCACCCCTGCCATGACGGCAGACCATCGTTTGGTGGCATCCTTCAAAGAGATTGAAGCCTTCGTGACCAAGCACGGCAAAGAGCCACAGCCGAACCATGCGGACATGCACGAGTTCAAGCTAAATAGCAGGCTAGCCAGCATCCGATCAAGCAAGCTCAAGTCCGATTCACTTCGTGCAATTGACACCCACCAGCTCCTGAAAAAAGTTGTGGAGTCCGTGGAGGACATCTACGAGGACGACGACCTAGGGCTACTGGGGCCGGGTGAAGACAGCATCTTCAACCTGAAGCATGTGGGCACCATGAAGATGCCCGACAAGATTGCATCTCGCAAGCCTTGCATGGACTTCCCCCAGTTTGAGCCGTTGTTTGATCTCTGCCACCGTGAGCTGAAGGCTGGCATTCGTGAAATGCGTGCTTTCACGGGTGAACAGCAAATCAAGCCAGGTCACTTCTTCATCCTGCATGGGATAGTTTGCTATGTGGCGGAAGTAGGCGAGAAAGAAGTTAAAAATAAAAAGGTGAATGCTCGCCTTCGTGTCATTTTTGACAATGGCACCGAGTCCAACATGTTGCTTCGCTCTTTAGCAACCGAGCTTTATAAAGATCCATCAGGCAGGCGAATTCTTGACAACCATGAAAAGGTTTTGGAAGAGTTGGAGCTGATCAAGGAAGATGACCAATCCACCGGCTTTGTCTATGTACTGAAATCGGCCAGTCAGCTTCCTGAAGTGAAGAGCATCGGCAACCTCTTCAAAATTGGATTCTCTACCACCACTGTTGAAGACCGAATCAAGAATGCAGCCAAGGAGCCGACCTACTTGATGGCTCCGGTCAAGATCGTGTCTGTCTTCCAGTGCTACAACCTAAACCCGCAGAAGTTTGAAAATCTGCTGCATACCTTTTTTGGTAAATATTGCCTAGATCTGAAGGTGACAGACAGCGCGGGCAAGCTGCATGTTCCCAGAGAATGGTTCATCGCTCCAATTGACTGCATAGAGCTTGCAATCCAGCTCCTCATCAACGGCGAGATAGTTCACTATCGTTATGACGGCGACACCGAGCAAGTAGTAGAACGCGAATAAAAAGGAACAACCATGGCTGATGAGGAAGAGATCCACCGGAACAAGCTTCCAAACAAAACCTACATCAGTCCGCAGGTTCCAACCTTGGAGGGACCCCTTCGCATCGCCTCAAAAGTCATCGATTCTGAAGGTGCCTACTATGCCAAGGTCAAGAAGGAAATCATCCTTCGTAGAACACCATCAGCCAGGATTGAGATCGTTGCCAAATTTCTTGAGGATGACCGCAAGCTAACCGTTCTCACAATCCAGCAGTTCAACGGCAACAACGGTCAACCCCACCGGACAAATTTTTCCTTCATCGGAAGCGAAATTCCGAGGCTCCTTGGTTTCATTCATGACATCGCGGAGGTGGAGTTCAAGCACTCGGGTGCAGTCAACATCACTGATGCCGACCTCAGGAAACTGGTCATCTCCAAGACGCAAGCCGCCTCTCTTGTTCATGACAATCAGGATGCCTTTCTTGAAGCCTTGCGCGGTCAAGTCACGAAAGAAGACATCGTCGCACTTGGCTATCGCAAAAAGCAGCTTGGCGTCTTTTCACAGCTCCTCTCAGATCCAGAATTTTTTGAACTCTGCAAGAAGCAAAAGTCTATCAAGGGTGATGAACTCTTGTGGCAAGCCTTCTTTGAAAAGAATCCATGGGTGTTTGGGTACGGCCTGAGCTACTTTTATGTCACAGGCTTTGATGAGAAGAAGCTTGAGCAACTTGTTCAAGGCTACGACCTCTTGAACAGAGGCAAACGAGCCGATGCCGTCATGAAGACCAAGGGCATCATCAACTCGCTGTGCTTCGCTGAAATTAAGCATCACAACACCAAGCTTCTTGAGTCAGATTACTACCGTGCGGGATGCTGGGCACCTTCAAAGGAAATGGCAGGCGCCGTCGCTCAGGTTCAAGCCACAGTGGCCATCGCCATGCACAAGCTCCACGGCATGCAACGAATGCTGGATGACGATGGCAACCCAACAGGTGAAGATGTTTTCAACTTCAAGCCGCGTGCTTTCATCGTGATCGGCTCACTGAGTGAATTCGTCGGAGAGCATGGAGTCAATCAAGACAAGCTGCGTTCCTTTGAGAGCTGGCCCCGGAATTCTGAACATTCCGATAAGTGTGGAAACTGCTCCTGCTGGCGAGGACCTCGCCTGTGAAGATTGGAGCAAAGATGAGCAGAAG
>LNAP01008097.1_pt1 | contig 13716 bp, 14 predicted proteins | sample 602601 | NCBI WGS metagenome assembly LNAP01 (sample SAMN02440304, study PRJNA202911) | soil metagenome | biome: Subtropical and temperate rainforests or woodlands; isolation source: soil samples (1 kg each in a 20% v/v slurry with milli Q water) were... ...
GTCAGGTACATGTGGCTGATGCTTTCCTCTTGGTCGCCACGGATTTCTTTCCATTCCTGGTCGGGGTGGGTGAAGAGCCCCACTACGTGATGGATCATGCCAGTCACTCCTCTTGTTTTTACCGTCGCCCCCCAGTGGAGCGCCTACAGGCCAAAGTGGCCAAGTAAGTAAAAGGTCTGGATATGTATGCGACCTTATGTCGCAGTATAGAAAGGTCTTCACGGCGCAGGTTGTAGGGCGTTAGAGCAAATTGCGCTGTAAACCCTGCTGTTAATCGCCGCAGGGTCTTGCGCGACCTATGTGGCGAGGGAACTTGCTCCCGTTCGGCTGCGCAGCCGTCGCAAAAACGGCCGACGGGGTTTGACTGACCCGATGGTGCAGGATGGTTTTGGGGCCGCTGCGCGACCCAGCGGGAGCAAGCTCCCTCGCCACAGGGGTATGCTCAGCTCAGATAAAGTGCAGTCGCCAGGCACTTCGCCGACGGTGGGTTTTTGCGTAAAATGCCGGCCTTTCGTCACACCTTACGGATCTCGCGTCATGGGCACTCTCACGGTCAACCAGAACAAACTGCAAAAGCGCCTTCGCCGTCAGGCGGGTGAGGCTGTTGCCGATTTCAACATGATTGAAGACGGCGACAAGGTCATGGTCTGCCTGTCCGGTGGCAAGGACAGCTACACCATGCTCGACGTGCTCTTGCACTTGCAGAAGGTCGCTCCGATCAAGTTCGAGATCGTGGCCGTGAACATGGACCAGAAACAGCCAGGCTTCCCTGAACACGTGTTGCCGGCCTATCTGAAAACGCTGGGCATCGAGTACCACATTGTCGAGAAAGACACTTACTCGGTGGTCAAGGAGCTGATCCCGGAAGGCAAGACCACCTGCTCGTTGTGCTCGCGCCTGCGTCGCGGCACGCTCTACACCTTTGCCGACGAAATCGGCGCGACCAAAATGGCCCTCGGTCACCACCGCGACGACATCGTCGAGACGTTCTTCCTTAATATGTTCTTCAACGGTTCGCTCAAGGCCATGCCGCCGAAGCTGCGCGCCGACGACGGCCGCAATGTGGTGATCCGGCCACTGGCCTACTGCAACGAAAAAGACATTCAGGCCTACTCGGACTTCAAGCAATTCCCGATCATCCCGTGCAACCTCTGCGGCTCCCAGGAAAACCTGCAACGTCAGGTGGTCAAGGACATGCTGCAAGAGTGGGAACGCAAGACCCCGGGCCGCACCGAAAGCATTTTCCGCAGCTTGCAGAACGTGCAACCGTCGCAACTGGCGGACCGTAACCTGTTCGACTTCACCAGCCTCAAGATCGACGAAACCGCCGCTTCGCGGTTCGTCAATGTGGTCAACCTCTAATCAGAAACGGTAGGAGTGAGCCTGCTCGCGATTGCGTCGTGTCAGTCGACATCAACGTTGAATGACACACCGCTATCGCGAGCAGGCTCACTCCTGCAATTGTTTTTTGTTTCAACCTCCAGGAGAGGGCATGCGCGATTACAAGTGGCTGCACGAATACTGTCTGAATCGCTTCGGTTCAGCAGCTGAACTGGAAGCCCATCTGCCCGTTCCCAAGACCCCGGCGCAACTGCGCAAGATCAGCGACGATCGTTATCTCTCGACCATGGCCCTGCGCGTGTTTCGCGCCGGCCTCAAACACAGTCTTGTGGACGCCAAGTGGCCGTCGTTCGAAGAAGTGTTCTTCAAGTTCGACCCGGAAAAGGTGGTGCTGATGAGCGCCGAACACCTTGAGCGCCTGATGCAGGACGCGCGGATCATCCGACACCTGGGCAAGCTCAAGAGCGTGCCGCGCAATGCGCAGTTCGTACTGGACGTGGCGCATGAGAAGGGCAGCTTCGGCGCATTGATCGCCGATTGGCCGGTGACGGACATCGTCGGGCTGTGGACGTACCTGAAAAAGCGCGGCCATCAATTGGGCGGGTTGTCGGCGCCGCGTTTCTTGCGCATGGTCGGCAAGGATACGTTTGTGCCGAGCTATGACGTGGTGGCGGGGCTGAACGCGCAGAAGATCGTCGACAAGGTGCCGACCAGCCAGCGGGACCTGGCGTTGGTGCAGGATGTGTTCAACCAGTGGCATGAACAGAGTGGCGGCCGGCCGATGAGCCAGATTTCGATGATGCTGGCGTACACCGTCAATCATTAAGACCGAGTCGTGGCCTTCGCGAGCAAGCTTTGCTCCTACAGGTGCGGTGCAGCCCTGTAGGAGCGAAGCTTGCCCGCGAAGGCGTCAGATCAGGCGGCGGAGATCTCGCCTTCACCCGCCAACTTGCGATTCAACTGAAACCGCCACCGCACATACAACAGCGCCGAGCAAAACACCGCCAGGCTCGCGCCCATTTCCAGCAAGCCAAACAGCTGCCGATTGGGGTCATACGCGGCCAGTGCGCCCTTGATGAAATACAGATTCACCACAAAACACATCCACGAATGCCCGCGTGCGCTGCCGATGATCATCCCCGGTGCGAGCAATAGCAGGGGCACCAGTTCGATCAGCAAAATCACCCACGGCCGGGCGCCGTGCAGGTCGGCAAATACCAGATAATAGGCGCACAGCAGCCCCACCAGCCCGAAAAAGCACAGCAGGCTGATCGCGCGCATCGCCCGGACCCGCGGTTCGAGCCATTCGATCGAGGGCAGAATCTTCGGCTTTTTCGCCACGTCAGTTCCCCAGTTTCTGCGCAGTCTTCGCCAGACGCAGGCCCAAGGCCCGGCACAGCGCGACTTCATGTTCGTTCAAACCGCTTTTGCCATCCGCCCCGGCGTGATGACTGGCGCCATACGGCGTGCCGCCGCCACGGGTTTCCAGCAGGGCCGATTCGCTATACGGCAGGCCGGTAATCAGCATGCCGTGGTGCAGCAACGGCAACATCATCGACAGCAGCGTGGTTTCCTGACCACCGTGCAGGCTTGCGGTGGAGGTGAATACCCCGGCCGGTTTGCCCACCAGCGCCCCCGTCAGCCAAAGATTGCTGGTGCCGTCGAGGAAGTACTTGAGCGGCGCGGCCATGTTGCCGAACCGGGTCGGACTGCCCATGGCCAGGCCCGCGCAGTGCTTCAGGTCGTCGAGGCTGGCGTACAGCGCGCCTTCATCGGGGATGTCCGGCGACACGGCTTCGCATTCGGTGGAGATCGGCGGCACCGTGCGCAAGCGCGCTTCCATCCCGGCCTGCTCGACACCACGGGCAATCTGCCGGGCCATTTCATTGGTCGAGCCGCTACGGCTGTAATACAGAACCAGAATGTACGGCGCGCTCACGGCAGCAACTCCAGCACATTCTCCGGCGGACGGCCGATGATGGCTTTGTCGCCGACTTCCAGAATCGGTCGCTCCATGAGTTTCGGGTTGGCGGCGATGGCGGCGATCAATTGCTCCTCGCTCAAACTGCTGTCGGCCAGGTTGAGAGTCTTGTATTCGTCCTCGCCGGTGCGCAGCAGTTGCCGGGCGCTGATGCCGAGTTTGGTCAGCAGGCTCTGGATTTGCGCGGCGTCCAGCGGCGTTTCCAGGTAGCGGATCACGGTCGGGGTCAGGCCACGGGCTTCCAGCAGTTCGAGCGCACCGCGGGATTTCGAGCAGCGCGGGTTGTGATAAAGCGTCAGATCGGTCATGTGCGGGTCGCATCTTGCGTAAGGTGGCGGCTATTCTGAACCTCGGGAGGCGATGGGTCGCAGGCGCATTCAATTTTGAACAAGGATTACGACATGACAAGACGACTGGCAGCAGCATTGGCGATCATCGGTGCGTTGATGCTGGGGGGCTGTGGCAACGACTATGGCATCGACCAGAACGGCCAGAAAGTCGCCGCCGAACGTCTGGACAACCAATGGGTGGTCCTCAACTACTGGGCTGAATGGTGCGGCCCGTGCCGTACCGAGATCCCGGAGTTGAATACGCTGGCGGATCAGTTGAAGGACAAGAAGATAGGTGTGTTCGGGGTCAATTTCGACAATGTGCAGGGGGAAGAGCTGAAAAGCGCCAGCGAGAAACTGGGGATCAAGTTCACCGTGCTGGCGTCGGACCCGGCGGATCTTTTCGAGTTGCCGCGCAGCGAAGCGTTGCCGGTGACCTACATCATCGACAACAAAGGCAAGGTGCGCGAGCAATTGATGGGCGAGCAGACGGCGGCGGGGGTGATGGCCAAGCTTGAGGCGTTGCAAGCGGTCAAGTGACTGCGCATGGATCTTGTGGCGAGGGAGCTTGCTCCCGCTCGACTGCGCAGCAGTCGCAAAACCGGTACAAACGGTGTTCCTGATGAACCGAGGTGACGGGTTTTAGGGCTGCTGCGCAGCCCAGCGGGAGCAAGCTCCCTCGCCACAGGTATTCACTTGGCCACAGCTCGGGGTTATCAACCCTCTTCAAGCCACCAACGCAACGGCTTGCCTTCGGCCGGCCAGAAGCGCATCTGTTCGATCGGCGAAACATCCCAGCGCTGCACATTTTCCAGGGCCTGCATGAAGCGCTTTTCCTGCTCCATCACGGCTGGTGCGCACATTTTGCGGGTGCTGCCGATTTTGCCGAAGCTCAGCTTGTCACCTTCGAGCGTGTACGGTGCAAACCAGTGGTTGCAGCCGCCATTGCCGTAAGCCCGACCGTCTTCACCGAGGGTGATGGTCAGGTGGCTGTAATCCATCAGTGGACGTTCGCCGATCCATTCCAGGATGTAGCTGCGGTTTTGTTGCAATTTCACCGGCTCGGCGGCGCAGCCCAGCAGGCTGGCACCAACCAGGGCGGTCAGGGCGAGGTGTTTCATCACGCGGGCTCCTGGCAGGTCGGGCACAGGTGCTTCTCGCCAACGGTGGTCCAGCCCAGCTCGGCAATCCGCGCAGTGGCGGCAGGTTTTTCTGCCTTGTTGCCCAGTTTGGCATCGACCGCAAACTCAAAGCTCAGCTCTTTGGCGCAGCTGTCGCAGTTGACTTTCCAGGTGTGGATCGCCAATTCGCCGAACACCGGACCACTGGCCACTGCGACCCATTGGCCGGGCGGGTTGATCAAGTGGCGAACCGTTTCCACGGTCAGGCGCATGGACAGGTCCTTGGCACCTTTGAGGGTCACGACCAGCACGTCGTTATTACGAATCGAGCCGCCGTTGCCGGTGACTTGATAACGCCCCGGCACAAGGGCGCGGCATTCGGTGAGGGTGTGTTGCGGGTTCATCAGTCGTGTTCGACCATGGGTCCTCCAAATATGCGCGGTATGCTATCACGGGCCTGCTCGCAGCATGGCGCGGGCAGATGACCTTCGATCTGGTTCAAATCACCGGTCGACTCATGGCACACTGCCGCTTTTGCATTTCTAAGGAACGGACATGGCGTTAATCGAATGTTATGAGTGCAAGCAACGCATCAGCTCCACGGCGCCTGCTTGCATTCATTGCGGTGCACCGGCGGGAACGGTGCAAGCGGCCACTTCGACGGCAGCGCCTGTGCAGGCACCCCTTTCTTTCGGGCGTTTACCGGAGGATGAGAAAGTGGCCAGGGTGACCCCGGCCGCATTCGGGCGTAAACGCAAAACCGAAGCCCCAATCGAGATGGCGGCGCCGATGCCCGCCTCCAACGGCGTGCGTCCGGTGGAACTGTGGCTGAAGCTGATGATTTTCTTTCTGCCGCCGTTTTTTGTCTGGTTCCTGCTGCGTCGCGGGCATTCCGTGGGGCAACGCTTGCTGGGTTTCGGCTGGCTGGGCCTGATGATTCTCTTGTCCAAGGCCTGACCGGCTCAGCCCTCGACCTGATTCTGCGGCGTGCCAGCGGCCCAGGCTGCGATGTTCCGCAGGGTGGTCGTGGCAATCGCGTCCAGGGCTTCGCGGGTCAGGAAGGCCTGGTGCGCGGTGATGATCACGTTCGGAAAGGTCAGCAGCCGCGCCAGCACATCGTCCTGCAGCGGCAGGTCGGAGCGGTCCTCGAAGAACAGCTGCGCTTCCTCTTCATAGACATCCAGCCCCAGATACCCCAATTGGCCGTCCTTCAGTGCATCAATCAGCGCCGGCGTGTCCACCAGGCCGCCGCGTCCGGTGTTGATCAACATCGCGCCGGGCTGCAAGTGCGCCAGTGATTCACGGTTGATCAAGTGTTTGCTCTGCTCATTGAGCGGGCAGTGCAGGCTGATGATCTGCGACTCGGCCAGCAATTGCGGCAAGCTCAGGTAGCGGGCGCCGAGGGCTTCGACCTGCGGATTGGGGTAGGGGTCGTAGGCCAGCAACCGGCAACCGAAACCGTTCATGATTTTCGCGAAGGTTGCGCCGATCTGCCCGGTGCCGACCACGCCGACCGTCTTGCCCACCAAATCGAAACCGGTCAGGCCGTGCAGGCTGAAATCCCCTTCGCGGGTACGGTTGTAGGCACGGTGCAGGCGGCGGTTGAGCGCCAGGATCAGCGCCACCGCGTGCTCGGCCACCGCGTGCGGCGAGTATGCCGGGACCCGCACAATTGACAGCCCTAAACGCTTCGCCGCCGCGAGATCGACATGGTTGTAACCGGCCGAGCGCAGGGCGATCAAGCGTGTGCCGCCCGCTGCCAGACGTTCCAGCACCGGCGCGCTCAAGTCATCATTGATGAACGCGCAGACCACCTCGTGATGCTCCGCCAGCGCCACCGTATCGAGGCTCAGCCGCGCCGATTGAAAGTGCAGCTCGATACCGGCAGGCAGCTCGGTGCCCAGAAAACTGTCACGGTCGTAGGTCTGGCTGCTGAAAAGAATCGTGCGCATACGGTCCTCCTGATATTTTTCGAGTCCTGTGTGGCCGCGCACCGTTCCATTGTGCGAACGGCTGTGGCGAGGGGCTCCCACACCTGGAATGGTGCCGCGACGAACAGAACCCGGTGAGCTTAGCGCCGATGCTGGCCGGCGCCATTGCGCTGCATCAAGCGTTTATCCGGGCATGGGCGGCCAGGCGGTTGATCGCACGGTCGAGTTCTTCCAGGGCGCCGGGGGCTTTGGGGTCCTGTTGCTTGAGCAGGGTTTCGCTGCGCTGGCAGGCGGCACGCAGTTGCGGGACGCCGCAATAACGAGTCGCGCCGTGCAGGCGGTGGACGCGCTCGATCAAGGCGTTGTTGTCATTGGTTTCCCGGGCCAGGCGAATGGCCTCGCGATCAGCTTCCAGGGAGGCCAGCAACATCGCCAGCATGTCCGCGGCCAGATCGGCCTTGCCGGCGGCCAGGCGCAAGCCTTCGTCGTGGTCGAGCACCTGCAATTCATGGGCGCCGCCATGGCTGTCGCTGGAACGCTCCGGCCCGTGATTGCGCAACGCCAGGCCTGTCCACTTCAACACCACCTGGGCCAGTTGCCGTTCGCTGATCGGTTTGGTCAGGTAGTCGTCCATGCCGCTTTGCAGCAGCGCGCGTTTTTCGTTGGCCATGGCGTGGGCGGTGAGGGCGACGATCGGCAGCGGCGTGCAATGCCGCTCGCTTTCCCACTGACGAATCGCCTCGGTGCTTTGACGTCCGTCCATGCCGGGCATTTGCACGTCCATCAACACCAGGTCAAAAGTCTCGCTTTGCACTGCTTTGACTGCCGCGTAACCGCTTTCGACCGCGAGCACCTTGGCACCCATGTCTTCGAGCAGGGTTTGCACCAGCAACAAGTTGGCCGGGTTGTCGTCGACGCACAGCACCTTCGGCGCGCGGCTCGATACCGGTTCGCCGGGCTCGCTGCGCTGCTGGCGCGGGTTGACCAGATCGGACAATGCCCGACGCAACTTGCGGGTGCAGGCCGGCTTGGCCTGAAGCTGACTGTGCGGGTTGGGCACCGAGAGGTGGAACAGCGTCTGTTCGGTGGTCGGGCACAGCACCAACACTTTGCAGCCCAGGTGTTCGAGGTCCCAGATGTGCTGGTTGAGGCGCTCCGGTGGCATGTCGTTGCTGGTGATGCCGAGCACCGCCAGATCGATCGCCTGATCGGTCTGATGCGCGCCGGTCACGCCATTGGTCAGGCTTTCCAGGGTATTGAACGGCGTGACGGCCAGGCCGCAATCTTCCAGCTGATGCTGCAAGGCCTGACGGGCCAGTTCATGGTTTTCCAGCACCGCGACGCGGCGCCCGAGCAGCGGCGGGCCGGGCAGGTCTTCGGCGTCGTCGCGGGTCTTGGGCAGGCTGAGGCTGATCCAGAATTCCGAACCTTCGCCCGGCGTACTGTCGACACCGATCTCGCCGCCCATCTGTTCGATCAGGCGCTTGGAAATCACCAGACCCAGGCCCGTGCCTCCTGGCTGTCGGGACAGCGAATTGTCAGCCTGGCTGAACGCCTGGAACAGCGCGCGCACATCCTGGTTCGACAGGCCGATGCCGGTGTCCTGAATGCTGATGCGCAGTTGCACGCTGTCTTCGTGTTCTTCTTCGAGCATGGCCCGGGCGACGATGGTGCCTTCGCGAGTGAACTTGATCGCGTTGCTCACCAGGTTGGTGAGGATCTGCTTGAGCCGAAGCGGATCGCCCACCAGCGACAACGGCGTGTCGCGATACACCAGGCTCACCAACTCAAGCTGTTTGGCATGGGCGGCCGGGGCGAGGATGGTCAGGGTGTCCTGCAGCAGGTCGCGCAGGTTGAACGGAATATTGTCGAGCACCAGTTTGCCGGCCTCGATTTTCGAGAAGTCGAGGATCTCGTTGATGATCCCCAGCAGGCTGTCGGCGGACTTTTCGATGGTGCCCAGGTAGTCGAGCTGACGCGGGGTCAGCTCGCTTTTTTGCAGCAGGTGCGTAAAGCCGAGAATGCCATTGAGCGGGGTGCGGATTTCATGGCTCATGTTGGCCAGGAACTCGGATTTGATCCGGCTCGCTTCCAGGGCTTCCTTGCGCGCCAGGTCCAGTTCGATGTTCTGGATCTCGATGGTTTCCAGGTTCTGGCGCACGTCTTCGGTGGCCTGATCGACACTGTTCTGCAACTCTTCCTGCGCGTTTTGCAACGTGCCGGCCATGCGGTTGATGCCGGACGCGAGCTCATCCAGTTCCTGACTGCCAAGGGGTGGCAGACGGGTTTCCAGATGGCCGTCCTTGAGTTGCGCTACCGCCAGTTTGATCTGGCTGATCGGCCGGTTGATGGTCCGGCCCATGCGCAAGGCGAGCAGCGCTGCGCCGGCCAGGCCCGCGCCGATCAGCAGCAGGCTGGCGAACAGGCTGCGGTAACCGCGCAGCAGCATGCCGCTGTGGGACAGTTCGAGTTCGACCCAGCCCAACAGTCGGTCGGCTTCATCCGGTATCAGGTCGCCGGCAAGGTTGCGGTGCTTGCCAAAGACCGGCAGCAGATAGCGTGTCGCATCGTTGCCACTGTGGCGCAGCATCTTTGAGCCATTGCCCAACGGCGCCGGGTTGAGCATGGTCGGGCCGGCGTGGGCTACGGGCGTACGGTCGGCGGCGAGGAAGGTCACGGCGCGCACGTCCGGTGTTTCCAGCGACTGGGTGGCGATACGCTCCAGCAGCTCGTTGTCTTTGCGACCCATGGCCGGGGCCACCAAGGGCGCGAGCTGTTCGGCGATCATCTCACCGCGCTGCATCAGTTGGGTTTGCAGGTCGGATTGCTGCATCCAGGTGAAATAGCCACCCAGGATCAGCGCCATCAGGCTGGTCGGCAACAGGGTCAGCAACAGCACGCGGCCTTTAATTCCCAGTTTCTTGAGCACGCATCTCTCCTGCATCCAGCTATTGATTGACCTGCACGTGCGTCCGGCACGCGCCATCGGGCCAGTGTAGCGATTTGCAGGCAGGCAATCTTCGTAAAATTGATGTCGTCATTCTTCGGCCGGACCGGCGCTTTCGCCCCACGGGCAAACCTTGGGTTGCCCAACGTCAGGCAATCTTGAATAATCGCCAACTGAGAATTATTTGCAGATACTCATGACTCCCATCTCTGTTGGCCATCCCCGCATCCTGTCCATTGAAGACGATCTCGTGCTCGGCGCTTATGTGCACGAGCATCTGGGCCGGTGCGGTTTTCAGGTGACCTGGTGCCAGAACGGCCAGGAAGGCCTGGACATTGCCCGCCAACAACCCTTCGACGTGGTGCTGATGGACATTTTGCTGCCAGGGCTGAACGGGTTGAACGTGCTGACGCAACTGCGCCAGAGCCATTCGACCCCGGTGGTGCTGATGTCGGCGCTGGGCGCCGAGGCGGATCGCATCAGCGGTTTTCGCCTGGGGGCCGATGATTACCTGCCAAAGCCTTTCAGCATGGCCGAGTTGCGTGTGCGCATCGAAGCGATCCTGCGCCGGGTGGCGCTCGACCGCCGGCCGGAGCCGGCAGCGGCGGGGTCCTCGGTCGACAGCCTGCGTTTCGATGACGAACTCTGTGACGTTTCCTATGGCGAACTCGCCGCCGGCCTGACCCGCAGCGAGTATCGATTGCTGGACACCTTGAATCGCAATGGCGATGAAGTGCTGAGCAAAGCCTTCCTTTATCAGCACGTGCTGCAACGCGGTTTTGCCGCCCATGACCGCAGCCTCGACATGCACATCAGTCAGATCCGCCGCAAACTCAAAGGCATCGGCTACACCGAGCGGCAAGTGCGTACGGTCTGGGGCAAGGGTTACGTGTTGAGTGCCGGCGATGAAATGGTCTGACTTGCCGGGCCGACACTCGCTGTTCTGGAAACTGGCGTGTCTGTTGGTGGCGTTCTGTCTGCTGATGATCTGGCTGAGCTGGTCCTGGGGGCGCTACATGGAGCAGCGAAACCAGTTTCTGTCGGATCAGGCCCGAGTCACGCTGACGGGGTATGCCGCCGAGGCCGAGCAGGCGTGGCGTTCGGAGCAGAGCGCGGGCGTCGATGCCTGGCTGCAAGGCATGAAACAGCGTGAAACAGGCTGGGTTGGCGTCATCAGCGGTGATTTGCAGTCCCTAAGCAGCCAGCCGCTCACTGACCAGGAAATCGAGCGACTGACTTTCCTGCGCGGCCTGGATTGGCCCATTCACAAGAAACGCCTGCCGTGGCTGCGCGTGCCGTTTCCCGGCGATTCGACGGCTGGCAGCCTGGTCATCGAACTGCCCCAGCGCTTCATGCCCGGCCAATACAGGGTGTTCTGGCGCGTGATCACCAACGGCATCATCCCGGGATTGTTCACGCTGTTGCTGTGCGTCGGCCTGTATCGGCTGCTGGTCGTACCGTTGAATCAATTGCGCGAGCAGGCCAATGCCTGGCGCGCCGACCAGTTGAATGTGCGTCTGTCGAGCAGCACCACCAAACGTTCGGATGAACTCGGAGAGCTGGGTCGGGCCTTCGATCACATGGCCGAGCGGTTGCAAAGCACTGTGGCCCTGCAGCAGCAATTGCTGCGCGACTTGTCCCACGAACTGCGCACGCCGCTGAGCCGTCTGCGGGTCGCCAGCGAAAGCGAGCAGGGGCTGGCGCAATTGCGCGAGCGCATCGGGCGGGAAGTCGATGGCATGCAGCGGCTGGTAGAAGACACTCTGCAACTGGCCTGGCTCGACACCGAGCGCGCACCGTTGCCCGACGAAGCGATCCAGGTCCAGGCGCTGTGGGAAATGCTCACGGAAAACGCTTGTTATGAAAGTGCCTGGCCGGCGAGCCAGTTGCAGTGCGCGGTGGATTCGTCCTGTTGGGTTCGGGGCAATCTCAACACCTTGGCGCAGGCGCTGGAGAACATTCTGCGCAATGCCATTCGTCATTCGCCGAGTGGCGGTATCGTTCGTTTCAGCGGGCAACGTGACGGCGACTTCTGGCATTTGTGGCTGGAGGATGAGGGTGGAGGAGTGGCTGAGGCGGATCTGGAGCGGATCTTCTGTCCGTTCATTCGACTCGACGGCTCGCGGCCGGGGGATGGCGGATTCGGCTTGGGGTTGAGCATTGCGAGGAATGCGGTGAAACGTCAGGGCGGGAGTCTTTGGGCACAGAACACTGGGCGTGGGCTGCGGCTAAATATTCGGTTAGTGGCTGAGAGTGATGGCGTCAGTGACGACGCCATCGCGAGCAGGCTCGCTCCCACAGTGGATCTTTGCCGACCACAAATCGTCTGATCAACCCCGCACCCTGTGGGAGCGTAACGCTGAAACAGCCCCTTATTCCCATAAGCCATAAGCACCGCACTTTGCGTGATATGGCCTGCTCGCGTTTGCCGGTATGATAGGCGCCCCCGCAGTCTGGATTGCGAATACGCCATGACCTTGCAGTACCCAACCATCGCCGATTGCGTCGGCAACACCCCGCTGGTCCGTTTGCAGCGCCTGCCTGGCGCCACCAGCAATACCCTTTTGCTCAAGCTCGAAGGGAATAACCCGGCGGGTTCGGTCAAGGACCGGCCGGCGCTGTCGATGATTACCCGCGCTGAATTGCGTGGGCAGATCCACGCCGGCGATACGCTGATCGAAGCGACTTCGGGTAACACCGGTATCGCGCTGGCCATGGCTGCCGCGATCAAGGGTTACAAGATGATCCTGATCATGCCGGACAACTCCAGCGCCGAACGTAAGGCCGCGATGACGGCCTATGGCGCCGAGCTGATCCTGGTCACCCAGGAAGAAGGCATGGAAGGCGCGCGCGACCTCGCTCAGCGAATGGAAGCCGAAGGCCGTGGCAAGGTGCTGGATCAGTTCGCCAACGGCGATAACCCCGAAGCGCACTACACCACCACCGGCCCGGAAATCTGGCGCCAGACCGAGGGCACCATCACTCATTTCGTCAGTTCGATGGGCACCACCGGCACCATCATGGGTGTCTCGCGCTACTTGAAAGAGCAGAACGACAACGTGCAGATCATCGGCCTGCAACCGATGGAAGGCTCGGCGATTCCGGGTATCCGTCGCTGGCCGCAGGAATACCTGCCGAAGATTTATCAAGCCGATCGTGTCGACCGCATTGTCGACATGGCGCAAAGCGAAGCTGAAGACGTGACCCGTCGTCTGGCCCGCGAAGAAGGCATCTTCTGCGGCGTGTCCTCGGGCGGTGCGGTGGCAGCGATGCTGCGCCTGTCCCGGGAAGTTGAAAACGCGGTGATCGTCGCGATCATTTGCGACCGTGGCGACCGTTACTTGTCGACCGGCATTTTCGACGCGCCCAACTGATGGCCAAGCAAGAGAGAGGCCTGCGCTTCCAACCCACTGGCGGCAGCAAGGCCCCGCAAATTCCGACCGGCAAAAAGCAGCGTTTGAGCATCGAGCGCCTGGCCAATGACGGTCGCGGTATCGCGTTTTTCGAAGGTCGCACCTGGTTCGTCCTCGGCGCGCTGGCGGGCGAAGACGTCGAGGCGCGCGTGTTGGGTGCCCACGGCAAAGTGGTCGAGGCGCGCACCGAACGGGTGTTCCAGGCCAGCGAGTTGCGTCGTCCGGCGCCGTGCCCGCATGCCGGCCGCTGTGGCGGTTGCAGCGTGCAACATCTGCCGCACACTGAACAACTTGCCCTGAAACAGCGCATGCTCGCCGAACAACTGTCCAAGGTCGCCGGTGTCGAACCCCAAGAGTGGGCAGCGCCGTTGAGCGGTCCGGAATTCGGTTACCGCCGTCGCGCTCGAGTGGCGGTGCGTTGGGACATGAAAGCGAAGAAGCTCGAAGTCGGTTTCCGCGCGGCGGGCAGTCAGGACATCGTGGCCATCAACGAATGCCCGGTGTTGGTCCAGCCCTTGCAGCCGATCATGACCCGCTTGCCGGAAATGCTTCGACGCTTGAGCAAACCTCAGGCGCTGGGGCATGTGGAATTGTTCAGCGGTTCGTCGTTGGCGGTGTTGCTGCGGCACATGGCGCCGCTGTCCGACGCCGAC